>Ga0315912_10002729_pt1 | contig 18398 bp, 15 predicted proteins | sample VfabasoilMG_FD_204469 | JGI IMG/M metagenome (GOLD analysis project Ga0315912, IMG submission 204469) | Garden soil microbial communities collected in Santa Monica, California, United States - V. faba soil | ecosystem: Environmental > Terrestrial > Soil > Garden | place: USA: California...
CCATCGTCGTGGGCGCAGCCGTGCTCGTGTTCGGCTGTATCATTGCCGGGACGCTGATCGCGCGCACATTCTTAGCCAACAACACCTTGCCGATTGCGTTGGGCACCAGCCCGGCCGCCACCGAGGCCGCCCCGGCTGGTTCGATTGCTATTGAAATCTCCTCTTCTAACACCAAAGAAGACTGGATGAACGCCGCCGTCAAACAGTTCAATGGCGAGCAACACAAGATCGCCTCCGGTGAGGCGATCTTTGTGCAAGTGAAGCACGTCACCTCCGGCGGCTCGCAACAAGACATCCTTGGGGGCAAGGCGAAACCAGTGGTCTGGAGCCCCGGCGACCAGAGTTGGATTGATGGCGCGAACCAAGTCTGGACGGATCGCACTGGGCAGGCGTTGATCAAAGATGTTTGTCGCCCGACCGTGTTTGCGCCCATCGGCTTTGCGATGTGGCGGCCCATGGCCGAGGCGCTGGGTTGGCCGGAGAAACCGATCAGTTGGGATGACCTCGCCGATCTCTCCGCTAACCCGGATGGCTGGGCGAGCAAAGGCCACCCCGAATGGGGTCAGTTTAAATTCGGCCACACCCACCCCGACTTTTCCAACTCCGGGTTGTTGATCATGACCGCATTGGCTTATTCGGTCCAAGGCAAAATCACCGGCCTCACGCCTGACATAGTTTTTGCGCCTGAAGTCGAAGCCGCCTTCCAACGGGTCGAGCAAAACACTTATCACTACGGCATTCAAAGCCGCCCGCTCATGCAACTCTTGGCGCGGCGCGGGCCTGATTATCTCCATGCCGTCAACACCAGCGAAGCCGAGGTGTTGAAGACCAATGCGGAATTTAAAGATCAACTTCGCTTCCAGTTGGTCTTTATCTTCCCCAGCAAAGGCACATTTTGGACAGAGCAACCTTATTGCGTTTTGGATGGCGCGGATTGGGTGACGGATCAACAAAAGGAAGCCGCCAAAGTCTTCCGCGATTATTTGCTCGACCCGCAACGCCAGAACATGGCCGTGGATTATTATCTGCGCCCGGTGGACACCACCATCGCTCTCCGCACGCCATTTGATCTCGACAACGGCACCGACCCGCGCGTGACGTTGGAGACAGTGCCGGCCCTCACCAGCCCTTCAGGTGAAGTCGCCTCGGCGATCAAAGACCTGTTTCATAAGACGAAGAAGAAGGCCACGATCATGTTGGTGATTGACACGTCGGGCAGTATGCAAGGCGACAAGATCAAGAGCGCCGCCGAGAGCTCGGTCAATTTCCTCAAGCGCGTTGACCCGAATGATGAAATTTACGCCGTTGGGTTTGGGAGCGACGTGTATTCACTCGGCGGCGGGCGCGCCGGCGACGAAGGGGAAAATTTGGTCAAGGCGCTCGGTGGTATATTTGCGAGCGGCAACACCTCACTGTATGATGCCGTTTGCCAAGCCGTCGAAAAGACGAGTCAGCTCCAAGCCGATGATAAGACCAACGGACGGCGGCGTTTATATGGCGTCGTCTTGCTCTCCGATGGGGAGGATACTTCGAGCGTGCGGAGTGAGAACCAGATGTTCAATTGCCTGCCGGATGGCGAGAGCGTGGAGGGGATCAAAGTCTTCACCATCGCCTTCGGCGAAGATGCCAACGCCGACCTGATGTTGCGGATCGCGAATCGCACCAATGGGCGCACCTTCAAGGGCGACCCGGATACGATTGATACGATCTACAACTCGATCTCAGCGGAACAATAACCCTGCGCGCTTCTCACTGCCCTTATGCAAGCCTCCCCCTCCCCTCTCTGGTTTCTGCTCAACCTCTACGGTTGGATCGTGTTTGGCATGAGCGTCGTCACCGCCCTCGTCGTGCAAATCTGGTGGATCGTGCTATTGGGCATCATCGGCTATTTGCTGGCTTTGCTCTTCGACTTGGTGGGCGGCGGAAGTTTAGGCCGCACGGGGCAAGTCCGCTTGGCACGCATTGAGCAAGAAAATCGCGAACTGCGCGCGGAACAAGCGCGGTTGTTGGGAGCGTTGCAAGAGAATTCAGGAGCCAGGAATCAGGAGCCAGCAGTTGGCAACAAAGAGGCTACTCCTTAAGACTCCTGCTGTTACTTCTTCTGAATCCTGACTCCTGAATTCTGACTTCTATTTATGAAATACTCGATAACGTTTTTGCCTCAGAACATCGTCACCCACACTCCGGCGGGCACGACGCTGTTTAACGCCGCGAATTGGGCGGGCCTGCCGATTGATAGCACCTGTGGCGGGCGCGGCACCTGCGGCAAATGCAAAGTGCATTTGACACACGGGGCAGGGGACATCACCGAAGCCGATCACCATTATTTATCCGAGAGTGAATTAGCGGCGGGCTGGCGGCTCTCGTGTCGCGCGGTGGTGCATAGCGATTGCATCGCCGAAGTGCCCCGACTAATGACCTCCCCCAAAGCGGCTTTGCTCGGTTATGGTCAGCACGTCATCCTTGACCCGAACGTAGACAAAATTTATTTGCAATTGCGTGAACCAACGCTGGAAGACCAACAACCTGATCTCGCGCGTGTGCTGGCGGCGCTGAAGATCGAAGGCTATGAAGTGCGCGTTGACCCAAGCGTCTGGCGTGGTTTGCCCAAACTATTACGGCAGAGCGATTTCGCCATCACCGCCGTTGTGTGTGGCGACGAACTCATCGCGGTCGAACCCGGTGACACCACTGCTCATCTCTATGGCCTGTCGCTCGACATCGGCACGACCACCGTTGTGGGCGCATTGGTCAACTTGAACACGGGTGCCGTCGAGGCCGTCAAATCCACGCTCAATGGGCAAGCGCCGTATGGCGCGGATGTGATCTCGCGGGTGAGCTACACCATGACCGAACCGGATGGGCTAAACCGCTTGCACGCCTGCATCGTAGATACGATCAATTTGTTATTGAATGATCTGTTAGCCCAAACGGGGATCGCGCGTGAACAGGTCTATGAATGTGTCGCGGTGGGCAACGCCACCATGTTGCATATCGTGTTGGGGATCGATCCTGAACCGATCTCGATTGCGCCATTCATTCCGACCCTCACCGAGGCGGTCACATTGCCGGCCGCCCTCACCGGACTCAAGCTACACCCCCAAGCCCGCCTCAGCACCCTGCCCCATTTAGGCGCGTATGTCGGCGCGGACATCGTGGCGGGCGTGCTCGCCACCGGGTTGATCCGGGAAGATAAATTGCGGTTATGTATTGACGTGGGGACGAATGGCGAAATCGTGTTGGGCTCGGCGGAACGCGCCTTGTCCACTGCGGCACCGGCTGGCCCGGCCTTTGAAGGCGCACAAATTAAATGCGGCATGCGGGCCAGCGACGGCGCGATTGAAGGCATTCACATTGACGGGGACGAAGTGCGCTTGCAGATCATCGGCGGCGAAGTGACGCCGGTGGGTTTGTGTGGTTCAGGTTTGGTAGATGCCGTCGCCGAATTGGTGAACTGCGGTTTGGTGGAAGCCTCTGGCAAATTGTTGCGCCCCGAAGAAGCGCGGGGGCGCGTGCCAGAAGCATTGATCGAGCGGCTCGTTACCATGGAGGGCGGGGTACGCGCCTTTCGGATCAGTTCGCCCGCTGAAAACATTGTATTGACGCAACAGGACATCCGCGCGTTACAATTCGCCAAAGGTGCCATTGCGGCGGGGGTCAACGTCCTCCTCGACCACATGGGCCTTAAGCCAGATGATTTATATGAAGTGTTGCTCGCGGGTTCATTTGGCTCATATATCAATCCGGCTAGCGCACGCGCGATTGGCCTCGTGCCATGGGTGCCAGTGGAGCGCATTGTGGCGGTGGGCAACGCCGCTGGCGAGGGTGCGAAAATGTCCCTACTCTCCTTCCGCGACCGCGAAGCCGCCGCACGCATCCCAGATTTTGTGGAATATATAGAACTCTCTGGGCGATCTGAGTTTAATGATATATTCACTGAAGCCTTGGCGTTTCCGGTTAAGCCCACTTAACCAGACCCGTCATAAAACACTCTATTTAGGAGCAACCTCATGTCTACTCGTCTCGTTTTTTTCGTCCTCGCACTGTCCTTCGCAATGTTGGCTTGCAGTCTAAGTTCGGATAGCACTGGAGGCGGAGGTGCGATCAGCACTGACCCGGCACCAGCGGCCACGGCTGAGCCAGCGGCCACAGCCACCCCCTCCGGCCCAAAAGTTTTGCTGAACGAAGATTTTTCGCAAGATGATGTCTGGTCTACTTTCACCAGCGACAACGGCGCGGTGAGCTATGATGCTGGGCAATATGTGTTAGCCACCAAGCGCAGTCAGTGGTTTGTGTGGGGTCAGCCTGAGTCAGAGCCGACCTTCTCGGACGTTATTATTGAAGCCACTGTCAAAAATACCGGCGACGCCGATGACGCGGGCTTTGGGCTGATGTGTAACTACGAAGATGACACCCACTACTACTATGCTGGCGTCGCGCCCGATGGCTATCTGGCGGTGGTGAAGGCTGACGGCGATACTGAGAAAGTCCTGTCCAGCGACACCGACCAATGGGAATCATCCGACTCAGTGCCGGTCAACGCCAGTTCTTATAAAATCGGGTTGGAATGCGCCAATGGCCGCGTCGCTTTGTACCTGAACAAGGAAGAAATCTTTTCGGCGCAAGACAAGACCTTCACCGAGGGTCAAGTGGGTGTCTTTTTACAATCTTTTGATAAGAGCGACGCCGAAGTCCACTTTGATAACTTGACGATCACTGAAGTTAAATAAACATGACGAGCGCTTCGGCCTACGGGGCCGACCTGCAACCCTTCGCAGGGATCACGTCCTTCATGCGCTGTCCTGTCACGCGCGAACTGGCGGGCGTGGAAATCGCGATGGTCGGCATCCCTTACGACAGCGGCACCTCGTATCGGAGCGGCACGCGCTTCGGCCCACGTAAGATCCGTGAAGCCTCGTTAATGTTATGGGGTTACAACAACCCACTCAGCGTGCGCCCACTGGAGACGTTGCGCGTGGTGGACTATGGTGATGTAGACGTCATCCCGCCGTCCATCACCGACACCATGCACAACATCGAAACCGAAGTGGGCGCACTCTTGACCCAAGGGTTGACGATCATCGCGCTCGGCGGCGACCATTCCATCAGTTTGCCGTTGCTCCGAGCGCACGCCAAACAATACGGCCCAATGTCGGTGGTGCATTTCGATTCGCACCCCGACACTTGGGCAACAGAATTTGGGGGACGCCTCTATAGCCATGGTACGCCCTTCCGGCGCGCGTTGGAAGAAAAGCTGATCCAACCCAATGGCTACATTCAGGTTGGGCTACGCGGCTCCACCAGTGGCCCGACGGATTGGCAAGATGCGCGCGACTTGGGGGTGCAGGTCATCACCATGGATGAGGCGGCGCACATGGGGATACCCGCTGTTATTCGCGCCATCCATGAGCGCGTAAGCGGGCCGATCTATGTGACGCTCGACATTGACGCCACCGACCCAGCCTTTGCCCCCGGCACCGGCACGCCCGAAGTCGGCGGCTTCACCAGCCACCAAATGCTCCAACTCGTGCGCGGCCTCAAGGGTCTGAACGTGATCGGGTTTGACTTGGTCGAGGTCAGCCCGCCTTACGATCACGGCGACATCACTGCAATTTTGGCCGCCAATTTGGCGTTTGAGTTCTTGTCACTCCTCGCAGTTAAGAAGAAGACGCAATACACAAGACACAACACTCAAGACTCTTCTGCCTGAGTCATGGATATTGAGTATTGTGTCTTTCAGGAGGCTCCATGCGACGCTTAGGCATCCTCACTGGAGGGGGTGACGCGCCCGGCCTGAACGCGGTGATCCGGGCGGTGGTGATGACCGCCTACAACGAACAGCGGTGCGAAGTGGTGGGGATCGAAGATGGGTATGATGGCTTAGTGCAAGCTGGGCGGGCCCGGGTGCTGACGGTGGATCAAGTGCGCGGCATCCTCACGCGCGGCGGGACGATCCTCGGCACGGCCAATCGCGGCAACCCGTTTGCGCGTAAAGTACTCCGCGATGGGCAAGAGGGGATCGAAGACGTGTCACACTTGGTCATGGAGGGCTTGCAACGGTTGGCCCTAGATGGGTTGATCGTAGTAGGCGGCGATGGCACGCTCCGCATCGCACACGAGTTACATCAAAAATTTAATTTGCCCGTCGTCGGTGTGCCCAAGACGATAGACAACGACCTCGGTGGCACAGATGTCACCTTTGGCTTTGACACTGCGTTACAGACTGCTACCGACGCTTTCGACAAACTGCACACCACCGCTGAGAGCCATCACCGTGTGATAGTGTTAGAACTCATGGGGCGCGACGCGGGCTTTATCACCTTACACTCCGGCGTGGCGGGCGGCGCGGATGTGATCTTGATCCCCGAAATTCCGTTTGACCTCGCGGTAGTCTGCCGCAAGATCGAAGAACGCGAAGCCTTTGGCTACAAATACAGCATCGTCGCGGTCTCCGAGGGCGCGCATCCCAAAGGCGGCGAGCAAACCTTTTCACGCGCTGGCGATGCTGTTTACACTCCCCGCCTCGGTGGCATTGGCCACCAGATCGGCGCGGTGATCGAGCGCGAGACGGGTAAGGAAACGCGCGTCACCGTGTTGGGGCATGTGCAACGGGGTGGCGCGCCCAGCCCGTTTGATCGTTGGCTCGCGACGCGTTACGGCGCACATGCCATCCGCCTCGCCGCCGCGGGTGAGTGGGATCGCATGGTCGCGTTGCACGGACAACAAGTTACCGATGTCCCCCTCGCCGAGGCGATTGCCGTGCCCAAACGAGTTGACCCCGAAGGCGAACCAGTGCGCGCCGCGCGTGGGTTGGGAATTGTATTTGGGTAAATCAGCGCTCTGCAAATAACGCACCTCATTCGAACAGAAAATCTCATGGCCGCCTCTGTGCATAAATTATCGTTGGCAACTAAGCTAGCCTTTGGCGCAGGCGACACTGGCCCGGCCATTGTTTCGTCCATCAATGGTTTTTTTCTGCTAAATTTTTTAGTCAATGTGGCTGGGGTGCGCCCCGGCACGGCGGGGACGATCTTTCTCATTGTCAAAATTTGGGATGCCGTGAACGACCCGCTGATGGGTTGGCTGACCGATAAAACTCAAAGTGCTATGGGCCGCCGCCGTCCCTGGCTACTCTATGGCGCATTTCCCTTCGGTTTAGCGTTTTTCCTCAACTGGTTGGTCCCACCCCTTTCTGACAACCTGAAGTTTTGGTATTACTTGGTGGTCGCGCTTTTCCTCGATACGGCCTTCACGGCAGTGAATGTCCCCTACACCGCCCTGACGGCAGAGCTCACGCCGGATTATGACGAACGTACCCGCCTGACTGCTTTCCGCTTTAGCTTCTCGATCCTGGGTGGGGTGTTGGCGGCGTTTTTACACACACAAATTTTAGGCTTTTTTCCAAACGACCTCGCCACCGGCAATGCAGTCAGTATCGGCCTGTGGTCAGTGATAAGCATGGGTGGTTTTGTGGCGACCTTCATGGGCACGCGCGAGCCCGCGCTCCCGCCAACGACTGAGGCCAAATCAGCTGAGCCAAGTTTTTTGGAAGGGATGCAGATCGCGTTTAAGAATCGCGCCTTTGTCTTGGTGACAGTCATCTACCTCTTATCCTGGCTTAGCATTCAATTTGTGCAAAATAATTTATTTATCTATGCACGCGATTGGGTGGGGATCGCCGCTAGCCAATTTGGGTTTCTCATCCTAGCGTTGCAACTTTCGGCGTTTGTCTCCATCGGGGTTTGGTCACGCCTGAGCGAACGGCTGGGGAAAAAAAATGTGTATTATGCAGGCGCGGCGCTCTTCACGCTGACGCTCTTGGCGCTCTTTTTCGTCCAACGCGGTCAAACCACGCTGATCTTCATCATTGGCATGTTCGCGGGGGTGGGGCTGGCAGTGTGTTATTTGATCCCGTGGAGCATGTTGCCCGATGTGATCGAGTTCGATGAATTGGAGACCGGCCAGCGCCGCGAAGGGGTGTTTTATGGCTTCTTTGTCTTCCTCCAAAAGCTAGGCCTATCGTTAGGGCTGTTTATTTCTGGCTGGGTGTTAGAGTGGGCGGGCTACCTCCCCGCAGAAATGGGCCAACCGGAGCCGATCCAGCCCGCCAGTGTGTTGCTGGCCTTGCGTGTGCTAGTGGGGCCAGTAGGGGCCGCGATCCTTTTGCTAAGTTTCATCGCCGTTTACTTCTACCCGATCACCAAAGCGAAGCACGCCGAAATACAGCGGCTGTTGAAAGAAAGGCGGGCGGCCACCGAGAAAAAATCAACACCCGTTGGGCACTGAGGGCCGCGGCGGGTGTTGGAATTTTTTGATATAGATTTTGACTTGAGCAATAGTAGCGAAAATAGCTACGCCCCTAACTCCACATCATTTTAAATAGGTTGGCCTATTGTTTCACATCGGTCAAGGCTGCCTTCACTGCCTCTAATAATTTTTCGCGCGAGGTGGGCTTCACCAGATAACGATAAACTCCGGCCTCCATCCCCTCCACCACATCTTCGACGCGGCTCTTGGCGGTGAACATGATGACGGGTGGCAAGGGCGCTTCGTAGCTCGTGCGCAAGGCGCGGAGCATATCCAGACCACTCATCACCGGCATCATCATATCTAAGATGATCAAGTTGGGCCGTTCCTTAATGGCCTGCTCCAGCCCCATCTGTCCATCGCTGGCTTTGACGACGCTGTAACCGGCGCGCCCCAACGTCATTCCGAGTAGACTGAGGGTATCTGGTTCGTCATCTACGACAAGAATTTTTTCACTCATAGTTAAACCAGTAATCGCAACGGTTCTTCTAAATGTTGCTTAACCGCTTGCATAAATTGTGCCACCTCCGCACCGTCAGTCACGCGATGGTCCGCCGAGCAGGTAGCGCGCATCCGCCAGCCCGCCACTAATTGACCGTCCTTGACCACCGGCACTTCACGCGCCGAGCCGACGGCTAAGATCGCGGCTTCGGGCGGGTTGATGATGGCGATGAAATTATCTACATCATACATCCCCAAATTGGAAATGGTAAACGTTGAACCTTCAATGTCAGCATTTTGCACTTTGCCCTCGCGTGCCCGCCCGACCATCCCTTTGACCTCGCTGGCAATGACCGATAAAGTTTTGTAATCGGCATCTTTAACCACGACCGTCAGCAAGCCGCTCTCTAACGCCACCGCATTGCCGACGTTAATATGTCCGTGCCGAATGATCTGAGTGCCTCCAAATGAAGCATTGAGATTGGGGAAACGCCGTAAGGCTAACGCAACCGCCTTCACCACAAAATCGTTGACGGAGACTTTGCGCTCATCGGGCAAAAGGGTGTTGACCTGCTTGCGGAGCGCCATCGTCGCCGCCATATCAATTTCGCTCGTAATATAAAACGCCGGGACAGTGGTTTTGGATTCGACCATCCGGCGAGCAATAATTTGGCGCAACTTGGTGAGCGGGAGGGCTTGATCTTCGGCGGTGATGGCGACCGGGGCCGCGCTCGACTTAGCGCTCGGCGCAGTGGTGGGACGCGCTGTCTTAGAAAAGGCCTCGATGTCTTTCTTCACTACCCGCCCGTGTGGGCCACTGCCCGTCACTTGGCGCAGATCGATCCCAGCCGCCTCCGCCATTTTGCGCGCAATGGGCGAAGCAGGGACACGCGCCGTCCCGGGGAGGGTCGCGGGAGCAGAGGCCGAGACAGCGGGCGCGGCCGTGGTTTTGGCGGCAGGAGCCGATGGCTTGGCCGCTCCACCCGATTTGGCGCGTAACGCTTCAAGGTCAACCTTTTCATCGGGTGCGGCGACCACCACCATCGGCGTTCCAATCGGGACGGCTTGGCCTTCATCCACCAACCAACCACGCACCAAACCGCTCGCATACGACTCGAGTTCGATAGTGGCCTTGTCGGTTTCGATCTCCGCGAGGATCTCACCTTTGGCGACGGTGTCGCCTTCTTTTTTCACTTTACGCACCAGAGTGCCTTCGGCCATATCAAAGCCGAGTTTGGGCATAGGGACTAGTTCGGGCATAGGCGTGTACGAAAGGATAAAGGATGACGAATAAGGGTTTTGCAGACCCTTGTTCGATTAAAGAACTTTCTTAACGGCTTCTAAAACATCATTCACATTCGGGAGTGCGTACCGTTCAAGCTCGGCGTTATAGGGGAGCGGTACTTCTTTTTGCGCCACCCGTTGGATCGGTGCGTCCACATAGTCGAAACATTCTTCATAGAGACGGGTGGCGACCTCGGCCCCCACGCCATAGGTGCCCCACCCTTCTTCGACGATCACCGCGCGATTGGTCTGTTTGAATGACTCAAAAACCGGCTCGAGGTCAAGCGGACGTAACCAGCGGAGATCGATCACTTGGCATTCGGTGCCTTCGGCGGCCAGTTGTTGCGCCGCCTTGAGCGCGATGCCCACTGTCTTGGAATAGGCGATCAGCGTTACATCGCCCCCTTGCCGCTTCACGTCGCTCTTGCCGATGGGCAAGACAAACTCTTTGTCGTCTGGCACATCGCCCCGCTCAGAATACATGGTGGCTTGCTCGATGAACATCACTGGGTCATCACTCCGAATGGCGGCTTTGAGCAAGCCTTTGGCATCGGCGGCGGTGGAGGGTGCCACGACATAGAGGCCGGGGAAATGAGCGAAGATGACATCCGGGGTTTGCGAGTGCGTCGCGGCCAGTTGCCGTCCCCCACCCGACGTGGTGCGAATGACGAGCGGGCATTTGAATTGCCCCCCGAACATGGAGCGCACTTTGGCGGCATGATTGACGATCTGATCCATCGCCAAAAAGGCGAAGTTAATGCCCATGATCTCCGCGACCGGGCGCAGGCCATTCATCGCCGCGCCCACCGCTGAGCCTGCGATCACGCCTTCGGAGATGGGCGTGTCCAACACGCGCTGTGGCCCAAAGCGCTCATATAAGCCGGCCGTCGCGCCATACGTGCCGCCAGCAACAGCGACTTCTTCTCCATACACCACAATGCTGGCATCGCGTTCCATTTCCTCGGCGAGGGCGAGCGCGATGGCTTTGCTAATCGTCATGACAGGCATAGATCGGTATCCAGAGTTTAGTAATCAGTCGTCAGTAAACAGTAGCCAGTCATCAGCCCAAATTGCTCACTGTTTACGATACACTCGCATAGATGTCAGTCCAAATTTCATCCAGCGCTGGCGCGGGTGACTCTTCGGCGAAGGCTACAGCTTCGGCGATGGTCGTTTCAACCGCTTTATCCGCCGCGTCTAGCGCGGTTTGGGCAATGCCCGCTTTGAGACAGACGTCTTCAAATTGCCCAATGGGGTCATCGGCTTGCCACTTTTTGATCTCTTCCGCAGTGCGATAAGGGCGCTGATCGCCCATGGAATGACCGCGATAGCGATAGGTGAGGCTCTCTAAGAAATAGGGGCCATTCCCAGCCCGCACATGTGCGATGGCCTTTTCGGTGGCGGCGCGCACGGCGAGCAAATCCATGCCGTCCACCTCGGCGTGCGGCATGCCATAGGCTTCTGCCTTACGGCGCATCTGCGTCACTGCCGACACTTTTTCAAGCGGCGTCCACATGCCATATTTATTGTTCTCGCAGACAAAGACAATGGGCAGTTTCCAGACCGCCGCTAAGTTGAGGCCTTCGTGGAAGTAACTGATATTGGTCGCCCCATCACCAAAGAAGCAGAACGTCACCGCATCTGAGCCGCGATATTGGTCGCCCCAAGCAATGCCAGTGGCGAGGGCGATGTGCGCGCCGACGATGGCGTGCCCGCCCCAAAACTTTAGATTGACATCGGCGAGGTGCATGGAGCCGCCCTTGCCTTTGCAACAGCCAGTCGCCTTGCCGAGCATCTCGGCCAAGACGATCTTGGACTCCATGCCACAGGCGAGGGCGATGCCATGATCGCGATAGGCAGTGATCACATTATCGTGTGGCTGGCGCGCTGACACAACGCCCACACCCGTCGCCTCTTGTCCAATATATAAGTGCATGAAGCCGCCAATCTTACCTTTTTGGTAAAGCTCTTCGCACTTTTCTTCCAGCAGACGAATCTCCACCATCTGCTGATATAGTTTTAACATTGCGGCCTGATCCATCGGCCCTCCGGGACAATAAAAGTGGGGGGTAAAGTGGGGCGATTATACCATTTATAGGGAGAAAACTAGCACTTACCTTCTCTACTGGGTAATGATTAAGTTGGTTTTCCTGCTTCAGCTATGCACATTGCGCCTTCCTTGAAAGCGTGGTACTCTCCTCGCGTCCCTGCGATGTGCGTGATGTCGCCCGAAAGTTTTGGGCCAACACTTTACAAACGGGTTACCTACTCAGCGCGGTATGCGTTAGGCGTAAGCCAAGGCAAAACCAACCAGGCGGCGACCCACCTGCGACAGCAGGTTCAAAACTCTGCGCCACACGGCAGAGCGGGGCGCACTTATCCGACCGACCATTCCTTAAATGGTCGGTTTTGTTTTTAACTACAGACCGTAAAAAAATGGAGGCACGACCGCTCGATCATTTGATAGGCAACTTCAAAATCGTGGAGACTACCGGAATAGGGGTCGGGCACATCGCGGTCGTGGTTGGCGAGGGGATCGTAGGCGCGCAGGAGGTGGATGGTTTGGCGGTGCGCTTCAGTGGAGGCCAAGCGGCGCAAGTGGGTGGCGACGCTTTGATCTAAGGCCAGCACCCACTGAAAACGCGCAAAGTCTGCGGCCCGGAATTGTTGAGCATAGCTGGTCAATTGGAGGCTGTGCGCTTGCGCGGTCTGACGCGCGCGCGGGTCGGGGGCCTCACCGACATGCCACGCTCCCAGCCCCGCCGATTCGATGTGAAAGTCAGCCGAGCGCCCGGCTTGGGCCACCAAATTTTTTAAGACCCCTTCGGCCAGCGGACTCCGGCAAATGTTGCCGAGACAGACAAAACAAATGTTGACCGTCGGCATTATGGCGTGCGCACCGTTTGCGCGATAGCGCGCAAGTGTTCAGGCGAGGTGCCGCAACAACCGCCCACGATCTGCGCGCCCGCCGCGACCCATTGTTTAGCGTGTTCGCCCATGATCGCTGGTGTCACATCATAGATCGCGACGTCATCATCGCCCATGCGCGGCAGACCAGCGTTAGGTTTCATCCACAACGGTTTGTTGGTGACAGCGCGCATTTCACTCAGGTTCGCCAGATTTTCATCAAGGCTCTTGCCGCAATTGACACCGATCACGTCTACGCCCAAGGCCGTCAATTCTTTGGCGATCTCGCTGGGCGCATGCCCCATCATTGTGCGCTTGCCCATGTCGAAGCTGAACGAACAGACGATGGGCAAGGCGGAAGCGCTCCGCGCGCCTTCAATCGCGGCAGTGGCTTCGCCAAGATCAAATTGAGTTTCAATCACCAATACATCGGCCCCCCCCGCGGTGAGCGCGCTGGCTTGCGCGGCATATTCGCGCACCGCGTCCACGCGCGGCAGTGGGCCGAGCGGCTCCAACAACTGTCCGATGGGCCCCATCGAGCCACCCACGAACAAGGGCGCGCCATTCGCCGCTTGCCGCGCCAACGCCACTGCGCGCTGATTGAGTTCCGCCATACGGTCTTGCAAATTGGCGTGTTCTAAGCGCAAGGCCGTGCCGCCAAAGGTGCTGGTCAAAACCAAGTTTGCTCCGGCCTCCACAAAATCGCGATGCAGGCGCACGATGGGGTCTGGGTTTTCCATCACCCAGACTTCGGAGGGCGTGCCTTGTTCGAGGCCGCGCATTTGTAAGTTGCTCCCGGTCGCGCCATCGGCGATGAGCAACTGACCGGAGCGCAGGTGTTCGAGGAAAGTGGACATGATAGGGAAACTCCTACTTACTGGTGAATCTCGACAAAACTGGTTTGTCCCCACAGGAGGTCATTGTTCACCCGCCCCACCACCCCCATATCGCTCAACATAGCGTGCAACTCACCGGCCGTCCAGAGCGGCATGAGCGGGGCAAACTCGCGACCGAACTGCGACATCTTTTTGATGGCCGACATCGCGCGCAGGGCTTCTCGCAGGGAGGCGCGGCGGGTGAGCACCAGCCGCAGTAAATACGGGGCAAAGCGGCGGCGCAGTACTTCTGGCTGGAACCGCCCTTCGGAGAGCATGTTGAGATAGACGGCATCGGAATAGACCAGCGCGGGCTTGACCCAGGTGCGGATTTCGCGGCGCGGCAAATAAGTTGCGCCCCAATAGGTCATGGTCACAATGTTGGCCGCATGGCGTTTGCGCTTGATGGCCTGTAGCGCCTGAATGGGGAACGGTTCCCAAAAATTCCACGCCACGACATCTATATGTTGACCGTATCCCGCGCGCTCAAAATTCTCCCGAATGATCGGAGTGTTTTCGGCAGGCTCCACCGCCACATACCCCGCACAATTGGGGTGGTCGCGCAAAATCACCTTGAGCATCGCCGGGGTGACACCCGACGCCACATCAATGATGAGCGTGCGTTTTTCAAGCCGCATAAACTTCACAAACAAACCGCGCAAGCCATCGGGGTGAAGGTCGCGGCCAAACAAATCCACCACATGCGCGAAGGCTTGACCTTCCGCGTCGCCCTCTTCGGTACACCGAAATGGATACCAGCGCCGCCAAAACTCGGCATGTTGTTCGCGCGCTTGGCGGACGAGCGCCAAACGTTCGGGGGTGTCAATCTCGGTGAGGGCCCGCAGTTGTTCGCCTAAAGTGAGAGTAGCAGTCATACGTTAGAACGCTCCAGAAAAAAAATTCGCGATACTATTCAGGTACAGGATAAATGAACCAGTTTAGAGCAAATTCCAATTTGGTTTATGGTCATTTATGACTGTCACCGCGAGCCGCGCTCTTCAGCGGCGAAGCGGTCTCCTGCTCAGATAGGGAGATTGCTTCGGCGCAAACAACGCGCCTCGCAATGACACAGCATATATCAAGGTGGAAACCGCTCTAGCCTACCCGCTCCTTGACCCATTCTAATGGGCGCGCTTGGCCGCGGTCGAGGGCGGCCGTGAGCACTTCGGGTGCCAGCTTGGCTTGCAACTCGGCTAAACTTTCGGCGAGGTCGGCCTGCATCCCGTTTTCAAACGAGGGATGATTTTGGATAAAGCCGATCAGTTCCGCCGCGTCCGTCGGTTGGTGGTCTTTGATCCACACTTGCGCGAGCGTATGCAGGTCGGAAAGAAACAAGCGGATCGCGCCAATGTCGAGGGCGAGGGTGATGGCCTCGCGCAAATGGGTCTTGGCCTCGTGGTAATTGCCGGTCTCATACGCCACCGACGCCAACGCGCCGAAATTATAAACCAGCCCAAACCGATTGCCGATGGCCTTCGTTAATTCAAGGCTGGCCGCGAAATACTCTTTGGCTTGCGGTAAATCCTTCTCTTGCAAGGCGACATCGCCCAAATTGTAGAGCGGGATGGACATGCCATACCGGTTGCCAGAGTTTTGATAGAGCGTGAGGCTTTCTTGATAATACCCCTTGGCCTCGGCGAGGGTATTCAGTTGCACCGACACATTGCCCAAACTGTTCAACGCCGCCGCGATCTCCGATGGGTCACCGAGTTCTTTGCGGATCGCCAGGCTCTCCAAATACATTTCGCGCGCCGCCAAATGATCGCCGCGCCCATTGGCGATGTACCCCGACGTGTTAAGCACATACGCAATCGTCGCGCGGTCGTCCACGCTTTTCGCGGCGGAGAGGCTGGCTTCCACATGGCGTTGCGCTTCGGCCAGTGCCCCTTGGTCGTAGGCCAAGCGCCCCAAGCGCGCATGCGCTTCGGCCAAGCCTTGCAAATCGGAGGTGACTTGGGCCACCGCCACGCTGTCTTCAAAATGCCGTTGGGCGGTGGTGAAATCGCCTAGCCGCCAATAGGCTTCGCCCAACTGGCGCGTGAGGCGCAAGTGCCAGCGTTGGGCTTCGGGCCACGCCGCGCCTTCGGGGCTGGTGACCAACGCCAACGCGCGCTCAAAGAAACTTTGCGCTTCGCGGAAGGCGCTAATTTGCAAGGCCTGTGCCCCGGCCCGGTTGAGGTAGCTGACCGCGAGCGCCACTTCTCCCGCATGTTCAAAATGCTCGCCGATCAACCCATAGTATTCGGGTTCGCGCCCGTTGAGGGCGGTCACGGCGATGAGCCAGTGCGCCACTTGCAGATGATACCCGCGCCGCGCGCGCTTCAACACGCTTTCGTAGGTGACATCGCGCAAGATGGCGTGCTTGAAAATATATTCGTGGGTGTCAATAAAAGCGGGGTCGTCGCGTCTGAAGATCAACTCCCGCTGATGCAGACGGGCAAGCGCGTCGCCGGTGGAGGCTTCGGGCGCTTCGACTTCACCGAGGGTGCTCACGGCCTTATCCCAGAAAATGCGCCCCACCACGGAGGCTTTTTGCATGGTCAACCGCTCGTCGGCGGGCAGGCTGTCGAGCCGCGCCTGCAAGACGCCGGTGAGGGTGGGCGGTACGCGCACCTCCGCTAAGCGCTCGCTGGCCACGCGCCACGGACGTTGGTCATCGTCTTCTTTGAGGATGACGTGATCTTCGATCAACATCTTGATCAGCTCTTCCACATAAAACGGATTGCCCTCGGCGCTGTTGACGATCAACTCTTGCAAGTGCGCCGGGAGGTCTTCTACCTTGCGGAGGATCTCGCGGACTAATTGCTCGCTGGACTCTTTGGAGAGCGGGCGCAAGTTTAGGCGGAGCGCGGCGGGCAAATCGGCACCCCAGGTGGGGCGGCGCTCGAATAAGGTCAGGCGCGTCAGGCAGACGATCATCAGTTTGAGTGCGGGACATTCGCGCGCTAAGTAAGCGATCAGGTCGAGCGATTTTTCATCGGCCCAGTGAATGTCTTCGAGGAAGATCACCGTGCCGATGACCGGCGCTTGGAGGGTTTTCTCTAAGGGGGCGGTGATGACCGCAAAAAACTCGGTGAGATAGGCCAAGGCCCGATCCAGCAATTGTTGATTGTTGCCCAACATGCCTTGCAAATGTGGGCTGGCCGAAAAATCGAACCCCAACAGTTGCCCGATGAAGTGCGCGCGCATCACCCCGCCGCTGTCCCAGCCGATGAAGCGCGCCAAGCCATCTTCCAATTTCTCCCACACCACTTTGACGCTATCGCTATCGAAGATGCCGAAGCGATCCATAAACACATCGCGCATGAGCGCGTAGGGGCGGGGCGTCATGCCGGGTGTGGCGCGCCCTCGGAAGAGGCGGAAGCGTTCGGGGCGCAGTTCTACCCAATTGCCAAACTCATAGAGCAGGCGCGACTTGCCCACCCCCGCTTCGCCCACAATCGTCGCCACATGGGTTTGGCTGTGTTGCATAGTCGCGTCGAGCGCCGCTTGCAGATGGTTCAATTCGGTATCGCGCCCCACCATGTGCGTCTCCAACCCTTCTACCCCGCGGGTGGTGACGCGAAAGGCGCGCGGTTTGGCGCTCTTCACCAGATAGGTGAGCACTGGATCCGTTTTGCCTTTGACGCGGATCGGTGGTTGCGTGTCTACGTTGAACACCCCGCGCACATGGCGGTAGGTGTCATGGGAGATGAGGATACTGCCGATGGGCGCGGCGGTCTCCAGGCGTTGCGCGATGTTGACCGGGTCGCCCATGGCGGTGTATTCGCCCATCGTCCCCACCGCACCCAACAAGGCCACGCCGGTGTTGAGGCCGATCCGCATTTGTAAAGGTGGTTTGTTCGGGTGCGCGGCGGCGAATTCGCGCAGGCTGGCCTGCATGAGGAGCGCGGTGTGAATGGCGCGTTCGGGGTCATCTTCGCGCGCGGTCTGCGTCCCCCACAGCGCCATCACCGCGTCGCCGATGTGTTTGTCAATCCGCCCGCCGTGTTCGGTGATCAGCGTATCCAGTTTTTGCCACAGGGCGTTCATCGTCTCGCTCACATCTTCGGCGTCCATCGCCTCCGACATCAGCGTGAAGCCGGACACATCGGCGAACAAGATGGTGACGAGTTTGCGTTGCTGTTCGGTGCTGGGCGGGGGGGTGGGGGTGGTGCGGAGCGCGGCCATTTTCTCGCGGATGGGGGCCAGCATGGCCTCCACCACTTCGTCGCCCAATATGGCGCGTTGCGCTTCCAATGCCGTGAGACCTTGTTCAAGTTTTTCGATTTCTGTCAGAGCGGGCATGGGATAGATTATACTCTCAATAAATCGCGCAATGCTTGGGTCGCAGGCCTCGCGCGACGAGCAAGGGTTGTGTTCTGGGCTTACGCATACCCTGCTTGAGACTTCGGAAGTGGGCGCACACAGCCCAGATACTTCGGCGAGTTTTGCGCCCACTTCCGAAGTCTGGCGTCATTCCAGGTGTTATTTCTAGCGATCTCCTTTCTGGTTGACAACGCTCTTCGACTGCGCGGCGATGTTGCGACCCTTCGACACGGTGAGCAAGTCGAACCGTCAGGGCGAACGTAGGCTGAGGTGATA
>Ga0315912_10002730_pt1 | contig 18395 bp, 18 predicted proteins | sample VfabasoilMG_FD_204469 | JGI IMG/M metagenome (GOLD analysis project Ga0315912, IMG submission 204469) | Garden soil microbial communities collected in Santa Monica, California, United States - V. faba soil | ecosystem: Environmental > Terrestrial > Soil > Garden | place: USA: California...
CTCACCATCTGGCGCGGGCTGTTGCGGGACAAGGCCATCGACTTCATGGGCGCGCACCTGACCGCCCGCAACGCGAAACTGGGCTTCTTCGACAGCGTGCAGAAGCCCTATCCGCCGCTCTGGTTCGGCGGCTCGTCCGAAGCCGGCATCGATGTCGCGGCGAAGCACGTCGATACCTACCTTACCTGGGCGGAGCCGCCGGCCATGGTGGCAGAGAAACTCGCCATAGTGCGTGCCCGCGCCGCGGCGCAGGGCCGCGTCCTCAACCTCGGCCTGCGCGTGCACCTGATCGTGCGGGAAACGGACGTCGAGGCCTGGGATGCCGCCAATCGCCTCATCAGTCATTTGTCGGATGAGACCATCGCCGCCGCCCAGCGTCGCATGCGGGCAGATACAGACTCCGTCGGTCAGTTGCGTCAGCTGGACCTGCATGGCGGCAGCCGCGACCGGCTGGAAGTCTCCCCCAACCTCTGGACCGGCATCGGCCTGGTGCGCCACGGCGTCGGTGCCGCCCTGGTCGGCAGCGCGGCGATGGTGGCGGAACGCCTGCGCGAATACCAGGCGCTCGGCATCTCCACCGTCATTGCCTCCGCCTACCCGCATCTTGAGGAAGCCTATCTCGTCGCCGAACTGCTGTTCCCCGCCCTCGGTATTGGCCAGCTGGCGCATGAACCGGGCCGCGAATTCCGTGCAGCCCTCCCCAGGATTGCGGCGGAATGATCGCCCGCATCCTGCGCCTGGTCGGTGCCTGGCTGGACACGATCGCCGAGGGAACCGATGACGCCCTCACCTTCTGGCCACCGGCGTGCGACGTCTGGATCACCAGCTTCGACCCCGCCTGCGTGCCGCCGAAAGATCCCGAGGCGATCCTGCACGGAACGCCGGCCACGGAAGCCGAGCCACGTCTCGGCGTCCGCGAGGCCACGCCATGAAGCGCATCATCCCCTGGCTTGTACCTGCCACTATCGTTCTCGCCTGGCAGGCGGCGTCCATGGTCGGGCTGGTGCTGCCGGAGTTTCTGCCCGCGCCAACGGCCATCGCCGTGACTGCCGCGAACCTGCTGGTATCGGGTGAGTTGTGGACGCATGTGCGCACCAGCGCCTGGCGCGCTTTGTCGGGCTTTGCCATCGGCGGTGGCGCGGGCTTCGTGCTCGGCATGGCGAACGGCTTGTCCTCGCTCAGTGAGAAGCTGCTCGACACCACGCTGCAAATGGTGCGCAACATCCCCAACCTCGCCTTGCTGCCGCTGGTCATCCTGTGGTTCGGCATCGGTGAGGAAGCCAAGCTCGTCCTTGTCTCGCTGGGCGTGTTCTTCCCGATGTATGTGAACACTCTGCATGGCGTGCGTAGCGTGGACCAGCAATTGCTGGAAATGGGCCGCGCCTACGGCATGTCGGAACGCCAGCTATTTCTGCGTGTCGTGTTGCCCGGCGCGCTGCCTTCGGTTTTCGTCGGGCTGCGCTATGGCCTCGGCATTATGTGGCTCACGCTGATCGTCGCGGAGACGATCTCCGCCTCTGCCGGCATCGGCTACATGGCGATGAACGCGCGCGAGTTCATGCTGGTGGATGTCGTGGTGTTCGCCATCCTCATCTACGCCGCCCTCGGCAAGCTGGCGGACAGCGTCGCCCGCCTGCTGGAACGGGTGTGCCTGGCGTGGAACCCTGTCTATGCAAAGGCCTGAGCCATGAACGTCACGGTCCTCGACCACGCCGCGGACACCACGCCCCGCGCCAGTTCCACCAGCGCCGAGATCGCCCTGCGCGGCGTCACCCGCGCCTTCGGCACCCTCTGGGTGCTGCATGGCATTGACCTGGACATCACGCCCGGCCAGTTCGTCGCCATCGTCGGCCGCAGCGGCTGCGGCAAGAGCACGCTGCTGCGGCTTATTGCCGGGCTCGACACGCCCACCAGCGGAAGCATAGCCCTAGACGGCAGCGCCGAAGGCCGGAGGGGCAGCGTGCGCCTGATGTTCCAGGAACCGCGCCTGCTGCCCTGGCAGCGGGTGCGCGCGAATGTGGAAGTCGGTTTGACCCACACGTCTGACAGCGCCGAACGCCGCCGGCAGGCGGACGATGTTATCGCCCAGGTCGGCCTATCCGGCCGGGAACGGGACTGGCCCGCCATCCTCTCCGGCGGCCAGAAGCAGCGCGTCGCCCTGGCCCGCGCCCTTGCCAGCCACCCGCGCCTGCTGGCGCTGGATGAGCCGCTCGGCGCACTGGACGCCCTGACCCGGATCGAGATGCAGGCACTTATCGAGCGGGTCTGGCAGAAAAAGGGCTTCACCGCGATCGTCGTCACCCACGACGTGGCGGAGGTCGTCGCCCTGGCCGACCGCATCCTGCTGGTGGAGGACGGCCGGGTGGCGCTGGACATTCCCGTGGACCTGCCCCGCCCCCGCAGGCGTGGCGACCCGGAAGCCGCGGTGATCGAGGGCCAGATCCTCGACCGCCTGCTGCGCGCGTAGGCGGCCGGGTAGACCACTCGCACCTACCCGCAATTGCGGCCTGCGCTGCAAATCTGGCTGTATTGATCTCAACCGCTTAAGGAGGCGGCAGCATGAGCGTCGTATTCCATCGCTCCATCCAGCGTCGCGGCATCGTCTTCGCTCTTGCTATGATGCTGGCCACCGCATCTTGCATCGCGCCATCCCGGGCGCAGACGGCGCTGCTCAACGTCTCCTATGATCCGACGCGGGAACTCTATCGCGACATCAACCGTGCCTTCACGGCCCAGCATCAGGCCAAGACGGGACAAGCAGTTGCGATCCGCATGTCCCATGGCGGTTCCGGCAGCCAGGCCCGCGCGGTGCTGGATGGGTTGCAGGCCGATGTCGTCACCTTGGCCCTGGCCGCCGATATCGATGCTCTGGCGAAGCGCAATGTCCTGGCCGCGGACTGGCAGGCGAGGCTTCCGGCGAACGCCTCACCCTACACGAGCTCCATCGTGTTTCTTGTACGCAAGGGGAATCCGAAAGCGATCAAGGACTGGGGCGATCTCATCCGGCCCGGTGTTGCGGTCATCACCCCGAATCCCAAGACTTCGGGCGGCGCGCGCTGGAATGTCCTCGCCGCCGTGGCCTGGGCGCAGCGCCAGCCGGGCGGGACTGAGGAAAAGGCGGAGACATACCTCCGTCAGCTCTTCGCCAATGTCCCGGTGCTCGATACGGGCGCCCGCGGTGCCACCACCAGCTTCGCCCAGCGTGGCCTGGGCGATGTGCTGCTGGCCTGGGAAAACGAGGCTTGGCTGACCAAGGGCGAACTCGGGCGTGACCAGTTCGAGATCGTATACCCCTCCGTCTCCATCCGCGCCGAACCACCGGTCGCGGTGGTGGACAGCGTGGTCGCGAAACGCGGCACCCAGGCGGTGGCGGAGGCATATTTGCGATTTCTCTATACGAAGGAAGCGCAGGACATCATCGCCAGGCACTACTACCGTCCGAGCGATGCCGAGGTGCTGGCCCGCAACGCGGACCGCTTCCCGGCGATGACGCTTGCCTCCATCGCCGATTTCGGCGGCTGGGACGCGGCGCAAGCCAAGTATTTCGCGGATGGCGGCGTGTTCGACCGCATCTACACGCCGGGCAAGTAGAAGATGACGGCCGCATGACAGCCGGGGTGGGACGCAGCGCATTGCCGGGTTTCGGCCTGGCCATGGGTGTCACGTTCGCTTGGCTATCGCTGATTGTGCTCGTCCCGCTGGCGGCGCTCACCATCAAGCCATGGGAGCTTGGTCTGACCGGGGTCTGGCAGTCCATCATGGAACCCCGCGTTCTCGCGGCCCTCCGCCTCAGCTTCGGCGGAGCGGCAGTGGCCGCGCTGATCAATCTGCCGCTCGGCCTGCTCGTGGCCTGGGTGATGGTGCGCTACCGCTTTCCCTTCCGCCGCTTGGCGGACGCGATGATCGACCTGCCGCTGGCCCTGCCCACGGCCGTGGCCGGCATCGCGCTGACGGCTTTGTTCGCGCCCTCAGGTTGGGTCGGCAGCCTGCTTGGTCCGCTCGGCATCACCATCGCCTACACGCCAGCCGGCGTCATGCTGGCCATGGTCTTCGTCGGCCTGCCATTCGTGGTGCGCACGGTGGAACCGGTGCTGATGGATCTGCCCGCCGAACTGGAGGAAGCTGCCGCCACACTGGGGGCCACCCGCGGGCAGATCGTCCGGCGCGTCATCCTGCCGGCTATCGCGCCGGCCATCCTCTCCGGTTTCGGCGCCGCCCTGGCCCGCGCCGTGGGCGAGTACGGCTCCGTCATCTTCATTGCCGGCAATATGCCGATGCGCAGTGAAATCGCGCCCCTGCTCATCGTCATCCGGCTGGAGCAGTTCGGCTATGCCGGGGCCGCCGCACTCGCGCTGGCCATGCTGCTGCTGTCCTTTCTTCTGCTCGTGGCGCTTGGCCTGCTGCAACGCAAGCTTCGGCCAGCCGATGCATAACGCCACCCCTGTGCCCCGCAATACCGCCATCCAAGAAAGCGCGGTCACGCGCATCGGCCTCACCGGTCTCACGCTGGTCTTGCTGGTCACGCTGCTCGCCCTGCCGCTGCTGATCGTCTTCGCCGAGGCCCTGAAGCGCGGCCTGGGTCCAGCTCTCGACGCCTTGGCGGAACCCGACGCGCTCGCCGCGATCCAACTCACCTTGCTGGTCGCCGCCATCAGCGTGCCGGTCAATGCCATTTGCGGCATCGCGGCAGCCTGGTGCATCGGCCGCTTTGTCTTTCCAGGCCGCCGGCTCCTGGTGGCGCTGATCGACTTGCCGTTTTCCATTTCCCCGGTCATCTCCGGTCTTATCTGGGTGCTGCTGTTCGGTGCCAATGGCTGGCTGGGTCCCTGGCTGGACCGGCATGGCATCCGCATCATCTTCGCCGTCCCCGGCCTGGTGCTGGCGACGATGTTCGTCACCTTCCCCTTCGTCGCACGCGAATTGATCCCCCTGATGCAGGAACAGGGCGCCGCGGAGGAGGACGCCGCGCTGACCTTGGGTGCGAGCGGCTGGCGCATCTTCTGGCATGTCACCCTGCCCAACATCCGCTGGGCGTTGCTGTATGGCGTGCTGTTGTGTAACGCGCGCGCCATGGGGGAATTCGGCGCCGTCGCCGTTGTCTCCGGCCGTGTGCGCGGCCAGACCACGACCATGCCGCTTTATGTCGAGGCGCTATACAATGATTTTGATTCCGTCGGCGCCTTCACCGTGGCCGCCCTGCTATCGCTTCTGGCACTGGTAACCCTGGTGATGAAGGCGATCCTGGAATGGCGGATGGGCCGGCGTGGAGGCGTGGGACGATGACGGTCGAACTCCGCGCCCTGCGCAAATCCTTCCGTAATGTCGTCGCGCTCGACGATATCTCCCTCACCGTTCCCGACGGCGAGCTCCTCGCCCTGCTGGGCCCCTCCGGCTCGGGCAAGACTACGCTGCTGCGTGTCCTCGCCGGCCTGGAATTCGTCGATTCTGGGGAAATCCTGGTCGGCGGGCAGGATATGCGCGCGGTGCCGGCGCGCGAACGCCGCATCGGCTTCGTCTTCCAGCACTACGCCCTGTTCCGCCACATGACGGTGGCGCGCAATATCTCCTTCGGCCTCGATGTCCGCCCCCGCACCAACCGTCCCAGCCAGGCTGAAATTAACCGCCGCGTAGAAGAACTGCTGGAACTGATGGGCATTCCCGAACTCGCCGCGCGCTACCCGCACCAGATCTCCGGCGGCCAGCGCCAGCGCGTCGCCCTCGCCCGTGCCCTCGCCATCGACCCGTCCCTGCTGCTGCTGGACGAACCTTTCGGCGCTCTGGATGCCAAGGTGCGTCGCAACCTGCGCCGCTGGCTGCGCGAACTGCACGACCGCATGGGACTGACCACCATCTTCGTCACCCATGACCAGGACGAGGCGATGGAAATGGCCGACCGCGTTGCGCTGATGCAGTCCGGCCGTATCGAGCAGGTCGCCGGCCCCGAGCAACTCTACGCCGCCCCGGCCAGCGCTTTCGTACATGAATTCCTGGGGGAATCCATCCGCCTGGACTGCACGGTCCGCGACGGCCTGGCCTATTTCCCCAACCCAGCAGTGCCCACCGTGCCAACCAACTGCCGGAGCGGCTCCGCCATCGCGCTGATTCGCCCGCATGAGATCGCACTAACCGCCGAGACCGGCCCGGCGGAGGTCGTCGCCGTCTATATCGCCGGCCCGCTGATGCATATCCGCCTGGTTCTGGATGGCCACGTCATCGACGCCATCCAACCCGCCCAGAACGATCGTCCCCGTGTCGGGAGTGCCGTTGCCGTTAATCTCTCGAGCGCCAGGATATACCCGATCGAGGCCGACACCGGTCCCCCCTGGCTCTGAGATCGCCTACCCTTCCGAGTTGTATATTGGTTCGTTTGCTCGGCTGCAGGCGCCGATTGCAGCGGAAATCCTTGTGCCCAGACTCCGGTAGTCGAGTATATGGGTTCAGCACTTTCCCCAAACGCGGCGGACCCAGAGACCAAGCGCCAGTGGCCATTCGGCCCAGAGCCGAGCGTCCAGCGGAGGGCCCTCGGGCGGTGTATCCCCCGAGAATCTCTCATGGAGGTCCGCATGCGTGCGCCCATCATCTCTGATTTGTTCACTATCAACGAACCGCCTTTCACAGTTCAAACTCCGCTCAACTCCGATCTGTTTGGATACATTGCCGATCCTATCGGCGTGCAACTGCCGGATTCTTTGGACGAGGCCGATTGGCGGGCGTTCGGCCTGAAGCTCGCTAATATCCGCTCGGCCACGAAATGGTGGATCGGCGACTGGTGGATCTACGGCGAACATCACTATGGCAGCCGCAAGGCGCTATTGAACGCCGACGAGTGGGATGGTCCGTCTTTGCAGACGTGCGCGAACGCGGCGACGGTATGCCGGGCCTTCGAAACTTCCCGACGTCGGGAGGTTTTGTCGTTTGCCCACCACGCGGAGGTTGCCGGTCTGCCCACGGAGGAAGCCGACGTTCTTCTCGATTGGGCTGAGGAACCGATTGCGGAATTTAGGAAGCCGCACTCGGTCCGGGCTCTTCGCCATGAAAAGCGCCGTCGGGCGCTGCAACGGGGAGCGCGGGTTCTTGTGGCGGATTCACCTTCTGTGGCCTCTCATAACGCATCGAGTGCCGTTCGTTATGCACGCAGAGCGCCTGAGGTCCCTCCAAGGCGTTTAGTGTCGATAGACGTAGTCGCGCCATCGCCCACGATTCGGCAAGGGGCCGAGACGGTAGACCCAGCCATATCAGCGCTTTGGGGTTGCCTTGTTCGGCTGTGCGAGTGCGACGGCGCTCAGATCGCTACCCGTGTTGCTCCCAAGGAGCGGAAGCAGTTCCTGCGCGATGCGAAGGAAGCTCGCGGTCAACTCGAGGCGCTGATCGTGGCCCTGGAAGCGGGACCATTCGCTCCTCCCAAGGCCACTCGTCCGTCATAGCCGGCTTCCGTCGCGTGCACGTGCGGGAAGGCTGCGCCTCGCATCCTGGTTCAGAAGGCCGCCCATCGGCCTGCCGGAGCCACCGTCGCGAGTCTGGCGCAGGCAGGCCGATGGGTGCCCTCCTGTGCTACCTCTGTGATTCGGACGATCGCTGCTCTGGCTTTGGCAACCACGGCGCTATCGGCTCGGGGTGTCTAATGGAGCACCGCTCATGGCCAAGCCGACGCCCCTATCACTGATGACCATTCGCGACGTCGCCGAGCATCTAAAGTGTTCGGCGGCCACCGTCCAGCGGCGAATCAAGGCCGGCAAACTCCGCGCGATCGTTGATGGCCGGCTGGTGCGGATCGCTCCTGAGGACCTTGAAAATTTCATTCGAACCTCACGGAGATGGCGATGACTAACCTGCGGACGACACGCAATCTTTTCCCGGCTGCCGACGTCGTCGGGAACACTCCCCGACCTCCTACGCCACGTTGTGTGCGTACGCGTCATCCCAAATCGACGCCAATGACGCCAATGACGCCAATGCCATCGTCTGCACACTCGGGTCATTCCATGTCGCGGGAAAGGGGGGCAGTCGGCATGGTTGAGCAACTTGGCCTCGACCTTCGTTGCCCCGTGGCACCCGTAAGCGCGTCAACGGAGGTTAACGGTGCACAATTCACTGATCGCCACAGCGACACTGCCAAGGGCCTAGCGCAAGCGGAAGCAAGTGCACTGGATCGCCTTATCGCTTGCGCGCCCTCGGGAACCGATCGCCCGACGACGTTGAAAGACTGCCTGCACTTCCTGGCGGCGCGTCCGGTGCTGCCGAAATCCCTTCTCGGCGATGCGCGTAGCGCCGTCTCCTCGACTGCAAAGGCGCTTGGCCGTGATTCTGCCTCCTTGCCAGCAGACCCTGTGGAACTGCGACCGCTTCTCCGTTCGATCAACTGGGCGGCGCAAGGAACGAGCCGTAAGCGCGAGGCAAACATTCGGTCTGCGTTGACGACGACATTGCTCGCCGTCGGATGGATCGCTCCAGCGTTCCGGCCTAAGGCGCGCCACACTCCAGCGTGGCAGTCTCTTCTCGCGCTTGCAGAGCAGCACAAGTTGTCTGGGCCACTTGGACCATTCGCGCGGTTTTGTGCCGCCCGCGGTGTGCAACCTCGCGATACCAGCAACGAGCATCTGGAAGCCTACCAGAGAGAGAGAATCTTGAACTCATTAGATCTGGCACCGCGCCAAAGCGCTCGCCAGGTTGCGACCGCGTGGAATCGCGCCGCCAAAAAAAGTAACTGACTGGCCGGAAATAAAGCTCAGTCTGCCGTCCGCCGTCCTCTGGAAGGGGCTGAAACAGGATCGTCTTCCACAGGAATTTCAGCGCGAGCTAGCTTGCTATTTGGCCGCGCTCCGATCACCCAATCCGCTGGATCCCGATGCGGGGGCACCCCTGCGCGAGATCAGCGTCCAGCAGGCGCGGCGGACGATCTTGCGGGCTGGCGCGTCTTTAGTCAGCGCTGGTGCTGCCGAAATTCAGGACATCAATTCCCTCGCCCGGCTGGTAGAGCCGCGCACTTACAAGGCGACGCTTCTGCAAGCCTACCAAAAAGCCGGCAATCGTTGGGACCGAACGGTGGTTATGATTGCAGGCAACTTGCTTAGCCTCGCCAAGCGATGGGTGAAGCCTGGGGCGGATGTGATCGCAGCACTGACCGAGATGCGCCGAATGGTGTCGGCATCACGCACCGGCATCTCTCGTGCCGTGCGCGGGCGACTGGCACAGTTTCGTGACGAGCATGTGCTGCGAGCTCTGTTCGACTTACCAGAGCAAACCTGCGAGGAGGCGGAACGCCAACTCCGTCTGGGCCGTCCACGCCAAGCTGCCAAGCTGCATGAACTCAGTGTCGCACTCAGCATTCTGCAACTGCAGCCAATCCGCCGAAAGAACCTGGCCCAGATTGATCTGAACGATAATTTGGTGCGGGACGCGCGTGGACGGTTGGATCGGATCATTATCGACCCTGACTCGGTGAAATCACCCGTGACGCTTGAGCTGCCACTTCCCCAGGATCTGGCCGTGCGACTGGAATGGCACATAAAGGTCTTCCGACCGCATGTTCCTGGGCATGACCGCGGCACCGCGCTGTTTCCTGCACCATCGGGTAAGGCAATCGGAGCGGAACAAATCGGCCGACGCCTCACGAAGCTGATTTTTGAACAGCTCGGCGTACACATGACGCCCCACGACATGCGCCACCTGGCGGCAACGCTACTTCTCGATGCCGACCCGGCGAATATCGTCGTTGCGCAACGGCTTCTCGGGCATCTGAGTGTCAAAACGACCATGGCAACCTACGGCACCGCTCGGACCGCGGCGGCTCAGAACCGCTTCGCGGAAATTGTGGATGGACTGCGGTCCCAGGCCGCGCGGAAGGATGCCGTAAAACAGCGCCGGCGAGAGCGGGGAGATCGATCGTGAACGCCGACCACCGAAGATAACCCACAAATCCTCTGAAACGACCGCCACATACTATGACCTTGTGGGCAGCAAGACCGCACATGCCATTTGGCGGGATCTAGTGAACACGACGCGCGGAGAGAGCCCATGATGGTCGATTTTCGCCGAAAAGCACCTGCATCCGGAGCTGCGCGACAAAACCCGGTGAGATGGCAACCAGCATGTTGTGGATGGGGCAGGTCACTTCAGGACCTGCACCGTGGCCATCACACCCTGGGCTCAGCCCCGTACTGCCAAGCAAGCTTTGAAACGCGAAACGGCGCCGACCGTCGTCATCTCCGATCTGCTGCAAGAAATCCCTGTATCCGCGGCGGAGATCGCGCTCATCATGGCGGCAATCGGTCCCCGAATCGCGGAGCTACTCGCCGGTGAGAACGATCCCTGATCATCACGCCAGTCGTCGCGCTGCCATTTACGCCAGGGTCTCCACGGGTCGGCAGGCAGAGGCCGACCTCTCGATCCCCGACCAGATCCGTCAGGGGGAGAGCCATTGTGCGCAGAAGGGTTGGACCCTAGTGGACCGGTTCATCGAGCCGGGTGCCTCTGCGACCGATGACCGCCGCCCTGAATTCCAGCGCATGATCGATGGCGCCACCAGCCCCACGAAGCCATACGACATAATCCTGGTGCACTCGATGTCGCGATTCTTCCGCGACCAGCTGCAATCGGAGCTCTACGTGCGGCGCCTGCGGCGGGTGGGAGTCGAGGTCGTCTCCATCACGCAGCCATTCGAGGACAATCCAACGGGCAACCTGGTGCGCCAGATCCTTGGCTCGTTCGACGAGTATCAATCCCGGGAGAACGCCAAACATACACTGCGCGCGATGCAGGAGAATGCCCGGCAGAGTTTCTGGAACGGGTCCATCCCGCCCTTCGGCTACCAAGTTATCGCCGCCGCCCAGCGCGGTGCGAAAACGAAGAAGCGGCTGGCTATTTGTTCAGAGGAAGCCGCCGTCGTCCGCAGGATCTTCGAACTCGCGCAGGGCAGCCGGGGTCCGACTCTGGGGGTCAAAGCGATCGCTGCGCAGCTAAATGCGGATCGCATCCTCTTCCGCGGGAAGGCCTTCCACATCTCCAACGTCCATCGCATCCTCACCAGCGAGACCTATGCCGGCACCCACCACTTCAACAAGCGCGAGGCGAAGACAGGTGCCCTGAAAAGCCGTGACGAATGGGTGGCTGTCGAAGTTCCCGCCCTGGTGACGCGGGAGGAGTTCGATCGGGTCCAAGCCTCCCTTTCAATGCGCAACCCACGCAAGACCCCGCCGAGGGTCGTGAGCGGTCCCACTCTGCTGACTGGCTTGGCCCGCTGCGGCACGTGCGGTAGCGGCATGACGATTCGCACTGGGAAGGGCGGCCGCTATCGCTATTACGTGTGCGCCGGATGTGCGCAGAAGGGTCCCACAGTGTGCCCTGGCCGGAGCATTGGCATGGCAGCCCTCGACGGAATGGTCCTCGAGCATTTGGCGCAGAAGGTGTTCCAACCTGACCGACTGGCGCGCATCCTGGAGGCCTATATTGAGCGCTCGACCGAAGCCGACGCCGCCCGGAAGGAACGCCTGGCGCAGGCGCGGCGGCGCCTAACGGAAGCTGAGGGCGGTCTGGCTCGTCTGATTGAACTGGTGGAGCGGGGCCTGGTGGATCTCGATGACCCTGCGTTGAAAGATCGTCTGCAGGCCGCCAGACAGGCACGTGACGCGGCTCGAGAGGAGATCAAGTTGCTGGACGCAGCCACGTCCTCGCACACCCAGTCCATCACACCGGAGCGAATCGCCCGCTTCGGGGCTCACCTGCGGTCAGCCCTCGCGGATCCTGATCCAGCGTTCCGGAAGGCCTATCTGCGCCTTTTCGTGGGGCAGATCGAGGTCGGCGACAACGAAATCCGTATGCTGGGGCCTACCGCAGCACTCGCGAAGGCAGCCTCTCTGGATGAGTTGCCGCCAGCATCCGCAATGGTGCCCAGTTTTGTTCGGGAGTGGCGTCCCCTAGGGGATTCGAACCCATGTTACCGCCGTGAAAGAGCGGCAATTACCGCGCATGGGGGCGCATGGCCATGAAAATAATGCCCATATTTATTGAGTTATTATGCGTATGCAGTTTTGCGCGTGTCGGCGCATACTACCTACCATACTACCGACGGATTACCGGAGGAATTGCGCCATGGCCCGCCGTACCGACAATCAGCCAATCACCACCCGCGCTGCGCGTGACAGGCTGGCACCACGGCATGAGCCGTATTGGCGTGGCCTCGATGACGGCACAGCCGCGGGCTACCGCAAGACCGCCTCTGGCGGCTGGTGGTATGCGCGGACCCGTGTTGAAGGTCGCTACCAGAAGGGCGCCATTGGCCGCCCTGACGATGCTCTTGGCGCCGATGGCGTGGAAACCCTTGACTACCGGCAGGCCACCACCAGCGCGAAGGAATGGGCAACCGGGCAGCACCACGCCGCCGCCGGCCTGGGGAACGCCCGCGAGAGACGCGCGCCCTACACCGTGGCGGACGCCATGCGGCACTACATGAACCATTACAGCCGGGAAGGTGGGAAGGCCGCTGATCGGACGCAGCAGGTCATAGACGCCCATATCATCACCGCCCTTGGCACCGTGCGCCTGGACCGACTGACACAGCACCGCGTGGAAGTCTGGCGCGATGCGCTGGCCGACGCGCCCGCTCGCCTCCGCACCAGCAAGACGGCCACGAAGCAGCGCTTCCGGGAGATTGACCCTGATGACGCGGAAGCGAAGCGCCGCCGCCGGTCCACCACCAATCGCGTCCTGACCGTGCTCAAGGCCGCCCTCAAATTCGCGGTGAGCAAGAAGAGGGCACACACGAACGCCGCTTGGGCGAAGGTCAAGCCGTTCCGGAAAGCCGACGCCCCCAAGGTCCGCTACCTCACCGACGCGGAGACGGTGCGCCTCGCAAATGCCTGCCCGGCGGACCTCCGGCAGATTGTGACCGCCGCGCTACTCTCTGGCATGCGGTATGGCGAGTTCGCGGGCATGCGCGCCCGAGACTTCAACGCGGAAACAGGTGTGGTGGCCATTCCAGTCAGCAAAAGCGGCGATCCTCGCCACGTGGTCCTGACTGATGAAGGGCGCGCCTTCTTCGTTCAAGCAATTGCCGGCCGCGTGTCCGATGCCGTGATTTTCACCCGACAGGACGGCCTACCATGGGGGAAATCCCATCAGTTCCGCCCACTGCGCGACGCCAGCGACGCGGCCAATATCAGCCCCGCCGTCGGCTTCCACATCCTCCGGCACACCTACGGCAGCCGGCTTGCAATGGCCGGCACGCCCATGGCTGTGATTGCCCAGCAGCTTGGGCACAAGGATACGCGTATGACAGAGAAGCACTACGCGCACCTGGCATCCAGCTATGTGGCTGACACCGTGCGAGCCAACTTCGCTCCGCTGGGGATTGTGCAGCGGTCGAATGCGGAGCCGATACGTGCGTAAGGATGAGTAGCCTCTTTATGGAGCAATCCATTCGCTGCGAAAGGTCGGGTCAGAATTTCGACGCGCGTCGGCTGGGGTCAATCATTCCCTTGCAACTCCCCAGCCGCGGCCTCGGCCGAAGTCGCTTGTGGGCCGCTCTGCAGATCTCGCGTTCATGTTATTCGGCCGTCCTGGGCAGTTTGGAATTCCGTTTTCGCTCTAGGCCCCATCAGAGAGATGAGAGCCTGAAATCCAACATTCTTCCCTACAAAAACTCTGTCGCACAGTCGCTAACGCCGGATACGCCGCTTGTCCGTTGGGCGACGAGGCATCGGACCTAAGTATCGTTCAAAAAAATGGGCACCTTCGCCGTTCCGGTGTCAGCCGTTATGCAGCGAAGCAGCTAGATAATTGTTACGATAGTCTGCAAGAAATTTGTTCGTTGCCAGACGCCCTATCGCCTTGTACCATCAATCATATCAGGTGAACATAGTAAGTGTGGCTCGCGCCACGCGTTGATATCTAGCTGATTGGGTGAAGGTTGGCAATGCTACCGCAGGTCATTCTGAATACGGCCGAGAATATCCGACAATCGCCCGACGTTATCGCACCAAGTACCTATCCTGTCGTTGCAGCATTGCCTTTCCTCATCATTGCATCTTGCATACTGTTTCTCGTGCCGGAAGCTCCGCATTTCCTCACCGATACCAATCACGGTTATCAACTCGCGTTGGGCATGACTTTCGCTCAGGGCGCCATGCCCGGGCTGAACACGGTGACCCAATACGGTCCACTGGTCAGCACCTTCACCCTCCTTGCCTGGCAGCTCAGCGGCAACATCGTGGCGGAGGTGGTAATCTGCGCGCTCGGCTATGCCGCCGCCATCGCGCTCTGTTTCGACTACCTGCGCCGGCACGCCTCCCGCGTCATCGCCATCCTCGCCGCCGCGGCGCTGATCCTCACGATGGCGCCATTCTACAAATGGTATTACTGGCTCACGCCCCTCATCGGCCTGCAACTGTCCGACGCGTACCGCGCCCGCGTCCTCACCGGCCGCCCTACCGCCGCGCTGTTGATCGCTTGGGGATGCTACGCGGGCGCCGCCTGGCTTATGCGCGTCGACCTTTGGCTGGAAGCCGCGGTATTCGGCCTGCTGATGATCGGCGCGGTCCAGATCGAGCAGGCCCGCCTCGGCCGCATGCGATCCGTCGCCACGCTCGCCGGCGCGATGGTCCGGCACGGCCTGCGCCAAGTCCTGCCCGGACTGGCAATCATTGCCGGTTTTCTTGCCCTCGTCTGGATGCATGGCGGCACCGCCCGCCTCACGGACCTCCTCATGGGCACGCAGGATGGCGTTGTGGACACGGTGGTGGCCTACCGCATCGCACCGTTCGACTTCATCGCCTCACCCATTGTCTGCTTCGAAAACGTCCTGGCATCGTTGCAGGTGCTGGTCCCCCTGCTCTACGGCGCCGGGTTGCTCATCGGCACGGCCGAGACATGGCGCGGCCAGGGCGAAACGGGCTTTCCGCTCATCGCCGTGTCGCTCACCGGCCTCGGCGTCCTGCCGCAGGCGCTGCACCGGGCGGACCTGCCGCATTTATTCCAGGTGCTGCCGCCCTTCATCCTGCTGTTCGGCCTGCTGCTGGCCCGCCTGGAGCGCGCCGTCTGGCACTTCCCCGCCCGCATGCTCACCGGCGCCACGCTGGGCGTGGTGGCCTTCTTCCTACTGATCTGCGGCCTGCGCGGGCCCGGCGACCTGGTCTACGCCGCGCGCAATCCGCTCCCGATCTGGCAGGCCATTGCCGCCCTGCCGGAAGGCCAGCCAGCCGACCCCACGGCAGACATGGCCCTGGCCATCCGCCGGGCAACGCCGCGGGGCGCGCGCGGGTACTACCTGATGGCGATGACACCCAGCCCGCTGATCTTCTTCGCGCAACGCCGCCAGGCCGGTCTGTTTCCCATCCATGAACCCGGCATGTATGCCAGCCCGTACTGGATCCCCCGCAACCGCGAACGCCTCGCCCAGGAACCGCCGGATTTCATCGTCGTGGGCAACGCGCCTGCTGACCCGCCGGAGGCGCTGCCGCCCGAACTGGCGCGGCAATGGCGGGAGGCATTCACCCGCGTCGTCCACCGCAACGACCGGTTCACCCTACTGCTTCGGCCATAGCCGCTCAGGCCGGCGCCAGCGCGAAAATCTCCCGCTTGCCGCCCTTCAGTTCCATCCGCTCACGGATGATGAAATACCGCCCTACCTCGGCAACAAAACTGTCCAGCGAATAGTCCTCAAAGCGTTCCTTGCGGTTCGCCAGCAGCTTTTCGAACATCTCGTCCTCGCGGTTGACGAATTCCAGCACCACCTCCGCGTCCAGCCCGCGCAGCCAGCGCAGGAACGCCGTGTTCGGGATATTGGCCGAAACGCGCATGTGGTGGATCAGCGCAAGGCAAAGCACCATGTCCGGCTTGCCGCGCCCGTCGAACGCCATGCGTTCCACCCCCGCCCAGCCCTGCGCGGGGGAGATGTTGGCCAGGTTCATCACCAGCGGCAGGATCTTCCCGCCGCCCGCCTGGCGTTCCGCGCGATACAACTGCTCCACCGCGTCATGATCGCCGTCCACTGCCACCACGAGGTCCGCCACTTCCGCGCCGATGCGCGAGAAGGTGCCAGTGTTGCAGCCCAGGTCCCATACGGAGCGTGGCCTTCTTGCAAGCACATGCCGGCGCACGAAACCTGCCTTCGCCGCGTGCTCCTCTTGGGCATAGGAATGTGTGCGGTCGTAGTGCGACCAGTCGGTATGCGCGATGTTGGTGTCCAGCCGGCGCACCAGCCGCGCCAGGCTTTGCGCCAACCCCACCACCATGGCCTTGGAGTACCGCCGTGGCAGCCGTGCCCGTGCTGGCGCGTTGTCGCGCTCGCGCCGCGCCACGAAGCGCTCCACCCGTGCGGGAAACACCAGATGAGCCAGTACGCCGCGCCGCAGCTTATTCCGACCTTGGAAATATTTTACGCCCTCGACCGGCGGAATGCCTTCCAGGGAGGATCGCAGCAGGGGCAGGTAGTCGATGCCGAGGTGCGCCCGCAGCAGCAGAGGGATTAGGAACATGGCGCAGAATTGCCGATACCCTACCCATGGCTCACCGTCCACCCACGGCGTGAAGGAGGGAATATCGATGAACACTGGATTGGTACCGAACCATTGGACGTTGAACGGCGTCGCGTCCTTCATCGTCCAGCCATGTTCCAGCGCCGCTCCTAGGCAGCGCAGCTGTAGCAGCGCCGCATCCTTCAGCATGGAGAAGGGCCATTCATACGGGTAGCTGATGATCGGTACGCGCGTATGCTCCATCACGCCGGCCCAGCCGTCCGCCAGTGGCACGCGTGCCAATTCTGCTTCCGGCGGTATCAACACGCTTGGCAGCACGTGGCCCTCGTCAGATAGGACGCGGTAGAATGGCGCATCTAGCAACAATTGCGCATTCGCCAGCGCGTCTACCCGTAATCCGCGTAGGATGCGGTATTCGCCGTCAGGCAGCGCGCCCTCGTACACCTGTCCGGCGGGGTCGCGAAACGATCCCTGGTTGGCCGCCAACTTCAAATCCATGAATAACTCAGCGGTCTGCCGGTCCAGCAGGCTTCTTGCTGAACCAAGATTTCGCCCGCGCGAGGAACGAGCGTAGCCAGTAACCCACTGCGGCCAGGAAACCCAGCGCGGAAGCCACGATCGCGCTACCCAGTCCCGGGTCGATGTAGGCGTTAGCCGGAGCCGGAAATGCGGCGGCGACCAGGATGGCCGCAATAACGATCACGTCGCGCGTGATACCAGGTCGCTTGTTGTTATTCATAGAGAAAGTCCTTGAAATCTCCGCCGGGTTCGTCCAACGCCTCATTTAGTACGCGATAGGTCGGACGCGAGATAAAAGCATTCTTTCCGCCCGATAGGCAATTAAGGATCATAAGCGCCGCCAAGTTTACAGTGCTGTAGCCGCCGTCATAGGCGGCGTTACGCGAGCCCTCGCAGCGCTCCTTTGGATAAATGCCGCCGGCGACCGCGATCCGGTCGGTCACGTAGAAGAACTTGTCATCCGCCTCTTTGGCGGAGCGTGACAGATAGGCCCCATGGTCTCCGAATACGAACAGGATGGCAGAGGGGTCATTGTGCGCGACATAGTCCACGATCCGGCGCAGCGCTGAGGCGGTCTCATCACTGGATGCCACGAACTGAGCGCGGTAGGCCGCCCGCGCCACGGGATCCGCCTGATCATACCAGCGGGAAACATGGCCCGGCGAAAAAATATAGCCCAGGAAGAATTGAGGAGCGCCACTACGCCGACTGGTCTGGATATGCGACAGCATCAACTCGGTCGGATCCACCCGGGTGGGGAGACCCAGCGCTGTCAGCGCGCGGCGTAGCCAAGGCTTATCTTGCAACAAACAGTAACCAAAAAAGGTCCAAGCTCGCATGCTGGGATCGACAATCTCGCATACGCTGTAAGTCCTAGAATAGTAGTAGTGGTCGACGTTAGGTCCGGCATAGGATCCAAGATATCGAGAATAGTGATAAGTGCTAGTCTCGTAGCCATTGTCTTTGAACAGGCGTAGCAGTGGGCTTGCCTGAAGGCCCGGGTAGTAACCAAATTGCCTCCCTTCTTGAGCCGCACGCTTAAACTCGCCTTCGTCCAGCGCCAGCAACATGTTTAGGCTACGCCTGGTCGGCGTGAAATTTGTTAATCCTCCGTGCGCAAAAAAATTGCGGAACCTCGTAAAGTCAGTATCAAGCACTGCGTGGTAAGCTGTACTCGACAAGTCCATGTAGCGGCGCGTTATCGCCTCTGGTACCATCGCGTCGAATGAGATGAAATAGACATTCGGTCGCTCCGTGAACGGGACGCTTTGCATTGCGGATGGCAGATTGCCCGGTGGACCTGCTAGCACTGCAGCTGCACTGATCGGCATGGCCAGCCGGTAAACCACTGCCAACCACACCAATACTGGAAATCCAAGTCGGCACCACCGCTGTTCCTGAACCATG
>Ga0315912_10002731_pt1 | contig 18392 bp, 16 predicted proteins | sample VfabasoilMG_FD_204469 | JGI IMG/M metagenome (GOLD analysis project Ga0315912, IMG submission 204469) | Garden soil microbial communities collected in Santa Monica, California, United States - V. faba soil | ecosystem: Environmental > Terrestrial > Soil > Garden | place: USA: California...
TCGATTAAAGCTTCGCACCGCCTCTAACGACTCCCCGGCCATTGTCCAAAAACAAACGTTTTGACGTGATCGCTAACAACTAGAGCAGATATTACGGTCCGTCTATACTTGGTGCGACTCATTCTCTGGAAAGGGCACACCATGAACCTGGGACGCACTTGTAAGGTTGCCTCTCTTTCGCCGTTGTTTGCTGAATTGACGGTAGCCGCACAAAAATACCGCGACATGTATGATGCAGCGGTCCGTAACAATGACCTCCCAACTCTCCCCATGCTGCTGAAAGGCTCGGACGCCAGCCTCAGCGATAATTATCGGACAACGATTCTCAGGTGTGCGGGCTTGGGCAGCCGTACTCACGCTCCGGAGGATGCGCAATGAACCGATTTGTGATGAGCTGTATTTTCGGAAGGGCCCGCTCGAACATCCGCCTTGGACTTGAACTGTTTCTTTTTACATCGGCGTTGACCATTCTGCTTCATGCACAGGATGGACGGTTGCGGAATACGTTTGTTGTTCCAAGAACCTGGGACGACAAGGTGATGAACGGGCTGGAGGTTCCTCTTGCGAACCCAATCGCGTCGCCGAAGCAAGTTTCCGCTGATTACTATTACAAGATTCCGGTACGGCCAATATACAAGCAATATCCTGTATACGCCCCGGGTCGCGCGCCCTCCGGCTACATAGATGGATTGAAGAAAAAAGAGCCGGTGATTATCTGGAATGACTCCACTCACAGGCCGGAGCTCCGAACCGAGTCGGATTGGATCAGAGCGGGAGAGGCCGTGTTCGGCGCTGCTCTTCTCTATTCTGAGGAACAAGGTATGTTTGCGCTGCCAGATGTTGCGAGCGAAGCCTGGTACCAAAAGAGCGGAATGCCCTTGACGCCGGACGGGGTGTTGCCCTTCCTGCACTACGTGATCCGTGAAAAAGGCAAGGTCGAATTGGGCTCGTTCTCATGTGCGATGTGTCACACCCGCGTCATGCCTGGCGGGGCGCTTTTAAAGGGCGCACAAGGGAATTTCCCATTCGAACGAGCGCCAATGCATGTACCCAGACCCGCACTGCCAACTGAATTGTTTTTCTCACTAACCCGGCAACTGTACGCGATGCCTTGGTTGGATCCCGATCCGTTCGATCGGCAGCGGAGTATGTCGCAAACTCAATTGGAATCAATGTTCGAATCAATGCCACCGGGTGTTGTGGCTCGCCATCGATCCAGTCCCTTTAGTCCCGTCCAAACGGCGGATCTGATTGGCCTTAAGGATCGCCATTACCTGGATCGCACAGGCCTCCTCCCGCACTTCTCAGCGGTAGATCTGATGCGATACTCGGCATTAAACCAGGGAGCCGATTCCCTCGCGAGTTTCAACGGCTTTATCCCCGCGGACTTTCCCCATTTCAAACAACTCCCTGATCCCGCCGATCCCGTGAAGGTTGGAGGAAGGTACAGTGATGAACAACTCTACGCCTTGGCGCTTTATGTCTACTCGCTTAAACCTCCTGCCAACCCGAATAAGTTTGATAAGTCTGCTGCGCGGGGCCAGAAGGTATTCGAAGGTGCGGGCTGCGCAGGCTGCCACACACCACCTTTATACACTAATAACAAGTTAATCCCCGTCGATGGTTTCAAAGTTCCCCAGGGTCATTTGGCGAAGTACGACATTCTTTCTTTACCCATTGGGACAGACTCTGACTTAGCTCTTAAGACTCGACGCGGAACAGGCTATTACAAAGTTCCTTCACTCAAAGGCCTTTGGTACCGCAGCATGTTCGGTCACAGCGGCTGGTGCGCAACATTGGAAGACTGGTTCGATCCAAAACGCCTGCGTGACGACTACGTCCCTACCGGATTTAGACCTTACGGCGTCAAGACGTTCGCCGTGAAGGGCCATTCCTTCGGCTTGGACCTTTCTGACTCGGAAAGAACAGACTTGATAGCGTTTCTCAAGACACTTTAAAGCTGCGTTAGGAATGCCGAAAGCGCTTGCGGCTATAAGCGCCTCTACAATGTCCAAGGCAATTTCAGAGGCTCGGTAGTCTGTGCTCCAGTGTTCGCAAAAGACTCCTCCGAGAGCATGAGCGCCCCTCAAGATATCCAACACGGCAGTTGTACGGCGCCGGCGGTTGAGGCGGCGGCGAACGGGATGGCCGGCAATGGGATTGGCCCAAGCGGTGGGCGGTAATGAAAGCGATTCCGACCCGATCACCAGCATACGAACGTTGAGGATGGGCGTCTGCGGTAACATACCAGCCCTTCGCACATTCATCGGATTGAGTTAACCCCGATAGGCCCCACCGCCCGCCCAACCCCAATAATTGGCGCCAACTACCAGCCCTTCGTCTCCCGCAGCGCGGTGATATGCGCAATATGGTGCGGCCCATGCCACGCATATATCGCCAACAGCCAGTCCACATCGTGCGGCCCGCTCGCCGGATGCACAAACGGCCTCCCGCACTGCTCCGGCGTCAGCGTGTGCAGCAACATGCTCAGCCGCGCGTGCAGCGCATCGATCATTGCCAGGCTCAACCCCAGCGGCGCCGTCGCTCCATCGGGCAACTCCGCCCACAGTTGCTCCTCGTATGGCTTTACCGTTGGATTGTCCTCGGTGAGCGCCAGCCGGAACCGGCAGTAGGCGTTGATGTGGCTGTCGGCGATGTGATGCACCACCTGCCGCACCGTCCAGCCCCCATCCCTATAGGGAGTGGCCAACTGTTCGTCTCCGAGGCCGCGCAGGGCCTTCCGCAGTTCCAGCGGCGTATTCTCGATCTTCTCGATCGCCGCGGCTCGCTGTGCGGCGTCCAATGGCCCGTCGTACGTAAACTCGCCGATCGGGTAGCGTGGGTCGGTCATGGGTCAGCTCTCCTTGCGGTTGATCAGAAAGGTGGCGACGTGCTCGAAAAAATCGCGCAGCGTCCGTTCCGCCTCCGCCGGCAGCCCGGCTTCGGCAAAGGCATTACTCATCAGCAGAATCCATCGCTCCCGTGCCGCCATGTCGATCGGGAACCGTCCGTGGCGCATCCCCAGCCGCGGATGCCCCCGCTCCTCGATATAAGTCGGCGGTCCCCCGAATCGAAAAATCAGGAACTGCCGCAGCCGGTCCTCGGCGCCCGGGAGGTCCTCGGCCGGGTACATAGGGCCCAGGATGCTGTCCCCGGGAATCTGGCGGTAGAACGCCCGTACTAGCCGCTGAAAACCGTCTTCTCCTATAGCCGCATAGACCTGATCGTCGGGAAGCGAAACCGTCACTCTTCCATTATCCATGTGCTCCCGCCGGGACGATGGACAACCTGCCCGCCGAAAAGGACAAAATGTCGCGCCATTGTGCCAGTATGTCTCAATAACGCCTTTAGTTTCAATTACATAAGGTGTTTTTTATTCTTCGATTGAACCCAAAGTTCCATTGAGCGGGATGCCCCAAAACCATACGCTGGTACCACAGCAGACAAGCCAAGATCTATGGAATTGCGAATCCTCCTTCTCGCCTTAATCCTCGCGCTACCCGTCGCGACCGCCAAGGAAAAGAACCCCAGCGATATCGAAAACACACAGGACCAAAACGGCAGGGGCGAATTGCTAGTCGTCTACATCGAACCCATTCTGGAAGCGCAGCCGAAACCGCTCCTCGACCTCGGCGCCATTGTCAACCAGCTCTTGTCCGCCCTCGGCATTGTCAACGTTGAACCCGGAATTCCATATGTTTTTCATAAATAGCAATAACTATAAAAATCTAGCCGCCGCCGTTGTCGCGGTCTCCCTCTCAATGCCGTTGGGTGCCGCGCCGAAGGATAAAATCTCGAAGGACTTCAAAAAGATCGACAAGAACGCTACCGTCAACGCTTTGATAATCAAAAAGCCGGCTTTGCTGAGCCTGTTCCTGAACTCCGGATTCGGTTCGAATTGGGTCTCGATGCTGGCCAATGGCGGTAGCCTGCGATTCAATTGGAGCCACGTTCGCCAGTCCTCCGTTTTCGCCAAAATGGAGGACATCGAGAAACTCGCCCTCGATGACGACATCGTCTCCATCGTGCCCGACCGCTCCCTGAAGGCCAATCTCGTCGTCGCCCAGCAGACCACCGGCGCCTACGTCGCCCCTTCGTTCGGTCTCACCGGCGCCGGCATCGGCATCGCCGTTATCGATAGCGGCATCTCCGCCCATCCCGACCTCAAGGACGCCAATTGCGCCGCCAGCCGCATTGTCTACAGCCAGAACTTCGTCGACGGCGAAACTACGACCAACGACCTGTTTGGCCACGGCACCCACGTCGCCGGCATTCTCGCCGGAAACGGCTCCTGCTCGGGGACCTCCTCCACCTTGGCCAAAATGAAAGGCATCGCCCCGGCCGCCAACCTCATTAATCTCCGTGTCCTAAATGGCACCGGCACCGGCAAAGATTCTGATGTCATCGCCGCCATCGACCGCGCCATTGAGCTCCGTCAGCAGTACAACATCAGAATTATCAATCTCTCTGTTGGCCGGCCCGTTTACGAGAGCTATGAGCAGGATGCCCTTTGCCAAGCGGTCGAAGCAGCCACCTCCGCCGGTATCCTCGTTGTAACCTCGGCGGGAAACGATGGACGTTATGACGCCAACGGCGTCAAAGGCTACGGCACCATCAAGTCGCCCGGTAACGACCCCTATGTCCTCACCGTCGGCGCCATCAACATGAACGGTACTCCCACTCGCGGCGACGATGAGGTCACATCCTTTTCCAGCAAAGGCCCCACCGCCCTAGACCAGATTGTCAAACCCGATATCGTTGCCCCAGGCAATCGCATCGGATCGCTGATGGCGGCCGGCAGCACCCTCGCGCTCGGCAATCCCACTTTGGCCGTAGGCGACGGATACCCCTCCGGGAAGTATATCCGACTAAGCGGTACCAGTATGGCCTCCCCTATGGCGGCCGGCGCCGCTGCCCTGCTCCTGCAGCGTGAGCCCTCCCTCACACCCGCCCAAGTCAAGACCCGGCTAATGCGCACCGCCAGCAAGTCCTTTTCCGCCAACGCCACCACCACGAACTCAACAGGCACCTACACGGTCTATCATGACCTCGTCACTGTCGGCGCCGGCGAGCTCGACATCGCTGCCGCCCTTAACCAGTCCGGTGGCGGAATCGAAGGAAGCGTCTCTCCATCACTCAAGATCAACGGCAACGGCCAGGTCACGATAACAGCGACCAATCACCCTATGACGTTCTTCTCGTCCTCCTGGCCGCAAAATGCACCTCTGCTTTACGGCACCTTCAACCTGTCGTCCAATCAGGTTCTCGGCGCCGTCGGCAAACCCTGGGGCGACAAGTCCTCCCTCGCCTTTAGCGTCCTGTGGGGAGACTCCGTTCTCTGGGGAGACTCCGTCCTTTGGGGTGATTCCGTCCTCTGGGGCGATTCCGTGCTTTCTGGTGACAACTGATGCGTGGCTCCCGGATCTAAAGAAAGCGCTTCGGGCTGCCGATAGACACGATGGATACGCATGTAGTGTGCGTTTTGTCGTGAGTGATCTCGTATATGACCTGGAAAGCGAAGGGATACATTACGCTGATCGTCCTCGGGGGCCTGACCACCTTGGCCGAACTGCCGCTCTATTGGCGGTGCGATGATCTTCTCCGCTTCTTTGTCTTCACCGTATTAGCCCTGATAACCTCCGCCTGGAAGGTGGCCCTGCCCGGTGTCAAGGGCACCATGTCGGTCAACTTTCTGTTCGTCCTGGTCGGCACCGCCCAGCTCAGTTCCGGTGAAACGCTGCTGATGTCGGTGCTCGCCGTCATCGCGCAGTATTTTTACCGGATCAAAGCCAAGGGGTCCGAGCGGCTGATACAGGCTGCCTTTAACGTGAGCAGCGTCGCCATTGCCGTTCGTGTCGCTACCCTGACTTTCGATGTCATTACGCCCGCTTTTCCCGCCCTCGAGTTCCCGTTCCGCCTTGCGTTGACGTCGATCGCCTACTTCCTCTGCAACACCGTTCCCGTTTCGATCATCATTGCTCTCACTGAAAACAAGTCTCTGCTCACTACCTGGCGTACCTGCTTCTTCTGGTCGTTCCCGTACTATCTGGTCGGTGCCGCGATTTCCGGTCTCCTGTGGGCCGTTAAGATGGCCGCCGGCTGGCAGACCGCCGTCCTCCTCGTCCCCCTGGTTTACGTCATCTACCGCTCTTACGGTAACTACCTCGAGCGTCTGGAATCCGAAAAGACCCAGGCCGAGATTGAGCGCAATCACGCCGAAGAAATGGCCTCTCTCCACCTGCGGACCATTGAAGCCCTCGCGCTCGCCATTGAGGCCAAGGACCAAACCACCCACGACCACCTGCAGCGCGTCCAGGTCTACTGCACCGAGGTCGGCCGCGAATTGGGGATGGATGATTCCGAACTCAATGCGCTGCTCGCCGCGTCGCTTCTGCATGACATCGGCAAACTCGCTGTGCCTGAGCACATCATCTCCAAGCCCGGCAAATTGACGCAGGAAGAGTTCGAGAAGATGAAGATCCATCCGGTCGTCGGCGCCGAAATCCTCGAAAGCGTCCGCTTCCCCTATCCAGTCGTTCCCATCGTCCGGCACCACCACGAAAAGTGGGACGGCACCGGTTACCCGGACGGACTGCAGCAGGACGCCATTCCGCTCGGTGCCCGTATTCTCAGCGCCGTCGACTGCTTTGACGCTCTCTCCAGCGACCGCCAGTACCGCCGCGCCCTTCCCGTTGACGAGTCCATGGACTACCTGAGGAAGGAGGCCGGGAAGGCATTCGATCCCCGCGTCGTCGAGGTGATGTCCCGGCGCTACGAAGAGCTCGAACTCATGGCTCGCAACCACTCCGAAAAAGAGCGCGCCAAACTCTCCGTCGATGTCAAGGTGGCTCGCGGCGGCGCTCCCGATGCCGGCTTCGCCAGCGATGGCGGCAAAGGCGCCGATCGCTCCGAATTCGTCGAAAGTATCGCCGCGGCCCGCGCCGAAGCCCAGTTCCTCTTCGCCATCTCACAGGAACTGACCCAGTCCATCGATCTCGAAGCCATGTTCCAGCGACTGGCCGACAAGCTCCGCACGTCGATTCCCTTTGAGACGCTGGCCTACTACCACGTCGAGGGGGAGACCCTCAATCCCCTGTACGTGGCCGGTAACGAGGAAGCCCTATTCCGCACCCTTCGTATCCCCGTCAGCCAGGGGCTCTCCGGCTGGGTCGTCCATGAAAAGAAAACGATCCTGAACGGGAACCCCGCCGTCGAGCCCGGTTTCCTCCATGACCGGAATGTGATTACGAACCTGCGGTCGGCACTCTCGGTCCCTGTCGAAGGCGCCTCCGGCGTCATCGGCGCTCTCACCCTCTACTCCATGACTCGCGACCAGTACTCGCGGGATCATCTCCGCGTCCTGATGGCCGTTGCCACCCGCGTGGCCCACCAGGTCGAAAACTCCCTCCGGTTCCAGAAGGCGAGCGGTGATGCCTACACCGATGAACTCACCGGCCTGTCGAACTCCCGCTGGCTCGTCGCTAATCTGAACCTGGTTTGTGAACGCGCAGCCGCCGAACGCGACTCCTTCGCCCTTCTCGTCTTCGATCTCGACGGCTTCAAACTCCTCAACGACACGTACGGCCACCTCCGCGGGAATGACGCGCTCCGTGGCATCGCCGGCCGTTTGCCCGCCTTGCTTCCCAAGGCCAGCAGCAGCGCCCGCATGGGCGGCGACGAATTCGTCGTGATGTTGCCTCGGCATTCCGGTACCGACGCCGCGGAAGTCGCCGTCCGTATTCAGTCGGCTGTCGAAGAGGTCGGCTTCGAACTCGTGGGCAACCGGCGTCTTTCAGCCAGTTGGGGGGTCTCGGTCTTCGGCGAAGACGGCCAAACCCCGGAAACGCTCGTTTCCGAAGCCGATCGCCGGATGTACGAACACAAGCGTTCGAAGAAGAGCGGAATGGCCGCCCGCCTGTCTCGCCTGGCGTCCGGCATCGAAGGCAAATCGGGGGGGGCTTCCGAACCCGTCGCATCCGCCCGGGGGTAAGCCATGCATTTGGCTCTCCGGTTTCTGCGGCTTCCCATCACCCTGGCTATCACCTTCCTGGTGCTGACCGCCCTCCTGTGGAATGCCCCGGGTCGGGACATGGACGAGGCCCGCTGGGGTCAAACCCAGACCGCCGCTTCCGCCCTGCCAAAGTGGTCTTCGGGACTCGACTTCGCCGCCTGGTACGCCGGCGAACTGCTACACGGGCGCGGCGGAACATCCATTCAGTTCAACGTCCCGGTAATGGAACTTATCGCCGAGCGCGCTCCGGTCACCGCCGGCCACGCCTGGCGCGGGTTCCTGGCCGCCTGGCTCGCCACCCTGTTGGCCGGAAGCCTGTCTTATTTCTGGCCCGCCGCCGGTCGCGCTGCCCTCGGCGCCGGTTCGCTGCTCCGCTCCCTCCCGGCGGCGTTCGTCGTCCTGGCCCTGGTGCTGGCCGGAGCCCCCGCCTGGATCGGACTCGCCGTAGTATTGTGGCCCAAGGCCAGCAGCTACTGGCTGACTTTACTGAGCCAATCGGGCGGCCGGAATCACGTCCTGGCGCTGATCGCCCAGGGAGCCGGCCCATGGCGCACCCAGTGGCACGGCATCTGGCGGCCTTGCGCCCGCCAACTCGCCGGGCTTCTGGCCGTCACCGTGCCGTTGCTTCTCGGAGCCCTCATTCCTGTTGAAGTGCTCTGCGACGAACCCGGCCTCGGCCAACTGGCGTGGAAAGCCGTAGCAGGCCGCGACCTCCCTCTGCTGACCACCATCACATTGCTCTTCACCGCTGTCACATCAACCGCCAGCCTCCTGGCCGAGTCGCTCCTCCCGGAGGCCCAATGAACCGCGCCGCCGCAGGTCTGCTCATCGCCCTCGGACTACTCCTGATACTCGGACCGCTGGTCACTCCCTACACCTACGCGGCGCAGGACCGCGACCACATTCTCGCGTCCCCGGACGCAGACCATTGGCTCGGAACCGACGCCCTCGGACGCGATAACTTTGCCCGCTTCCTCTACGGAGGCCGCCTTTCTCTTACAATGGCCGCCGCGGCCTCGCTGGCGGCCTGCGCCGTCGCCGCGGCCGTCGGTACGGCTGGAGCCCTTCCGGGCGCCTCCCACGCCGCAACAGCCGTCCTGTTCGACGTCATGCTCTCGATGCCCTGGTTCCTCCTTGTCTTCATTGTCCGGGCCCTCCTTCCGCTCGACGCGCCGCCGCTGACCACCGCCGCCATCACGTTCGCCGTCCTCGGCTTCACCGGCTGGGCCCACGGGGGCCGGGTCCTCCGCGATGCCGCCGCCGGCATGGCGGGCAGCCCGTGGGTCCGCCAAGCCCGCGCCACCGGCTCCGGTGGCGCCGCCCTATGGCGACGGCACATCATCCCGAACCTGCTCCCGCTACTGTTGACCCAGTTCCTGCTCCTGCTCCCCATGCTCATGCTGACTGAGGCCACCCTGGGCATGCTGGGCCTCGGCATTCCGGAACCATTGCCCTCCTGGGGCGGCTCGCTCGCCGAGCTCGTTCGCCCCGACACCGCCACCCAACGCCCCTGGACCCTCATACCCGCGCTGCTATTGGCCCTCACGTCCATCAGCTTGCGGCAACTGGCCGGCGGCACAGACAAAAGAGAGGCCGTATTCGGATGAAACACCTGCTCCTGCTCTTGCCCGCCGCCCTGCTTTCCGCGGCCGAACTTCGCCTATCCATGCGCAGCGACCCCCGGACGCTGGAGCCCCTCGCCGTCACCGACCAGAACTCCGATACCGTCCGCTATCTCACTACCGCCCGCCTCGTCCGCCGCCATCGCATCACGCAGAAACTGGAGCCCGAACTGGCGGAAAAGTGGGAGGTCCGCGATCAGGGACGAACGCTCGTCTTCCGCCTTCGCGCCGGCCTCCGCTACGCCGACGGCACCCCCGCCGACAGCCAGGACGTCAAGACGACTATCAACCGCCTGCTCGACACCGTCAAGGCCTATCCCATGGCCGAAGGCCTCCGCGCCGCCGGCATCGCCGCCGTCGAAACCCCCAGCCCGCTCGAAGTCCGGATCCGTACAAACGAACCTGTCGCCGGCCTGGAGAGTTTCTTCGAGGAGGTGCCCATCCTCTCCTCCCGCTCGCCATTAAAGGACAACGCCGCCCTGGGCCCCTTCATCCTCGCCGAATACAAGCGCGGTTCCTTCCTCCGTTTCCAGCGCAATCCCAACTACTTCCGTAAGGACTCCACCGGCCGCCCGCTCCCGCGCCTGGATGCCATTCGCGTCGATATCCAGGCCAACCCCGAGCTCGAACGAACCCGGTTTGAGAAGGGCGAGCTGCATATCCTAAGCGCCCTCGACCCCGAAAGCTTCACCGCACTCCAGAAATCCGGCCAGGCCCAGGACGCCGGCCCCACGCTCGACGGCGAGATCCTCTGGTTCAATCAGTTCCCTGGCGCTCCCATCCCCGAGCACCGCAAGCGCTGGTTCCGCTCCCGGGAGTTCCGCCGCGCCATCTCAGCCGCGCTCCACCGGGACGACCTGGTCCGCGTCGTCTACTCCGGCCGCGCCGTTCCGGGCGTGGGTCCCATTGCCCCCAGCGCCAGGGAGTGGTCCTCCCCCAAGGTCCGCGCCCAGCCCTTCGACCCCAAGGAGACCGCCGCGAACCTCGCCAAGGCCGGCTTCATCCAACGTGGCGGCCAACTCCACGATGCCGAAGGCAACGCCGTGACCTTTTCCCTCCTCACCAACTCCAACAACCGCCAGCGCATGCGAATGGCGGCCATGATCCAGCAGGATCTGGAGAAGATCGGCATCCGCCTTCAAGTGGTCGCCCTCGACATGCCGGCGCTGCTTGAGCGCATGACCCGGTCGTCCAACTATGACGCTATCCTCCTCGGCATGGTTGGCATCGACCTCGACCCCAACGACCAGATGAACATTTGGCTCAGCTCTTCGGGCAGCCACGCCTGGAACCCTTCTCAGAAGCAGCCCGCTACGCCCTGGGAAGCCGAGATCGACCAGCTCCTCAAGGCCCAGTTCCACGCCACCAGTCCAGCCAAACGGAAACAGGCCCTGCACCGTTTTCAGGAGATCGTTGCCGCCGAGGTCCCTGTGCTCTATCTGGTCCATCCCAACGCGCTGGCGGCCGTCTCAAGGCAACTGACGGGTGTCCGGTTGAGCAGCCTGCTGCCCCGAGTTCTTTGGAACGTCGAAGAGCTCGACCTGGCGGCCCCGCTCACCGCCGCAAGCCAATGAAGCCGCTCCTCGAAACCCGCCTCTCGGTCCGCTACCGCGACATGGCGGTTCTGCGTGACTTGGAGCTGTCCATCGAGCCCGGCGAGATCGTCGGGCTTGCGGGCCAGAGCGGCAGCGGCAAGTCAACCCTCGCCCTGGCCCTGCTACGCCTCCTCCAGTGGAAAGGGGCGAAGGCCGAAGGATTCCTTCGGCTCGAAGGCCGCGACCTCCTGGACGCTCCGGAGCGCGAATGGCGCGCCATTCGCGGCCGCAGGATCGCCCTCGTGCTCCAGAGTGCCGAATCGGCCCTAAACCCGGCCCTGCGCCTCCGCCAGCAGTTGCGCCTGGCCTGGGAGATCCACGCTTCCGATTGGAATAGCGCCGGCTTCCCTCGCGCCCAGGAACTGCTGACCCACTGCAGCCTCCCGGCGACGCCCGAGTTCCTCGATCGCTACCCGTCGCAAATCAGCATTGGCCAGGCGCAGCGAGTGCTGATCGCCATGGCTTTGCTCCACCGTCCGGCGCTCCTCATTGCGGACGAAGTCACCAGCGCGCTCGACCTGCTGACCCAGCAGGAGGTGCTGACCACGCTCCGCGAAGTCAACCGTGCCTACGGCACCGCAATCCTCTTCGTCTCCCACGACCTCCTCGCCCTTCACTCCCTCTGCTCCCGGATCGCGATTCTGGCCGATGGCGCAATCGTCGAGACCGGCCGAACCGCGGAGCTGTTCGCCAACCCCCGCCACCCCTACACCCGCCGTCTGCTTGCCGCACTCCCTCAGTTCGTTCAGGCGTGATACACCTGTTCCGATGAACCTCTCCCGTCGCGAATGGCTGGCCGGCGCCTCGGCCCTGCCATTGGCCTGTACCCGCCGCGCCCCTTCACGGCCGAACCTTTTGCTGGTAGTCGCCGATGACCAGTCCTGGCCGCACGCCGGCGCTTACGGCGACCCGTTCGTGCGGACGCCGGTCTTCGACCGCATCGCCAGGGAAGGAGCCCTGTTTACTCACAGTTTCTCGGCCTGCCCATCCTGCACGCCCTCGCGAACGGCGCTGCTCACCGGCCGTCCGATCTGGCAGACCGGCGAAGCCGGCGTGCTTTACGGCACACTTCCTGCCGCGCTGCCCCTGGTCACCCATTCGCTCGAAGACGCGGGCTACCGGACCGGCTTCACCGGCAAGGGCTGGGCCCCGGGCGACTGGCGGGCCGGCGGCCAGACCCGCCATCCCAACGGCAAGGAGTTCAACAGCAGGAAGCACGCCGCGCCGCTCGCCCCTGGCCTCGATGTCCGGGACTACGCCGCCAACTTTGCGGACTTTCTCGAGGACGGCGACCAATCGAAACCCTTCTTCTTCTGGCTCGGCAGCACCGAGCCCCATCGGGTGTACGACCCCGCTGCCCATGAGCGAATGGGCCGGAACCTGGCCGGCCTTCGCGTGCCGAGCTACCTGCCCGACACCGAGACCACCCGGAAGGACCTTGCAGCCTATTACTCGGAGATTGAGTGGTACGACATCCAATTGGGCAAGGCGATCGCGCTGCTGGCGCGAAAGGGCATCCTGGACGATACCTTGATCGTGGTGACCAGCGACAACGGGATGCCGTTCCCGCGAGCGAAGGTAAACCTCTACGACGACGGGTTGCGGATGCCCCTGGCCATGCGCTGGGGACGCCGCTTGCAGGGCGGGAGGAAGATCGAGGCCCTGGTGAGCCATACCGACATACCCGCCACCCTGCTGGCCGCCGCCGGACTTCCGAACCTTACCGGCGCATCGGGCCAGAGCCTGCTGCCGGTCATGGAGGGCAAGGAAATTGCGGTGCGAGAGAAGGTCTTCTCCGCGCTGGAGCGGCACACGTACTGCCGGCCTGACGGCGCAACCTATCCAGTACGGACCGTCAGGACGCGGGACTATCGCTACATCCGCAACTTTGCCCCGGACCGCTGGCCCACCGGTGGACCGGATTTCGTCTCCAGCAACAAGACCTTCCACGGAGACATTGACGGCGCGCCGGTGAAGGACGAACTGCTCGATCCGGCCAACGCGAAGCGCTTCGCGCGCGAGCTGGCGCTGTGCACCGGCAAGCGCCCGGCGGAGGAGCTCTATTATCTGTCGTCGGACCCGGACCAGGTGCGAAACCTTGTAGGAAGCGAAGAGTACCGCGAACCGTTGGGAGAGCTCCGTGGCATGTTGGAGGAGGAGTTGCGGACTACCAACGATCCGCGGATCGAAGGACGCGACCCGTGGCAGGCGTACCCCTACCGGCAGACAATCGGCTTCGGTGCTTCGTTCAACACGGCCCTGAGCGACGACCGGCGGAAGGCCGCTCGAGATGGCGCGGCGCACAAGCCGGAGTAGCTCAGTAGACCTGCATCGTGTCTTCGAAGAGCCGAGCCAGGTCGTCGTTGGCGGCGGGGCGAGGGGATAGCTTCGTGACCCGGTGCTGGGGGATGGTGCCTTCGACTAAGGCCGGAATGTCGGAGGCCGTATAGCCGAGGGCCTTCAGGCCACTGGGTACCTTCAGGCGTTCCATGAGGGCGATAATGCGATCGGCGAGGATCTTGCCGGCGTCGGCTTCGCTGGCCCGGCTGATGCCGACGCCGAGCGCTTCGGCAGCCTCCAGGTGGCGGCGGGGACAAGCTGAGGCGGTGAAGCGGAAGACCGCCGGGGCGTTTAGGATCACGCTGAAGCCGTGGGGGATCATTTCCGGCTCGTTGGGGTAGCCGGCCTGCTTGTAGCCCCTGCCTTTCACCATCCCCGAGACGGGATAGGACATGCCGTGCGGCAGGTGGACGCCCGCGTTACCGAAGCCGACGCCGGCGTAGGCGGAGGCGAGGATCATCTGCGAGCGGGCTTCGTCGTCGCCCGTGTCTTCGACGGCGCGCTGGATGTAGCTGCCGACCATGCGGAGCGCCTGCAGCGACCACACATCGCTAATCGGGTTGTTGCCCTGATAAGCGGGGCGAAGGATGGGCCGTTCCGGCGCCGGGCGGCTGTTGTACGGGATCGCCGTGTAGGACTCAATCGCGTGGCTGAGGACATCGAGCCCGGTGGCGGCGGCGACGGCCGAAGGCATGGTGCGCGTGTTCTCGGGGTCGAGGTAGCCGAGGGTTGGTTTGAGGCGGCGGTGAGCGATGCCGGTCTTGGCGTGGAGATGCGCGAGGTCGAAGATGGCGACGCCGGTGGTCTCGCTGCCGGTGCCGGCAGTGGTAGGAATCGCGAAGAGCGGCTTGACGGGGCCGGGGACGGGTTTGCCCTTGCCGATGGGCGGGTTGACGTAATCGAGGAAGTCCTCGGGCGGATGGCAGGTGTAGAGGTTGACGGCCTTGGCGGTGTCGATGGAGGAGCCGCCGCCGACGGCGACGATGGCGTCAAAGTCGATGCCGCGAGCGAAGTCGATGGCGTCGCGGAAGCTGACGTCGGTGGGCTCGACGCGGACACGGTCGTAGAGCGTGTAGGGGATTTTGCTGTCGCTCAGAGATTGTTCGACGGCGGCTACTGGCGGAAGTGTTCGCATCCACGGGTCGGTGACGACGAGGACATGGCGGAAGCCGAGTTCGGCGAGATCCATGCCGATTTCCCGGGTAACACCGGGACCGAAGCGGATGGCGCTGGCGGCCATTTCAAAGGCGGATTCTTGACGGGACATGGTCGATTGGCTCCGGGAATTAGAAGAGGCGGGAGACGGCGAGCGGCCAGCGTTCGACGACCACTTTCTGTTTGGTGAAGAAGTGGAAGGCGTCGCGGCCCTGGCCGTGAAGGTCGCCGAAGAAGCTGCCGCGGGCGCCGCTGAAGGGGAACATCGCCATGGGGGCGGCGACGCCTACGTTGATGCCGACGTTGCCGACATTGGCCTCCGAACGGAAGCGGCGGGCCATGTCGCCGCTGGAGGTGAAGAGACAGGCCATGTTCCCGTAGTGGCCCTGGTTAATGATGGCGATGGCTTCGTCGAGGCTGTCGGCTTCGTGAAGGCTCAGGACCGGCCCGAAGATTTCGGTAGTGGCGATTGGCCCTCCATGGGGGAGCCCTTCGAGGATGGTGGGCTTCAGGAAGTAGCCGCTTTCGAAGCCGGAGATGGAGGCGTTGCGACCGTCGACGCTCACGCGCGCACCTTCGGACTCGGCGCTTGCGATAAGGCCCTGAATGCGAGCCTTGCTTTCGGCGGAGATGACGGGGCCCATCTGAACCGCGTCCATGCCGAAGCCGGTGAGGCGGCTGGCGGCGGCATCGCGAATGCTATCGCGAAAGGGGCCGCGGGCATCGCCGACGAGGACGGCCACGGAGGCGGCGAGGCAACGCTGGCCGGCGCAGCCGAAGGCGGAGTCGGCTACCACTTGCGTGGTGGTGTCGAGGTGAGCGTCGGCAGTTATGACGATGGGGTTTTTGGCGCCGCCCTGGCATTGGACGCGCTTGCCGGCTGCTGCGGCGCGGGCGTAGACGCTGCGGGCGACGGCGGAGGAGCCGACGAAGCTGACGGCCTGGACGCGTTCGTCGCCGATGAGCGTTTCGACGGCTTCGCGCGCGCCGTTGACGAGGTTGACGACACCGGAGGGAAGATGCAGCTCCTGCAGGATGCGGAAGACATGGGCCATGGTGAGCGGTACGCGCTCGGAGGGCTTCAGGACGACTGTGTTGCCGGCGACAAGGGCATAAGGCAGGAACCAGAAGGGGATCATGCCCGGGAAGTTGAAAGGGGCGATGATGGCGCAGACGCCGAGCGGCTGGCGGATGGTGAACTCGTCGATGCCGGGGGCGATGTCCTCGGAGAACAGGCCTTGGGTGAGCACGGTTGCCGAGCAGGCGACCTCAATGTTCTCGATCGCCCGGCGGAGTTCGCCGCGGGATTCGGCCAGCGTTTTGCCGCATTCGAGGGTGATGGTTTTGGAGAGTTCGTCGAAGTCTTCTTCGAGGCGGGCCTTGAGGCGGAAGAGGAATTGGATCCGTTCGGTGAGAGGAACGCGGCGCCATTCGGGGAAGGCTTTGTGGGCGGCGGTGATGGCGGCCTGGACCTCGGCCGGCTCGGCGAGGGCGACGGTGGCGAGCACTTCGCCGGAGGCCGGGTTTTGAACAGGGCGGGTGTTTGTGGAACGGGATGGGACCCAATTTCCGGCGATGAAGTTGGTGAGCGAAGACATGGGTGGGGACTGTTATTATAGCCCCCGGCGGCGCTTCATCTCGCGGCTGATTCCTTCCAAGTCGGCAGCGGAGAGGTGGCGGGCGGCGATAGAAGGGAAGCGGGCGTCTTCGTTCCGGATGTGTTGGCGGTAGAGCGTGCAGAGCGCGGCGGCGAGCTCGATGTAGCGGGCCTGGGCGGCCTCGATGGGCGGGTCGGGCAGGTTGTCGATGTGCTGTTTGAGCTCACTGTAAAGCGCTTCGGCGCGGGCGTGTTCGTTTTCGAGCTGTTCGACCCAGAGTTGCTCGTCCGGGCTGAGGCGGCCGGCCATGCGGGGGAAGAAGCTGGCTTCTTCGTCCTCGGTGTGGTGTTTGCCGCTGGAGTCGAAGAACCGCAGAGCGGAGCGAATGGCGGTGAGGGCCTCGGCGGTGTTGGAGAGGAGATGGGGACCGGCGCGTTCGAGGGTGTCGAGGCGGGCTTCGATGCGCCGGTGGCAGGCGTTGAGATGCTCGATGGGGGAGTCGAGCGTGGCGGCTGGGGCGCTGGGGCGGATGTCGATCAAGGGCGGGCTCCTTTGTTCATGATGAGGAGCATGACCAGTTCGGTGCGGGCGCGAATGGCGTGCAGGAGTCCGGGCGGCATTTGAGCCAGTGAACCGGCAGTTGCGATGTGGCTGTGCTCGCCGAGTTGGAGTTCCCCCTCGCCGCTGACGACGTAGATCGAGGCGGGGAACGGCGCGGAATGAGCGGCAAGCTCCGCTCCCGGGGCGAAGGTGAATTGGACGATGCGGGTATGGTCGTCGTTGTGAAGCGTACGGCTGAGAAAGCGACCGGCGGGAGCTTCGGTGCCGGGATCGACGGATGGGATAAAGACGCCGGTCATAGAGTTGCGCGAACGGCTTTGAAGACGGGATCGATGATCGGCTTCTGGGACGCCTTGGCGGGCAGGGAAGTGAGCAGTACGAATGTGGCGTCACGTGCCGGGTCCGCCCAACAGTATGTACCCGTGGAGCCGCCGTGGCCGAAGCCACCCAGGGTGATGGCCCAGCCGATGCCGTAGGGTTTGTCGAGGCCGGCGTTCTGGTTGGTGATCATGCGCTGCGCGGTCTCCTTTTTCACAGGAACGCCGGTGGGGTGGAGGAAGGCCTGGAGGAGTTTGGCGATGTCGGCCGCGTTGGAGTGGACACCGCCCCAGGGAGCGCCGAAGTCGCGCCACCACGGGCTGTTCCAATCCCAGGAGGCTGTTTCCGGCGTGCCGCCGGGAGGGTCGGCATGTTCCACCTGGATTTTGACGGGAGCGCTGGTTTTGCCGAGCGTGGCGGAGGTCATTTTGAGCGGTTGGAAGAGCTCGGTTTTGAGGAATTGGCGGAGGGGCTGGCGGGTGAGGCGCTCGACGATTTCGGCTGCGAGAAGGATGCCCATACTTTGGTAACTGGTGCGGGCGCCGGGCGCGAAGAGCAATGGAGTGGCGAGGGCGCCGTTGACGAAGTCTTTCATGGGGGCTTGGCGCTGGCGGAGGGCGATGTTGTCCGGCAGCATGTCGGGCAGGCCCGAGGTGTGGGTGAGGAGGTGCCGGATGGTGATTTTGGCGCGGTCGCCGGTGTTGAAGCCGGGCAGATATTTGGAGGCCGGGTCTTCGTAGTTGAGCATGCCGCGGTCGGCGAGGATCATGACGGCGGTGGCGGTCATGGGCTTGGTGATGGAGGCGATGAGGAACGACGAGTCCGGCTTTGCGGAGCCGAAGGCGCGTTCGAAGATTTCGCCTTTCTGATCGACACGGAGTACGGCGGCATGGAGCTGGCCGGAGGCGACCGCCTTTTCGAGGACCATCTCCGCGGCGCGGAATCTGCCGGGAGCGAAGAGTGCCGCGGCGAGGAGCCCGCGGCGGGAGAGAAGAGGAGTGGTCACGTTCGCGATTCTACTGCAATTGCCCGCCATTCGCCCGAAGTTTGCGCAGACTTCGGGCGCAGTGGTTATGGATATATTCGATTTTCAACCCTATAGGCCGCCCGGGCGCGGACACCCCTGTGGATGAAAATGGGGTGCTGAGGGGATAGAATAGCGCGGCGGACGAGCGAAGACCGACGTTCCTTC
>Ga0315912_10002732_pt1 | contig 18390 bp, 19 predicted proteins | sample VfabasoilMG_FD_204469 | JGI IMG/M metagenome (GOLD analysis project Ga0315912, IMG submission 204469) | Garden soil microbial communities collected in Santa Monica, California, United States - V. faba soil | ecosystem: Environmental > Terrestrial > Soil > Garden | place: USA: California...
GGCCGACGCCGGTTGTTGTTCGGCGCCCGCTACAGCGCGCTATCTTTTCGTGTGGCCCGGCCCCGGCCGTGGGGGGCAAATAGCGCGCGCTGACGCGCGCTCCTACAGTTGAGGTTGGAATCCTGGGTGAAAGTGGGGGGGTGACTTCCGACCCATTGCAAGTCATGTGTGATTCAACTACAACTGTAGTACGACACTTGTAGAAGATCGACATGACCAAGTCCCGGAAGCCCATCGTCCTGAGCGACCTGCAACTCGACGTGGTGCGCGTGCTCTGGCAGCACGGCGAAACGGCGACGCCCGAGGTGGTGCAGGCGCTGGTCGCGAGCCGCGGGCTTGCGCACACGACGGTTGCCACGCTGCTGACCCGACTCGAGAAGCGCGGCGTGGTAGCGGCGCGCCGGGATGGCCGCCAGTTGCTTTACTCGGCGAAGGTGAGCGAGAGCGAGGTCAAGCGTTCGATGGTGGCGGAGCTGGTGTCGAGCCTGTTCGGCGGCGATTCCAGCGCGCTGCTCGCGCACCTGGTGCGGGAGGACGAACTGCGTCCGGGCGACCTGGCCGAGGTGCAGGCGCTGTTGAAGGCCGAGCGTCCCGCGACGGGAGGCGATCGTCATGGCTGAGCTGATCCTGCGCTGGCTGGCCACGTATGCCGTGCACAGCACGGTACTGATCCTGGGCGTGTTCCTGCTCGAGCGGGCACGCCTGCTGGTCGAGCGCGACGTGCGCGAGTGGGCGTGGCGCGTGGCGCTGTTCGGCGGACTCGCGACGGCTGCGCTGCAGGTGGCCGCCTCGCGCGACGGCGAGACATTGATCCGCTCGCTCGCCAGCGCCGCCACCAGCACGACGGAGGAGCTGCTGCCGGTGGTTGCCGACGAGTCCCCGGCGCACGAACCCGCCCTCGTCGCCGCGCCGCATTCGGCGCGGGTCGACGAATCGGGCACCGCGCTGCTCGATGGCCGTGTTGCCTCGATGGACGCTGGCGCGCGGCGCGGGGAAATCGCGCCCGTGGTCGCGGAATCCGATGCGGTCGAGGCGCCCGCGGAGCTTCCGAGGTTGCCGCCGACCATCGTGCTCCCGCGCACCGTGTCCGCGCTGATCCCGGTCGCTGCCTGGCTCGCGCTCGCGGCGTCGGGTTGCCTGCTGCTGATCCTGCAGTTCCGCGCGCTGCGCCGGCGCTACGGCGCCAGTGCGCGCGTGCCCGATGCGGAAGTCGTTGCCGAGGTTTCCCGCCTGGCCCGGGACGCCGGCGTGGTGGTGGCGGAGTTGCGCTGCACCGAGCACGTCGCGAGCCCGCTCGTGCTGCCGCCGGCCACGCTGTGCCTGCCGGCCTGGGCGCTGGACCAGCTCGATGCGACCCAGCGCCGCGCCATGCTCGCGCACGAGATCGCGCATCTCGCGCGGCGCGATCCGTGGTGGCGGCTGGCCGAGACGCTCCTCTCGCGCCTGATGTTCTTCCAGCCGCTGAACCGGCTCGCGCGCAGGCGCCTCGAACATCTCGCCGAACTGGCCTGCGACGACTGGGCCGCGCGCCGCGCCGATGCGCGCGCACTGGCCCAGTGCCTGGCCGCCTGCGGCGAACGCATCGTCTTCGGCACGCCCGTGCTGGCCAGCGCCATGGCCGGCTCGCGTGCCGCCCTGGTCCATCGCATCCGAACGCTCCTGGAGGAGTCACCCATGCGCATTCCCGTCCGTGTGTTCCTCGCGCGCAGCGCGCTCGTCGTCGCCGTGCTCGGCGTGCTGGCCTTGCCCGTCGTCGTGTTCGAAGGCAACGCGCGCGCGTCCAACCACATCCACGTGCAGAGCAGCGATTCGCTGTTCGGCAAGTCCATGCAGGTCTCGGTGGACAAGGGGCAGGGCAGGCTCAAGGCGCGTTTCGACGGCGACTTCGAGATCAACGAGAACGAGGACGACCTGACCTCGGTCGGCAAGCTGGGCTGGATCGAGCAGACCCTGGGCGGGGTCAAGCGCCGGGTCGATTTCGAGCACGACGGCGGCAAGCTCGTGCGCAGGTTCCAGGTCGATGGCGAGGACCAGCCATTCGAGCCGGCCGGGCGCCAGTTCCTGGCCCAGGTGATCCCCACGTTGCTGCGCGAGACGGCGATCGACGCCGAGGCGCGCGTCGGGCGGCTCGAGCGCAAGGGTGGCAAGGAAGCGGTAGTCGCGGAGATCGAGCAGTTGGGCGGCGACTACGCGCGTCGCGTGTACGTCAGCCTGCTGTCGGCGCGCGGGGCGCTCGAGCCGGCGCAGGTCGACCGCCTGATCGCCTCGGTCGCGCGCAGCAAGTCGTCTTACGAGCAGCGCGAGTCGTATTCCGCACTGATCGAGAACCAGACACTCGCGGCGGGCCAGCAGGCGGCCATCCTGGGCGCCGTGGCGGCCATGGAGTCGGATTACGAGAAGCGCACGGTGCTGACCGCGCTCGCGCCGAAGCTGGTGCTGGACGACCTGGTGGTGGCGGGCTGGACGAAGGCGCTGGGGACGATCGACTCGAGCTACGAAGTGCGCGAGTCCATCTCCGCGCTGGCCGAGCGCGACGACCTGCCGGTGCCGCTCGTGGAGGCCTCGATCAAGGCGGTGGAGCGCGTGGATTCCGACTACGAGGTGCGCACGGCGCTGGCGGCGCTCGCGCGCCACGTGTCCAAGTCGCCGGGCCTCGCGGTGGCGTATGCGAAGTCGCTGGAGCACGTGCAGTCCGACTACGACCAGCGCGAGGCCGTGTCGGCGCTGGTGGAGAACGCGACGCTGGACGCGGCGGGCTACCACGCGCTGCTGGCGTTGGCCGAGCGCATCGATTCGGACTACGACTGCCGCACGGCGCTGCAGTCGATCGCCTCGCGCATGCCCGGGGACGATAGCCTGATCCGCCAGTACCGCCAGGTCGCGCGCAAGCTCGGCGACTACGATCGCGGACAGGCCGAGAAGGCGCTGGACCGGTTCGTGGTGCTGTAGAAACTCGGTCGCGGTACGCGCACCGGCGGCGACCGTTGTCGCGCAGTGCGGTCGTAGCGCGGAGTGCGCCATAGGCGCTCTCCGCGGCCTTGGCCGGACCGGGCGGTCGAGCAAGTGCGCCGGAGAGCGCCGTTGGCGCACTCCGGCCTACGACGACTCGCCGATCGCGTGCGCCGTGCGCGCCTCGGGCGCACGCTGCGAGGACGCGGCTACTCCGGCTTCACGAAGCCCTTGGGCGCTTCGGCGCCCTCGCCGAACAGGAACTTCTCCATCTCGCCGGCGAGGTAGGCGCGGGCCTTGGGATCGAGCGGGGAGAGGCGGTTCTCGTTGATCAGCATGGTCTGGTGCGCAAGCCATTCGGCCCAGGCCGGCTTCGAAATCTCGGCATACACCCGCTTGCCCAGTTCGCCGGGCCACGGCTGGTAGTCCAGGCCTTCGGCTTCGACCTTCAGCTTGCTGCAAAGCACGGTACGGGGCATGGCTCAGTCCAGGTCGCGGAGGCGGGCGAGCAATGTTCGCACGGGGGCGGGCAGGCCGAGGTTAGCGAACTCGTCGGGGTGCACGTAGCGTTCCGCCGTGCCGCCACCAGGCTTCGCGTTGCGCGAACCGGCGCGCAGCAGCAAGGGCGTGATCTCGAGGCGGAAATGCGTGAATTCGTGCGTGATGGGCGGAAGTCGCCGTGGCGCGCCGCGCGCGGCGCCGATCCTTCTGCGGCATTCGCGCAGGGCGTCCGGATCATCGGCGCTCTCGGGCAGCGACCACAGCCCGCCCCAGATGCCGCTCGGTGGCCTGCGCGCGAGCAGCACGCGTCCGTCGTGGTCGCGCACGACGAGCATCGCAATCGTTCGATGCGGCTTCGCGCGCACGCGGCGGCGCGTGGGAAGTTCCTCGACGCGCGCTTCGGCGAGCGCCACGCAATCGCCACGCACTGGGCATCGCGCGCACGCGGGCGCGCGGCGCACGCACACCGTGGCGCCCAGGTCCATGAGGGCCTGCGTGTAGTCGGCCAGGCGCGTGGCAGGCAGGTGCGCATCGGCGATCTCCCACAGGCGTTTCAGGGTCGCCGGCGCATCGACGATGCCGTCGACACCCGCGTGCCGCGCGAGCACGCGCTTCACGTTGCCGTCGAGGATCGCCTCGCGCTGCCCGTGCGCCTGCGCGAGGATCGCCGCCGCCGTCGAGCGCCCGATGCCTGGCAGGGCGACGAGGTCCTCGAGCGTCGTGGGCAGCGCGCCGCCATGGCGTTCCATGCACGTTCGCGCCGCCCGGTGCAGGTTGCGCGCGCGGCTGTAGTAGCCGAGCCCCGACCACAGCGCGAGCACGCGGTCGGGATCGGCGGCGGCGAGCGCGCGCAGGTCGGGGAGCGCGGCCAGGAAGCGCTCGAAGTAGGGGATGACGGTCGCGACCTGGGTCTGCTGCAGCATGATCTCGCTGAGCCAGACGCGGTACGGCGTTCGCGGATGCTGCCAGGGCAGGTCGTGGCGCCCGTGCGCGTCGAACCAGTCGAGCAGGCGGGTGGAGAATCCGGTTCGACTCGCCGCGGTCCCGGCCTTGGCCCGCGTCGCGCGTCGGGACGGCCGTGCGCCGCCGGGCATCGCGCTCAGTCCGCCCCCAGCCTGTCGGGCAGCAGGCCGTCCACGAAGGCCTGGGCATCGAACACGCGCAGGTCCTCGAGCGACTCGCCGATGCCCACGTAGCGGATCGGCAGGCCGAACTCGCGCGCGAGCGCGAACACCACGCCGCCCTTCGCGCTGCCATCGAGCTTGGTCACGGCCAGGCCGGTGACGCCCGCGGCCTCGCGGAACAGCTTCACCTGCGAGAGCGCGTTCTGGCCCGTGGTGCCATCGATGACCAGCATCGTCTCGTGCGGCGCGAGTGGGTCGATGCGCGCGAGCACGCGGCGCACCTTGGACAGTTCGTCCATCAGGCCCGCCTTGTTGTGCAGGCGGCCCGCGGTGTCGGCGATCAGCACGTCGATGCCGCGGGCACGGGCCGCCTGGAGCGCATCGAACACCACCGAGGCGGAATCCGCGCCCGCGCCTTGCGCCACCACGGGCACGCCGTTGCGTTCGCCCCAGACGGTGAGCTGCTCCACCGCGGCGGCCCGGAAGGTGTCGCCCGCGGCGAGCATCACGCGCGCGCCTTCGCGCTGGAGGTGGCGTGCGAGCTTGCCGATGGTCGTGGTCTTGCCCACGCCGTTCACGCCCACGACGAGCAGCACGAAGGGCGCGGTGGGCGCCTCCAGCACGAGCGGGACGGCGACGGGCGCCAGGCGCGTGACCAGGTCGCGACGCAGGGCGGCGACCAGGGCATCGGCGTCGGCGAACTCGCGCGCGTCCATGCGGCGGCCGAGCGATTCCACGAGTTCCGTCGCCAGCCCCACGCCCACGTCGGCGGTGATCAGGATCGTCTCGAGTTCCTCGAGCAGGGCCGGATCGAGCTTGGGATTGCGCCGGAACAGGCTGCCCAGCGAGCGCGCCAGGTTGGATCCGGACAGGCGCTCGCGCCAGCTCGCCGCGCGGGGTTCGGGGCTGGGATCGGTGCCGCTGGTGGCGGGCGACGCCGGGGCCAGCGCATTCGCGTCGTCGACCGGGCGCTCGATCCGGGCCGCCGCGTCGGATTTCACGGCATCGGCGGAAGGCGCGTCGACGGCGGCCTCGGGCACGGAAGCCGGCGCGGGTTCCGCGCTCTTGCGTCGCCAGAACTTGAACATGCCGGTTGCGTATCCTGGGAACCGGCACGCATGCTAGCGGAAGGGACGTGCGGATCGATGGGGCGTGGCGAGGAATGAGGACCAGGATCGGACCGTTGCGACCCGCACCCCGCGGCCCCGCGGCCGCGACCGGCAAGGTGCGCGTGATCGGCGGCACGCTGCGCGGCTCCCGCCTGCCCGTGGTGGACCTGCCCGGGCTCCGGCCCACGCCCGATCGCGTGCGCGTGACCCTGTTCAACTGGCTCGCACCGGTGCTGCCGGGCGCGCGCGTGCTCGATCTCTACGCCGGCACCGGTGCGCTGGGCATCGAGGCGGCGTCGCGCGGCGCGGCCGAGGTGGTGCTGGTGGAGCGCAATCCGGTCGCGGCGCGCTCCCTGTTCGAACAGGTCCGTCGGCTCGGCATCGAAGCGACGACCGGTGTCCGCACCGACGCCGCGCTGAGGTACCTGGCTGGCACGCCCACGGCGTTCGACATCGTGTTCCTGGATCCGCCCTTCGAGGATGCGGCCTGGGAGTCCAGTGCGCGGGCGCTCTCCGACGGGGGCTGGCTCTCGCCGGGGGCGCTGGTCTACGTCGAGCTGCCGCGTGGCACCGAGCCGGCCATGCCCGTGCACTGGCAACGGCACCGGGAGAGCGCGGCGGGGGAGGTGCGTTACATCTTGTATCGGTCCGAGGCGTCCCCGGAGCTATCGAGCCCGCATCCCGTTCGGTAAGCTAGGGCGCGGGTCGCCGGCATCTCGCGGCGGCTGAGACGGCGCGGGCGGGGATCCGGCGCGGACTGGCGGTACTTGGGGTGGGCGATACGGAGGACTGGCGATTGCCTGACCTGGCGCGAGCACGTGTCGCGGTCTATCCGGGCACATTCGATCCGATCACGAACGGGCACATCGACCTGGTGGCGCGTGCCGCGCCGCTGTTCGACAAGCTCGTCGTGGGCATCGCCGAGAGTCCGTCCAAGGGACCGGCGCTGCCGCTGGAGGAACGCATCGACCTCGCGCGCCTGGCGCTCGCCGAGTCGAAGAACGTCGAGGTGCGCGGCTTCCACTCCCTGCTCGCCGATTTCGTGCGCGAATGCGGCGCGGGCGTGATCCTGCGCGGACTGCGCGCGGTCTCGGACTTCGAGTACGAGTTCCAGCTCGCGAGCATGAACCGGCACCTGATCCCCGAGGCCGAGACGCTGTTCCTCACGCCGGCCGAGAAGTACAGCTTCATCTCCTCCTCCCTGGTGCGCGAGATCGCGCGCCTGGGCGGCGACGTGTCGGGCTTCGTGCATCCGGCCGTGCAGGTGGCGCTGCGCGCGCGCTGGCTGGCGCGGTCTTGAAGGTTCGCTCTATGGCTACCGCGCAGGATGCGGGGTATCGGGACCCCGGGACAGGCGAGGACGCCGGCTCGTCCGTCGCGGCCGGGAGTCGCGGGTTCGCTGGAATTCGGTCCAATCGCTCGATAGGAAAATCCTGCATGAACATCCTGCTCCGTACGCTCCTCGTCGCGCCGTTCCTGCTGCTCGCCGTGGGCTGCCAGAAGCCACCGCCGGCCGCACCGGTACAGGCCACGCTCGCGGTACCCGCCGATGCCAACGATTCCAACGCCTGGAAGAAGTACCTGGCCGAGCGCGCATCGCGCTACATGAAGGAGAACAAGAAGGGCTCGGGCCGCCTGTACGCGTACTTCCTGCCCATGGGCGGCGACCACTCCGAGATCCTCAACACGGTGCAGAACACGCTGAGCCGCGGCGTGCTCGCCGGCACAGTGCTGCTGTTCGGTTCGCCCGATTCCAACGTGACCTCGGAGTTCATCTCCAAGTCCTTCACCGGCGTGCCGGCGAAGTCGCTGGCCGGCGTGACGGTGATGTTCGTCGGCGCGGCCGCGGACAAGGATCGTGTCGCCGCCATGATCGAGCCCAGCGGCGTGACGTACGTGTTCCTCGAGGCGAAGTAGGCCCGTAGGGCGGAACCTGCAGGGGTTCCGCCGCAGTCGATTCCGGTTGGACTGCGGATTCCGTCCCTGGGGCACCCCCGTTCGGCATCCGGCAACTGCTCCTGCGTTGCTCTACCTCCGGCATCCCTGCCGTCGCCTGCCTCACCCTCGGTCGTCGCACGCGATGCCTGATGGCATCGCGTTGGCGCGTCGATCTCGACCCCAGCGGGTTCCGCCCTACAATGCGTGGTCATGGCGCTCTTCATCACCGACCAATGCATCAACTGCGACGTCTGCGAGCCCGAGTGCCCGAACCAGGCGATCTCGCAGGGCGAAGTCATCTATGTGATCGATCCCGTGCGCTGCACCGAATGCGTGGGGCATTTTGAGCAGCCGCAGTGCATCGAGGTCTGTCCGGTCGAGTGCATCCTCGTCGACCCCGCGCACACCGAATCGCCGGGTGAACTCGAGGCGAAGTATCGATTGCTCACGGGAGACGGGGCATGAACCACGGATGGTCGAGGTCGTTGCTCCTGTTCGTCGTGCTGCTCGCGCCCGAGGCGCGGCTGCACGCGCAGGATGCCGCGGGCGTCCTGCCTCCCGGCGCCGCCGTGGCATCGGCGAACAGGCTTGCCACGGATGCGGGCCTGGAGATCCTCGCGGCCGGCGGCAACGCCTTCGACGCGGCCGTGGCGGTGAGTTCCACGCTCGGGCTGGTGGAACCGGAAAGCTCCGGCCTCGGCGGCGGCGCCTTCATGCTGCTGCGCCTGGGCAAGGAAGGGCGCGACGTCTTCATCGATGCGCGCGAGAAGGCGCCCCTCGCCGCGACGCGCGACATGTACCTCGACGAGAAGGGCGAGCCGCGGCGCGGCGAGACCGTGCTCGGCGCGCGTGCGGCCGCGATCCCCGGGCTGCCGGCGGGACTCGTGCACCTCGCGGGCCGCTACGGCCGGCTCCCGCTCGCGCGTTCGTTCGCACCGGCGATCCGGCTCGCGGAAAAGGGCTGGCCGTTCGGCCTCAAGAACTCGACCATGATGGGCTTCCGCAAGGATGCGCTGGCGAAGAACCCCGTGGCCGCGAAGCTGTGGCTGGTGGATGGCAAGCCGCCCGCCATGGGCACGCGCATGCGAAATCCCGATTACGCGAAGACGCTGCGCCTGATCGCGGCGCACGGTGCCGACGGCTACTACCGCGGCGAATTCGCCGAGCGCCTCGTGGAGGGCGTTCGCGCCGGCGGCGGCATCTGGACCCTGGCTGACCTCGAACAGTACCGGGTGGTGGAACGCGAGCCGCTGCGCTTCCGCTACCGCGATTGGGAGGTCGTGACGGCGCCGCCGCCGTCGTCCGGCGGCGCGGCGCTGATGGAGATGTTCAGCGTGCTCGGCGGCTACGACCTGGCGCCGATGGACCGCGTCGCACGCGTGCACCTGCAGGCCGAGATCATGCGCCGCGCCTACCGCGACCGCGCGATCTACCTCGGCGACCCGGATTTCGTGAAGGTGCCGCTCGCGCTGTTCGCGAGCGCCGACTACGCCGCGGGCCTGCGCGCGTCGATCAGCCTGGAGAAGGCCACGCCGAGCGCGTTGCTGCCGGGCGTGACCAAGGCGCCCGAGCGGCCCGAGACCACGCATTTCTCGATCATCGATCGCGAAGGCAACCTGGCGGCCGTGACCCAGACCGTGAACCTGCCGTACGGCAACTGCTACTCGGTCGCGGGCACGGGATTCCTGCTGAACGACCAGATGGACGATTTCTCGGTGAAGCCCGGCGTGCCGAACGCGTTCGGACTGGTGGGGGAGGACGCGAACGCGATCGCGCCGGGCAAGCGCCCGCTGTCCTCGATGTCGCCGACGTTCCTGTTCGGGAAATCGCGTACCGCGCTCCTCGGCACGCCCGGCGGCAGCCGCATCATCAGCCAGGTGTTCGTCGGCCTGTTGTCGCTGATGGACGGCAGGGCCGCGCAGGAGACCGTGGACATGCCGCGTTTCCACCACCAGTACCTGCCCGACCAGATCTCGGCCGAGCAGGGCGCGTTCACGGCGGAGGAGATCGCCGCGCTGCAAGCGCGCGGCCACGCCGTCGCCCCGAGCGACAACACCTGGGGCAACATGAACATCGTGATGTGGGACAAGGACCTCGGCAAGGTCACCGCCGCCTCCGATCCGCGCTGGAAGGGCGTGGGCAAGGGCGACACCGCCGGCGGCGAGGTCTTCCGCTAGTCCGTCGAATCGGTGGAATCGCACTCCTCAGGCACCAAGCTGTCGTCGCCCCCGCGAAGGCGGGGGCCCAGTGACTTCGCCTTGAAGGCGATGGAAAGCCAAAGTCACTGGGCTCCCGCCTTCGCGGGAGCGACCTGGGCCTTTTCAAGGTTCAACCAGCGCCACCTCGGCGGTGTTACGACGGCTAGCGTGCGCCATGCGCACGAAACGATCCTGCGAAGAACATCACGTGCGCGCGGCGCACGCTACGGCCAGGGGCGTCCCGCCGCGTCGCGGTCGAGGAAGTACAGGCCCGCGTAGAGCTTGGGGTCGATCGAGTAGCCCGCCTGCATGCGCTGCGCCAGCCATGCCGCGCAGTCCGCGCGCGGGACGCGGTGCACGATGATGTCCTCGGTCTCGTCGCCGCCGCCGGCGCCCACGCGCACCAGGCCGAACGCGCGCACGAAGGTCATGACCTCCGTGCTCATGCCGGCCGACGAGGGCCCCGCCATGACTACTTCGATGCGTTCGGCGCGATAGCCCGTTTCCTCGAGCAGTTCGCGCTGCGCCGCGACGCAGCAGTCCTCGGAGCGATCGTGGGCGCCGTCGCCGATCAGGCCGGCTGGCATCTCGATGGTCCTGCACTGGATCGGCGGCCGGTACTGCTCGACGAACACCACTTCGTCCTCGTCGGTCACCGCGACCACGATCACGGCGCCGGAGGGATTGACGCGCTCGACGTATTCCCACGTGCCACGCCGCATGAGCCTGAGCCAGCGGCCGTTGAAAAGCGTCTGCGATTCGGTCATTGTCCGCGCCCGTCGCGCCGCCACCGGGCCCGATTCGGGGCGGATTATCGCCGATCCGGTCGGCAGGGCGCGCGAATCCACCCCGCGCCGGAACCTACCGCCTCGCGCACGGTCCATGCCCCGCTTCCAGTCGGAAACCTTCGCCATGACCCCAAGAATCGTCCTGCTCGCCGTGTTCATGGCGGCCTGCCCGCACGCCGGCGTGCACGCCCAGGCGCTGCCTCCGCAGGCAGCCCCGGCGCCCGCGGCGTCGCCCACGGCACCGCCCGGCCAGCACAAGCCCTCGCGCAAGCCGGAGAAGGCGCCCGAACCCGCGCCCGACGCGGACCTGGTGGCGACCCTGGTCAAGGTGCAGTCCGTCCCCAAGCTGCTCGAGGTCGCCGCGAGCTACGACCGCAAGGGCGAATGGCCGAACTTCATCGCGACGATGAAGCGCGTCGAGGAACTCAGGCCGCACGCGGGCACGCCGAAGTACGAGATCGCCGCCGGCTACTCGATGCTCGGCGACAAGAGCAAGTGCTACGACCAGCTGCTGCGCCTGAAGGACCTCGGATGGGGCTTCGAGCCCGAGGCCGACACCCGTTTCGAGGGTTGCGGCGCGACCAAGGTCTGGACCTACGTGGTCGATGGCCTGAAGCAGAACCGCGCGTCCTTCGGCAAGGGCGAGGTCGCCTTCACCCTGCCCAAGGACGACCTGCAGCCCGAGGCGATCGCCTACGATCCGGTCAACAAGCGCCTGCTCGTGGGATCGATGCGCGAGGGCACGATCTACAAGGCCGACAAGGCCGGCAAGCTTGCCGAGTTCATCCGCCGCGACGACCAGAACCGGCTGTTCGGCGTGCAGGACATGGCGGTGGATGCCGAGCGCAAGCGCCTGTGGGTGATCGCGAACGCATCGCCCACGTTCAAGCACGCGAAGTCCGACGAACTGGGGCTGAGCGCGCTCTACGAGTTCGCGCTCGACGACGGCAAGTTCCTCGCGCGCCACGCGCTCGAAGGTGCGCACGCGCTCACCGCGCTCGCGGTGGCGCCCAGCGGCGAGGTGTACGCCGCGGAATCGGCGACGCGCACGGTGTACCGGCTGCGCGAAGGAAAGCTGCAGGTCGCGTTCGCGAGCCCGAAGTTCACCAGCATCCGGGGCATCGCGATCAGCAGCGACGGTGCCAGGCTCTACATGGCGGACTACGAACTGGGCATCGCCGGCGTCGACCTGAACAAGGGCCGTTTGTTCGAGCTCAAGGGTCCCAAGCGCCTGACCCTGTTCGGCGTGGAAAGCCTGTATTTCCGCGATGGCACCCTGATCCTGGTCCAGCACGGCATGCAGCCCAAGCGCATCACGCGGCTGACGCTGACCCAGGACGGCGAGGGCATCGCGTCCGTCGACAACCTCGACGTGGCCAGGCCGGAGTTCACCGACCCCACGCGCGGGACCTTCGTGGACGACCGCTTCTACTTCATCGCGAACAGCCAGCGCAGCCAGTACGACCGCTACGGCCTCCCGCGCGACGCGGCCAAGCTCGCCGGCGTGGTGGTGTACTCGAGCAGCCTGGTGAAGCCCCAGTTGCCCTGAGGCGCGTTGTTCGCGGATTCTGCGAAAGCATCGCGAATGCCTTGTAGGAGCGCGCTTCAGCGCGCGATCTTTTCACGACTCCCGAGCCGGGCGGCAGGACGAAAAGATCGCGCGCTGAAGCGCGCTCCTACGACGGCGTACGAGGACCGTTCGCGTCAGGGTCCCGCAAAGCGCGCGGCATAGTCGGCCATGCGCCTGCGGGTGAGCGGACCGAAGCGCAACTGGTCGGCGAGTTCCTCCAGGCGCGCGCGGTCGGGCGGGGCGACGGCGTAAGCCTCGGCCGCCAGCGGCACGGGCGCGTCGAGCGCGATGCCGGTCAATTGCCGCGACAGCAGCGCGAGCTCGCGGTTCGCCTTGACCTTCTGCGCGGCCGAGGCGGCGCCGCGCAGGCGCAGGAAGGCGATCTCGTCGGCGCGGGCGAGCACGGCCTCGAGCGTGCCGAAGTGCAGCAGCAGCGCGCTCGCGGTCTTCGCGCCGATGCCGGGGACGCCCGGGATGTTGTCCACCGCATCGCCGGTGAGCGCCAGGTAGTCGGCGATCTGCTCGGGCCGCACGCCCATCTTCGCGGCCACGCCGTCGCCGTCGATGGGATCGCTGCGCCCGAGGTCCCAGTAGCGGTCGTCGGGCCCGATCAGCTGCCCGAGGTCCTTGTCGCCGCTCACGACCACGCCCTTGAAGCGCGCACCGCGCAGTTGCGCCAGCGCGCTGCCGATGAGGTCGTCGGCCTCGTACTCCGGGTGCACGAGCGCGCAAAGGCCGAGCGCGTCGACGAGCGCGCGGCAGTACTTGAACTGGGCGTCGAGGTCGGCGGGCGGAAGCTCGCGGTTCGCCTTGTATTCGGGGTAGATGCGGTTGCGGAACGAGGTGGTGAGCGATTCGTCGAACGCGATCGCGACATGGCTGGGACGCGCGCGCTCCAGCATGCCGAACATCTGGCCGAGGAACCCGAACACGGCGCCGATGGGCGCGCCGTCGCGGTCGGTGAGCTCGGCGGGCTGCGAGAAGTACGCCCGGAACACGTAGATGCTGGCGTCGACCAGGTGCACGGTGCCGCTCATCGCCCATCCTCCGGCCGCGCGCGGTGCCCGGGCGCCCCGGTCACGGCTGCCAATCCTGCAGCAGGGCCCCGGGGGCCGGGCGCGCGCGCTCCACGCGCGGCGACACGGGCGTCCCGATGTGGATGAAGCCGACGACGCCCTCGTGCCCGCCCAGGCCGAGCCACGAGGCGACTTCGCGATCGTAGGCCGGCCATCCGGTCAGCCATTGGGCACCGTAGCCCAGGGCCTGCGCGCCCAGCAGCAGGTTGTAGCAGGCGCAACCCGCCGAGAGCAGCTGCTCCTGTTCGGGGACCTTGTGTCCCGCTGTCCGCACATGGACCACGGCCAGCACCAGCGGCGCGTGCACGTAGCGCGTGCGTTCCTTCTCGACCTTTGCCGGATCCGCACCGGCATCCCGCTCGAGCATGAGCGCGGCCAGGCGTTCGCCGAACGTGCGGCGGGCATCGCCGGCGATGCGGATGAAGCGCCACGGCGTGAGCCGGCCATGGTCGGGCACGCGCACGGCGAGTGCGAGCAGGCCGGCGAGTTCGTCGACATCCGGGCCGGGTTCGGCCAGGTGCTTCGACGACACCGAACTGCGCTGGTTCAGGAATTCCCAGGGGCTCATGCGCGGGCCGTATGCGGCGGATCAGTGTAACCGGCCGACCCTCACCAGGGCGAAACCGGCAGCACGGCGACGACCGATCCGGTACTGCGCGCGACCACCGCGCTGGCTTCCGTGGACCGCCCGATCAGGGGCAGGAATCCCAGGTCTTCGGCGTTCGAGGACCCGTCGCGGACGCGTGCGACGCGGGCGCTCGTGCCCGGCGAGGGGCTGTCGATCTCCGCCAGCGGACGGGCGCGCGCGCCTGCCCCCGCGGCGTGGTCCGCATAGTGGCGGTAGTAGCGCGGAAAAGCCTCGATATCCCGCCCGTCCAGCGCGGATTGCATGAGGTCCATGCGCTCGGAGGAGTCCTCGGGCAGCACGCTCGCGACCCAGGTGGGTCCGGTCCAGGAGCGCGTGCGGAATCGCCCCTCGGTGCCCTCGGCGAGATCGACATCCGAGATCCGGTTGCTGGGCACGAGCACGAAGCGGTCGACGACGAAGGCGACGAAGACGGGACGCGCCGACGCCGCGCGTGCGAGCCCGAATCCGAGCAGCGCGCACTGCACGACGCCGATGAACACGAGATCGAAGGTCATGCCGCGCTTGCCCGACCGGAATACGATGAGGGTGAGCAGCGGACCGACCAGCAGGCCGGCGCCGATCAGCACGGCCAGGCGCGAAACGCCCGAGACGGCGAACAGCAGCGGCGGATACCACAACCACAGCAGCAGGGCAGCCGGCACCGCGGCCGCGAGCGTGATCAGCAGGTGACGGAAGGCCGCCTGCGTGCGCGTCGTCACCAGGGGGACACCGCGAGCACGGTGACGACCCTGCCATCGTCCCTGTCCACGATCACGCTCAACTCGCGTCCGCGCCCGACCAGGGGCAGGAACCCGAGCTTAGCCGAGTCGGCACGGCTGGCGACGAACGCTTCCGCGCGCTTGCGCTCGTCCTCGTTCGCGCCCGCGAGGGTCGAGAGCGGCTTCGACCGCTTGATCACGTCGGCGCCCACGGCGTCGTAGGGCACGTAGTACCTGGGGAAGCATTCCACGTCCTTGCCCGCGATACCCGAGAACGCGAGGTCGATGCGCAGGTTCGTGTCCTCGGGCAGTTTCGAGCCCACCCAGGCCGGACCGGTCCAGGACCGCCTGCGCAGGGAATCCGAGGGCGCCTCGGCGAGGTCGCGGGAATCGATCCGGTTGTCGGGCACCAGCACGAACCGATCGACGGCGAACACCACGAAGATGGGTCGCGCGCCGGCGATGACGTAGAGGCCATACAACAGGGCCAGGGCCTGGCAGGTGCCGATGAAGAGCAGGTCGAAGCGCATGCCGCGCTTCCCGGCCCGGTACACGATCAGGGTCAGCAGCGGCCCGATCACCAGGTCGATGGTGATCAGCAGGACCACCAGGCGGTCGCCGCCGCTGGCCTCGAACAACGGGTGGGGATACCAGACCAGGAACAGCAGCAGGAACGCGCCCAGGGCCACGGCGAGGCTGATCAGCAGGTGCAGCCCCGATGCGCGCCACCTCGACATGCTTCCACCCCGCGCCGATTCCCGGTCGATATTTTCCGGTCCCGTGCGGGCGCCGGCAAGCGACCTGCGCGCGAGGTCACAGCGTGCCCCCCTTTTGCGTTAGCATCGCCGCTTCCAGCGGGACCTCTGGGGAGAGACCATGGCGGTCACCATTTCAGTCGTACGGGAAACCGCGGCTAACGAGAAGCGCGTCGCGTTGTCCCCGGAAGTCGCCAAGAAGCTCAAGGGACTGGGCGTGCAGGTCGTGATCCAGTCCGGCGCGGGCGATCCCACCCATGTGCCCGATGCCTCCTTCGGCGCGAACGTCGAGGTGGTACCCGACGCGGCGACCGCGCTCGGCCGCGGCGAGATCGTGTTCAAGGTGTCGCCGCCCACGCTGGACGAGATCGGCCAGATGCGCGATGGCACGGTGCTGATCTCCTACCTGCAGGCGCACCTCGCGCCCGAGCGCACGAAGGCGCTCAGGGACCGGAAGATCACCGCGTTCGCCATGGAACTGCTGCCTCGCACCACGCGCGCGCAGGCCATGGACGTGCTGTCGTCGCAGGCCGGCATGGCGGGCTACAAGGCCGTATTGATCGCCGCGCAGGCCTCGCCGAAGTTCTTCCCGATGCTGACCACGGCGGCCGGGACGGTGCGTCCGTCCAAGGTCCTGATCATCGGCGCCGGCGTCGCGGGCCTGCAGGCGATCGCGACCGCGCGCCGCCTCGGCGCCCAGGTCGAAGGATTCGACGTGCGTCCGGAAGTGAAGGAGCAGATCGAGTCGCTCGGCGCGAAGTTCCTCGACCTCGGCGTTTCCGCCGCGGGCACCGGCGGCTACGCGCGCGAACTCACGCCGGAGGAGCGGGCCGAGCAGCAGCGCCGCCTGGGCGAGCACATCAAGAACGTCGACGTGATCGTCACCACGGCCGCGGTTCCGGGCCGGCCGGCGCCGAAGATCATCACGCGCGCCATGGTGGAGGGCATGCGCCCCGGCGCGGTGCTGGTGGACCTCGCCGCAGAATCCGGCGGCAACTGCGAGGCCACGAAGCCCGGGGAAACGGTCGTGATCGGCGCGGTCACGGTCATCGGCCCCGTGGGACTGCCCAGCATGGGTGCGATCCACGCCAGCGACATGTACGCGAAGAACCTCTTCAACTTCGTCAGCCTGATGGTGAAGGACGGCGCGCTGAACCTCGACTGGGAAGACGAACTGATCGCGAAGACCTGTCTCACCCATGCGGGCGAGATCAAGCACGAGCCGACCAGGAAGCTCGTCGAGAGCGCGGGTTAACCGGAGCAAGCAGCCATGATCGACGGATTCCTCGCCCTCTACATCATCATGCTCGCCGCCTTCACCGGCCACGAGATCATCGCGCGCGTGCCGGTGATCCTGCACACGCCGCTGATGTCGGGCTCGAACTTCGTGCACGGCATCGTCGTGGTCGGCGCCATGGTGGTACTCGCGCATGCGGACACCACGCTCGCCAAGGCGATCGGCTTCGCGGCGGTGGCGCTCGGCGCCGGCAACGCGGCGGGCGGCTACGTGGTGACCGAACGCATGCTCGAGATGTTCAAGTCGAGCAAGCCCGAGAAGAAGGCCTGAGGAGCAGACCATGGACTTCCAGACCCTGCTTCCGCTGCTCGCCAAGGCCGCCTACATCCTGGCCGCCTTCCAGCTCATCATGGGCATCAAGCGCATGTCCTCGCCGGTCACGGCGCGACGCGGCATCGAGCTCGCCGGCATCGGCATGCTGGTCGCCGTGGTCGCCACGTTCGGCATCACCGGCATGCACAACATCGGCTGGATCCTGGGTGCCCTCGCGCTCGGCATCATCCCGGCCTGGTTCAAGGCGAAGTCGGTCGCGATGACCGAGATGCCGCAGCAGGTGGCGCTCTACAACGGCATGGGTGGCGGCTCGGCCGCGGCGATCGGCGCGGTGGAACTGCTGAAGTTCGCGGAAGCCGGCTCGGCGCCCAGCATGGTGGTGCTCGCCGCGGCCGTGGTCGGCGCGCTGATCGGCTCTATCTCGCTCACCGGCTCGATCATCGCCTGGGCCAAGCTCGACGGCGTGATGGACAAGCGCTTTACGTTCGGCGGCCAACAGTATTTCAACCTGCTCGTGTTCGTGGTGGCGCTCGCCTTCGGCGCCTCGCTGTTCTTCGACCTGAGCGTGAACGCCACGATCGTGTTCTTCGTGCTCGCGCTCGCCGTGGGCGTGCTTATGACGCTTCCGATCGGCGGCGCCGACATGCCGGTGGTGATCTCGCTGTTCAACGCGCTCACGGGTTTGGCGGTGTCGTTCGAGGGCTACGTGCTGCAGAACGAGGCGCTGATCATCGCCGGCATGGTGGTGGGCGCGGCCGGCACGCTGCTCACGCAGCTGATGGCGAAGGCTATGAACCGCCCGATCAGCGGCGTGCTGTTCTCCAACTTCGGCGGCGGCGGCGCGGCGCAGGAGATCAAGGGCGCGCAGAAGGCGATCGAGCCCGACGACGCGGCCTCGCTGCTGTACATGGCGGAGAAGGTCATCATCGTGCCCGGCTACGGCATGGCGGTGGCGCAGGCCCAGCACAAGATCTGGGAACTCAGCCAGCAGCTGATCAAGCGCGACAAGGAAGTGAAGTTCGCGATCCACCCGGTCGCGGGTCGCATGCCCGGCCACATGAACGTGCTGCTCGCCGAGGCCGGCGTGCCGTACGACCTGATCGCCGACATGGACGACATCAACCCCGAGTTCGCCACCTGCGACGTGGCCATCGTGATCGGCGCGAACGACGTGGTGAACCCGGCTGCGAAGACCGACAAGTCCTCGCCGATCTTCGGCATGCCCATCCTCGACGTGGTGAACGCGCGCCAGACCATCGTGATCAAGCGCGGCAAGGGCACGGGCTTCGCCGGGATCGAGAACGCGCTGTTCTACGCCGACAACACCCGCATGCTGTTCGCCGACGGCCAGGAGGCCGCGAACAAACTGATCGCGGGCCTCAAGGCGATGGATTCGGGCGGCGGGCATTGAGTCGGTCGGCGCGGTAGCGCCAGGCCGGGGTTGGGTGCGTCCGAGACGCACCAA
>Ga0315912_10002733_pt1 | contig 18385 bp, 15 predicted proteins | sample VfabasoilMG_FD_204469 | JGI IMG/M metagenome (GOLD analysis project Ga0315912, IMG submission 204469) | Garden soil microbial communities collected in Santa Monica, California, United States - V. faba soil | ecosystem: Environmental > Terrestrial > Soil > Garden | place: USA: California...
TCGGGAACGTCGGAGGCAACACGTCGCAAATCCTCTCCGGCGGCTCCGCGACCCATGCGAGCAGCGCGGACGAGTGGGCGCGCTTCCTCAACACCACCGACGTGAGCTCGCTCCCCGGCCAGCAGAAGGTCATCACCTACACGATCGGCGTGTACGCGCCGAACAACGTCGGCGCGATCAGCAACACCGACCAGGAGATGATCAAGCTGATGCGCAGCATGGCGAGCGCCGGCGGGGGCAAGTACTTCGCCGCGACGAACGCCAACGAGGTGCTCCAGGCGATCCTCGACATCCTGAACGAAGTGCAGGCCGTGAACAGCGTGTTCGTGTCGGCGTCGCTGCCGGTCTCGGTGAACACGCAGGGCACGTTCCTGAACCAGGTCTACATGGGGATGTTCCGCCCGGACGGCAGCGGCAGCCCGCGCTGGCTCGGCAACCTCAAGCAGTACAAGATCAACCAGGGCAGCGATGGCTCGCTCTTCCTCGCGGACACGTTGGACCAGCAGGCCATCAACCCGTCGACCGGTTTCGTCTCGCCGAATGCGAAGAGCTTCTGGACGTCCGACAGCGCGTTCTGGACCAACAACCCCAGCGGCACCCCGGCCTCCAAGAGCGACCTGCCCGATGGCGAGGTCGTGGAGAAGGGCGGCGCCGCGGAGCAGATCCGCAACACTTTCGCGACGACCCAGGCGACCCGCAAGGTCTACACGTGCCCGTCCGGCGGCTGTCCCGTGGGAGGCCTCGGCTACTCCTTCGACAACACGAACATCGCCGGCGCCGCCGCCCAGACCGCCTTCGGCGCCGCGAGCGCGGCCGAGCTGGCATCGTTGGTCGACTGGATCCGGGGGACCGATAACCTGAACGGCACGCCGTGCGATCCGGCGGTCGCCGGCTGCACCTGGACCTCCGGCGAGAAGGGGCCCGGCTGGAACACGACGATCCGGCCTTCGATCCATGGCGACGTGCTGCATTCGCGCCCGGTCGTGTTGAACTATCCGTTGCTCGGACCGTGGATCTTCTACGGCGCCAACGACGGGACGCTGCGCGGCACGAAGGGCGGCCGCGCGACGACCGACGGCGTCGAGTCGTGGGCTTTCGTCGCACCCGAGTTCTTCGGCAAGTTCAAGCGGCTGAAGTCCGAGAAGCCGGAGCTGCTCACGCCGGCGACCCCGCCGGGCATCATTCCGGCGCCGCAGAAGAAGGACTACTTCTTCGACGGATCGATCGGCTCGTACCAGAGCGCGGACCTCGCGACCGAGTACATCTTCGTCACGGCGCGGCGCGGCGGCAATGTCATCTACGCGTTCGACGTCTCCACGCCGAATGCGCCGAGGTTCATGTGGAAGAAGACGCCGGGGGATCTCCCCGAAGCGCCGCTCGGCCAGACCTGGTCGGAACCGAAGGCGTTCAAGGTGAAGGCGGTCGCCGACCCCGTGGTGATGTTCGGCGCGGGATACGACCCGGCGTACGACACCTACCCGCCGGGGACGAAGACCATGGGCGCGGGCGTGTACGTCCTCAACGCGCGGACGGGCGACCTGGTGAGGTTCTTCAAGAACTCCCAGAACTCGGCGGCAATCGGCGCTGCGGTTCCGTCGGATATCGCGGCCATCGACCGCGACTTCGACACCTTCGCCGACCGCGCCTACGTGGGCGACATGGAAGGCAACGTCTGGCGAATGGACATCGACGACGCGAATCCCAACAACTGGAAGCTCTTCCAGGTCGCGACGCTCGGCACGGCGCGCAAGTTCTTCTTCCGGCCCGACGTCGTCGTGTCGAAGAACTTCGACCTCGTGCTGATCGGCTCCGGCGACCGCGAAGCGCCGCTCAGGACCGCATCCACGGATCGCTTCTACATGCTGAAGGACGACTTCGTCGGCAAGGACGCCACGGGCATGGTTCCGATCGTCGACGCGGACCTGGTGACGGGCGGCAGTGCCTCGGCGGCGCTCGATGCGGCCAAGGGCTGGTATTACTCGCTCGCGAACGGCGAGAAGGTCGTGAACGCGCCGCTCTCGATCGCCGGCATCGTCTACTTCTCGACGAACAAGCCGACGCCGCCGGCCCCGGGCGTGTGCTCGCCGAACCTCGGCGAAGCCCGTGCCTACGCGCTGGACTTCCTCACCGGGGGCGCCGGCGTGGACCGCAACAACGATGGCAGCAAGGACTCGACCGACGTCTCGATCAAGCTCACGGGTGGCGGGCTTCCGCCGTCGCCGGTGGGCGGCGTCGTGCAGCTCGACGACGGTCGCCTGGTGGACTTCGTCATCGGGTCGGGTTCGGGCGGCTCGCCGCTTTCGCCCGAAAAGCCTCCCCGCACCATCCCGAAGATTCGCAAGAAGCTCTACTGGAACACGAACACCGACAAGTAACGGACTGCGCATGAAACGAAACGGCCCGCACTGCGGGCCGTTTTGCTTTTTCGGCTCACGGGCTTCAGCTCCCGTGGGCGATGCTCTTCGGGAGCGGGAACGTCACGTTCTCCTCGATGCCGTCGATCTCGTGGATGCGCTTCGCACCCAGCTGCTGGAGGCGGAAGATGACGTCCTGCACGAGGACCTCCGGCGCGGAGGCGCCTGCGGTGACGCCGATGGTGCGCTTACCCTCGATCCATGAGAGCTGGAGCTCTTCAGGCCGGTCGATGAGATACGCCTCCCGGCCGAGGTTTGCCGCCACTTCCCGGAGCCGGTTCGAGTTCGAGCTGTTGGGGGAGCCCACGACGATGACGACGTCGCACTTCGGCGCCATGAACTTCACCGCGTCCTGGCGGTTCTGCGTCGCATAGCAGATGTCGTCCTTCTTGGGTCCGACGATTCCCGGGAATCTTTCCTTCAAGGCCGAGACAATCCGGCTGGCGTCATCCATCGAGAGCGTGGTCTGCGTGACGTAGGCAACGCGCGACGGGTCGCGCACCTTCAGCACGTTTACGTCGTCGACCGTCTCGACGAGGTACATGCCCTGGTCGGCCTGGCCCATGGTGCCTTCGGCTTCGGGGTGTCCCGCGTGCCCGATCATGATCACTTCGCGTCCCTGCTCGCGCATCTTGGCCACCTCGACATGCACCTTGGTGACGAGCGGACAGGTCGCGTCGAAGATGCGAAGGCCACGTGCCTCCGCCTCGCGCCGCACGGCGAGCGATACGCCGTGCGCGGAGAAGATCACGGTGTTGCCTGCGGGAACCTCCGCGAGCTCCTCGACGAAGATCGCCCCCTTGGCGCGCAGGTCGTTCACCACGAACTTGTTGTGCACGATCTCATGGCGCACGTAGATCGGCGCGCCGTAGGTCTCGAGCGCCTTCTCGACGATGGCGATGGCGCGGTCGACGCCCGCGCAGAAGCCGCGCGGCTTGGCGAGGAGGATGTCGACGTTCTCGAGGTTCGAGCTCATGTCCTGACCTCCTGGTTCTTGCCGACGAGGCTGTCCCAGACGAGCAGCACGACGCCGATGGTGATCGCCGAGTCGGCGACATTGAACGCGGGCCAGTAGTAGCCCGCGGCATGCAGCTGGACGAAATCCACGACGTGCCCGAGGGTCACGCGGTCGTAGAGGTTTCCGAGCGCGCCCCCGAGGACGAGCGCGAGCGCGGCCGACACCAGGGGGTGGTTGTCGCGGCGGCTCAGCATCCACACGATCGCGATGGAGACCACGACGGAAACGCCCATGAAGAACCAGCGCTGCCAGCCGCCCGCGCTCGCGAGAAAGCTGAAGGCGGCACCGGTGTTGTAGACGAGCACCAGGTTGAAGAAGGGCGTGACCTTGAGCACCTCGCCGGGCGCGAACGAGCTCGAGATCCACGCCTTGGTGGCGAGGTCCGCGACCACGATGATCGCGCTCAGCCCGAGCCAGCGTTTCCAGTTGTTCGTCGCCTCATGCATGGCGGCGGGCCTCTCCCGGTCCGTCGAGGTTCGAGGCGCAGCGCGCGCAGATCGTCGGATGGGTGGCGACGGCGCCCACGTCGGCGCGGTAATGCCAGCAGCGTTCGCACTTGGCGTTCTTGCTCACGGCCACTTCGACGGAAACTTCGTCGCCGGGTTCCACGCGCGCCTGCGACGTGATGAAGGCGAAGCGCAGGTCGTCGCCGAGCGTCTCCAGGATGGCGAGGTCGGCCGCCGGAAGGCGCACGACCACCTCGGCCTGGAGCGACGAGCCGAGCGAGCCGGCGGCCCGGGCTTCCTCGATGCGCTTCATGACCGTGGCGCGAACCTCGCGGATGCGCTGCCACTTCGCGACGAGGGCCTCCTCGCCGGGTTGCGCGGGGAACACGTCGTTCCACGTCTGGAAGAAGATGCTTTCGTCCTTCGAGCCGCACACGACCTGCCACGCTTCCTCGGCCGTGAAGGACAGGATCGGCGCCATCAGGCGAAGCAGCGCCTGCATCACCGTGTAGAGGGCGCTTTGCGCGGAGCGGCGCGGCTTCGAGTCGCGGCCCGCGGTGTACAGGCGGTCCTTGAGGATGTCGAGCCAGAATGCGCCCAGGTCCTCCGAGCAGAAGATCTGCAGGCGCTGGGCGACGAGGTGGAACTCGAAGCGACCATAGTCCGCCTGGCAGGCCTGCGCCATCTCCCGCGTCATCGCCAGGGCGTACCGGTCGATTTCGACCCACTCCGAAACGGGCAGCGCATGCTTCGCCGGATCGAAGTCGGCCGTGTTGGCCAGGAGGAATCTCAGCGTGTTGCGGATGCGGCGATAGCTCTCCACGACGCGCTTCAGGATTTCGTCCGAGAGCGCGAGCTCGCCGGAGTAGTCCGTCGTCGCGACCCAGAGGCGGATGATCTCCGCGCCGAGGGTGTCCGAGACCTTCTGCGGCAGGATCACGTTGCCGAGGGACTTCGACATCTTGCGTCCCTGCGCATCCACGGTGAAGCCGTGCGTGAGGAGCGCGCCGTACGGAGCCCGCCCGTCCATGGCGCAACCCGTGAGGAGGCTCGACTGGAACCAGCCGCGGTGCTGGTCGGACCCTTCGAGGTAGAGGTCCGCGGGCCAGCGCTGCCCGGCGAGGCCGCGCAGCACCGTGAAGTGCGTGGTGCCCGAGTCGAACCAGACGTCCACGGTGTCCGTGAGCTTCCGGTAGCGGGTGGAATCGACACCGAAGTCTTCCGGTGTCGCGGCGAACCAGCCCTCGATGCCGCCCTTCTCGACCTTGTCCGCGGCCTTCGCGACCAGCGCCTCGGTGTCGGGATGGAGCTCCTCGGTCTCGCGATCGAGGAAGAACGGCAGCGGCACGCCCCAATAGCGCTGGCGGGAGAGCGTCCAATCGGGGCGGTTCTCGATCATGGCGGAGATGCGCGCGCGGCCCCAGGCGGGATAGAACTGCGTATCGGCGATCGCCTGGCGCGCGATGTCGCGAAGCGCCTTGCCATTCTTCCCTGGCGCGTCCATGGCGATAAACCACTGCGTGGTGGCCCGGAAGATGATCGGCGTCTTGTGGCGCCAGCAGTGCGGGTAGCTGTGGCGATAGGGCTCGTTGCGAAGGAGCGCGCCGTTCTTCGCGAGGAGCTCGGCGATGGGCTTCTCGACCTCGCGCACGCTCATTCCGGCGAAGTTCGGCACGGTGGACTTGTAGCGGCCGGCGTCATCGACGGGCTGGTCGAGCGGAAGCTTGTTCGCGACACCCATGTTGAAGTCGTCGGCACCGTGGGCCGGCGCGGTATGGACGAGGCCCGTGCCGGCCTCCGCCGTTACATGCTCGCCCACGATCATCGGGACCTCCCGAGACTCGAAAGGATGACGGAAGCGCAGGCCGGCGAGCGCCGCCCCTTTCGCATGGCCGAGGACGGCTTGCGCCTCGAGGCCGTAGCGCTCGAGGCAGGCCTCGCGCAGCTCGCGCACGAGGATCAGGGCGCCACGTCCCGTCTCCACGAGCTCGTAGTCGAATTCGGGATGCGCGGCGATCGCCTGGTTGCCGGGCAGCGTCCATGGCGTCGTGGTCCAGATCGCCGCGCAGGCCCTTGCCGGCGCCTTGGCTGCGCCGAATGCGCGCGCGATGGCACCGGCGTCCGCCGCTTCGAACGCCACGTCCACCGCGGCCGACGTCTTGTCCTCGTACTCGACTTCCGCCTCGGCGAGCGCCGAGCCGCAGTCGATGCACCAGTTCACGGGCTTGAGGCCGCGATACAGCAGCCCGTTCTTCCAGATCATGCCGAGGGCGCGGATCTCCGCGGCCTCGGTCTGCGGGTTCATGGTCTTGTACGGATTGCGCCAGTCGCCGATCACGCCGAGACGCTCGAAGTCGGCCATCTGCCGCGCGATCTGCTCCGAGGCGTATTCGCGGCAAAGCGCGCGCGCCTTGTTCGGGTCGAGGTTGCGGCCGTGCTTCTTCTCGATCTGGTGCTCGATGGGCAGTCCGTGGCAATCCCAGCCCGGCGTGTAGGGCGCGTCGAAGCCGGCCATCGTCTTCGACTTCACGACGAGGTCCTTGAGGATCTTGTTGAGCGCGTGGCCCATGTGCAGGTCGCCGTTGGCGTAGGGCGGCCCGTCGTGCAGGATGAAGAGCGGACGTCCCTTGCAGCGCGCGCGCAGGCGCTGGTAGAGCCCGTTGTCCTGCCACTCCTTCACCCAGCCTGGCTCGCGCTTCGCGAGGTCGCCGCGCATCGGGAAAGGCGTGTCCGGCAGGTTCAGCGTCTTCTTGTAGTCGACCTTCGTGTCGTTCGGCATCCTGTCCTCAGCCGCCCGCGAAAAACTCGCGGGCCTCCTGGCAATCGCGCCCGATCTGCGCGGCCAATTCGTCGAGCGAGGCGAAATGCGCCTCGTCACGCAGCTTCTTGAGGAACTCGATCCGGAGGCGGCGACCGTACAAATCGCCGGAGAAGTCGAAGAGGAATGCTTCGAGAGTTGCCCGGCCTTGCGCCTGCACCGCCGGGTTCAATCCGAGGCTCGCCACTCCCTCGAGTCCGCGAGTTGCTGCACCGTAGCATTTTACCGCAAAGATCCCCGTGAGCGCCGGCTTCCGGCGCCCGAGGCGCACGTTCGCCGTCGGAAATCCCAGCGCACGGCCGCGTTTCGCTCCATGCGCCACGCGCCCCGTGATCGCGTAGGGCCTGCCGAGGAGGCGGGTGGCCTCCGCGAAGTCCGCGCGCGCCAGCGCCTCGCGCACCCGCGTGCTCGAAACCCGCTCGCCGCCCTGGTCCACCTGCGACAGCACCGCGACCTCGAACCCGTTCGCTCTTCCCGCGGCGACCAGGGAGGCCACGTCCCCCGCGCGGCGCGCTCCATACCGGAAGTCGGGCCCGACCATCACCCAGCGGGCGCCGTATTGCTCGCGGAGCCGCTTCGCGAAGGCTTCAGGCGTCAGCGCCGCGAAGCGCGCGTCGAAGCGCTCGACGTAGGCGATGCGCACTCCGCGCTCCGCGATGAGGGCGAGGCGTTCGCCGAGCGTCGTGAGACGCGCCGGCGCCGTGGCAGGCGAGAAGAACTCCCGGGGCAGCGGCTCGAACGTGAGCACGGCCGGAGCCAGGCCGCGGGAGGTCGCTTCGGCCGTCACGCGCTCCAGGATCGCCGCATGGCCGCGATGGACGCCGTCGAAGCTTCCGATCGCGATCGCCGTTTCGGCGGGCGCGGCGCGCGGATGGCGGAGGAGCCTCACGGGCCGCCGCGCTCGTGGCGCACGAAATCCCGCAGGCGAAAGCCCATGAAGGCCAGCATGGCGAAGTACGCGACCGTGGCGCCGACGATCACGAGGGCGAGCTTGATCGCGCGTGCCGCCGTGGGAATCTCGAACCAGGAGTTCTCGCTGCCCATGCCGTACCAGAGCACGCCGCCCATCATGTAGAGGGCGATGGCGAGCTTCAGCAGGAACTCGGCCCAGCCCGGCTCGGGACGATAGGCGCCGGAGCGCCGCATGAGGTACCAGAGCCACCCGGCATTGAACGTGGCGCCGAGCGAGATCGCGAGCGCGAGTCCCGCATGGCCGATCGCCGGCACGAGTGCCGCATTGAGGAGCTGCGTGACGACGAGCGTGACGATGGCCACCTTTACCGGCGTGCGGATGTCCTGGCGCGCGTAGAAGCCGGGGGCGAGGATCTTCACGAGGATGATGCCCGCGAGGCCGATCGAGTAGGCGATGAGCGCGTGGCGCGTCATGATCACGTCGTGGCGCGTGAACTCGCCATGCCAGAAGAGCGTGGAAACGAGCGGCACGGCGAGGAGCGCAAGGCCCACGGCCGCGGGAGCCGCGAGGAGCAGGCTCACGCGCAAGCCCCAGTCGAGGAGCTTCGAATACTCCGCGGGATCCTGCGCCGCATGGTGGCGCACCAGCGAGGGCAGGAGCACCGTTCCGATCGCCACGCCGAGGAGCGCCGACGGAAACTCCATCAGGCGGTCGGCGAAGTAGAGCCACGAGAGGCGCCCGTCGCCGAGCCAGGACGCGATGTGCGTGTTGATGAGCAGGCTGATCTGCGCGACGGAGACCCCGAGCACGGCAGGCGCCATGAGCGTCAGAACGCGCAGCACCGCCGCATCGCGCGGATCCCACTTCGGCCAGGCGAGCATGCCGATGCGCTTCAGGAAAGGAAGCTGGAAGAGGAGCTGCGCGAGCCCGCCCGCGAAAACGGCCCACGCGAGCGCCACGACCGGGCGATCGAAATGCGGCGCGGCCCACAGGGCGAAGCCGATGAACGACAGGTTGAGGAGCACCGGCGTGAACGCGGGCGCCTTGAACGACCCGTAGGTGTTCAGCAGGCCCGAGGCGAGCGAGACGAGCGAGATGAAGAAGATGTACGGGAAGCAGATCCGTGTCATCTGGACCGTGAGCGCGAACTTGTCCGCATCCTTCGCGAAGCCCGAGGCGGTCACGTAGACGATCGCCGGCGCGGCAAGGATGCCGATGAGCGTGGCCGCGAAGAGGGCGGCGGCGAGCAGTCCCAGGACTCGCGCCACGAATTCGCGCGTCCGCTCGTCGCCGTGCTTCGCCCGGTGCTCGCCCAGCACCGGCACGAAGGCCTGCGAAAACGCGCCTTCGGCAAAAAGCCGGCGCAGCAGGTTGGGAATCCGGAAGGCCACGACGAAGGCGTCCATCGCCAGCCCGGCCCCGAAGAGGATCGCGAGCAGCGTGTCGCGGACGAACCCGGTTATCCGCGACAGGAACGTCATGCCGCTCACCGAGGCAGCGGCCTTGAGCAGATTCATCGAGCCGCAGTATAATATGCGGCTTCCCTTTTGATTTCGCAGGAATTTTCCGAATGGCCAATACCAAGCAGGCCGCCAAGCGCGCCAAGCAGTCCCTCAAGCAGCGGGCCTCGAACGTGAGCCTGCGCACCGAGCTCCGCACGTCGATCAAGAAGGTCCAGAAGGCCATCGAGGCCGGCGACCAGAAAGGCGCGGAAGCCGCGCTGCGCACCGAGACCGCGACGCTTGACCACATCGCGCGCAAGGGCATCATCCACAAGAACAAGGCCGCGCGTCACAAGAGCCGTCTCGCCGCCAAGGTGAAGGCGCTCGGAACCCGTACCTAGCGCAGCACCCGCCGTTCCCACAGGACGGCGGCTTTGCCGCCGTTTTAGTTTGGGCACCGGGGACGGGTCACCGCTCGATGCCGGATGTGATTTGTCCCCCGAAAGGAAGAACGATGAGCGCCTCGCACCTGATGCACACCTATGCCCCCAACCCGGTCGCGTTCGCGCGCGGCGAGGGAGCGTGGCTGTGGGACGTGAACGGCAAGAAGTACCTCGACGCGCTCGCGGGCATCGCGGTGAACGGCCTGGGCTATGCCCATCCGGTGTTCACGAAGGCGATCAACGAGCAGGCCGCGCGCCTCATCCACACGTCCAATCACTTCGTCGTTCCCGAGCAGGAGCGCGCCGCGGCCAAGGTCTGCTCGCTCGCGAACATGGACAACGCGTTCTTCTGCAATTCCGGGGCGGAGTCGAACGAGTGCGCGATCAAGCTCGCGCGCCTCTACGGGCACCAGCGGGGCATCGAGAACGCGACGATCATCGTGATGGAGAAGGCCTGGCACGGGCGCACGCTCGCCACGCTTTCGGCCACGGGCTCCCGCAAGGCGCAGGCCGGGTTCGAGCCGCTCATGGGCGGGTTCCTGCGCGTGCCGTACAACGACGCGGCGGCGATCGAGAAGATCGGCGAGAGCAACTCGTCGGTCGTCGCGATCCTGCTCGAAGTGCTCCAGGGCGAGGGCGGCCTTTACGTGGCCGACACCGACTACCTGAAGAAGCTGCGCGAGATTTGCGACCGCAAGGAATGGCTCCTCATGATCGATGAGGTGCAGAGCGGCATCGGGCGCACCGGCAAGTGGTTCGCGCACCAGTGGGCCGGCATCGTTCCCGACGTCATGCCGCTCGCCAAGGGCCTGGGTTCGGGCGTGCCGATCGGGGCATGCCTGGCGCGGGGCGCCGCGGCCAAGGTCTTCAAGCCGGGCAACCACGGCACGACCTTCGGCGGCGGACCGCTCGTGTCCGTCGCGGCCCTCACCACGCTCGAAGTGATCGAGCGCGAAGGCCTCGTGGAGCACGCGGGCCGGGTGGGCGGGATCCTCATGGAAAGCCTCAAGCGCGAATTGCACGGCGTCGCGGGGGTGAAGGACATCCGCGGCAGGGGCCTCATGCTCGGCGTGGAGCTCGATCGTCCCTGCGGCGACATCGTGCGCCGCGGCCTCGAGGCAGGCCTCGTCGCGAACGTCACGGCGGACAAGGTGATCCGGCTCGTGCCGCCCCTCGTGATCAGCGAGGCGGAGGTGAAGCAACTGGTTTCGATCCTGGTCCCGGTGATCAAGTCATTCCTCGCGGAGGCACCCGCGGCCGCCGCCGCCGACTGACGCGTGGTCGCGAATGCGCCGTAACGGACATCAATGAAGCATTTCCTCCAGTTCAAGGACCTCTCGCTGGAGGAGCTCGAGCACCTCTTCCGGCGCACGAAGCTCATCAAGGAGCGGTTCAAGAATTACGTCGCGTACCAGCCGCTCGTCGACCGCATGCTCGCGATGGTCTTCGAGAAGAGCTCGACCCGCACGCGCGTGTCGTTCGAGGCCGGCATCCACCAGCTCGGCGGCTCCTCGATCGTCCTCAACATGGCCGAGACGCAGCTCGGCCGCGGCGAGCCCATCGAGGACGTGGCGCGCATCATCACGCGCATGGTGGACATCGTGATGATCCGCACCTACGACCATTCGAACCTCGAGCGTTTCGCGGCCTATTCCCGCGTCCCGGTGATCAACGGCCTCACCAACGACCACCACCCCTGCCAGGTCCTCGCGGACATCTACACGTTCCAGGAGAATCGCGGACCCATCGGCGGGAAGACCGTGGCGTGGATCGGCGACGGCAACAACATGTGCAACACCTGGATGCAGGCCGCGCAGATCTTCGGCTTCAAGCTGAACGTGGCCACGCCGACCGGCTACGGGATTCCGCCGGAGCGTGCCAAGCACGTGGATCGCGCCCACCTCGAAGTCTTCGCGGATCCGATGAAGGCCGTCGATGACGCCCATCTCGTGACCACCGACGTGTGGACCAGCATGGGCTTCGAGGCGGAATCGGAGGCGAGGAAGAAGGCGTTCGGCGCCTTTACCGTGGATGAGAACATGATGGCGGGCGCGCGCGCGGAGGCGCTGTTCATGCACTGCCTGCCGGCGCACCGCGGCGAGGAAGTGTCGGCCGAAGTGCTCGAGGGCCCGCAAAGCGTCGTGTGGGAAGAAGCCGAGAACCGGCTCCACGTGCAGAAGGCCCTCATGGAATACCTGCTCCTCGGAAAGATCGAGACCTGATGGCCACCATCCTGCAGTCCCTGCCCGCCGGCGAGAAGGTCGGCATCGCGTTCTCCGGCGGCCTCGACACGAGCGCGGCGCTCGCCTGGATGCGCGAGAAGGGCGCGATCCCTTACGCGTACACCGCCAACCTGGGGCAGCCGGACGAATCGGACTACGACGAGATTCCGCGAAAGGCGAAGCAGTACGGCGCCGAGAAAGCGAAGCTCGTCGAATGCCGCCCGCAACTCGCGGCGGAAGGCATCGCGGCGATCCAGTGCGGCGCGTTCCACATCTCGACCGCGGGCATCACGTACTTCAATACCACCCCGCTCGGCCGCGCGGTGACGGGGACGATGCTCGTCGTGGCCATGAAGGAAGACGACGTCCACATCTGGGGCGACGGCAGCACCTTCAAGGGCAACGACATCGAGCGCTTCTACCGCTACGGGCTGCTCGCCAACCCCGCGCTTCGGATCTACAAGCCCTGGCTCGACCAGGACTTCATCGACGAGCTCGGGGGTCGCAAGGAGATGAGCGAGTACCTCATCCAACGCGGCTTCGACTACAAGATGAGCGTCGAGAAGGCGTACTCGACCGACTCCAACATGCTCGGCGCGACCCACGAGGCGAAGGACCTGGAGTTCCTCGACAAGGGCATCCGCATCGTGAACCCGATCATGGGCGTCGCCTTCTGGCGCGACGACGTCGCGGTCAAGCCCGAAACCGTGGCGGTGGCTTTCCAGGAAGGCCAACCCGTCTCGCTCAACGGCCAGACGTTCAAGGACGCGGCGGCGCTCATTGCCGAAGCCAACGCGATCGGCGGGCGCCACGGCCTGGGCATGTGCGACCAGATCGAGAACCGCATCATCGAGGCGAAGAGCCGGGGGATCTACGAGGCGCCCGGGATGGCCCTCCTGCATCTCGCCTACGAGCGCCTCGTGACGGGAATCCACAACGAGGACACGATCGAGCAATACCGCAACAACGGCCGCCGCCTCGGCCGGCTCCTCTACCAGGGCCGCTGGTTCGATCCGCAGACGATGATGCTGCGCGAGACGGCGCAGCGCTGGGTCGCGAGCGCCGTCACGGGCGAGGTCGTCATCGAGCTTCGCCGCGGCAACGACTATTCGATCCTCGACACCACGAGCCCGAACCTCACCTACAAGCCGGAGCGCCTCACGATGGAGAAGGGCGAGGCCTTCTTCACGCCGGCCGATCGCATCGGGCAGCTCACGATGCGCAACCTCGACATCGTCGACACGCGCGACAAGCTGCGCGTCTATTCGGAAGCCGGATTGCTGGGCTCGGGCGGCGGCGTGCCGCTGCTCGGCGATGATTCAAAAACAAAAGCGAAGTAGGAAACAAGGGGAGTAAACGGAATAAAGGGCGTCTTGGTGATTGTTCGAGATTGCGATCGGCGTGCCTGCAACCATCCAGGCTCCCTTGACTCCTTCCGGCTCCCTGGACTCCCCTTCTTCGCTTGGGTTCTCTAAAGGAAAACTGAAATGCCATCGTTCGACATCACCTGCCAGGCCAACGCCGTCGAGCTGAAGAACGCCGTCGACACCGCCAACAAGGAAATCGCCAACCGCTTCGACTTCAAGGGAAGCGACGCGCGCTTCGAGCTGAAGGAGAAGGAGCACGAGATCTACGCGTACGCGGACGATGAATTCAAGCTCGGCCAGGTGCGCGACGTGCTCATCGGCAAGATGGCGAAGCGCAACGTCGACGTGCGCTTCCTCAAGCCCGAGGACGCCGAGAAGATCGGCGGCGACAAGATGAAGCAGAAGATCACCGTGAAGAACGGCGTCGAGTCGGACCTCGCGAAGAAGATCGTCAAGATGATCAAGGACGCGAAGATCAAGGTCACGGCCTCGATCCAGGGCGACGTGGTGCGCGTCACCGGCAACAAGAAGGACGATCTCCAGTCGGCGATCCAGCTCGTTCGCGCCGGGGTGACCGATGTCCCCCTCAAGTACGAAAACTTCCGCGACTGACGCCGGGGGTCCCCAGCTTGTCGGGGCATCGTCTTGATCTCCGCGCTGCCACGGCGGCCGACATCGCGGCATGCCGCGAGCTTTTCCTCGAGTACCAGGCGTCGATCGGGATCAGCCTCTGCTTCCAGGGCTTCGACCGCGAGCTCGCCGCGCTTCCCGGCGACTACGCGCCACCGCGCGGCGGCCTGTGGCTCGCCGAGGTGGACGGTCTCCTCGCGGGCTGCGTCGCGCTTCGTCCCCTCGGCGAGGAGTCGGCCGAGATGAAGCGCCTGTTCGTCCGCTCCGACTATCGCGGCCGCCGCATCGGCCTTGCGCTGGCCCGGCACGTGATCGACGCGGCGCGCGCGATCGGCTATCGCTCGCTCAAGCTCGACACGCTTCCTTCGATGGCCGACGCGCAGCGCATGTATGCGCGGCTCGGTTTCGTGGACACCGCGCCCTACAACGACAATCCGGTCGGCGGCGTCCGGTTCATGAGCTACGACCTGAGGCCCTCGATCCAGCGCGTGTAGAGCCGCTCCGCGGTGTGGTTGAGCGAGCCGAGCCGCGCGGGCATCTCGCCCTGGATGCGATCTGCGGGCATGACCGCGGGACTCTCGAGGTTCTCGACGATCTCGTCGCCGCCAAGCTCGCACCACGACGCGATCATCTCCGGCGTCATCTCGACGTGGCATTGCATGCCGAGGTGGCGATTGTCCACGACGTAACCCTGGTTCGAGCAATGCGGTCCCGTGAGGATCCGCTCGCCCGAGGGCGGGATGCTGAAGGTGTCGCCGTGCCACTGGAACGTCACGAAGTCGCGCAGATCGCCGAGCCAGTCCCGCGCCGTCGGAGTGTCCTCCACCACGATCCGGTTCCAGCCGATCTCCTTCACCTCGTTTGGCTTCACCTCGCCGCCCAGCGCGCGCGAGAGGAGCTGACCTCCCAGACAATGGCCGATCACTGGAATCTGGCGCTCCACCGCATCGCGCATCAACGCGAGCACCGGCTTGTTCCAGGGCAGGTCGTCGTTCGCGCTCATCGGGCCGCCCATGAAGCCGAGCCCCGAATACCCCTCGCTGGATTCCGGCACGGGGTCGCCCTGGTCGAGCTTCACGAGCGTCCACGGCAGGCGGTTCGCCTCGAGGAATGTGGCAAAATGCCCGGGCCCTTCGGTGCGCGAGAAACGGAAGACGGCGACTGGATTCACGGCCTCGTTCGATGTCCTTTCACAAGCTCTTCGCCATGATAGCGGCGTTCGCCGCGACGGTTGCCGGCGCGGTGGACGTCAACGTCATCGGCCTTTTTCCCGGCAAGGCGGTGGTGAGCATCAACCGCGGCGCGCCCCGGACGCTTTCGGTTGGGCAGCGCACGCCGGAAGGGGTTCTGCTGGTTTCCGTCGAGTCATCCGCGGCGGTGCTGGAGGTCGACGGCAAGCGCGAGCGCCTCGAGATGGGCCAGCACTTCGAGACGGCCTCGCAGAGCGGGGCGCGGACCGCGACGACGCTGGCGCCCGACGACCGCGGCCACTTCCAGGTGAGCGGCGCCATCAACGGCGGCCACATCCGGTTCCTGGTGGACACGGGCGCTACGCTCGTCGCGCTATCAACTGCCGATGCGCAGCGCCTGGGGATCGACTACCGGAGCGGGCGGCGCTCGATGTCGGTGCTCGCGGATGGGCGGCGCATCCCTTCGTACAACGTGACGCTCGACAGCGTCACCGTCGGGGACCTCACGCTCTTCAACGTCGAAGGCAATGTGCACGAGGGGTCCGCGGGCGTCGCGCTCCTCGGCATGAGCTTCCTCGCGCGCACCGAGATGCGCCGCGAAGGCGCCAACCTCGTCCTGACGAAGCGCTACTGAGGCCTCTCGCCCGTAATGAGGGCGTAGGCCGAGTGGTTGTGGATCGACTCGAAGTTCTCCGACTCGACCACGTACGAGACGACGCGTGAATCGGCGTTGAGGCCGGCCGCGATGTCGCGCACCATGTCCTCGACGAACTTCGGGTTGTCGAACGCCTGCTCGGTCACGAACTTCTCGTCGGGGCGCTTGAGCAGGCCGTAGAGCTCGCTCGAGGCCTCGCGCTCGACGAGGTCGATGAGTTCCTCGATCCACACGAACGTCTTGATCTTCGCCGCGACGGTCACGTGCGAACGCTGGTTGTGCGCGCCGCGCTCCGAGATCTTCTTCGAGCACGGGCAGAGGCTCGTCACCGGGACGAGCACCTTCAGCGTGAAGCACTCCTTCCCGTCCACGATCTCGCCGATGAACGTGACCTCGTAGTCCATGAGGCTCTCCACGCCGGAGATGGGCGCCTTCTTGGAAACGAAGTAGGGAAAGGTCATCTCGATGTGGCCGCTCGCCGCCTCGAGCTTCCTCACCATCTCGCGAAGCATCATGCGGAAGGTGTCGGGCGAGATCTCGCGCTCGTGGGCGTTCAGGATCTCCACGAAGCGGGACATGTGCGTGCCCTTGAAGTGGTGCGGCAGGCCCACGTACATGTTGAAGTGCGCGACCGTATTCTGGATCCCGCCGGCGCGCTCCTTGATGCGCACGGGATGCCGGATCGACTTGATGCCGACCCGGTCGATCGCGAGCCGCCGCGTGTCGGGCGAGCCCTGCACGTCGGGGATCGGAAGCCGCGTATCTCTTTGGTTCATGTCGAAATTATACCTCTCTAGGGTAATCGGCCCGCCGCGAGCAGCCGGCTCGCGACGAGGTGCACGGGCACCCAGTAGAGGATGTCGTCATACGCGTTTCCGCTCCCGGACGCGGCGTCGCGCGACACGAACACGGCGTCGCCGTCCAGGTTGCGCGCCTCGTCGCTCGCGGGGGGCGGGTCATCGACGGCGTTGGGACCGAGCGAAAGGAGAACGAAGGCCGCGCGGCGCGTGAGCTGGTTCGCCGCGGCGCCGCAGCCCGACGCCGTCGCCCCCGAAGCGGACGCGCAGATATAGAGGTAGTGCGACGCCGCGCCGAGTCCCGGAAGCGTCGCGGCCTGCATGCCGTTCACGCGAGTGAGCGGATCGGTGATGCCATTCACGGAGAGCCCCGCGCCGAAGACCGCATAGCGGACCCGATTTCGCGTCGAGCCCCAGGGGTCGCGGAGGAAGCCGTCGCTGTCGAGCGGCGCCAGGCCGAGCGTCGCCGCGGGGAGGTAGCCATCGTGGAAGTTCGAGCACGCGCCGTTTCCGGCGCTGCCCCCCGTCGCGAAACTCTCTTCTCCGCGACTCGTGGCGCTCGCCGGGCACGGCAGCCGCCCGTGGGCGGCGGCGAATCCGAGCAGCGCTTCCTTCGCTTCGTCGAGCTGCCGCCGAGTTTCCTCGACGCGTCGCTGCTGCACCTGCGCCGCGAGCGGAATCGCGAGCCCGCTCGCGAGCAGCGCCACGACGATGAGCGCGACGAGTATCTCGAGGAACGTGAAGCCGCGCAGCCTAGGGATGTGCGAGCACCGCATCGTTGAAGAGCGCGCTGCGGGGCGCCTGGGTCACTCGCAGGCACGAGGCCGGATCGCACGGCAGCCGCGAGGCATCGGGAACGCATTCGGCTGCCGGGGGATTCGGATTCGCGCGATCGAGTCTCGCGTTGGCCGCTTCGAGCCAATGCCGGACATCGCCGAGGCCGTTTCCGTGAAGCTGGTCCATCCCGGCGAGGAGCAGCGGCGATCCGGCGACGATCACGGCGAACTCCTTGTTGGAAGCGACCACGGCGCCGCCCGCGTCGACGAGTTCCACGCAGGCGGCGCCTTCGCACCGGGTCGCGGGGGAACCGGCGCGGAACGCCGGCGAAAGGGCGTAGAACACGAAGGGCTTCCAGTAGGTCCACCAGGCGTTCTCGGCGAGCCCGGCCGTGCGTCCTTCGGAGCCGGGGCTGCCCGGCGGCGATACGCGCAATGGCCCGGTGTCCGCGGGTTCGAACGCGATCCGGCACGCGCGATCCTGCGTGGGGAGCTCCGCGAGGACTTCCGGGTTGCGGGACTCGTGGCGCCACCAGCGCTCGAGCATGAGCCCGCCGCTCGCGAGCCGCGTGCGCGTGAACGGCGTGTCGGGTATGCGTCCGAAGACGACGCCCTCTCCATCGGCCCACGCCGCCGCGGGATCGGAAAGCGCCTGGCGGCACACGGGCGAGGGCGTCGGGTAGCGTCCGCCGTTCTCCGGAAGCGAGGCATAGAACCGGAGGCAATGCACGACCTCGAGCGCGACCCGCCTCATCACGCGGGGCATCACGTCGCGATAGGTGACCGCCGAAATGCGGTCGTTCACCACGATTGCGCCGTCGGCGGCGTGCACCGGCCCCTGGATGAACCCGTTGGTGTTGCGTGCGCGGCCCGCCGAATCGTTGCGGTCGACGAAATCACGATTGTCTTCGCCTGCGTGGGGCGCCCGCTCGAGGAAATTGGCGGGATCGCACTTCCCCGCGCGCATCGGAGGGTCCGGCAGGCAGCGGCCGGCCGCATCGCAATCGCCGGGCGCGCAGTCGCGCCGCTGGTCGAGCGGCGGGCCGGGAGCGATGACGACGGCGAGCGCGCCCCCGCGATCGACGGCATGAAGATCGGTGGAAGTGCCGTCGTGGACGACGGTGCCCGACGGGTCGCGCACGGTGATCGTCCCGATCGCGGCGTCGGGCGACATGTCGAGGCAGGCGCGGCTGGCCCCGCAGTTGAGCAGACCCTTGTGCTTGCTCGACACCGCATACCAGAGCCGCTCTCCGT
>Ga0315912_10002734_pt1 | contig 18383 bp, 17 predicted proteins | sample VfabasoilMG_FD_204469 | JGI IMG/M metagenome (GOLD analysis project Ga0315912, IMG submission 204469) | Garden soil microbial communities collected in Santa Monica, California, United States - V. faba soil | ecosystem: Environmental > Terrestrial > Soil > Garden | place: USA: California...
AGGCATGACCGTGCGCGACGTGTCCTACCAGCTGCAAAGCGAGGCTTTACGCGCGGGGGTCAAGCGCAGCAAGCGCGAACTGTACGCCTTGGTCCAGGAACTCCACGAGGCAGAGCTCCTCGGATCACTGCCCCAATCCGAAGAGCCAAGCCCAGACACCTAAACCGGCCAAGCCGCGAGTATTGCCCGAAATTTCCGGGCAAAATCCCGGGCGTGTGAGGGCCTCGTCGGGCCCTGTGCAACCGCTAAACAGAGTGCTAAGGGCTGGCCGTGTTTGACACGCTTTCCAAAGGTTTTCGTGAAGCAAAGAATCGCCTGGCAGGGCTCACCTCGCTGGACGAAAAGAATATTCAAGTCGCCCTCAAGGAGGTGCGACGCTCGCTCCTCGAGGCAGATGTCGAATTAGGTGTCGTCAAACAATTCTTGGCGCGCGTCGAGGAGACGGCCCTGGGCACTACGGTGCAGACACGGGTCAAGGACCAAGGTCGCACGCACCAGGTGAGCGCCGCTGATCAATTCGTCAAGATTTGCTACGACGAACTGCTCAAGACGATGGCAGGTGACGGGCGCGCGCCGCTCAGCTTTGCCGAAAAGGGTCCCACCGGCATCATGATGGTCGGCCTCCAGGGCTCAGGCAAGACGACGTCATCTGCCAAATTGGCCCGCTATTTGGTCGGCGAAGGCAAGAAGCCCCTGCTGGTCGCGGCCGATATGCAGCGCCCCGCAGCGGTCGAGCAACTCAAAGTGCTCGGCAAGAGCATCGATGTGCCCGTGTTCAACATCCCCGGGGCCACACCGCTTGAGATCTGTAAGGCCGCCCACCGGGAGGCGCGAGATCACGGCTACGATGTGGTCGTCTACGACACCGCCGGACGTCTGGCCATCGACGAGGCCTTGATGGAAGAGCTGGCGGCTATTTTCGGCGCCGTTGAGCCACACAATGTGCTGCTCGTCATCGACGCGATGATCGGTCAAGACTCCGTAAAGACAGCACGGGGCTTCAATCAACGTTTGCAGTTGAGCGGCGTCATCTTGACCAAACTCGACGGCGATGCGCGCGGCGGCGCGGCGCTCAATGTTCTGGAGATCACCGGAGCGCCGGTGGTGTTTCAGGGCATGGGGGAAACCACGGACAAGCTCGAACCGTTCCGCGCGGAGGGCATGGCCAGCCGCGTCTTGGGTATGGGTGACGTGGTCGGACTGATGAAGGACTTCGAGTCGGTCATCGACAAGAAGCAGGCTGAGGCCGACGCGATGCGTATGCTCGAGGGCCAATTCACCCTGGACGACTTCTTGAATCAGATCCGCATGATTCAGCAGATGGGGTCATTGTCCGAGTTGGTCGAGAAGATCCCCGGCATGAGCCAAATGTTGCCGCCTGGGGCCAGCACCCAGATGGACGATGGTGAGCTGCAAAAAATCGAAGCCATCATTCAATCCATGACGCGGGAGGAAAAGCGGGACCCCAACGCGCTGGTGCGCGAGCCCGGCCGCGTCAAGCGTGTGGCGCGTGGTAGCGGCAATGAAGAGCAGGCTGTGAGCGATCTGGTACAAAAGTTTCTCTTCATGCAGCAGATGATGAGTGGCTTCGGTGGTGGCGGCGGCCTGGGAGGCATGCTGGGCAACATCCCCGGCCTCAAGCAGCTCGCCATGGCGCGCAACGTGCGGCGCGCCATGAAGAACGGCAAGTTCCCAGCGGGCATGCCCGATCTCGGTGCCTTGGGCGGAATGGGAGGTCTTCCCGGCATGCCCGGTGGCTTCCCCGGCATGCCCGGCGGCTTCCCCGGCATGCCCGGTGGCTTCCCCGGCATGCCCGGCGGCTTCCCCGGCATGCTCGGCGGCGGTGGGGGCGCAGCTGCGCCATCGCCCAAGCGGAAGGTCTTGAGCAAATCGGAGAAGGCCGCCAAGAAGAATCAACGCAAGCAAGCTCGCGCTTCGCGCAAAAAGAAGTGATCGGCTGAACTTCTAGAATCGTCGCCCGAGCTCGCCCTGCTCGCGCGCGCACTCGACGATCAACGGCTGTGCGCCGGCTAACTTCTGCTCCGCGGCCAACATCCGTTGCGCTGCGAGGGCTGGATCGCTGCGTGGGTCATCCAACTGGGCGCGCAACGTGGCCAGCTCCCCCACGGCAGCCACGTGCTGTTCGAAGGCGGTCAAGCACGCAGCACGAAACGTGCACAAGTGCTCGCACCCCGCCTCCGCAAAGCGCTTGAGGGCGGCGGCTTTGTCGTGGTTGGCCGCCCGCTGCAGCACACGGAGCGCGGCGCTGAGGCGCGCAAATTCCTGCGCCTTCGTTTGCTGCTCTTCGGTCTGGACGCCGCGCGCACAGCCAAAAAACCAAATCGCGCCGAGCGACACCACCACGCAGGTGGCCCAAGGCATGCGCTGCGCAAGCATCAGTCGCGCGAGGTAACTTCAGGTCCTATTTGAATGCGCTCACCCACGTAGGAGCCGATGAGGGTAAACAAGACGCCCAGCCCAGAGAAAAGTACGTACATGAACACCGGCATCGTTTTGACGGTTTGCCCAGAAAACAGGATGAAAGCCGTAGGGATGGCGACCAAAAACGCTGCCGCCACAGGCTCCATGAAGGTGCGGCCCGGCGAGATGAGCCCCACCAAACATCCACCGATCGCCCACACGGGCACCGCCATCATCATGCCGGCGGAACCCTCGAAATCGAACAGCGGCACCACAGCTGGCAAACCCAGGACGATGGCGCCGGTCAACACCACCATGATCCCCAGGGCGATGCCGAACCAGTTGAGATTGAAGGTCTGCTGTTGGTAGCGCGACCCTTCGTGCAGGGTGACCCCTCCCACCCCATCGTCCACGCGTACACCGCAAGATACACAGCGGCCATTGGCCAGTGGCCCCTTGTTTTGAAAGCCGCAACTCGGACAGACGATCAATGTGTTCGCTTCGCTCATTATCCCTCCAGAAGGGCAGGCCTCAGCAGGGCACCTTCCGATGCTCACAGGGTACTTCGCCCCAGGCCAAAGCCCAAGACCTTCCCCCGGAACGGTCCAAGCAGAATGGAAACGCCTCAAGAAGAGGCCGCTCATGTAGGCTAGTGTCCTACAAAACGCGCCCGTTGCTGGGGATTTTCACCGAGAACCCGGGTTTTCTCCACATCCGGACCGGGGTCTGATAACAGGCGCTCATGGCCATCACCTACCGGGAAGCCGGAGTAGATATTGAAGAAGGCAATCGCCTCGTCGACCGCATCAAGTCCTTCGCCGGACAAGCATCCTCACCCTTGGTGCTCAGTGGCATTGGGGGGTTCGCAGGGTTGTGTGGACTACCCACAGGGCTCGCTGAGCCCATCCTGGTGAGCGGTACCGACGGCGTGGGAACCAAACTCAAAGTCGCCTTCGCCATGAATCGCCACGACACCATTGGCCAAGACTTGGTCGCCATGTGTGTCAACGATGTGATCACCACAGGGGCCGTGCCGTTGTTCTTCCTGGACTACTTTGCCACCGGTCGGCTCGACGCCAACGTGGGAGAGCAAGTGGTGCGCGGCATCGCCGAAGGTTGCAAGATGGCAGGGTGTGCATTGTTAGGTGGGGAGACCGCCGAGCTGCCCGGCATGTACAACGACGGAGAATATGACCTCGCTGGCTTTGCCGTCGGGGTGGTCGACAAATCCAAGATCTTGGGTCCCGATCGCGTGAAGACGGGTGACACGCTGTTGGCGGTGGCATCCAGCGGCATTCACTCCAATGGGTACAGCTTGGCCCGACGCGTGATGGACAACTTGGGCGGGGGCCTGGATCAGTACCGGGACGAGCTCAAAACTACGGTGGGCGAGGCGTTGCTCACGCCCACCAAAATTTATGCAAAAACAGTGAGCGCTTTGTATGCCGAGTTGGGCGCCGATTTGCATGCCCTGTGTCACGTGACCGGCGGCGGCATCGTCGAAAACCTGCCACGCGTATTGCCAAGCGGTGTTGCGGCCGTGCTCGACCAAGCTCGCCCTTGGCCCGCTATCTTCAAACTCATTGCCGACCAAGGTCCCGTAGAGCTCGCGGAGATGCGCCGCACCTTCAACCTGGGTGTGGGCCTGCTCATCTCGGTAGCACAGGATAGCGCAGAGAAAGCCCTCGCCTCACTTACGAGCGCGGGTGAGGATGCGTACGTGATTGGACGCATCGTAGAGCACGCGGGTGCCCCCATCGTGATCTATGAGAATGACCCCGAGGGATCGCGATCTTGACTGAGCCGTTAGCTCTCGGTGTGCTCGTCTCGGGCAGCGGGTCAAACCTGCAGGCAATCCTGGACGCCATCGCCGACCAACGTCTGCATGCTGAGTGCAAAGTGGTGATCAGCAACCGACCAGGTGTGCAAGCGCTCAGTCGCGCACAGCTGGCGCACGTGCCCACCCAAGTCATCGATCACAAGGGCTTTGCGAATCGCGAAGAGTTTGATGGGCAATTGGTGCGCAGTTTGCGCGCGCACGGTGTGGAGTGGGTAGCGCTGGCCGGATTCATGCGGGTGCTCACCCCCGTGTTTTTGGATGCGTTTGCGGATCATGTAGTCAACATTCACCCGTCGCTGCTCCCTGCTTTTCCTGGCGTCGACGCGCAGGCTCAGGCCTTTTCGTACGGCGTGCAGGTCACTGGCTGCACGGTGCATTTCGTGGACGTCGGCGTCGACTCAGGCCCCATCATCCTCCAAAAGACGGTGCCCGTCTTGGCCGCAGACACCAAAGAGAGTTTAGGGCACAGGATCCTCGAGCAGGAGCACCTGGCTTTCGTACAAGCACTCGAGCTCATCGCACGCGGACAAGTCAAAAGACAGCACGGCTCGCGGCGGGTGCAGGTGACAGAACCGGGAAAGGGCTGAGCCTAAGATGCCCGCACGCCACTACGACGTCATTGTGCTGGGACGCAGTATCGGCGCACTGCTCACCGCTGCGCTGTTGGCGCGACGTGAACTGCGTGTGCTCGTGCTTGGGCAAGGTCAGCCCGCGCCAGTGTATCGGGTGGAGGGTCACACGCTGTGCCGCCGCACATTCTCACTGCTTTCGGCTAGCTCGCCGGTGTTTCGACGCATTCTGGTCGAGCTCGCACAGACTCAGAATTTTCGCCGCTTGATCGCACCCTTGGATCCGATGTTTGCGTATCTGGACGACGACGTGCGCTTTGAAATTCCCCCTGATGTGGAGTTGTTTGGCCGCGAAATCCAGCGTGAATTCCCAGAAATTCAGCAGTCATTGGCCGAGCTCTACGCACAGGTGTCCGCCGACAACGCTCAAATTGATCAGGCCTTCGATCGCGACCTGGTGTGGCCGCCCGGTACGTTTTTTGAGCGACTCGAGACGGGGCGCATTGCTTCCTCTCTGCCACCGTCTGGTCCCCGCAGCCCAGCGAGCGGACTTTTGGAACGGCTGCCCCATGGCCACAAATTTAGGCAAGTGGTCGAGACACCAGCGCTATTTGCCTCACATTCGGGCGTCGACACGAGCGCGTTGAGCGAACTTTCACTCACGCGGCTGCACGGGTCCTGGACGCGGGGCGTGCAAAGCCTGTCGCGAGGTGAGCAGGAGCTGGAAGAGTTCTTGGTCGCACGCATCGTCGCCCACGGCGGGGTGGTGCAATTCGAGCGCAGCGCTGAACGCATCGCGGTCAAACGAGGTCGTTTCGCGGGTGTCGTGGAACAGGGTGAAGAGACAGTGACGGCGGCTGAGGCCATCATCAGCAGCGAAAGCGGCGAACACCTAGCGGCTCTCAGTGAGGGACATGGCATCAGCAAACGGGCGCGTGACCATTGGCCCCATGTCAACGTGGTCGGCGGGCGCTTCGTCGTCAGCGTGATCGTCGACAACGCCGGTGTGCCCGCGGCGTTTCCGCGTGAGGCATTCTTGATCGGCAACCACCCTGCGCTGCCCGATCTCCACGTGCAGCGCTACGATTCCCACATCCTTTCGGGTAATGCGGCCGACGCGCAGCGCACGCTCTTGGTCGCCGAGATGCTCTTGCCCAACGTCAGCGGCTACCATCTGCTCGGTGCTCGCCATGCGGTGCTCGGCACGCTCCGACGCTACCTGCCCTTCATCGACCGTCACCTCGTGCTCGTGGACAGTCCGCACGACGGGTTGCCGGCCGACCTGATCAGTCGGCAGAGTGACGGAACGCTGGACCATCGGCAAATCGAGCGCGCTTTCATCAAAGGTGTCGCGCCATCCACGGAGCCCATGCAACCGAGATTTTGGGTGCAGACGGGGAGCTACTTGTCGCTGGCTGGTGAGCCCCTGCGCGGCCCCATTCCAGGTTCGTACTTGGTAGGACCCACAGTCCTGCCTTCGCTGGGCCAAGAAGGCGAAGTGCTAGCGGCCTGGGGTGTCGCCAAGATCCTCACCAAGAAGGATCGCGCCCGGCAAAAAATGCGACGCCAGATGTGGACGAAGATCGAGACAGGATAAGCCATGCGCATCATTGCTGGAGAGTTTCGCGGACGACGCCTGGTCGCGCCCAAAGGGCTAGCCACACGGCCCACGACAGATCGCGTGCGCGAGGCTTGGTTTTCGATCTTGGGACGCCTCGACGGCGTAGTGATCGACCTTTACGCTGGCACAGGGGCACTTGGCTTCGAGGCCATTTCACGCGGCGCAACTCACGCTATCTTCGTCGAAAGCGCCCGGCCCGCTCAGCAAGCCATCGTCAAGAACGCAGAAGCCTTGGGTGTCACCAATCGCATCACATTGCTCGCCACCACGGTGGAGGTCGCTACGCGGCGCCTGCTCGCGCTGCCCAGCGCGGAGTTGGTGCTCACCGATCCCCCGTGGACAGATTTAGTCGCCGCCGAAAGGGCGCTGCAGAAGCTACTCTGTGCCTCGTTGCTTACTGAAACGGGCCGTATGGTGGTGGGCCATCCCAAGGGCCGCACCATTGCTCTTGCCCCTGACTCCGGCCTCTGCATCGACAGCCAGCGATCGTGGGGAGATTCCGCGGCTACGTTCCTGAGTCGCGCACAGCCCGCGGCCTCGCTATAGTCCCGCTATGCCCGATTCGTCACACGGAATTCCCAAGAAGCGCGGAAATGGTGGCCTGATCATCCTCGCGGCGCTGATGTTACTCGGCGCGGTCGGGCTCGTCGTCTACAAACTCAATAGCTCCAAGAGCGCGGAGCCGGCCGAGGTGCAAGTGACAGCGCCCCAGACACCGGCATCGGCGCCCCCCCTGCTCGACAACGCTCCGCCGCCGCCTCCGAGCGAAGAGGAAGTAGCTGAGCCAGCACCCGAGGAGGCGACCAAGGATACAAAAGCTACCAAAGTGGGCGGCGGCGTTCTGGGTTGTTCGGGGCAATGCATGGGGACCGCAGGTGACGACCTGCGCGCTGCGTTGGCCGGTCGCGCAGCAAGCGCAAAGAGCTGCTACAATACTGCGCTCCGTCGCAACGCCACCCTGGAAGGGAAAATGTCGGTCAACGTCCGCGTCAGCCCCCGGGGTGCCGTGTGCTCAGCGGGCGTCAGCAACAACACCTTGGGTGATGCCGCCGTCGCGGCGTGCGTGTCCGCGCAGTTTAGATCCAGTCAGTTTCCCGCGCCCGCAGGCGGCTGCGTAGATACGGTGGTCCCCTTGAATTTCACTGCACCCAAGTAAGGTCATGATGGTTGCGGTAGGAGCTAGTTGACACCATGATCATGTCGTCCCACGCGCCGTGCACGCCCTGGGCAAGGCCTAGCCACTGGCTGTGGATTTTGCTGGTCAGCCCCGCCCTTGCGGGATGTGTGGATGACGGCTTCGCTCCCGACTGTCCCAGCAGTGAGGACTACACCGACGAAGACGGCACATTTGACTTTGACGCGTGGCGCGCCGCCGCGCAGACGCAAGGCTGTGTGACCCCCATCGGCGGGCCTGGAGGACAAAGTGGAGGCACCCCCTGAAGACGCCGTGAGCGCCACGAGCAGCATACGGCGTGTGCTTCTCCTTTTGGCTTACGACGGTACGGACTATTCCGGGTTTGCACTGCAAAGCAACGCTCCGACCATCGTCGGAGAGCTCCGCCGTGCGCTGCTCGAGATTGACCCCGATGTGGGGACCGTCACCGGTTCCAGTCGCACCGACGCCGGGGTGCATGCGCGCAATCAGCCGGTTAGTTTTACGACCACAAGGACGCTGAAGGCGCGTGGTTGGGTGCTCGCGCTCAATCAGCGGCTCCCGGCCGCGATTGTGGTCACTTACGCGGCAGAGGTGGCGCTCAATTTTGATCCGCGGCGCGCGCCCACTTTCAAACGTTACTGCTACCGCATCTTCAACTCACCGCTGGAAGATCCATTCATCAGTCGCATGAGCTGGCGGGTGGGCCAGGCTCTACATCTACCCACCATGGCTATGGCAAGCCAAGCTCTACTGGGCGAGCATGATTTTCGCGCCTTTCGCTCCGTTGATGATCCCCGCGCCGAAACTGTGCGCACCATCTTGGCGCTGTCACTCGCCCGCGACGAAACAGAGCCGCGCTTGATTGAAGTGCGAGTGACGGGCAACCGCTTCATGTACAACATGGTGCGCATCATCGTGGGTACTTTGGTGGACATCGGACGCGGTCGAGTGGAGCCTGCATGTTTGATGCGCGCCCTGCACAGCGGTGCGCGTTCGGACCTGGGGATGACCGCGCCGGCGCACGGCTTGATGCTGGAGCATGTTCAGCTCGGTGACTGGGGAAGCAACGGCTGGCCCGAGCGTGGCGAGGTGGCCGACGAACCGACGAGCTTGAGCTTGGTCTAGTGCGTAGCGCGGTTCCCGTGTGCGCGGCACTTGCGGGCTTGCGCGGGTTTTTTTCGGGAAAATTACCGCTCTGCGCGTCGATTCACCTGGGCTCATGTACTAGCGTCCCCCCCCGGCCGACGACCGTGGCCGCACGGAGCAATCACATGGATTGGAAGAGTAAGATTCTCGAAAAAGGCACGCAGCTTTTGGAAAACCCGGAAATCATGCGTTGGGTCACCGACGATCGCGTGATGCGGGTAGCCGAGGGCTTGATGGATGCACCTGAGCGCATCCGCGCGGCCGTAAAAATCCTGAAGGATGGCTACCAGCTGCCCAACGTCGACCCTGCGCTCGACGAAGACGTGCCACACAAATCTGGCGCGCGTACCGCCACGGGCGAAAGCACCAACGGCGCCTCCGAGCAGGTCAGCGTGCCCGTGGGCTCCCAGGACATGGAAGAGTCCATGAGCGAGCGCCGCTCGCTCGCCACCATCGGTGGTAAGGACATCTTTGAGAAGGCCTTCAAGTTCTCAGCCGCAGACAACGCGCGCAAGCGCGGCATTTACCCCTTCTTTCGCCCGCTCGATTTTAGCGACGGCCCCGAGGCACAGATCAATGGCAGTCGCGTGATCATGTTTGGGTCGAACAACTACTTGGGCCTCACCACGCACCCCAGGGTGCGTGAGGCCGCCAAGGAAGCGATTGATCGCTTCGGGACCAGTATGACCGGTTCGCGCCTCGTCAATGGTTCCATGAAGCTGCATGAGGAGTTCGAGGAGAAACTGGCGACGTGGTTTGGCAAAGAATCAGCCCTGGTATTTACCACCGGTTATCAGGTCAATATCGCCACGTTGTCCGCCTTGCTGTCCAACAAACAGTCCGTGGCCGTGATCGACCGCAACGTCCACGCCTCACTCTATGATGGCGTCCGGCTGGGCATGGCCACCGGCGCGCGCCAGGTGCGCTACAAGCACAACGACGCCGAATCGCTCGACCGGGAGCTGGCCAAATTGGAGGACGCCGAGGGCGCGCTGGTGGTGACCGACGGTGTGTTCTCCGCCGAAGGTGAGATTGCGCACCTGGACCAGATTGTCCCGGTGGTCAAAAAGCACAAGGCGCGGCTATTCGTGGATGACGCGCACGCTCTGGGCGTCATTGGGCCGGGTGGGCGCGGTACAGCACATCACTTTGGCGTGAGTGATCAGGTGGACTTGATGGGCGGCACATTCTCCAAGTCGCTCGCCAGCATTGGCGGATGGCTCGTGGGAGAGCGCAAGGTCCTGGATTACATCCGCCATTTTGCTCCCAGCTTCATGTTTGCGGCAGCCGCTGCGCCGCCCAGCGTCGCGGCGGCCATGGCAGCGTTCTCGGTGATGGCCGACGAGCCATGGCGCATCGAGAAGCTGCATGAGAATTTCACGTACATGCGCGACAACTTGCGGGCGCTTGGCTTTGAGTTGGGCAAGACAGAGACTGCGGTCATCCCCATCTACATCCGCCAAGATTTGCGCACCATCATGATGTGGAAGGACCTGCTCGAAGAGTACGGCGTGTACACAAATCCGTTCATCTCCCCCGGTGTGCCCCCCAAGAGCGCTATGTTGCGCACCAGCTACATGGCCACGCATGAGCGCCACCACCTGGACAAGGCGCTCGAGGCGTTTGAAAAAGTAGGCAAGAAGTACGGAGTGATTTCCTAATGACTGTGCTGGTAACCGGGGCCAGCGGCTTTCTTGGCTCACACATCGCTGAACAACTGAGCGCGGCCGGTCGCAGCGTTCGCGCGCTCGTCCGACCGAGCAGCGACCAACGCTTTCTGTCCGGCCTGCGCCACGTGGAGCTGAGCTACGGCAGCGTGGACGACCCGGGCAGTTGCACAGCCGCGCTTGCGGGCGTGACTGAGGTCATCCATGCCGCAGGCCTGGTCAAGGCGCGCAGCGCAACCGAATTCCTTCGGGTCAACACCGAAGGGACCGAACATCTGATCTCCGCTGCCGCCAAGAGCGGCTCGGTGCGGCGCTTCGTGTTCGTCTCCAGTCAAGCCGCCGGTGGACCCAGTGACAGGCGCGGTACCGCGGTCGCGGTGGGTACGGAGTCAGAGCCGGTCACCGCCTATGGGCGCAGTAAGTTGGCCGCTGAGCACCTGGTGCGAGCAGAGAAGGCGCACGTACCTTCGGTGATCATCCGCCCCCCGGCCATCTACGGTCCACGCGACAAGGAAATCTTGGTGTTCTTCAAGGCCGTCAAGAGCGGGGTTTTGCCGCTGACGAATCCACCACAAGCCAAGTACTCCATGATCTACGGACCTGATTGTGCCGCAGCGTGCATCCGCGCGCTCGATGCGCAGGTTGAGAGCGGACAGGTGCTTTATGTCGAAGACGGTCATCCCATCAGCTTTGGTGAAATGATCGCGCAAGTGGAGGCAGCCGTGGGCAAGAAGGCTTGGCTACGTGTGCCGCTGCCCCAAGCTGTGGTGCGTGGCGCGGCCACGTTGTCGGAGCTGTACGGCAAAGCCACCAATCAAGCGGTGATGTTGACCCGCGACAAGTGCAACGAACTGCACGAAATGGGCGGTTGGGTGTGCGACGGCTCACTGGCTCGCACGTTACTCGACTGGCAACCGCGCGTGCAGTTTGCTGAGGGCGTGCGCCTGACGGCGGACTGGTACCGGCAAGCCGGTTGGCTCTGAGCGAGTGCCCCGGACGATTCCCTGAGCGCCGCTCCCAAGGAACCAAAAATCAAGGCGCCGATGAGCTGGGAGGGGCCTGCGGAGCGGGCGCGGGAGCGCTCGGCGCGGGCGTCTGAGCTGCGGCCGGGGGCGCGTTGGGAGTCGCGGACGCGGAGCCCGCAGGAGCCGCTACCTTCGGTTGGGGAGCCGCCGGTGTCTTGGCTGCAGTTGTTGCCTTGGCTGCAGTCGTTGCCTTGGGTGCGGACGGCGCAGCGGCAGGTGGGGTGGCCAGAGCACTGGCAGCGTGAGCCACCTGCGGCGCGCCCGTTGGCTGGGCGCTCGCCGCCGGAGCCGCTTCCTTGTGCGCCAACTCCGCTTGGAGCTCCGCCATGGCCTTGGCGGCAGCGGCGGCAGCTTGGTCGTCCGGCGTACCCGGCTGCTCGACGGCGCTCGGCTCCTCGAGAGCGGAAGGCGCTGCTTCATGGTGAGCGTCGCCCTCGAGCTGCGCCGCGTCGTCACTGCCGTGTTCACTTTCAACGTGGGCAACAGGCGCATGAGCCGCATCCTCAGAAAGCACAGCGCTCGGCATCGCCAAGAAGCCGCCCAACCCCAAGCAGGCCACCAAGATCATGGGGCCGGTGGTGTGATCGGAATGGTCGTCGCTTTGCTCGTGGTGTTCACTCATGGCCGGCGCACCCTAGAATACTGGTTCACTTGGCCGCAAGCTGGGCTTTTTTGTGGCGCTCGCGGGCCGCATGCACCGCCGACAGGGCCGCGTGAGACTTGTTGCGCGTCTCCTTGCACTCGAGGCGCGGGTCGCTATCCGCCACGATGCCCGCCCCCGCGGTCACTTCAAAACGATCCCCCTGCATGACCACGGTACGAATGCCAATGGCCAAATCGAGGTCGTGGCCGCGCGTCACGTAGCCAATGGCCCCACCGTAGGGGCCACGCGGCCTCGGCTCCAGTTCGCGGATGATTTGCATGGCACGCACCTTGGGCGCACCCGACAGCGTACCGGCAGGGAACGTGGCGCGCAGCACGTCCCACGGGCCTTGATCATGGGCCACCTTGCCCTGCACGTCGCTCGTGATGTGCATCACGTGGCTGTAGCGCTCGACGAACATCCGGTGGGGTACGTGCACGCTGCCCGTCTCGGCAATGCGGCCAATGTCGTTGCGCGCCAGGTCAATGAGCATCACATGCTCAGCGATCTCCTTGGGGTCTGCCATCATGTCCTCGGCCAGCGCCTGGTCTTCCTCCTCGTTGCGGCCACGACGACGCGTGCCCGCGATGGGCCGCAAGTACACCTTGCCGTCCTCGACCCGCACCAAAGTCTCAGGGCTAGCACCGGCCAAGACCAAAGCCGGGACCTGATCACTCTTTGGAAAGTCCAAGTAGTACATGTACGGCGCGGGCGAGAGGACGCGCAACGAGCGATAGACCTCAAACGGATCGGTCCCCAAAGTAGGAACGGAGAAGGTTCTCCCTGGTACGATCTGAAATGCGTCGCCTGCACGAATGTACTCGCGACAGCGCTCAACCGCGGCTGAATAGGCCGCATCATCCATGTTGAGCTCGATGTCATTGGGCAGCGAGCTCGGGTCGGGTGGGTCAAAGGGAGAAAGGTGCGGTGCATGTCTCAGCAACATCTCACAATCGCGGACATGTCCCTCGTCCGTGGAGGCAACGGTGATGCGCTGGGTCAAGTGATCAAACACCACCACAGTACACTCGGAGAGCAGCCGCGCGATCGGACCGCGCGCGGGCTCAGGCCATTTTTCGACCTTGGTCGAAAAATGGACCATCTCAAAACACAAGAGCCCCACATGAGCAGTGGCAAATTTCTCAGCCGGGTTGCCGCTCACGAATTGTCCACTGGGAGCGAGCTGCGACAGTTCGGCGAAGGGGTCCACCCCGTCCTGACCAAAGAGAACGATTTGTCGCTTGGGTCGGTAGCCCAAAATGGAGTAGCGGGCCCAACGCTCTCCGCCCACGACACTTTCCAAAAGGAACGATCCGCCTTCGGCCTGACCGCGTAGCGCCGCGTAGGCAGAGACAGGAGAAAGACCATCAGCGACGAGAACTTTTTGATGGACCTGGGGCAGCATGTGCATGGCGGCTTTCGAAAGGAACGCGAGTTCGATAAGAGAAATAGCGGAATCTTCGTGCTTTTCACGAACTCCTCTCGCGCTTTACAACGAATCGGGGCCACTGTGGTAGCCTGGCCCGCCCAGGCCATTTTCGTGCCTGGGACATCACTTTCCCTGAGGTCAATCGGACCATGAACCAAGCCCCGCTGAGCCCAATGAGCGCGCTTTTTGCGCATGTCGAACCGCTGCTTTTAGGCCGCCGCGTCCTTGTGATCGGCAACGCCGGGAGTTCCGCAGCAGGTCAGTTGCTTTCGCGCGGCGCCCGGCTCGTTCAGGTCTTCGACCCCGATCCACGCAGGGTATCCACGGCCGCCGCACAAAACACCGAACGCAAGATCACCTTCTCACAACTCACCCCCCAAGCGTTGCGGGATGGGTCGTATGATGTCGCCGTGGTCGAGGACGTTGAACTGGCGGACGACCTGGGCAACCTGATCCTCGGCGTCAAGCGCGCGCTCGCCGCGACCGGTACCGCCGTCTTTTGCACTCGCAATGCTGAGTCGACCACGGGCCTTCTGGGCACCAGCCGCGGCAACCTCAGTTATGACGAATTCAGCGAGGCACTGTGGGACCAATTTGAGAGCGTATCGCTGTGGGGCCAGTCGCCATTTCTTGGCTATTCCATCGTGCAGTTCGGGCTGGATCATCCGCCGCTGCCCGTCCTCGACAATGGCTATGTCGCAGGTCAGGGCGAGGTCCCGGACTATTACATCGCCCTCTGCGGCAACACGCCCGACCACGCCGCGGTCAACGAGATGTCCATCGTGCAGCTGCCGGCGCTGCGTTTGCTGGCTGATAGCGCCACCGGTCACCGCGAAAAGGAGCGCAAAGCCGCCCGCCGTGTGGAAGCCCTCGAGCAGGAGCTGGCCCAACTGCGCAAGCAGGTCAGCAGCTCGGAGGTCGAGCGCCTGGTGACCTTGCTCGAGGAACGCGACAGTTGGATCCGCCAACTGGAATCCAAGGCCGCAACAGCCAACAGTCGCGCCGAAGATGCCGAGGCCGAGTTGGAGGACCTCGAGCACGAGCTGGAGAAAACTCATCAAGCGCTCCTTGATCAACAGCAGACGGCCAAACAACTAGCCACCACCCGCACTGAACTCGAACAAGAGCACGCCGACCTGCAGAAGTCTGTGGCGCAGCTCAAGCTGGACTTAACAGCCAAGCTCCAGCAAAAAGACGAGGTGGCGCACCTGACCGCTGGACGCAAGGCGCTCGAGGAAGAGCTCACTGCCTTGGCCGAGCAAAACGCCCGGCTCAAGCAATCCGCGAGCGAGCAGGGCACCACCGTGGAGAAATTGCAGAAACGCGTCTCGGCCCTCGACAGTGAAGTGGACGACTTGCACAAGCAGCTCAATGAGACGGATGAGTTCCTGCGGGACGCCGAAGCTGAACTCAAAGACACGCGCCGCATGCTGGAGCAGGCTGCCCGAGCTGCCACGAACGACAAAGAAATCGCCGTCCTGGAGGAGCAACTCAAGGAACGTGGACGGCGCGTGTTGGAATTGGAAAATCAGCTCAGGAAACTGGAGAATTACGCGCGCACTCTCAAGACCGACCTCAAGGACCCCAGCTGGCTGAGCGAGGGCGGGCTCGAAGCTGAGTTCGAGCAGCTAGCGCGCACCCTCGCCGAGCGCGAGGCCGACCTGGTCGAAGCCGAATGGACGATCGGTCAACTGCGTCGCACCACCAAGAACTAGCATTGCGCCCGTCTTCGCTCGCTGCGTCACCCACCCCATCACGAAGTGAGGGTGGGTGACTGCGCTCAGTCGCCAGACCTCTGCTTCTGTCCGTTGTTTCTTGTCGGCTCGCGGGGCCCGGACCCCGCTCGCGGGTCCTCGGCGCGCTCCGCACGCCTGCGGCGTCGCCGCCGACCCCAGCGAACAAGCCCACGCCGACCCCAGCGAGCAAGCCTACACGATGTCGCGCAGCGACGAGACGCGGGGTCGCTCCGGGCAGTGCCCTGGGTCACCTCCTCCCTACGGCATGACGACGGAGCCGGTCGACACGTGAGCTAGACGCCAACGTTGTGCTTTCTGTTGAGCGATTCTTGCGGGTAAGACCGCCAGGTCGAGCCTCCGGTCGTCGGCAACCCAGGGCACCGCCACTCCGCTCCTGCCGAGGGTACGAACCTGCACACCATTCAGTCGCAACGACGACCCAGGCGAGCAAGCCCACGCCGACCCCAGCGAACAAGCCCACACGATGTCGCGCAGCGACGAGCCGCGAGCACCGCGGCCGACCATGTGGGAGGCCCCGGAGCGCACGCGGAAGTGGGGGAAGGAGCCGGAATTGACTTCCGGCGACGTGGGGGGCCGCTGCCCCCCAATAGACTCAGCGCTGCCCCCTTTACAAACTGAAAAGCCGACTTACGTTCTCGCCGGGCCCGCCATGAGCGAAAAACGCGATTATTATGAAATACTAGGTGTCGAGCGCAACGCAGGTGAGGAAGACATTCGTCGTGCTTACCGCAAGCTTGCCTTGAAGTACCATCCGGATCGCAACAAGGATGACGCCGAAGCGGAGACCAAGTTCAAAGAATGCACGGAAGCCTTCACCGTGCTCTCCGACCAAAAAAAGCGCGCGCAGTATGATCGGTTCGGGCACGCCCAAACTGGGTTTGACTTCGACAACGCGGGGATGGGCGATATTTTCTCCCACTTCCAAGACATGTTCTCCGACTTCTTTGGAGGGTTTGGGGGACGTGGCTATGGGGCAACCCGGGGCCCACAGCGTGGCCAAGACACACGCATCCGCTCCACCCTGACGCTGCGTGAAGTGATGGAGGGGGTGAAGAAAGAGGTGCAGGTGCGCGGAGCAGCGCCCTGCGACGTGTGCGAAGGCTCAGGCGCCAAAGCCGGGACCAAGCCTGAAACCTGCGGGACATGCGGTGGCAGCGGGCAGTCCACCACGCAACGTGGTTTCATCATGTTCAGTAGCACCTGTGGCACGTGTGGGGGTCAAGGCAGGGTCGTGGCCCATCCGTGTGACGCCTGCCGCGGACAGCGTTACGTGGAGAAACGCCGCAAGGTGCTGGTCACCTTTCCCGCAGGGATCGACGGTGGTCAGCGGCTGCGCGTCCCCGGCCAGGGTATGCCCGGTCAACCCGGCGCGGAGGCGGGCGATCTGTATGTCGACGTGGAGCTCGAGCCAGATCCCCGCTTTGAGCGCGATGGCTTCGACATCGGGACCCGGGAAAAAATCAGCTTTGCCGAGGCAGCGCTCGGGGGCAAGCGCAGCGTGCAGTTGCCCGACGAGAGCTCGGTGGAATTCAGTTTTGACGCAGGCACCCAGCCAGGCACCGTGCTGACGGTGAAGAAGAAGGGGCTGCCTCACCTCAATGGCAAGGAACGCGGCAACCTGCATGTGCTGCTCGAGGTCGAAGTGCCACGTAAGCTGAGCCGGAAGGCCAAGAGTCTTATTCAAGAACTTGAACAAGAACTCAAACAATGAGCGGCGCGCTCGCGCTGGTTGCCAAAACTTGCGTAGCCTGCACAAGGGGTGAGACCATTTCGTCATGCTCGTCCCACACCAGGCGCCGTCCCCGCGCGCTTTTTACTCACTGAAGAAGTGCCCATCCTCTCTACTGCTGATGCTCGGTGGCGTGATTTTGGGGGCCTGTGGTGGCTCCGCGCAGGCCAAGACGCAGGCGGACGCCTCGACGGACGCGCAAGCCGAGGTGGATTTCGAAGCTGAGGCTGGGTGGGAAACCACCGAGCACACGCTGTCCGCGGAGCAGACGGACGCCACGGCGCACCCGTCGACTCCCCAGGCCGGTTCTGGGCCGACGAACACCGTAGCTCTGCTCGGGGCCCGTCACGACGTGACGTTGACGGAAGATGCACCGGTCAACTGCAAGTGTCTTTCGGCAGCGCTGGGGCCTGAAACTGATGCACGTTTTGTGTGGGGGGGAATTCGCCCCACGTTGGACCGAGGAGCACAGCTGGTGGTGGGCCTACGCGCCGCGTCGGGGAATTGCTCCAAAAACAGCAGCGGCGCGTCGTACATGGGGTACGAGTTGCGCGACGGTGATGTGATCGTGAAGGTGGAGGCCGCCGTCGAGGGACGACCACTCACGCGAGGCGCGATCATTCCTCGGCCGGGTGCGGGCAAAGAGGTCTACATCGAGCCGGTCGGCAGCATCGCGTACGGACGGGGTCTGGGAGACGAGCCGCGCTGCAGCCTGGGAATCGGTAAGTAAATCCGGACAAAGTGCGCATTTAGCCCCAGCATGACTTGAATCGCTGCACGGTCCATGGTCGCTTTCGCGCCATGAGTTCGATCGAGGTGCAGATGCACCCTAAAGGCTCGGGGATCGCTGATTTCCTCGAAGTGGCGCACATCGTGTTCCGCAATGATCCCAATTGGGTGCCGCCGCTCAACATCATGCAGAAGGACCAACTTTCCCCCAAGAGTCCGTTTTTTCAGCATGCGGAGGTGGTGCTGTTCACGGCGCGGCGCAACGGTCAACTCGTGGGACGCTGCTCGGCGCAGATCGATCGCGAACATCTCAAACGCTACGAGGACGCTACGGGCTTCTTTGGATTTTTGGACACGGTAGACGATGTCGAGGTGGTCCAGGCGCTGCTCGCCGCGGCCAAAAGCTGGCTCAAAGATCGCGGAATGCAGCGCATCATTGGCCCCATGAATTTGTCCGTCAATCAGGAGATTGGCACGCTCATCGATGGGTTTGACACGCCTCCGATGGTGATGATGGGGCACTCCCGCCCCTATCAGAATGAACTCATCCTCAAGAGCGGCCTGGTCAAGTGTCGCGATCTCTTCGCGTGGCGCTGGCGCGCGACCGCCCAAATGCCCACGCGCTCACTCAAGGCACTTGCGGCCATGAAG
>Ga0315912_10002735_pt1 | contig 18382 bp, 15 predicted proteins | sample VfabasoilMG_FD_204469 | JGI IMG/M metagenome (GOLD analysis project Ga0315912, IMG submission 204469) | Garden soil microbial communities collected in Santa Monica, California, United States - V. faba soil | ecosystem: Environmental > Terrestrial > Soil > Garden | place: USA: California...
ACATCGATTCGTACGTGAGCAAGCTCCGGGGCGAGCACCGCGAGCTCGACGTGCTCTATCGCGACCTCCTAATCGGCGTGACGCGCTTCTTCCGCAACGACGAGGCTTTCGATGTCCTCGAACGGGACGTTCTGCCGGAGCTCCTGAAGACGGGCTCCCCCGACACGCCCTTTCGCGTCTGGGTGGCCGGATGCGCCACCGGTGAGGAAGTGTATTCCCTCGCCATCCTGCTGAGCGAGCTCACGAAGGAAAGCGGCCGCCCGTTCAAGATTTTTGCGACGGACGTGCACCGCGGCTCTCTGGAGCACGCCACGCGCGCCCTGTACGACGAGGACGCCGTGGCCAACGTCTCACCGGAGCGGCTGGAGCGCTATTTCTTGCCGCGTGGCAAATCCTACCAGGTGGTGCCCGACCTGCGCCAAACGGTGGTTTTCGCGCATCACAACGTCATCCGCGATGCACCGTTCACGCGCGTCGATCTGGTGAGCTGCAGGAACATGCTGATCTACCTGCAGCCGCCGGCGCAGGAGAAGGTCCTGAGCCTGTTTCACTTCGCCTTGAATCGCGGCGGAATGATGTTTCTCGGGCCGAGCGAAAGCCTGGGGCACCTCGACCACGACTTCGAGACCATCCACAAGGCCTGGCGCATCTATCGCAAGTTCAGTGATTCACGCATGCCGGTCGACGCGCGGTCGTCGCTCCCGGCGAAGCAGACTCCTCTTGGCGGCGCGGCGCGCTCGGGCGCCATGCTGTCGGGGGCGCTCGGCCCAGCGCGCTACTCGGTCACGCAATTGCTCGGGACGTACGACGCGTTGCTCGAAGAGCTGATGCCGCCGAGCTTGCTCCTGGACGACCGCGGAGAGCTCGTTCATGCCTTCGGTGGTGCCACTCGCTTCCTCAAGCTGCGGGACGGTCGCCAGGGGCTCGATGTGTTCGAAATGGTCGAGTCCGACTTGAAGATGGTGCTGATGAGCGGTGTCCACCGCGCGCTCGGCGACTCTTCCGCCATCGTCTTCAAGGGAGTCAGCCTCGAGGAGGGGAGCTACAAGGTCACGGTCAGGCGCGTCCAGGGCAAGAAAGCGGCGGCACCCCACGTCCTCGTCGCGTTCGAGCCGATGGAAGCGGAGGTACGCCGCCCCACGCTCGCCGAGACCGAGATCGACATTCGCCAGGTCTCCCACGAGCAGCTCGGCGCGCTGGAAGTCGAGCTCAGTCGCACCAAGGAAAACCTGCAGGCGGCCACCGAGGAGCTCGAGTCGAGCAACGAGGAGCTCCAGGCGGCGAACGAGGAGCTGCTTGCCTCCAACGAGGAGCTTCAGAGCACGAACGAAGAGCTTCAGAGCGTGAACGAGGAGCTCTACTCGGTGAACGCCGAGTACCAGCGGAAGATCACGGATCTCACCGAGCTCGCGAACGACATGGACAACTTGCTGTCGAGCACGGACATCGGGACGATTTTTCTCGATCGGGAGCTCAAGATCCGAAAATTCACGCCCCAGATCGCGGGCAACTTCAACTTGCTTCCCACGGACGTGGGACGCCCCATCGAGGCGTTCACCTACGCCGTCGACCATCCCGAGCTCAATGCGGACTTACGGCGCGTGCTGTCGACGGGGGAGCGTGTGGAGCGGGAGCTTCGCGACCGGCACAACCGCGCTTTCTTCCTGCGCATCCTGCCCTACCGAGCCCGAGGGATGGTCGACGGGGTCGTGCTCACGCTGATCGACGTGAGCGGCCTCAAGGCCGCCGAGGACGCGCTCTTTCACGAGCGCTACCTCTTGAACAGCCTCCTCTCGAGCATTCCGGACGCCATCTACTTCAAGGACGCACGGGGGCGATTCATTCGTACGAACCAGCCCATGGCCGAGCGGCTGGGGCTCGACGATCCGCGCGAGGCCGTGGGCAAGACCGGATTCGAGCTGCCCAGTCATCAGGCCGCGCTCGCGATGCACCAGGAGGACGAGGCGGTCGTGCACACGGGGACGGCCCAACACTACAAGCTCGAAAGGCGGGAGCTCCCGGGGGGCGCCCTCGAATGGGATCTCGTGTCCCGCCTGCCCCTCACCGACAGCGCGTCCCGCATCGTCGGGATCATCGGGATCTTCAGGAGCGTCACCCAGGAGAAGCTCGCGGAGGAGAAGATTCAGGATTCCGTGCGGCGGCGGGACGAGTTCTTGGCCATGCTCTCGCACGAGCTAAGAAACCCGCTCGGGGCCATCGTCTCCGCGTACACGCTGCTGAAGAACGTGGGCCCGGGCGCGACGGAAGAGCACGCCAAGCTGCTCTCGATTCTCGAACGGCAGGCCCAGCAGATGGCGCGGCTACTCGACGATCTGCTCGAAGTCAGTCGTGTCACGCAGGACAAGATCGAGCTCAGAAGGAGTGTTTTCGACCTTCGACCGGTCGTCAAAGACGCGATCGATGCCACGCGCAACCTGATGGAGTCGCGCGGACTGAACTTCTCTCTCGTCCTGGATCCGAGCCCGTTGTACGTCGAGGGCGATCCGGCGCGCTTGCAGCAGATTCAGGTCAATCTCCTGCACAACGCCGCCAAGTACACCCCGCAGGGGGGTCACATTCTCCTGCAAGCGGTCAGGGAGGACGGACACGCAACGATCCGGGTGCGCGACGACGGCGTTGGTATCCCCAAGGACATGCTCGACAGCGCGTTCGATCTGTTCGTGCAATCGCGACGCACCTTGGATCGGTCGCGAGGCGGGCTCGGCATCGGACTCACCCTCGTCCGTGGGCTCGTGACCAAGCACGGTGGCACGGTCAGTGCGCGAAGCGACGGCGAGGGGAAGGGCAGCGAGTTCGTGGTTCGCCTCCCGCTCGCGACGCCCGACGGCGAGCCCGAGCACCCTGCGCAGCCGGCGCGGCTCGAGCTAGCGCGCGGGTCGCGGATCGTCGTGATCGAGGACAACGTGGATAGTCGCGAGATGTTGTGTGCGCTCCTGACTCACGCGGGGTTCGAGTGTGAGTCGTCGGACAATGGCGCCGCAGGGCTGGCGCTGATCGAGGACTTCGCGCCGGCCGTAGCCATCGTCGACATCGGTCTGCCGGGCATCGACGGGTTCGAGCTGGCGCGACGCGTGCGTGCTGCCTCGAAGCATCCCCACCTGTTCCTGATTGCCCTCACCGGCTACGGCCAGCGTTCGGATCGTGAGGAGGCCCTCGCAGCTGGGTTCAACGAGCATGTCGTGAAGCCGGTCGATCTCTCCAACCTGGAACGCTTGCTCGGCTCGGAATCGACCGCCCCGGCGGGCGCGACCCAGCTGTCCGACTAGGGGATCGAACACCTAGCGAGGCAACGACCCCTGCACGGCCGCGGCGAGCGCTGCACCGACCAGCGGGGCGACGACCGGTACCCAGGCGTAGCTCCAGTCGCTGTCGCGCTTCCCCGGCACGGGCAAGAGCGCGTGCGCGATGCGGGGACCGAGATCGCGTGCCGGGTTGATCGCGTAACCGGTGGTTCCGCCGAGCGAGAGACCGATCGCAACGACCAGCATGCTGACGGGCACGAGGCCGAGCGTGCCGAGGCCGACCGTGACCTCGCGACCAGGGATCTGGACCGTCGGATCGACCATCAGAAAGATGGGTAGGATGAGGCAGAAGGTGCCCACGACCTCGCAGAAGAACGCCTGAGCGTTGTTGCGGATGGCCGGCGCCGTGCAGAAGCAGGCGAGCTTGGCGTCGGCGTCGTCGGTAGCTTTAAAGTGCTCGCGGTAGAACAAGAAGACGAACGTGCTGCCGACGATGGCGCCGAGCATTTGCGCACAGACGTAGCCGGCAACCTTCGCGACCGAAAGCTTGCCGGCCATCGCCATCGCGACGGTCACGGCCGGATTCAGGTGCGCGCCGCTGTACTTTGCCGAACAAAACGCGCCGATGAAAACCGCCAGCCCCCAGCCAATCGTGATCACGATCCAGCCGGAGTTGTTGCCCTTGGTACGCGCGAGAACGACGTTGGCGACGACGCCGTTGCCGAAGACGACGAGCAAGGCGGTCCCGACGAATTCTGCGAGGTAGCCGGTGCCCGTCATGCGGGGAGCCTGAAGTGGTTGGCCGTTTTCTCGAATGCGCTGAGCTGCGAGGCTTGCCACGCCTCGTCGCGGCCGAGCTCCTGGGCGAGCTCGCGGGCGACCCGAGGCGCCTCGGCGCGAGCGGCGCGCTCGTCGAGGAAGAGCAACCGTGTGCGGCGGGCCAGCACGTCTTCGACGCTGCGGGCCATCTCGTGGCGCGCAAACCAGCCCGCATCGTCGTCGTGGGTCCCGGGATCGTGGATGCCGAGCTCACGCGTGACGCACGGCCGTTCGACGAGGGCGCCGAGCACGATGGCATGATCGACGGCGTCTTCGGCCATGTGGCGATAGGTCGTCCACTTGCCACCCGCGATCGTGAGCAGGCCCGACGACGAAATCTCGATGGTGTGCTCGCGTGAAAGCGCGGCCGTCCCCGACACTTCACTGGCTTTCACCAGCGGGCGGATGCCGGTGAAAACGCTGAGCACGTCGGCTCGCGTCGGACGCTTGGCGAGGTAGTCGCTCGCTGTCTCGAAGATGAGGTCGATCTCTTCGCTCTGCGCGTCCGGATCGAAGGTCGACTCCGGAATGGGCGTGTCGGTGGTGCCAACCAGCGTGCGGCCGTGCCAGGGGATGGCGAACATCACGCGCCCGTCGCGCGTGTGCGGCACCATGATCGCCGTCGTGCCCGGCAAAAATTCCCTCGGTAGGACGATGTGCACGCCCTGGCTCGGCGCGATAATCGGCTTCGCTGCCGGATCGTCCGCGCGGCGCAGCTCGTCGCAAAAGGGGCCGGTTGCGTTGATGACCGAGCGGGCCAGAAGCTTGTACGACTCGCCGCTCTCCTCGTCGCGAAGGGTCAGCCCATTGACGAAGCCCTCGCTGTCTTTGAGGAGCGAGTTGACACGGGCGTAGTTCACGAGACAAGCGTCGTAGCGGGCGGCCGTGCTCGCAAGGTCGATGAGCAGCCGTGTGTCGTCGAACTGTCCGTCGTGATACTTCACGCCGCCGCGGAGGCCGTCCTCGGAGAGCGTCGGGATGCGCGCGAGCACTTCCTCGCGTGAGAGGATCTGCGACGGACCGAATCCGTATTTTCCCGCGAGCAGATCGTAAACCTTCATGCCGATGCCGTAGAACGGCGCCTCCCACCACTCGTAGTTCGGGACGACGAATTCCAGGTCGTGCACGACGTGGGGTGCATTGCGGAGTAAAAGCCCGCGCTCCTTGAGCGCTTCCATCACGAGCGAGATGTTGCCCTGCTGGAGGTAGCGGACGCCACCGTGCACGAGCTTGGTCGAACGGCTCGACGTGCCCTTGCCGAAGTCATGCTGCTCGAGCAGGACGACGCTGTAGCCGCGGGACGCGGCGTCGACGGCGATGCCCACCCCGGTGGCGCCGCCGCCGATCACCGCGATGTCCCAAGGTTCTCTGCGACCTGCGATGCGCTCGAGAGAAGCGTCGCGTTGGAGAAGAGGCTTGCCCATGGGTTGGTCTCGTCGGGAAAAGGTGGATAGCTACTCGTGACTTTCCCAATCGCGCGCGCGCTGCAACGCCTGGCTCCAGCGGCCCCGACGGTGCGCCGCCTTGTCGGCGGTCATCTTCGGCTCGAAGGTTCGGTCCACCTGCCAGGAGCGCGAAACCTCGGCGAGGTCTTGCCAGAAGCCGGTGGCGAGCCCGGCGAGGTACGCGGCACCGAGCGCCGTCGTCTCGATCACCTTGGGGCGCACGACGGGGACCTGCAGGATGTCGGCCTGGAACTGCATCAGCATGTCGTTGGCGCTCGCGCCGCCATCGACGCGCAGGCTGTTCATCGCGACGCCGCTGTCCTGCTTCATCACCTCGAGCACGTCGGCGACCTGGAAGGCGATTCCGTCGAGAGCCGCACGTGCGAGGTGGGCGGCCGTCGTGCCGCGGGTGATGCCCGTGATGGTGCCGCGCGCGTATTGGTCCCAGTGCGGCGCGCCGAGGCCGGCGAACGCGGGGACGAGGTACACGCCCCCGCTGCTCGGCACCGTCGCGGCAAGCTTCTCCACGTCGGCGGAGGTCTCGATGATGCCGAGCCCGTCGCGCAGCCATTGCACGACCGCCCCGCCGATGAAGACGCTGCCCTCGAGCGCATATTCCGTGCGCCCGCCGAGCCCCCACGCGACCGTGGTGATCAGCTTGTGGCGCGAGATTTGCGGCTCGGTGCCGATGTTCATCAGCATGAACGAGCCGGTGCCGTAGGTGTTCTTCGCCATGCCGCGCTCGAAGCAATTCTGTCCGAACAGCGCCGCCTGCTGGTCGCCCGCGATGCCCGCAATCTTGATCGGTCCGCCGAGGAGCGTCGTCTCGCCATACACCTCGCTCGACGAGCGCACCTCGGGCAAGAGCGCGCGCGGCACGCCGAGGATGCCGAGCAGCTCGTCGTCCCACTCGCCGCGCAGGTTGTAGAGCATCGTGCGCGAGGCGTTCGAGGGATCGATGATGTGCCGGGCGCCGTTGGTGAGCTTCCAGACGAGCCACGAGTCGATCGTGCCGAACGCCAGCTCGCCACGTTCCGCCCGCTCGCGCGCGCCGGGCACGTGGTCGAGCAGCCAGCGGACCTTGCTGCCCGAAAAGTACGCGTCGATCACGAGCCCCGCGCGCTTCTGGATCAGCTCGGCGTGACCCGCGGCCTTGAGGCCGTCACAGAACTCCGCCGTGCGCCGATCCTGCCACACGATGGCGTTGTGGATCGGCTCGCCCGTCTTGCGATCCCAGAGCAGCGTCGTCTCGCGCTGATTGGTGATGCCGATGCCGGCGATGTCCCGGGCCGTGAGCCCCGCCTTCGCGAGCGCGGCACGGGCCGTGTCGAGCTGCGTCCGCCAGATCTCGTTCGCGTCGTGCTCTACCCAGCCGGACTGCGGGAAAATCTGCTGGAATTCCTGCTGCGCGACGGCGCGAATCGAGCCGTCGTGGTCGAAGACGATCGCGCGGGAGCTGGTCGTGCCCTGGTCGAGTGCGAGGATGGCATTCATGGGGATCGGGGTCCGGCAGCCTCATGCCCCCGGCACCTTGGCATGGTCGCTCCCGGAGCGACCCCGCGTCCACTGGATTCTGACTCTCGGAGCCTTGACCCCACGATTGGCATTGAGCTACTCAGACATGATGGTTGAAGGAACGGGGTCGAGAGCTTGGTGGGCTTTCGCCGTGGTGACGCTCTGCGGCATCCTGGGCTGCGCTCCGGGGATCGGCGGGCGAGCGAGCTTCCCTGTCGTGAGCAAGGCGAAAATTCCCGACGGCTTCGAGAAGGTCGCGCAGGTGGACGAGAGTCGCTGCACGCACGTCGTGCTGTTCTTCTGGGCATGGGGTGAAGATGCCAACCACGAAGCGCTCGTGACCGACATCCTCGAAAAGTACAAGGGCGACGCCATCGCCGAGGCGGAGCTCACGTTCTTCTACATCCCCGCGATCCTCTACAATCAAAGCTGCGCGGAGGTGAAAGGCACGGTCGTGCGTCGCTCGTCCTCGGGCGCTCCACCCTCGTCGGACACCGTGCCTCAGAAGGAGGCTTCGCGATGAGCACCCTGTCGCGCGCCGCGCTCCTGCTCGCACTCTCCGGTCTGGGCTGCACGACGCAGACCATCCCCGGCCCGCTCGTGGTTTCGACTCGCCCGGTCCCCGAGCTCGCGACGGGCGGAAAGAGTGCCAAGCGCGTCACGGGTGAAAGCTGCGCGCGCGCCGTTCTCCTCATCATTCCGGTCGGCATCGGAACGGTGGAAAGCGCCTACAAAGACGCCCTGGAGCAAGCGCCTGGCGCGGACACCATCGTCAACTACGAGGAGCGCTTCACGACCCTCTTCATCTTTCCGTTCTATTACGAGCAGTGCACGGAGGTTCACGGCTACGCTGTCGCGTCGACGTCCGCGCCCGCCGCACCCGCCGCCGCTTCGGAGCCGGCGGACTGAGACGACCCGTAGTAGGCGGACGCGAGCATGCCCGTTCGCCGTCCCGACGAAACCAGCCTGAGCTGCGAGCGCCGCGCCGGGGTACCAACTCCACATGGCATGCCCGCGTACTGGTCGCGTCTCGTCGAAGCGCCGGGTAGTCGTGGCGGGCTCGCTGCTGCTGGTAGAGGTCGCCGTCGGCTGCGCACCGACCCGAGCCGGGGACGACGACGGAGCACGCGGTGGCGCTCCCTCGGCAGGTGGCGGAGGTGCGGCGAAGGGGGGGCTCGGTGCGGCCGCGACCCGTGGCGGGGCGGGTGCCTCGTCGGCTGGTCGCGGGGGCACCGCGTCCGCCGGCTCTAGCGCTGCTGCCGGAACGAGCGGCGGGGGCACGGCGACCGCGGGCATGGGTGCTCACGAGGGTGGCTCGGCGGGGACCGATAACGGCGTTGGCGCTGGCCAGCCCGGCGCTGCCGGTGACCCGAGTGACGGCGCGGGCGGGGGAGCCGCCGGGAACGGGAGCGACGCCGGCGCGGCGGGGGAGTCTTCGCAGACCGTGGGTGGCGGCAGCCTGAGCGACCCTGCCGAGGGTCCGCGACCCGCGCACGACTACGGCGACGAGAACCAAGGCTACGTCCTCGTGAAAAATTGGGACTTCGGCAAGGGCGGCACCATTCGTTCCATCGCCGACTTGAACGAGCACTTTCAATACTTCGACCAGTTCGGCCAGATCGCGAACGGCGGCGGGAAGTATGGCGCGTATACGGTCGCTCCGGATCGCGCTCACGCGCACGACGACGCGCAACCCCTGGAAGGTGTGAACACCACGCGACCGGTGCGCGAGCTCTTCGCCGACTCGGTGCGCACGTATCTCGTGGGTCTCGACGGCGCGCTCGAGGTCGATCCGAGCAATGCCAAGGCAGGCTGCGGCTCGTTCCAAGCGAAGTGGACGCTTCCCGCCGGCGGCTCGCGGCTGGGTCTCGATCTGATCTGGGAAACCCGCGTGCGCTACGTGACGCCGCCCTATTTCTGGTTCGCGATCTGGACCGCCGGCAACCAATGGAATGGCGGCGCCGAGATGGATCTGATCGAGAGCTTCGGCTACGACAACGGTGGGGGCAACACCAACTACGACGGACGCTACTGGCACTCTTCCGTCGTCGGCGGCGTCGAAGAAACCAACTACCACAGCAACTGGGGTGCGGCGATGGAGTCCTACGGCGTCACCGTGTTCGACGCCGCGGAGTACCACACCTGGACCTGGGTCTACGGCGCCGACGACGCGTTCGCGAGCTACCTCGATGGCGTGCTCGTTCAGCGCGGCTTTCTCGACTGGACGTACGGCGCCACCCCAACCGGCGATCTCATCGACATGAGCTTCATCTTCGACGGCGCCTGGGGCCACACCGAGATCGCGAGCGTGAACCACACGCTCCCCGTCTCGGAGCTTGAAGGGAAATACTACGAGTGGGATTTCAGCAGGGTGTACCTGCGGAGCGTCGAGTAGTCGTCTTCAGCCCCGAACCATCTTGGTCCCGCCGGGCGCCCCGAGATCGACATGAAAGCCCACGTCGCCCGCGAGCACCTCGAGCAGGAGGTCGCCGATCACCGGTCGGCGCCAGCCGCTCATGACCCCCACGCTGGAGTCGCCGGCGCGGCCGCCGAGCTGCCACTCCGACAGGGCCCGGAGCTCCGCCTGACTGGCAAGCAGCTCGGTCGCGATGCCTTCCCGGATGGCCACGTACCGCCGGGCCAACCCGAGGACGGAGGTCAGCCCTTCGATCAGCGTTTCCTGATCGCGCTGGGACGGCGGGACGGGCTCCGGCTTCGCAGCGCCGAGCGCCACGGCCTCCAGCAGCTCCCGAGCCCACGGTTGACCGCGTCCGGCCCCGAGGCCCCGGACTCCTTCGAGCGCGCGCAGGTCCTTCGGGGGCTGCAGCGCCAGCGACTTGAGCGCGAGATCGTTCGCGACCGTCGGCGCGGGCCGGTCGAGGGCTGCGGCCACGCGCTCGCGCCACTTGGCGATCTCGCGCAAGATCCCGAGCTGCTCGCCGTTGAGGCGCGAGCTCGAGCCTACCTTTCGATAGAGCTTTTCTGGATCGGGTTTCGTGAGCGCGCGCGTAGCGGCGTCCAGGCACGCGTCGAGGACCCACGCCATGCGCCCGCTGGCTGCAAGCTTCGTTCGCAGCGCCGCGGCGACTTCCGAGAGGTAGCGGACATCGTCGAGCGCGTAGTCGATTTGTTCGTCCGAGAGCTCGCGCGTCCAGTCGCTCACCTGGAGTGACTTGTCGAGCTCGACGCGGCACACGTCGGAGACGAGCGCCCCATAGCCGATGCTGCCGCCATAGCCGGCGAACGCGGCGGCGACCTGCGTGTCGAAGACGTTCCGGAGCGAAGCAGTCCCGGCTGCTCGCGCCAAGAGCGGCAGATCCTGTCGGCCGTCGTGCAGCACCTTGACGATGGTTTCTGATTCGAGAACACCCGCGAGCAGGCCGAGGTTCACCTGCTGCGGGTCGATGGCCAGGCGTTCCGTGCCGAACGCCAGCTGAACCAGGCAGAGCTTCGGGTAGTAGCGGCCTTCACCGTGAAATTCGCAGTCGAGGCAGACCTCGTCCGTGGCGCTCAACCGTTTGACCACCTCCAGGAAGACGGCGTTCGAGCGGACGTGGGAGGGGTGCATGGGTGCCGGAGGATAGGGTCAACGGGCGGGAGCGCAACCCCATCACGATCGCCGCGTCGCCGGGGCCCGAGTGGCCGGGGCGTTGACGACGCGGCATCATGCAGCCCGCATGAGCACGACCCCTGCGAGCAGCGAGCCCCTCGGTGCCGAGGTGTTCAGGCTTCCCTTCGCCGTAGCCTGGGCAAGGCGCTTCGCGCTGATGGTGTTTGGCGGTCTCACGCTGATGGTGACCGTCTGGGCCACGGCGATGCTCCGGAGCACGGTCTTCTCCTTCGAAGGTGAATCGCGCGGCCTGTTCACGGGGATCCTCGTCGTGTTCGCGACGATCATCGTGCTCGGCTTCAGCGTCACCTGGTGGATCCTCTCCCGCTATCCGCGAGCGTTCGTGGTGCGCGAGCGAGGCGTCGTGCTCGACCATGGCTCGCGGAGCCGCACGGTGAGCTTCGACGAGATCGCGGGGATTGCTCAGCGGGACTTGGACGGTACGCCGACGTTCGTGGTGCTCGTCACGGACGGCAGCGAAATCGCCTTCGGCACGGACCGCGACTCGGAAGCGGCAGCGACCGCGCTCGTGAAGCACGCCGGGCTCGAGTGGACCGAAGAACCCTTCAGGGCGAAGCGCGGCGCCTGAGCGGGTCGGTTCTGCGGCGAGACGCCCCGCCGCTCACGACTCCTTCGTTCCGATCGCGATCGCCATTTCGCAGGGACCTTCGAAGCCGTCTGGCCCTTCGAACTTCCGTAGCGCTTCCGCCACCTCGTCCCAGGCGTCCCTCTTGCCGCTCTCGTCGAGACCGGAAAGCATCTGGTGCAAGGCGCCGAACGATTCGCGCTCGAACGCCAGGCATTCCTGCGCGCTCGGCAATCGAACCGGCGCCTTCACGAGCTCGAAGCCCACCTGCGCGAACCCCGCCGCTTCGAACAGACGGACGACCGCTTCGCGTGAGCTCAGGCTGAAGGGCCCCGGCTGGCCCGGAAGCGGCGGCCCGAGCGCGGCCCGGCGGCGAATGATGGAGATCGGGACCGAAAAGAAGGCGTTGTTCTCGGCGGCTCCGTACACGAGGGCCACCACACGACCGCCGGGCACGAGCGCTCGGTGCATGCCCCGCAGCGCCTTTTCCTGGTCCGGAAAGTAGATGAGCCCGACCCGGGAAAGGACGACGTCGAAGCGCTCGGCCCCGAGCTCGAGGTTTTCGCCGTCGACGACGCGAGTCGCCACCTGACCGAGGCCACGGGTCCGCGCCTCGCCGGCGGCGTACTCGAGAATGGCCGGCGAAATGTCGGTGGCGAGCACGCGCCCACCCGGGCCCACGCGCTCGGCGATGGCCAATGTCTGGTCGCCCGCTCCGGCCGCGACGTCGAGCACCCGGTCGCCCTGACCGACGCGGGCGAGGTCGAGCATGCGTTCCGTAGCCGGACCGAGCCAGCTCCGGATCGTCGGCCCCCAGCGGTGCCAGGCTTCGGCCGCGTCTTGCCATTGCTCGTACGTGGTGCGCTTGTACTTTTCAGCATCGAAAGAGGGCTCGGCGGTCTTCACGGGACGTCTCCTTGGCGCGACGGCGTGCGCCGTTCGTGCTCGAACCCTACGGGCTTTCTCGGCGCCGTGAACGTCGTGTTCCTCAACGCGGGTTGAATTGCGTCTAACGTCGGGCTGGACGCGCTCGTGCGCGCTTCTGCGAGGCCTTCTCGGACGTCCAGCGGGTTCGTTCGGGGCGCGTTCCCGTGCCGAGCCCGGCGGTAACGCGCGCCACGAGCTCGCGCAACCAGCGATGCGCCGGATCCGCATCGTACCGCTCGTGCCAGTAAGCCTCCTCGGGATACGTCGGCAGCACGATCGGAGGCTTGAGCACCCTCAACGGGACGAGCTCCGCGAAGTAGGCGATCAACATGGACGGCGCCGTGAGCACGAGGTCCGTGCGAGCCACGACGAGCGGCGCGGCCATGAAGTAGCGAACCCGCACGGCAATGCGGCGCGAGCGTCCTTGCTTCGCGAGCGCCTCGTCGATCCAGGTCGGCTGTTCGTCGTCACCCAGCGTGATGACGAGGTGAGGGAGGCGCGCGTAAGCATCGAGCGACAGCGTGTCGCCTATTTCCGGATGACCCTCGCGCACCGCGCACGTGAACGATTCGGTGCACAGCTCGAGACGCCGGATCCCGGGGGCGTCTTCGACGACGGCGCCGAGCGAGAGATCGAACTCGCCGTTCTCGAGGAACCACGCGTTGCCGCGCCGCGCCGACGGAACGACCGATAGCTCGATCCCCGGCGCTTCCTCGGCGAGCACAGCGACGAGGCGGGGCAAGATGAGCGCCGCGAAGAAGTCGGGCGCCGCAATCACGAAGCGACGCTCGGCTTTCGCCGGCTCGAACGGCCTGGCTCCCTCGAGCAGCATCGTCGCGCCCCCGAGCACCCGGGCCAGCGGCTCGCGGAGCGACTCGGCATGCGGAGTGAGCGCCAGGCGGCCGCCCACGCGAACCAGCAACGGGTCCTCGAAGAGGTCGCGGAGCGCCGCGAGAGAATGGCTGAGCGCCGATTTCGTGACGCTCACCCGTCGCGCTGCCTCGCTCACGCTTCTCGTGGAGAGCAGCGCGTCCAGGGCGACGAGCAGGTTCAGATTGACGTTCGAAAGGGCTAGGCGGGCCATTCGAGCGCGTGATTCTCGTCGGATGAGGCCGGAACGTCTGGGACATTATCACGGCGCGCGGGAGTGGCCGGCTTTCCGAGAAGCGGGGCGCCGGCGGATCCTTTCTCGCGGGGGCGTGAGACGGTAAAACTCGCGCCGAGGCAATGGTTGGAGTCGGAATGGCGGACACGTTCAGGGAGCATCGGCCGCGGCTCTTCGCGCTGGCGTACCGCATGCTTGGCACGACGACCGACGCCGAGGACGTGCTCCAGGAGGCCCACCTGCGCTTCTCCGAGCACGGCCCCGAGGTGCAGTACCCGAAACGCTGGCTCGAGCAGGTGGTCACGCGCCTCTGTCTCGACCAGCTCAAGTCGGCACGTACGCGACGCGAAGAGTACGTTGGGCCCTGGCTCCCCGAGCCGCTCGAGACGACGGGCGCGAGCCTGCAGGGAACGCCCGTCGATCCCGAATCCGTCTCGCTCGCGTTCCTGACACTCCTCGAGCGCCTTTCTCCGCTCGAGCGCGCGGTCTTCGTGCTGGTCGAGATCTTCGACTACTCCGCCGAGGAAGCCGCGACGGCGCTCGGACGTGAACCGCCGGCCGTGCGGCAGCTCCTGCATCGCGCCCGTGCCCACGTGCAGGCGGCGAAGCCGCGTTTCGCTCCCTCTCGCGAGGCGCACGTCGCAATCTTGGCAGCCTTTTTTACCGCCGTTCAGACGGGCGATGTGAAGAAGGTGGAGTCGTTCCTCGCCAAGGACGCGCGCGCGGTGATGGACGGCGGGGGTCAGGCGAAAACGGCGCTCAACGTCGTACGTGGAGCCGACCGGGTTGCGCGGCTGTACAACGGCCTCTCGAAGAAGCTCGACCCCACCCTTCGCTACGAGGTCCGTGAGGTCAACGGCTGGCCGGCGCTCGTCATGCTTCGAGACGCGGTCGTCGTGAGTGTTACGGCGATCGAGACGGATGGCGAGGTCCTTTTCGGCATCCTGGTCTGCATGAACCCGGCCAAGCTCGCGGCCATGTCACGTTCGGGAGAGCCAGCTCGTCTCTCGGGGCCATGAACGCCCTCACCGAAGTCGTCGATGACAGGATCTGGACCCTCGACCGCCCCGTGTGGTTCGGCGGGGTGCGGCTGCGCGCCCGCACCACGGTCGTGCGCCTCGACGACGGCAGCCTACTCCTCCACACTCCGGCCCCTGTTGCCGGTGCGTTGGCAGCGCAGCTCCGGGCCCTGGGCCCGGTGCGCTGGCTCGTGGTCCCGAACTGCTGGCATCACCTGGGAACACCCGCGGCGGCGGCCCATTTCCCCGAAGCGCAGGTGGTGGGCCCGGCGTCGGCACTCGACCGAAACAAGTCCTTGAGACTCCACGTGGATATCCGCGACGCCCAATTCGGCGAGCGGGTTCCCGAGCTCGAGGCTCTACCGCTTCGGGGCGTGCCGTTCTGGGACGAGACCGTGCTCTACCATCGCCCCACGCAAACCCTGCTGGGCGCCGACATCGTCTGTCGTGCCGACGCCAAGGACCACTGGACCTGGCGTTGTGCCGCGCGCCTCACCGGCTGCTACGAGCGGGTGCGCGTACCTCCCGACGCCAGAAAGAAGATCCCCGACAAGGCCGCGGCCGCGCGCTCCATCCGCGCCATGCTGGAGCGACCGGCCCAACGTCTCATCGTCGGGCATGGCGACGTCATCGAAGCGGGTTTCCGCGACAGCCTGGCACGAGCCTGGCGACTCGAGGGCGTCGAGGTGTAGGGCCGATGAGCTCAACCATGGCTATTTCTCATGGCTCGCAGCCGGGCTCGGCGCTCGGCCGGAAGAAACTGTGGCTCCCGCTCGCGGGTGCGCTTTTCGCCGACCTACGCAGCTCTCCGGCCAAGCATCGAGCGTTTCGCTCGGGCGTAGAGCCAAAGCAGGGGCGAGGAGAGGATCAGCGTGATGACCGCGCGGATGAGGAGGTTCCCGTCCTCCAGCAGTAGCCGAAAGAACGCATTGAAGAAAAAGACGGTGAGCGCGAGGCACCAGGCGACGACTGCTGCGATGCGGTCGGTCAGTGAACTGCGCGCGTCTCCCAGGAAGCAGAAGCGAAGAACTTCCCGGGAGCTGGGCGCGACGAGCATGGGTTCGTGCGTAGCAACGTTCCGGCGCTGAGCAACCCACGGAGCCTCCAACATATGGATAATAGTGGATATTTTATGATTGCAGCGCGCCCAAAATTGCCAAAGTAGCTATAATGGCTATTCTCGTTTCCATGGTGACCTCGCCCAAGGGCCGCGTGTTGTTCGTCGGATCCGACGCCGACCCCACCGCGAGGGGTCTCGGCGAGCTCGGGTTCGAGGTGCAGAGCACGACCAAGGTGCCGACGACGCACGCGCTCGCGAACGGGGAGCCGTACGACGTCGTGCTCCTCGATATCATCATGCCGGCGATGGACGGCTTGTCGCTCGTCTCGCGGTTGCGCGAGCGCATTCCTGGCGTGCCGGTCGTCGTGCTCACGACGGAGTACACGAACGAGCTCGCGGCTCGCGGGGCTGAAGTCGGGGTATCTCACTACCTCGAGAAGCCCACGGATCTGATTTCGCTCGAGCGACTGCTCCGCGCCTCGGTGTTCGAGCGGCATCGCTTGCTTTCGACGTTGCGCGCGGTCGTACACCCGGCGACCTTGCCTCGCGCGGTAGCCGCAACCGACGCAAAGAACGAGTTCGGCAGCATTCTCGAGTCCGCCGTCCACGACGGAGCGGTGATCATCACCAAGCACGACACCCCGAAGGCCGTCTTGATCTCGGTCGAACGCCTGGAAATGGCGCTTGCCAAGCAGGAGCCCGACTTGACGGCGCTGACGCGCGAATTCGACGAGGTCGTGGCACACATGCGCACGCCGAAGGCGCGGGCCGCCGCGCGCGGCCTGTTCAAGCTCACTCCGGCCGAGCTAGGCAAGGCGGCGCTCGCGGGGGCCAAGCGGGGGAATGGCTGATCCGGCACGCATCACGGTCATTGCCGGAGTGAACGGGGCGGGCAAGAGCAGCGTCGCCGGGGAAGCCCTGCGCCAGGCCGGAGGCCAGTACTTCAATCCGGACGAGGCTGCTCGCAAGTTCCTGGCCGCCATCCCCTCGCTCAGCAAGCAGGAAGCCAACGGCCGGGCGTGGCACGAAAGCCACCACCGACTCGAGGAGTCCATTCGCGACCACCAAGACTACACGTTCGAGACCACGCTCGGTGGGAAGACGATCACGCAGAACCTTTTCGATGCACTCGACTCGGATCTCGAAGTCGCCGTGCTTTACGTCGGGCTCGCGAGCGTCGACCTCCACCTTGCCCGCATTGCCTCGCGAGTCCAGGCGGGCGGGCACCCGATCGACGACGACAAGGTTCGCGAGCGCTACGTTTCCAGCATCCAGAACGTGGTTCGTTTGGCCCCGCACCTGACAGAGCTCCGGGTTTTCGACAACAGCGCGCCAGCGGATCCCAAGACGGGCCAAAGTCCCGAGCCCATCGAGATCCTGTACGCCAGGGAGGGAAAGCTCGAACGGCACGTCGAGCTCGGCGAATGCCCGGAGTGGGCGAAGCCTCTGCTCGCGGTACTGCTCAGGTCGCAGTGAGGGAAACGGCGCCAACGCGCGGCTCCCGCTTGGGCGCGTCAGCGCCGCCACGCCCGGTTGGTCACCGCGTCTTTCGTTCGATGCCTTGGCAGGGAAGGCGCTTCGTCCTCGCGCCGTCATCGTAACCGCTCGCCTTTCGAAGCGTAGAGCGGCTGGAAGCACAAGCCAGATGTTGCGATGACGTGCGTCGTGCGTTCCTGAGTGACCTTGGGGTCGCCAGGGCGTCTGGGCCCGTCGTCCCAGTAGCGGTGAGGAAAGCAACTCGGGGCGCGAGGGTCGCGTCCCTTTGTCTGTGACGCGGTGAGAAGCAGATGCTTCGGCCGCCTAGGAGAAGTCATGAACGCGTTTCGCACAGGGAAGCATCATTCGAGGTTCGCGAACCTAGCGCTGGGGTCGCTCGCATGGTTCGTTCTGTCCGGCTGCCAAGGCGAGGCCCAGGAGGGCGAAGAGGGTTCCGTCGAGACTGCCGCTGAAGCGCTCAACAACGGTCCGGGCCCGCTACGGAGTTTCATCGCGCGGCAGGTCGGAGGGCTCGAGAAGCTCGAGGTGCCGGCCGACGACGCCTCCATCCCGCTGCCGCCGGAAGATCCGCTGCGCCCCGGGCGCTATCGGACGACCGAGGCGAAGCGTTACCTCGGAAAGATGCTGTTCCACGATCCGGTGCGGACGGCGCGCATCAACGTGAACAAGAACGTGAACCCGCCGATCAGGGAGGGCGAACCGAGAGACTTGCCTGACGGAACCGCCTTTGGCGGTACGGTGGCGGGCTCGAATCCGAACGTGCAGCGAGTCGTCGACGCGACGCGCGGTACCGGCTCGTGCGGCAGCTGCCACCTGGGCGAAGCGGCAGGCAAGGCCGGTACGGTGCTGAACTTCAACGTCGGCGGTGAGGGCCGCGGTTACACCGACGAGAACGGAAACTACATCATTCGCCGGCGGCCCCAACGGGATCTCATCCCGAGAGAGAACGCATACCTGCCTCGCGTCAGGCTTTTCGATGGCGACACGGGAGTCGACTCGCTCCCCACGCTCACCGACATCTACGGCATCGGCGGCTCCCGCGTGGTTGCCACACCAGCCCGGCAGAAAGCCGACCCGTTGCCGGACGCGCTCCTCGCAACCGGGCGCCTCGACCAGCTCGACAGCGTCGGGCGTCAATCCCCGTCGATGATCGGCTTCGCGTTCAACAACCGTCTCCTGCTGGGAGGCTTCGCGGGGGAGTCGAATTCCTTGGCGGCGGGACTCAACCCGCTGAATGACCCGGCGCAGGAGAACCTGACGCTGCTGCTGCTCGACGCGCACCGCATGCTGGATTTCGAGTCGGCAGAGCTCGAGAAGATCCCGGCATTCATCGAGCTTTTCAGGCAGGCTTTCCCGGACGAGGCAGAGGACTACGACGCCTGCAAGCACGCCGATCCGAACGCGCTGTGCCAGGACGAATTGGACAAGCTGGTCAACGACGACAGCGTCTTGCGAGCGACGGCAACGTTCCTGCGCACCGCCGTGACGCGCAACACGCCGTTCGACCGGTTCCTCGCCGGAGACGATGCGTTGACC
>Ga0315912_10002737_pt1 | contig 18382 bp, 15 predicted proteins | sample VfabasoilMG_FD_204469 | JGI IMG/M metagenome (GOLD analysis project Ga0315912, IMG submission 204469) | Garden soil microbial communities collected in Santa Monica, California, United States - V. faba soil | ecosystem: Environmental > Terrestrial > Soil > Garden | place: USA: California...
ACGAGCGTGACCTTTGGTCCAGCGAGCAATACAACCGAGACCAGCAGCTTGAATTTCGAGATCCTGGGGGCGGGCAAGTATGTCTTCCAGGCCGGTGAGGGAAGTATCGAGCCTTACGCGGTGGCCGGCGTGGGTATGTTGATGGGGATGAACTCGGGAAAAACAACGTACAAGAACCCCCCCAATCCCGACGTCGTCAACGAAATTCCTTCTAGCACTGGCAGCAACTTCATGCTCCAAGGCGGTGGCGGGGCGGCTTTCAAGATGGGGCCGGACATGAAGCTCTTCGCCGAAGCCAAGGTCAGCCTGGTCATCGGGAACGGGACGTCCACTTACCTCCCCGTGAACGTCGGGGCCTCCTTCAGCTTCTGACCCTTTTCCCCAAGGGTCCTTCCTCTGGGAAGGACCCTTGGCTCCTTGTTTCGTTCCCCGGGCGCCCGTAAGATACCGGCGGCTTCGAACGATCCTTTCGAAATTCGGTGCCCCCGAACGCCATCCTTGAAGAGCGTTCGGAGGCACGCGTGGGACCTGGATCGTTCGTCCCGGAGACCCGATTGAACCCCTTCCGAACGAACAAGATCCTCCGTTTCCTTGGTTCCGTGCGCATGGCGGTTCCCATGCTGCTCCTCCTGGCCATCCTTTTGGCCGCCGGGACGGTCGTGGAATCGCACTATTCCACGGTCGTGGCCAAGCGCTTTGTGTACGGCACCTGGTGGTTCGGGCTGTTCCTCTTTTCCCTCGCGGTGAACCTCTTCTGTTCCGCCTTTTCCCGATTCCCTTGGAAGAGGCACCAGACCGGTTTCGTGGTGACCCACCTGGGCATCATCCTCATCCTGGCCGGTTCCTTTGTAACCCAGAAGTTCGGGACCGACGGCCAGATCGCCCTGGCGGAAGGGGAAGCGGGACACGTCTTCCAGGAGGACCATCCGGTGCTCCTCGTCGAATCAGGGGACGGGTCGGTCGGGGAGGTCCCAGCTTCCTTCACTTTCCGCCCCCCTTCCCCCGACCGTCCCTTGATGTTGGAATTGCCCGGAGGGGCGCTCTTGATGGTGGATGACTTCCTGCTCCACGCCGGGAAAAGGCAGGTGGCCCGCGAGGCCCGCAAGGACGAGAAAGGCGCCCCGGCCTTGCGTCTTGTCCTGGAAAGTTCCTTCGTGCGGGAGGACCAATGGCTGCGGATGTCCCAAGGCCAGGAGCGCCTGGACCTGGGACCCGCCACGGCGCATTTCGAACGTCGGGAGGCTTGGAAAAAAAGGGTCGCCCGGGGGGCCGAGGGGATCGGTCGCAACGCCCTGGCGCTCCTGCTCTCTCCCGATGGGTCGCTCGCCTATCAGGTCCGCCGAAAAGGGGAGTTCGGACCGATCGAGCCCCTCACGGTGGGGAAGGACCATCCCACGGGTTGGATGGACATGAGGTTCAAGGTCGAGGGGTCCCTTCCTTCAGCCGTCCTGGAGGAGGCCTATGAGGCGCTCCCGCTCCCCCATCAGAAGGACCCCGAGTCGGCGCTCCACTTCACCCTGGTGGACCATCCTGACCGCCGGGAAGCCTGGTTGGGCTACCAGGGCCGATCCTCCTTCGACCTGAAGGGGGGCAAGGTGGCCCTCTATTACGGCCCCCGGCGGGGGCCCCTTCCCTTCCGCTTGAAGCTCGAGAAGTTCACCATTGGATACGATCCCGGTACCCAGAAGGCCGCTTCCTACGCCAGTGACGTGACCTATTCGAGCGGGCCGGGCGAGGCCAAGAAGGCCATCAGTATGAACGAGCCCCTGCATCACCTGGGCTACACCCTTTACCAGGCCAGTTACCAGGAGCTGCCCGACGGGAAATTCGTCTCGGTCTTTTCCGTGGGGAAGGATCCCGGCATCTGGCTAAAATACGGCGGAGCTGTGGTGATGGTGCTGGGGATCGCCTTCATGTTCTGGTTCAGGAACCCGGCCTGGAACAAGCGCGATGCCGGGAGTAACGATGAAGGAGCGAAGGATGTTTGACCAACGATCGATCCCGACGAACCTGCTCCTTGCTTTCTTCGGTTGGGCGCTCCTTTCACAAGTCCCGGCCGGCGCGAAGGGGCTCGACTTCAAGGCCCTCTCCCTGGTCCCCATCCAAGAAGGAGGGAGGATCAAGCCCCTGGACACCTTCTCCCGGGAGACGGCCCGCTTCGTGACGGGGAAGGGATCCTTCGAGGGGCGGGCCCCGATGGACCTGCTCCTTTCCTGGGTGGCCTCCCCTGAGGATTGGATGACCAAGGATTTCCTCCTGGTGGAGAACCTGGGGATGAGGAAGGACCTCGGGATCCCCAAGGACCAGAAGAGGGTCTCGCCCAAGCTCCTCCTGACCCACGAGGGGTTCATGGGCTTCGCGCGCCTGGCCTACGCCAAGCGCGAGAAGAAGGACGCCCTCGACCCCAAGGAGAAGGAAGCCCTGGCCCTTTATGGGCGGCTCAAGAGGTTCCAGGATATCCAGTCCGCGGAGGCCCTCACGCTCGTGCCGGTGTCGGATCCCCACAGCCAGAAATGGACCTCCTTGGGCGAGCTCCAGCACGCCTACCATCGGGATGGGGCCAGGATGCCGGAGGCGGCCCTGAAAGTGCTCTTCGGTTTCGCGCAGATGCTCCGGGCCTATACCGAAGGGAACGCCAACGCTTTCCAGTTGGAATCCTTGAACTTCGCGAACCTGCTGGGGCAGTTGGGCGGCTTGGACCATCCTCCCACCGCGAAGATGGCCTTGGAGGTCCGGTTCAACGCTTGGCAGCCCTTCCATTGGGCTTGGGTCCTGCACCTGGCGGCCGCGGTGCTTTGCGCCCTCTCCTTCCTCTCCCGCAAGCCGGGATGGACCGCCGGTCTCTTTCGGCCTTCCTATGCCCTCTTCCTTTGCGGCGTGGCCGTCAGCCTCTATGGTTTCATCCTGCGTTGCCAGGTGGCGGGCCGTCCTCCCGTTTCCAACATGTACGAATCGCTCATCTGGGTGACCTTCGTGATGACGGTCATCGCCCTTTTCTTCGAGCGTCGCTCCAAGGACCGCCGGGTGGTGTTGGCCGCGTCCCTCTTGGCTTGGGTGGGTTTCGTCCTGGCCGACAACGTCCCCACGGTCCTGGACCCGGCCATCACCCCCATCGAGCCGGTGCTGCGCAGCAATTTCTGGCTCACCATCCATGTGTTGACCATCACCTCCAGTTACGCGGCCTTCCTCTTGGCCCTCGGGGTGGCCCATGTCAGCCTTTGGCTCCTCTGGTCCCGTCCGGGGGACGCCGCGGCCCGCAAGTCCTTCGTCCAGCTCGGCTATCGGGTGGTTCAGGTGGGGGTGGTGCTCTTGGCGGCAGGGACCATCCTGGGCGGGGTCTGGGCCAACTACTCCTGGGGCAGGTTCTGGGGGTGGGACCCCAAGGAGACCTGGGCCTTGATCGCGCTCCTGGGCTATGTGGCGGTCCTCCACGGGCGGTTGGCGGGCTGGCTGAGGGACCTGGGATTCACCTTCGGCATCATCCTGGCCTTCCTGGGAGTGCTCATGGCCTGGTACGGGGTCAATTTCATCCTGGGAGTGGGCCTTCACAGCTATGGGTTCGCCAGCGGGGGCTTGGGTTGGGTGCTCGGGTTCGTGGCGCTGGAAACGGCCCTCTTGGCAGGGGTGGCTTGGAAGGTGAGAATAAGGGGACCCTTAGCTTCTTAACCCCGCTCGAAGGAGACGGACATGTTCCATAAAAAGAAGGCCCCTACGGGAGCCGACCGCCGTAAGAGCGGTAAGGACCGTCGCAAGCCGGGGGACCAACGGTTCGCTGGCCGGTTGGTGGGCAAGAAGAAGGGCAAGGAAAGGACCGGGGATCGCCGCAAGGGGGATCGCCGTAAGGGTTAAGCCGCGCCTTGTGGTGGGACTCCCTGGATAAAGACCTGTTCGGGAAGGAGCCGTCATGGGACTGATGGACCTGTTCGGCGGACGATCCAAGCTTTTCGACTGTGACAAGACCCTGGAGAACATCCCGGGAAAGTTCTCCGGGGTGCCGCACCTTTCGCCTGAGGGCGAATTCTCCGTTTGGTTCATGCCGGAGGATCCTAAGCATCTCTTGAACCGCAACGGTGTCCCCAACCCCAACGGGCTCTTGGAACTGAAGGTGAAGCTGGATCCCCAGTGCAAGCAAGCTTTCCTCGAGGGGGCCCAGGTCCTTTCCGGGGAAAGGGTCTTCGTGACCGGTGTGCTGGTGAACGACGAGGAACACGGCTCCAAGGCGCTCCTCTGTCCCTGCGACCTGATCTATGCGCAGGTGCCCCCTGAGAAGTTCCCGGCCTGGTTCAAGACCATCGTTCCCAATCTACCGGGGCCCCAGACCCCCATGGCCTTCAAGGTGATCGCCGCCAGTGATGCTTCCAAGTCCGCCAGACCCCCCAGATCCGATGAGACCAGGGCCCTTCGGGCCTTCTTCCCCTATCCCGAGAAACCCGCCTTGACCAAGATCAAGATGGATTTCGAGATGCGCAAGGTCGTGGACCAAAGGACCGAGTTCCACCTGAGCCCGGAACCCACGAGGTCCCGCATCCTGATGGACCTGAGCGTGGAGAGCGCCAAGAAGGACGGGCCCGGGGTCTTCGTAGGGGACTTCGTGGCCTATTGGGCCAACGAGTAGGACCCTGGAGGGGACATGAGCAAGGGGCGGTTGGAAGCTTTCAGCGACGGGGTGCTGGCCATCATCATCACCATCATGGTGCTGGAATTGAGGGCGCCCCACGGGACCGCCTTGGAGGACCTGCGGCCTTTGTTCCCGTCCTTTGTCAGTTATTTCTTGAGCTTTGTCTTCGTGGGGATCTATTGGAGCAACCACCATCATTTGTTCCAGGCCGTGGAAACGGTCAAGGCGGGGACCCTCTGGGCCAATCTCCATCTTCTTTTTTGGCTGTCCCTGGTCCCCCTTGCCACGGATTGGGTGGGGGAGAACCAACTCACTTCTTTGCCGATGGCGCTTTACGGTGTGGTCCTGCTAGGGGCAGCGTCGGGCTATTACATCCTGGTCAGGGTTTTGATGGCTCACCATGGGAAAAGATCGAAACTTTCAGAGGCGATCGGGAGCGACTTCAAAGGAAAAGTCTCCTTGGCCCTCTATCTTTTAGGGATCTTCCTGGCGTTCCGAACGCCTCTCATAGCTTATGGGCTCTATTGGGTGGTCGCTTTGATCTGGTTCATCCCGGACCGTCGGATCGAACGGGTCTTGTCCCGGTAAAGGCCTAGAACCCGTAGAGTCCGCCGAACTTCCTCTCCAGATAACCCAAGAAGGGCTCGCTGGAGAGGTCCTGACCCGTCACCTTCTTGCAAAGGTCGTTCGCGCGATAGGTCTGGCCATGGGCGTGGATCCTCTCGTTCAGCCACTTTTTCAGGGGCGTGAATTCCCCCTTCTCGAATTTCCCCTCCAAGGGCCCCACTTCCTTTTCCGCGGCTTGGAAGAACTGCGCCGAGTAAAGGTTGCCCAGGGTATAGGTGGGGAAGTAGCCGAAGCTCCCGTGGCTCCAATGGACGTCCTGCAGGCATCCCAGCGTGTCGGTGGGGGGGACCACTCCCAAGTTCTTTTTCATGGCCTCGTTCCAAGCCTGCGGCACATCCGCGACCTTCACCTTCCCCGTCAAGAGGGCCGTCTCCAGGTCGTAGCGCAGCGCCACGTGCAGGTTGTAGGTCACCTCGTCCGATTCCGTGCGGATGAAGGAGGGCGCCGAGTGGTTCACCGCGAAGTGGAAGGTTTCCAGCGACAGGTCGTCGAAGACCCCGGGGAAGGCCCGCTTCAATTCCGGGAAGAAATGGACCCAGAAGCCGTGGCTTCGGCCCACCAGGTTCTCCCAGAGGCGTGATTGGGACTCATGGATACCCAGCGACACGGCCCCGGCCCGAGGGGTGCCGTAGAGTTCCAAGGTCGAGGGCAGGTTCTGGTCATAGATGCCGTGTCCCCCCTCATGCAAGGTGCTGAAGAAGGAGTTCTCGAAGTTGGTCTCCTCGAAGCGGGTGGTGATGCGGGTGTCGGCGGGTCCCAGGCCCGTGGTGAAGGGGTGGGCCGAGACGTCGATGCGGCCCTTGCCGAAGTCGAAACCGATGGCTTCGACCATCTTCCCGCAGAAGTCCTGTTGCTCGGGGATGGGGCATTTACGCTTGAGGATGGAGGTGTCGGGCTTCCTGGGGGCCGACCCTATCTTTTTGACGAGCGTGGAAAGGCGTTCCTTCAGGGGCGGGAAAAGCTTGTCGAGCTGGGCACAGGTGAGGCCTGGTTCGTAATCCTCCAACAGCGCGTCGTAGGGATGGTCCTTGTAGCCATAGCATTCCGCTTGTTCCTTCACGAGCCCCACGATCTTCTCCAACCATGGCTGGAAGCGGGAGAACTTGTTCTCCTTCCTGGCATCCACCCACTCCACCTGGGCGTTGGAGGAGACCCGGGACATCTCTTCCACGAGTTTCTGGGGGAGCTTCTTGGAGCGGTCATAGGACCGGCGCCATTCGCGGACGTTCACGGCGGCGTTCGAGAGGGGGTCCTTCGCGAGGGAAGAACCCTCGACCTTGGCGATCAGGTCCCCCACGACGGGGTCGGTGAAGCGTTGGTGGCACATCCCGGCGAGCAGGGAGAGCTGTTCGGCCCGGAAGGGCGCGTTGGCGGAGGGCATGTAGACCTCCTGGTCCCAGCCGAGCACGCCGGCGGTGTTGCCCAAGAGGGACAGTTCCTTCATGCGCCTCAGGAGTTCTTCGTAAGCTTGTTCAGGGGTCATGGGTGCTCCGGATCGATCGGATTTTTCAGAGAGATTAAGGCCCTTGGCCTGGTTTTGCCATAAATTCATGGAGGAAAGCGTAGAAATCCCCGGGAGGGGAAGGTCCTGTTCTTCCTGCCGGGTTTTTCGCTTTCGATCCTGGGTGAGGTAGACTATGGCCGGTATCGGGACGTTCTATCTCGGTGGGATCGGGACATCGCATGAGATCCGATAAATGGTTTTTTCTTTTGTCGGTCCTGACTTTGGGAGTTCTCCTGTGCGCTAGTTGCACGAGGCCCCTCAGTGTAGGGCCGAGCCCCTTGGGGCCGTCCTTGACCCCCACTTCCACAGGGACCCCCATTCCGACCCAGACCCAGACTCTGACCCAGACTTTGACTCCGACCCAGACCCAGACTTCGACCCTGACCCGGACTTCGACCTCGACGCCTACCCCTCCTCCGGGTTCACCACCGATGGATCCCTATTGCGTCTCGGAGACTTCTCCCATGACCGGTAGCGGGAAATACGGCATCCAGTATGCTTCCCAGATCGTCCCTCTTTGCGATGGTTGGATCCTGTACGGCGACCTGACGAGCAGCCGTATCCGGGCCGTCAACGCGGTACAGGGGGTGATCGGGAACAGCTATCAACTCACGGCGGTCCCAGGTGAAATGGCCTACGATCCCACCAGGGGATATTTGTTCGTGATCCTGGAGGGGGCGTCTTTCCTGGCGAAGGTCGATCTGAACACCGGGGTGGTCACGAACATCCTCCTGCCGGCCGAAGGCGTCCATTTGGCCGTGGCCTCCAATGGTTTCCTCTTCGTATCCTTGACCGAGAACTACACTTGGCCCAACGAGACGATCTGTTACATTGATGGCACTGCGGGGACCGTCTTAGGGAACGTCTCCATCGCCTCCTACAACGCGAACGCTTTCTTGGCATGCAATTCCGCGGGGACGACCCTCTATGTGGGCGCGGAAGGCTGCTCGAATTGCACCACCTACCAATACGCCTTCAACACCGCCACCTATACCCTGACCCAGCAATACGCGGCCAGTGGCACTTATACGACGAATGGACAGGACCTCGTCCTTTCCCCGGATGGGGATCACCTGGCCTGGGTCAATGGCGGCGGGAATGGCGGAAGCCCCGTGTACACGATCTTCGACCTGTTCGCATCGAACATCAACAACAGCTATGGATCTTGGAACACGGGGGCTTATCCGAGGTCGGCTGGCTTTTCCCCCGATTCGGCCAATATCGGGACGACCAATGGGAACGATCTGCAGGTCTTCAGCGTCATTACCCACAGCGCGAGCAAGCCCACCTGGTTCAACGCCTCGGCCGGAGGGGTTCCCGGCCCGCCGTACAACATCTACGACATGACGCGTGTGCGCTTTTCCAGGGGCGGGGGATATGTCTTCGGTTTGGACGAGCCGACCTACACCACGCCGGCCCCGGCTACGATCGTTTGGGAGTCCTTCCCGTGAGGTCGTCCACGGTGGATGACCCTCGACGGTCCCTTCTTTAAACGGCGAAGACCTGCTGAACGAAGGAAACGTCGTCCGCTGACAGGGGCTTGTCCCAGCAGGAAAGGTTCACCTCGGCCTGTCGCAGGTCGCGGAACCCGGGGATGACGCAGCAGACCTTGGGGTTGGCCAAGAGGTACTGCAGGGCCGCGCGGGCCAGGTCCTTCACATCCCCCCCGAAGCGGGACTTCAGGCGTTCGATCTTAGGCACCATCTTGAGCAGTTCTTCCTTCGAGAAACGCTTATCCCCCAGTCGGTGGTCACCCGCCTCGAACTTCGGCGGGTTGTTGGGGTCGAACTTACCGAGCAGGATGCCCTGGTTGAGGGGTGAGAAGGCCACGAAGGAGATGCCCTTTTCCTCCATGAGGCGCCGGACGGGGGTGCCCTCCCGGACGAACTGGTCGTCCATGGAGTGGGCCCAGCTCTGCAGAACGTCCGGGTCCACGCGGGGGATGAGCTTCTCGAAATCCCCGTTGGAATAGGCCGATTGGCCGATGAGGCGGATCTTGCCTTCCTTCTTCAATTGCCGCATCGCCTGGATGGCCCCGTCCAGGTAGCGGTCCCCTGGCCCGAAGTCACCATGGTGGAAGTAATAGAGGTCGATGACGTCCCGCTTGAGGTTCAGGAGGGATTGCTCGCATTGGTGCCGGATATGGGCCGGTTCATAGGCGTGCTCGGCGGTGCCGGGGAACCATCCCACCTTGGTGGCGATGACGAGCTTTTTGGCGCGGTCCCCGAGGATCCTGGACAACATGCGTTCCGCCCGGCCGTTGCCATAGACGTCCGCGTTGTCGAAGTGATTGACCCCTTGGTCCAGGGCGTAGTCGATGGCACGCTTCACCTCACCCTCGTCCACGTTGGCCCAGCCGTTGGGGTTGCCGTTGACCCAGTTAAGGCCGCCCATCGTCCAGCAACCGAGGCTCACCTCCGAGACCTCGATGTCGGAACGACCTAGTTTGCGGTAACGCATGGCTCCTCCAGGGATGTTCAAGGGTCCGGGGGCACAGGGTAAGGCAAAGTCGCGCTTTTTGCCACGGAGGAAGCCCGTCAGGGGCCTTTGCGGGAGGCACGACGCAAGCGGTCGTTGATGGCCCGCCCCAGGCCCTCTTCGGGGACCGGGAGAGCCCAGATCAGGTCCAACCCCAAGGCGTCCAAGCGCCTCATGGCGGCGAAGAGATTGGCTGCGGCTTCCTTCAGGTCCCCTTTTGACGAAAGGGCCTCTACGGCTGCGAAGGAAGAGGTGTTCTCGGAGCCCTTCAAGGAAAGGAGCCCGGTCCTTTGGCCCGCGGGAGGGACTTGCTGCGGCCCCGCCAGGACCAGGGGGGTCTTGGGAGCGTAGTGGCTCTCCAGTTGTCCCGGCGCTTGGGGCGCCGCCACAGGGCCGGACGCTACCGTCACTTTCCCTACGATGGCCTGGAGCTCCTCCAAGGACACCCCTCCGGGGCGAAGGAGGGTCGGCTCCTTGCCCGTGAGGGAAAGGACCGTCGATTCCACCCCCACCCGGCAAGGGCCCCCGTCGAGCACGAAGTCCACTTGGTCGCCCAAGGAGGCCCGCACATGCTCGGCGGTCGTGGGGCTGACCTGGCCGAAGAGGTTCGCGCTGGGGGCCGCCAAGGGCCGACCCGACTCACGGATGAGGGCGAGGGCCAAGGGATGGTCCGGGACCCTCAGGGCCACGGTGGGAAGGGAAGAGGTCACCAGGTCCGGCACCATCTCGGCCTTCTCCAGCACGAGGGTCAGGGGTCCCGGCCAGAAACGCTCGATGAGCTTGAGGCCCAAGGGCGGGAAGCGTCGCACCAGGATCTCGGCCTGGCGCAGGTCGGCCACATGCACGATGAGGGGGTCGAATTGGGGGCGCCGTTTCACCTCGAAGACGCGGGCCACGGCCAGGGGGTTCAAGGCGTCGGCCCCTAGGCCATAAACGGTCTCGGTGGGGAAGGCCACCAGGCCTCCCTCTTGGATGATTCCGGCGGCTCGCTCGATCTCGGACATGGGCACCTCGGAAGGATTCTAACCACCCCGCTTTGCCCAAGGGGCAAAATCAGCGGGGTTGTATCGCCCTCTTTATGAGGTGAATGGGATGGGCGGCACATGGAGGCAGGAAGGAACGGGATAGATCCAGGTGGTCCCGGGCTTGAACCTTTCCCCGTCCAACCCTTAAAATCCACGGGCTAAGAGGAAGTTCAAACCTTGATCGGAGGATGTCCCATGAAGAAGCTTCTCGCGTTGGTGTTGGGCTTGGCTTTGGCGGGTTCCGCCCTGGCTGGGGACAAGAAGAAGGACGGCGCGGATTGCTGCGCCATGGGCGCCGACAACGCGGCCCAGATGAAGGCTTTCTACAAGGAGGTCATCAACGCCCATAACGTCGAGGCCGCCGATAAGTATTGCGCCCCCGGCTTCAAGGACCACAACCCGGACCCGGGTTTCAAGGGTGACCTGAAGGGGCTCAAGGCCAACTTCAAGGCCTTCTTCGCGGCTTTCCCGGACGTGAAGATGGAGGTCAAGCAGATCGTGGCGGAAGGGGACCTGGTCGTGGCGCGGGTCATCATGTCCGGTACCCAGAAGGGCGAGTTCGCCGGGATGCCGGCCTCGGGGAAGAAGTTCAAGATCCAGGGCATCGACATGGTCAAGCTCAACAAGGACGGCAAGGCCACCGATCGTTGGGGCAACTTCGACAACGCCGCCATGTTCCAACAGCTCTCACCGAAGAAGTAACGGGTCTTCCCGTAAAAAAAGCCCGCTTCCCCTCGGGGAGCGCGGGCTTTTTTGTTGGCGGGCATCCGGTCAGCCGGTGTTCTTCAACCCCGCCGCGATGCCGTTGATGGTCAGGAGCACCGCGTCCTGCAGGGTCTCCTTCTCCTTCGGGTCCTTGGCGGCTCGGAGGCGCCTTAAGAGCTCCAATTGCACGAAACTCAAGGGGTCGATATAGGGGTCCCGCCGGTCCAGCGAGGAGGCCAGGGCTTGGTCCCTTTCCAGGAGCCGCTCCACCTGGGCGATGCGTTTGATGGCCTCCACCGTCCGGTAATGCTCTTGCCGGATCCGGCCGAAGATCTCCTCCCCCAGGGCCTTGTCCGGCACCAGACCCGCGTAGCGTCCCGCGATGTCCATGTCGGCCTTGGCCAGGACCATTTGGGCGTTGTCGAGCATGGTGCGGAAGAAGGGCCATTGGGCGTACATCTCCTGCAGGGTGGCCAGGCCTTCCGCCCCCTCGGAAAGGAACTCCGAGACCGCGGTCCCCAACCCATACCAGCCTGGCAAGGTGTGTCGGCTCTGCATCCAGGCGAAGACCCAAGGGATGGCCCTCAGGTTCTCGATGGAATCGTCCTGAGTCCTGCGGGCGGGCCGGCTACCCAGGCTATGGGCACTGAGTTCCCGGATGGGAGTGGCCCCGTAGAAATACTCGAGGAACCTGGGGTGCCCGTAGACCAGGTCCCGATAGGCCAGCAGGGAGCGCTTGGCCAGGCGGTCCATGACCCTTTTCCATTCGGGCTTCGGGAGCACCTCCCTCGTGGGGAAGGATCCCTTGAGGGTCGCGTTCACGATCTGCTCCAAGTGCCACCGGGCCGTGGCGGGTTCCCCGTATTGGTCGCTCACCACCTCGCCTTGTTCCGTGATCTTCAGACGTCCCTTCAAGGTGCCGGGAGGTTGGGCCAGGATGGCCTGTCCGGCCGGGCCGCCACCCCGGCCGATGGAGCCGCCCCGGCCGTGGAAGAGGCGAAGGAGCACCCCGTTGGAGTCCGCCACCCGGTTGAGCTCCATCTGGGCCCGGTAGAGGGCCCAAGAGGCCGACAGGAACCCGCTTTCCTTGTTCGAGTCGCTGTAACCGAGCATGATCTCCTGAAGGTCGCCACGCAGGCGAAGGTGCGCCCGGTAGGCCTCGTTGCGGAGCAACCCCTCGAAGATGGCGCTCGCCCCCTTGAGGTCCGCGCGGGTCTCGAAGAGGGGGACGATATGGAAGGAACTATGGGAGCCGGGACGGTAAAGGCCGACGTTCCTGAGGAACAGGAGCACCGCCAGGATGTCGGAGACACCGTGGGTCATGGAGATGATGTAGGTGTCCACGGCCCGCGGGTTGAGGCCCCGGTGGATCGTGGAAAGGGCGTCGAAGGTGCGCAGTGTCTCCAAGGTCTCCGGGGAAAGGCCCGTACGGTCCCCCGCCAAAGGCCGGTCCCCCAGGATCTCCTTCTCCAACAATGACACCTTGGCCGCCTCGGGAAGGGCCGCGTAACCAGGGCAAGCCCCGTTCTTCTTGAGGAGTTCCTCGAGGGCCTGGGTGTGGCGGAGCGAATGCTGGCGGATCTCCAAGTTGGCCAAACGGAACCCGAAGACCTCCGCGTTGCGCAGCACTTGGCCGAGGAAGCCGTCCGCCAGGATGGCGCCCTTGTGGGAGCGGAGCGACGAGTCCATGAGCCGCAGTTCCGTGATGAACTCCTCCGCCGAGGGATACCAGGACCCGGACGGGGGTGGGGGAGCCCCTTGATCGGGACCGAAGGTCTGGGCGTGGGCCAGGGTCTTGAGGAGTTTCTCGTGGATGTAGTTGCATTTCTCCCGGTAACGCTCGAAAGGGATGCGTCGGGAGAGGGTGTCGGCCAGGTCCGGGAAAAGGGCGGAGTCCTTGGCGAGGGAATCCCTCAGCTCCGGGGAGAGGGGGGTCTGTTTCTCGGAGATGCTCAAGCGATGGCTCAACTCCTCCACCGCGGCGATGTGCAGCTTCAGGGCGGAGACACGCAGGAGCTTGACGGTCTCCACCGTCACTTCCGGGGTCACGAAGGGGTTCCCGTCCCGGTCCCCCCCGATCCAAGAGCCGAAACGCAGGAAGGGAGGCACTGCCCAGGCCGTCTTGGGGAAGGAGCGTTTCAAGGAACGTTCCAGCTCATGGTAGAGCCTGGGAACGACCTCGGTCAGGGTCTCCTCGAAGTAGTAAAGCCCCGCCTTCACCTCGTCGAGCACCGTCAGGTCCACGCGCCTCACCTCGTCCGACTGCCAGAGGGCGACCACTTCCTCCAGGATGAAACGCAGGATGTCGTCCCTCTGTTCCTCGGAAAGGGTCTCGGTGACGAGCCGGGAGGTGGCCTTGGAGACGCGCACCAGTTTGGTCAGGGTGGTGCGGCGTTTGGATTCGGTCGGGTGGGCCGTGAAGACCATCTGGATCGCGGCGGCCTCCAGGAGGGCCTGCAGGCGTTTGGGGAGGATGCCCTGTCCCGCCAAGGCCGCCACGGCCTCCGCCACCGAGCCGGGTCGGGGTCTCGGGACGCCGCCGATCTCATAGGGGAGCTTCAAGGACCGAACGAGGTTCACCTTCTCGGCCAGGTTGATGAGACCGAAGAAGTGCGTGAAGGCCTTGGTGAGGAGGTTCAGCTTCTCCAAGGGGAGGCGGGAGATGGTCTGGGTGAGCTCCTCCGCCAGTCTCTCATCGGGGGTGGCGCGGAAGGTCTTGGCCAGCTGGCGGATCCGCTCCACGAGCGCGAGGGCGGACTCCCCCTCCTGGTAAGTGATGACCTTTCCCAGGGTGGTGGCGAGCGTGTTGACGAGGGAGGGAAGGGAGTAGGGTTCGTTCTTGTCCTGCAAGGATCACGTCCAGGTGTTCTCGCCCCGCGAAGGGGTCCGGTTCTTAGGTCAGTTTTTCAGCAAGGATCTTCGTGGCCTGGTCGGCGCGGAATTTCTTGAGCTTTTCCCTGAGGTCCGGCCGCGAATTGGCCAGGATGGCCACCGCCAGGAGCCCGGCGTTCACGGCCCCGGCCTTGCCGACCGCCAGCGTCCCCACCGGGATGCCACCCGGCATCTGGGCGGTGGAAAGGAGGGAATCGAGCCCCAGGAGCTTGCTCTCCATGGGGACCCCGAGCACGGGGAGGGTCGTGTGGGCCGCGCAGACACCGGCCAGATGGGCCGCTCCGCCCGCCGCCGCGATGATCACTTCAACGCCCCGGCCTTCCGCGCCCGACACGTACTCGGAGGTGGCTTGGGGGGTGCGGTGGGCGGAAAGGACGCGGGCCTCGTGGGGGACGCCGAAATCCTTGAGGGTATCGGAGGCGTTCTTCATGACCTCCCAGTCGGACTTGCTTCCCATCAGGATGTTCACGAGAAGTTTATCGGCCATGGGTCTCTCCTTGGGGGTTGGGTGCCGCAAGGATAGCAGAATCCGGGGAAAATTAGGACAGGTCAGGCGGTCGGTGAAAACCTCCCCGACGTCCGGGAGGGTTCCTGTAGAATGCGCCCATGACCTCCGAAATGTTCCAGTGGACCTACGCGGCCATCACCCAGGGCCTCATCATCGGCTTCTGCACCGCGGCCCTGATCGGCCCCGTCAACTTCCTGGCCATCCGTCGCGGCATGCTGGGGGGGTTCCAGCCGGCCTTCCTGGTGGGGGCCGGGGCGGCCCTGGTGGACGCTTCCTGCGCCTACCTGGTCTTCGCGGGCATCTCCAAGGTGGGGTTCACGGGGGTCCTCAAGCATGTCCTCTTCGGGCTCTGCGTGGTGTTCCTGCTCTACCTGGCCTATGGGGCCCTGGCGGACGTCCGGGAGAACCCCGAGATGATGGCCAATTTGAAGATCAGGAAGCAGCTTCAGTTCCTGGAGCACCCCTTCATCATGGGGTTCCTCCTGGCGGCCAGCAATCCCTTCACCCTGCTCTACTGGATCGGGATGGTGGGGACCCTGCACTTGTCGATGGAGTTCTACAAGGACCTGGATCTCGCCGGGGGAGCGCCCACTTCCTTCTTTTCGGCGGTGCTGGTGAGCGAACTGGTCTGGTTCTCCGGCCTGGGGTTGGGTCTGCATTACAGCCGGAACCTTTTCAACCGCAAGGCTCTCAAGCGGATCACCTGGTGCCTGGGGCTCCTGCTCCTCGCCTATTACCTCTTCATGGCGGGCAAGGTCTTCATGAACCTCATCAACACCGGGGGCGCGCCGCTCCTGCAATAGCCGGTCCCAAGCCCTTCCCTCAGTCCTGTTCCGCCGTCACGTCCAATTCCTCGACCTCCCCATGGCGCACCCTCGCCCTCAAGGCGATGGGACGGCAACAATTCTCGCAATCGGTGGTCCATTCCTGGACGCCCGGGACGTCATCGACAGGGGAAAAGTTGGGGTGGCCGCAATAGGGGCAGGAGAACTCGGCGTTGGGAAGGCTCATCGATCCGCCCTTTGGGAGGACCCGTAGGAGGGGACGGACGCCCCGAGGGTCACTTCAACTCAGGATGTTCGGTCCTCAGCTTGTCGAGGCGAAGGCGGGCCTTCGTGTGGCTGGGCAGGATATTGAGGGTCTTTTCCCAGGATCTTTTCGCTCCGGCGTAATCCTTCTTCTGGTAGGCGCGCTCCCCGTCCTCGTAAGCGACCTTGGCGTTCTTATCCTGGTCCGCGAAAAGTTCCGGGTTCTTGGACCTCAGGCCCTCCAAGGCGGCTTTGGGCCTTGGGAAATTCGGGGCAAGGGCCAAGGACTGTTCGAAGCAGTACTTCGCGGCGGAAGGATCGTTCTTCTTCAAGGCCGCCAAGCCTTGCTTGTAAAGGGAATGGGCTTCCTTTTCATGGGCGCTCCCAAAGCCCTCCGTGAGCTTCTGGTCCACTTCCGAACCGACGACGGGGACCGACTGCCTGAGCGCGTCCCCCGTGCCTAGGAGGATGTCCCGGCTCGCGTCCACCAAGGGGTCCTTGAAGTCCCAGAAACGGTTGAAGTTCAGGAAGGCCATCTCGTCCATGGTGGAGCCTTCTCCCGTGATCATCTTGCCGTTCTCCCAGATGTTCTCCGTGGCTTCGGCGGTGATCTTCTTTTCGCTCTCCGTATCGATCACCCTCATCTTCCCGTTGAAATATTGGACCGTCAGGCGGCCCGTCCCCGGGTCCAGGTCCAATTTCGCCTCGACGTCCCCGATGGACACCACTTGGCTCCCGGCCTGGACCTCGAAGAAGCTTTGTCGTGAGTCGGCGTTGCCCGTCTTGAGGTAAAGGGACCCTTGGCGCAGCACGATGCGGATCTGGCGGTCCGGCCCCTCGAAGTAATATTCCTCGAAGGAGGCGAGGGCCTCATTGGCCAAGCCGATATAGTCCCCGTTACGGGTCTTGAAGATGACCCAGGCGCCGTCATGGACCGTGATCTCGTCCCCTTTTTCCACGGTGCTCCCGGTCTGGAGGGCGGTCGGCGCGGATTGGTCCGTGTGCTGCACCATGATGGTCCCGTCGAGATTGAAGACCTTGGCCTCGGTGACGACCCCCTCGCGGGTGGGCTCCGCCATGGGTTGGAACGGGGGCTGGGTCGGGGTGGCGGTGGGGATAGCGGGGCCGGACTTTTGGGAGGCCGTTGCGACGGCCTTCTTCTTAAGGGTCTTCTTGCCCTTGGAGGTCTGGGCCAGAAGGGGGGCCGCTAGGAGGCCCAGGGCCGCGGATATGAGCAGAAGATGCGAGCGCATCAAGGATCCTTCCTTGGGGAATCCGGCCAAAACAGGGGCTCATCCTAGCCCTTTTTCAGGGGACCGGCAATCCGGAAAGGGTGGGACGGGAGCCGGTCTTTTCGTGGATTTCGTCCGGCCCTGTGGTGAAATGACCCATCGTCGCGCCCAAAGGAGGGACCGTGGAAGACCGCCCTGTCGCACTCGTCACCGGCTGTTCCACCGGCATCGGCTATGGGACGGCGCTCCTTCTCGCCCGGGAAGGTTGGCGCGTCTTCGCCTCGATGCGGGACCTCAAGAAAGCGGACCCCCTCCGGGAAGCGGCCAAGGACCTGCCCCTCACGGTCCTCCCTTTGGACGTGGACGACCCCGCCTCGGTGCGCCGGGCCGTAGCTTTGGTCCTCAAGCAGGCGGGGCGCATCGATGTGCTGGTGAACAACGCCGGTTGGGGCGCCTTCGGGGCCTTGGAGGAATTCACCGACCGGGAGGTCGCGGCCCAGTTCGAGACCAACGTTCTGGGTCTCATGCGCGTCACGAAGGCGGTCCTTCCCTCCATGCGCGCCAAGGGATTTGGCCGGATCCTCCATATCGGGTCCCTGGCGGGGAAGATGACCTTCGCCGGGATCGCCCTCTATTGCGCCACCAAACACGCGGTGGAGGCCTTGACCGAGGGTCTGCGCCTGGAACTGAGGCCCTTCGGGGTGGAGGTGACGGTCGTGGAGCCGGGCAACATCAAGACCCCCTTCAAGGCCAATCGGCGTAAGGCCCAGGCCTTCCTTTCCGGCCGTTCGGCCTACGATAGCGTCCTTCAAAGGGTGCTCGAATACGGGAACCGTTCCTCCTTCCTCACCCCTGGTCCCGGACGGGTGGCGCTCGAGGTCCTTCGGACTTTGCGCCAGGAGAGCCTTCCTTGCCGGGTCCCCGTGGGACTGGATGCCTTCTGGTTCCCGGTCGTCCGGTGGTCCCTTCCCTCCTTCCTCTATGAGGTCCTCATGACGGGGTTGTACCGGAGGTTCCTGGAAGGGAGCCAGGCTGTTCCCACAGGGACCCCGGCGGTCCGACGGGTCGCCCTCGTGACGGGCGCCAATTCGGGGTTCGGTCTCGAGACGGCCAAGGCCCTTGCGGCCCAAGGTTGGAAGGTCTACGGGACCTATCGAAGCGTCCAGAAGTCCGAGGAGTTGCTGGAGCTGGGGCGGAAAGGCCTCCTCACGCCCCTGCGGATGGAGGTGACCCAGGAAGCCTCGGTGCGGTCGGCCTTCGGGGCCCTCGCCCGCAAGGAGGGACGGCTCGACCTGCTCGTCAACAACGCCGGCTCGGTGGTGGCTGGGTTCTTGGAGGACCTGGAGGACGGGGAACTGAGGGAGCAATTCGAGGTGAACGTCTTCGGACCCCTCCGCGTTGTCCGTCACGCGGCGCCCTTGTTGAAAAAGGCCAAAGGGCTCGTGGTCAACCTGGGGAGCATCTCCGGCCGGGTGGTCTTCCCCGGCCTGGGGGCCTACGCGGCCTCCAAGTTCGCCTTGAGGTCATTGAACGAGGGACTGCGCATGGAGCTGAGGCCCTTCGGGATCAGGGTCTGCGAGGTGGCGCCAGGGACCTTCGCCACGAGGGTGGTCGAGAACACCCGATTCGCCAAGGGCGTGAGGAGCGCTTCCTCGCCTTACCGGGCTTTCGTGGCCCAGGTGGAGGCTTTGGCCGCCAAGGAGTTCAAGAGGGCCGCGCCGGCCAAGAAGGTCGCCGACCTCATCCTAAAGCTCGCGCGCTCCAA
>Ga0315912_10002738_pt1 | contig 18381 bp, 19 predicted proteins | sample VfabasoilMG_FD_204469 | JGI IMG/M metagenome (GOLD analysis project Ga0315912, IMG submission 204469) | Garden soil microbial communities collected in Santa Monica, California, United States - V. faba soil | ecosystem: Environmental > Terrestrial > Soil > Garden | place: USA: California...
TTATAATGGTGTTTCGCATGCTGTGATGCTGGCAACACCACAAGATTTGCAAGATTTTGCGCTTGGGTTCTCGCTTACCGAAGGAATTTTACAAAATAAAAGGGAGCTTTACGACGTTGAGGTTGTAATGCAACCAAATGGCATAGAGTTGCAATTAAGTATCGCAACTGAGCGATTCGTGAACTTAAAAGAGCGTAGGCGCAATATGGCAGGACGCACCGGTTGTGGTTTGTGCGGTGCTGAAAATTTAGAGCAAGTGATGCGTATTCCACAGGCTGAGGCAAATATTATTCAGCATCATTTGCAAAGTATTCCATGGCAAAGCATACAAAAGGCATATACAAATATTCAATCATTGCAAGTATTACAACAAGCCACAGGTGCCACACATGCATGTGCTTGGGTGGATGATAAGGGGAATGTCGATTTAGTTCGTGAAGATGTTGGCCGTCATAATGCGTTGGACAAATTGATCGGAGCACTGGCAATGAATCCGCCAACTAGAGAAGGATTTATTTTAACGACTAGTCGTGCAAGTTATGAAATGGTGCAAAAAGTGGCAAGTGTAGGCATCAATATGCTGGCGGCGATTTCTGCACCTACCGGGCTGGCAGTACGCATTGCTGAGGCGTATGATGTAACACTATTAGGATTTGTGCGCGAAAATCAACATGTGATTTATGTGCAGGCGAAACGCATTAAACACGAATAAAAAATGTGAAATTAAAATGGAAACAGACAAGTTAATCAAAATGGCAAACCAGATTGGTGATTTCTATGAGGCCTTCCCGGATCAAGCAGAGGCAAGGCAAGAGATTGCAGGACATTTGAATCGTTTTTGGAATTTAACCATGCGGAAATCAATTGCTACACATGTCAAGGAAAATAAAGGCGTAGGCTTGCATACGCGAGTGATTGAGGCTATTCAACAGTATCTCAAAGTGAGCTAACCCTTCTTTAGCTGTGTTGAAATAACCTAAAACTCTCTCTACGTTCATGAGAGCGTTTACCGCTCCAGATTAGTTTCCAGTCCGGCCCTGGTTCAACCTTTTCGTCGCCTCGCGTATCCTGAATTAAATATAAATCACAATCCAAACGTTGTTGAGTTTCAAAGCTTTGTGTTTTCAGATTAGCATAATAATGCAATAAATCGCGCTGGGCATCGCCCACACGATTACTTGTCACGCAAGCATACTGCTTAGGTAGCGCCTGTTTTAAGCTGGTGAATATTTCTTGGTAGCTGCGTGCAGAATCAATCATGGGAAGCCAAAGTGTCATCAATAGCGTCCATACACAAGTCATACCGATTGCCCAGTTAGTGGCGCTTGAGCGGTTGGTATGCTGTGTGCGAAATATAGTCAAGAGCCAAATTAAAGTAATTGCTGCTGCTATAGAAATTCCGACTATATTTATATCTAGGTGTTGCAAACCAGAAAGAAATATTAAACGTTCTTTAATCTTTACCGGTGTACCAGTCAGCATAGCGCTCCATCCCAGCCATATCAATCCGGTCATTATTCCAAATAATATGAGGCCAAACCAATTTAATGCACCTGCTGCGCCTCGTTTAAGCGTTTCAATACTGCCGCCCGCCATGGCAGTAAGTGGTATTAATAATGGCAACGCAGACACTTCTTTATCTTCGGCAGCAAAACCAATTAACAGCCAAGCAACCACAAAAAAAGTAATAATTAGTTGAAATCGGATGTTACTCAATAATTGCAAACGATAGCGCCAAAATCCCCATAGCGCTAAAGGTAATGCAGGCCAGGCATACCAGAGCAATATGTTTAAAAAATATAAATGATGATTTTGACTAAATTGTGCTAAAGACTGTGACCACCAATCATTAAACAGGCTATGACCGAAATAAACACAAAGCAAAGGCCAAATGAATAAAAACGGGCTTGCGACAAACAATGACATCGTTACAACTTTTGTAAAACTGATATTTCGCCAAGCTGGGAATAAGCATGGTAATACGACACATGAACCTAATATTATTATAAGTGGTAGAAGACCTGTCGATAAAAAACTTATACCTAAACTTAGACCTAATATAAGACTGGCTCGATATGGCCTTCGTTTAGCTAAGGCGAGTGCATAAAAGCCTGCAGCAACTCCAGTTAGTGCACTTACGGCAGGCATTAAAGTATGCGCACTAACTACTAGACCAAGTGAGCCGATGAATACGAAGGTCGTTTGACGTCCAAAACCATATCCCCAGAGCTCTCGACCCGTCATGCCTATCATCAGCAAAGTAATGATCATCCAAAAGCCAGTGACAATGCGTGCTGCGTCATGCACAGTCAAAATTCCCCCAAATAATTTTGAGGTAAATGCAGCGCTTAAATAGTAAAGTGGGGGGTTGGCAATGTGCGTATTGCTTGCAGATAGAGGGGTAAGGAAATTACCGGTATCAATTATGGTTTTGATTGTACTTATACTATGCGATTCAAAAGGCTTCCACGGATTGTGATTAATCAAACCCATTAATAACCAGACTGCACATAACACAATGAGCAAATGAGTTTTGGCACGTTCTCCTACACGTGCACGTGGCGTTGAAATATTGCCTTGCCAATCATGATCTAAATCAAAGCTCATTTTACAATCTCAATTCATTATTTTGATTTTAGCATTGAGTAGCTAAAGCGGATGATACACTTAAATAAAAAAAGGCAGCAAAGCTGCCTTTTTTAGAAAGTGTAATTTTACATTCCGTATTTTTGGCGGAATCTCTCGACACGGCCAGCTGTATCTACAATTTTTTGTTTACCTGTGTAGAAAGGATGGCAGACTGAACAAACTTCAATGTTCATGTCGCGAGCATTAGTTGAGCGGGTCTTGAACTTGTTGCCACAGCTGCAGGTGACGTTTATTTCTGTGTAATTTGGATGAATATCAGCTTTCATTTTGCTGCGCTTTCAATAAAGGTTTGATTAAGTATCAATGAGCCGCGCATTATGAATTAAAACATCATTTTAATCAAGTATTATTGAGCCTTAACCGCGGCGCATACTATCAAAGAAGTCAGCATTATTTTTTGTTGCTTTGATCTTATCTAACAAAAACTCCATTGCTTCGAGATCATCCATTGGGTAAAGTAATTTACGTAGTACCCAAATTTTCTGTAGTACGTCTTTTTCAATAAGTAATTCTTCGCGGCGTGTACCAGATTTATTCACATTAATAGCAGGATATTGGCGTTTTTCTGCCATTTTACGATCAAGGTGAATTTCCATGTTGCCTGTACCTTTAAATTCTTCGTAAATGACATCATCCATTCTTGAACCGGTATCTACAAGTGCTGTAGCAATGATGGTAAGCGAACCACCTTCTTCGATGTTACGTGCTGCGCCGAAAAAGCGTTTTGGTTTTTGTAATGCATTTGCATCTACTCCGCCTGTCAGCACCTTACCTGACGACGGGATAACAGTGTTATAAGCACGCGCTAAGCGAGTAATAGAATCGAGTAAAATGACCACATCCTTTTTATGTTCTACCAATCTTTTGGCTTTTTCCAGCACCATCTCGGCTACTTGGACATGACGTGTGGCAGGTTCATCAAAAGTTGAAGCGACGACTTCCCCTTTAACTGAGCGCGTCATTTCAGTCACCTCTTCTGGACGCTCGTCAATCAGTAATACGATTAATATTACATCGGGGTGATTGGCAGTAATAGCGTGTGCAATATTCTGCATCATGACGGTTTTACCGCTCTTTGGGCTTGCTACTAACAAGCCGCGCTGACCTTTACCGATAGGTGCAATCATATCAATGACACGGCTTGTAATATTTTCTTCGCCACGAATGTCGCGCTCTAATGTGAGTGGAATCGTCGGGAAAAGTGGGGTTAGATTTTCAAATAGAATTTTATGTTTAGTGTTCTCAGGTGCTTCACCATTTACTACATCTACTTTAACTAAAGCAAAATACCGCTCCCCGTCTTTTGGAGTACGAATCTCACCTTGGATACTGTCGCCTGTGTGCAAGTTAAAACGGCGGATTTGTGAAGGTGAAACATAAATATCGTCGGGTCCTGCCAGATATGAGGTGTCTGGTGAACGTAAAAATCCAAAACCATCTTGCAACACTTCAAGTGTGCCATCACCAAAAATGCTGTCTCCTTTTTTAGCTTTATTTTTAAGAATAGCAAAAATCAAATCTTGCTTGCGCATTCGACTCGCATTTTCGATTTCGTCGACAATGGCCATATCCACCAATTCGGTTACGGGTAAATGTTTAAGGTCTGATAAGTGCATGAGAAGCTCGCTAGAAGGGAAGAACTATAAGAAGAAAAGGTTTAAAGGATTGGCTTACAGATTAATCTGTAAGCCAATTTTATTGCTAAATATTACTATCAATAAAAGCCATAAGTTGTGATTTAGATAAAGCCCCGACTTTGGTGGCTTCCACGTTGCCATTCTTAAATAGCATTAATGTCGGGATTCCACGAATGCCATATTTAGGTGGCGTCTGTTGATTGTCATCAATATTTAATTTGGCGACAATTAGGCGATCCGAATATTCTTTGGAAATATCTTCTAAAATTGGCGCAATCATTTTACATGGCCCACACCATTCTGCCCAATAGTCCACCAATACCGGCAGTTGGGCCTGTAATACTTTTTGCTCAAATGTAGCATCGCTTAAATGGGTGATTTGTTCGCTCATGGTTACCTCAATGGTGGAGTTTGGTTTCTAGTTGATGATTAAACAACTAAAAGTCTATTTTAAATTGGTTGATCTGTTAGGTTAAACGTTTAAGGTTGTGAAAAACTGGAATTTAGGTAATAGTATAACAATATCAGTTGAATTATATCAAGCTGTATTGAAAACGTTCAAAAGTGGCAGTACGTTCTACCAGATTCGTAATAAGCACATTCGTTCTGGTACTATCTTGGATTAGTTGCAATGTTTCTCCTGATGTATAGGCGTCCCGCGGAAAAATGATGCTCGCAGGTTGCTTAAGCGCTTTTAGCTCTGGTAGCAATAGACCTTCGCTTTCAGCAGAGTTTTTATCAGCTTTTACTGTGATGGCTGTAACACTTGGCGAAATAAGCTCTAACCCAGCATCCAATTGATTCAGTTCATTTACGCTAACCCAGCGTAATACACCCAACTCCCATAACAGAGTTTTATTGTTTTTGATGGCAGCGATATCCCCTACATACAGTGCGACCTGTGAAGAGTTGAATTTACGTAATGCGTAGCCACCTGCACTCACATTTAAAATTTGCCACCGTGAAGGTCTAAGTGCCGTACTAGGCATCATAAAATTTTTGATATCGTTACCCGTTTTAGGAATGAAATAATGTGCAGCGGGAATGCCAATCCCCAGTTCTATACCATCACTTTTTTTACTTCTGGAAAAACCTCTAAGAGGTGATTTTCCAAAATGTTTGATGAGGTGAGTCAACAAGTCTTCATAATGATCTTTTAACGCCTCATTGGGTAAACTTCCATCACTTGGGATAATGCCATCTTGGAGTGATTTTAGATGTGCATGTATGCGCCTCGCTAGTTTGACCGTGACCAAAAGAATATCGGTTTCACTGTTGGGTATTTCACGGTTTTTAACAAAAGCTGTAGGTGGCTTATCTCCACTGAGACCCACTAAAAATACCCCGGTCGGATTATCAACAAAGCCCAAAGAACGTAGCTCTGCATCTGCAGCAATTTTCGTTAAATAGGTATCTGTTTTTACAATGTCTCGATTGGCTAAATGGTGGGGGTTAGCTAATGATAATAATAATACTTGTGTGTATACAGAATTAACTGAGCTTTCATTAATGCTAGCAATGGTTTCTGTTACTTTAAATGCTTCGGCAGATTGCTGTACTGCGCAGAAATAAAGTTGATGCAATTCTGCCCAATGTGCCGCTGAAGGCGCGCGATAGGTCAGATAATTGACTAATGAAACTTCTTTAAGTGCATGAATCGCACGCTGAACAACTAAGGCGGTTGATTTGTCACTATTGATATTGAGAATTTTATTCTGCAAGTCTACCAAAGCAGACTTGTAACCATAAGCAAATTCCTGCCAAAGCTGTTCAGCAGAGCTTGCAAAAGCTTGTTCATTTTTTGAGATCGGTAAACTGGCATTGCTAAAATGCGGTATTAATTCTTGGTATATCTGAATAGCTGCGGGGCGATATAGTTCTAAGGCATTGATACGGTTAGAAAAAGCCACTTTTTGGCTATTGATGATTTGTAATTCTTCGACCAAATCACTGGCAGCGCGAATTGGATCGCCAAAAGGAAGAGTTTCGATAAACTCATTGATTTTATTCGGGCGTGTTTCAGCCAATAAAATTGGGTTATCATCTAGTGCTGGAAGCTTAAGGCTGAGTGGCATACAAACTCCATACAATTAAGTCTAATATTAAAGCCAATTAATTAATTTGTCACTTTTTTAACGTTTTTTGTAGGTAGTGAATAGGTTAAATATTTATGTGGAAAAAAAATACATTTTTTTTATATTTTATGGTGTTTTTTTTGGTAAATATTTGCAACTATGCATATGCTGCTAATCATTTTGTACTAAATGATACAACTGGCAAAAAGCATACTTTGGCAGAGTATAAAGGTAAATGGGTATTTGTTAATTACTGGGCTACATGGTGTCCGCCTTGCTTGGAAGAAGTACCTGATTTAGTTGCTCTATACGATAGTCGTAAAAACAGAGATGTAGTGATTATTGGGGTTGCCTTTGATTATGAAAGCGCCAAAGATGTCGCAGATTACGCCGATGATATGTTGATGTCATATCCTATTGTGTTAGGAGATGATGACGTAATCAGACAAATAGGTAGCTCAGAAGTGCTACCTACCACTTTTATCTATAACCCAAGTGGAGAGTTGATTAAAACCAAACATGGGTTAGTGACTAAACAATATCTGGAATCTATTATGGCAAGGGGTCTGCGAAGAACCAATAACTAAATAGGTACTTCTATCGCCTTGCCTTCACTGTCTACAATATTTAACAGATTTTCGTCTGCAAATAGCATCAAATCTTCAAAGCCTTCAGGATTCGAGTCTTTTAGACGCATATCCACTGCCAAGCAACGCACACCATTCATCATCTCTGGCTTAAGGTAAGGGGAATAACGCAATTTTCGATCGTCTCCAAAAGTGGCGTGACTGCTACAGATGCGATCAACCCAATCACTTGGGCGAAATGGCTTACCATCACGTGTAAGGCTCTGTATAAAAATCTCTTCATGCTTTTTTGTCATTTATAACGCTTTCTAATCCTAATCCATGTACTCAAAAACTTTTACTACTTTAGTCACGCCATCAGTGGTGCTGGCAATCTGTGCTGCAGCATCAGCTTCGGCTTTATTCACTATACCCAAGAGGTAAACCACACTATTTTCAGTGACAATTTTCACATAATTAGCCTGAAAACTATTTTCAGTGACAAATTTAGTTTTTATTTTGGAAGTGAGATAAGTGTCGTTACTGCGCGAACTAATCGAACTTTTAGGGCCTATAACTATTTCGTTGGTGATATTGCGTACATTAGCGATTGCTTTAACAAATCCTTCTGCTTTGGATTTGGTTGCTTCATCAGGTACTTCGCCTGTTAACAATACATTACGATTGTAGCTCGTAACATTCACATGTGCGTTCTCACCGAGTTCGGTTTCCATGTCCTTAACGGCTTTCAGTTCGATATTTTCATCTTCCACATAAATGCCAGAAGTACGTCTATCGGCTGCAAGTGCGCCGCCTGCTGCCGCACCACCGACAACTACTGGCACACATGCGACTAGCTGCGTTGTAAGCACAGTGATGATAGATGCGGTAAGAATGGATTTGATGAATAAATGCATTAAGGTCTCCTAGGATAATTTCCTGAATAAAAGTGGTAGATTTTTTTGCGAATGATACGCCCTTTATGCGTCGAATGCATTACGTATCCATTCAATATTTTGCGATTCAGTCCTACTCATTAAGATGACATCAAAACGGCAGACATTGTCGCCATGTTGTTGTAAATAATGCTGTGCGGTGGTAATCAGTTTGTGTTGCTTTTGCATTGTGATACTTGCTCCGGCCCCACCAAATTTATTATTGGTACGTAGTCTAACCTCAATAAATACAAGAACCTCAGCGTCTTTCATTATTAAATCGATTTCGCCAAATCGACAATGATAGTTTTGTGTTACTAGCTTAAGGCCATGTTTCAATAAAAAAGTTGCAGCTAATTTTTCTGCTTCTAGACCCCCATTGTTTTCATTGATTCTCATAAGTACGGTTTTTTTGTAGGTTATTATGGGCGCTTCGCGTTAAAATTGAACAATGACACAATCAGTATTATATGTGGTCGCTACGCCTATCGGCAATTTGGGCGATATAACACTACGGGCGCTGGAAACATTAAAAAATGTAGATATTATTGCAGCTGAAGATACGCGCCATACGATGAGTTTGCTTGGGCATTTTGGAATTAAAAAAAGGCTTATCGCAGTACACCAACATAACGAACAGCAATCAGCACAACTGCTTATTGAGAAGTTGCGGGCTGGAGAAAATATTGCGCTAGTGACAGATGCGGGAACCCCAGCAGTCAGTGATCCAGGCGCGATCGTAGTAAATGCTGTACGCACCTCTGGATTTAAGGTAATGCCTATTCCCGGAGCCAGTGCAATCATTACGGCGTTATCCGCTAGCGGTATTTGTGGAAACGGGTTTACGTTTATAGGGTTTTTGCCTGCAAGTAGTAGTCAGCGCAAAAAGGTTTTAGAGGGTTTGGCCACATATCCTTATACCTTGGTTTTTTATGAGGCGCCGCACCGTGTTCTGGAAAGTGTTTGCGACATGGCGCCTATTTTTGGTGCAGAACGTAATATTGTTATCGCACGCGAACTTACCAAAACCTTTGAGACTATTTTCAGTAGTCAATTGAGTGATGCGGTAGAATGGCTTAAAGCTGATGTAAATCAGCAGCGAGGGGAGTTTGTGCTGCTAGTGGAACCGTCTCCAATTAAAGAGGCCGGCGATATTGATGGAACTGAATTACATGCTCTTAAAGTGCTTTTGGCTGAGTTGCCACTCAAACAAGCAGTTAAATTAGCGGCTGAAATAACGGGGGCGAAGAAAAATCTACTTTATGACTATGCATTACAATTGAAAAATAATGACTAATTCACTTACCATTACGCGCCCTGACGATTTGCATTTGCATCTACGTGACGGCATGGCACTTAAGGCAGTATTGCCTGATACTGCAAATCAGTTTGCACGGGCGATTGTGATGCCTAATCTACGCCCGCCCGTCACTACTACGCAGCTTGCTGGAATATACCGCCAAGCCATAATGGATGCGCTTCCCAGTGATAAAAAATTTCAACCGCTTATGACGCTTTATCTTACTGATAACACTTCTGCTAATGAGATCAAAATAGCCAAATCTAGTGGTTTTGTAAATGGTGTAAAGTTTTACCCTGCTGGAGCAACTACCAATAGCGATTCTGGGGTAACAGATTTAAATAAGTGTGTAGAAGTATTGGAGGCGATGGAGCAAATTGGAATGCCTCTACTGGTGCATGGAGAGGTAACAGATCCTGATGTTGATGTGTTTGATCGCGAAAAAGTGTTTATTGAGCGCCATATGGAAATGCTATTAATGCGCTATCCAAGCCTCAAGATTGTTTTCGAACATATTACCACTAAAGATGCGGCAGACTTTGTCACAAGTGCGCCAAATAACGTTGCCGCCACGGTGACTGCGCATCATTTATTAATGAACCGTAATGATATGTTTAAAGGCGGCATCCGTTCACATCACTATTGTTTACCTGTGCTAAAACGTGAAACACATCGGTTGGCGCTAGTTAAGGCGGCAACATCGGGTAATCCTAAATTTTTCTTAGGGACCGATAGTGCGCCACATGCAAAGCAGAGCAAAGAAACAGCTTGTGGCTGTGCTGGAATTTATACAGCACATGCGGCCATTGAGTTATATGCCGAAGCGTTTGAAGCAGCGAATGCATTAGATAAACTAGAGGCTTTTGCAAGTTTTTATGGTGCAGATTTTTATGATTTACCTCGAAACACAGAGAAAATTACTTTAGTTAAAGAGCATTGGAACGTACCTACAAGCATACCATTTGGAAGTGATGAACTAATTCCGTTGAGAGCTGGCCAAACAGTGGCTTGGAAACTTAAAACATAAGGAGAAGAGTAATGAAATTAAATCTAAAATTGTTTGTTTTATTAAGTTTATCCAGCATGACAAGTTTGCCTGTGCTGGCGGTTACACCAGATCCATCTGACCAAGACATCTATACACGCGAATTCAAAGTGCTGGATGTGAATAACGACGAGAAGCTAAATGATACTGAAATTAAAAAAGATTCAATTTTTGATGGTGGTGGATTTGGCAAAGCAGATAAAGACCACAACGGTAGTTTGAATAAAGACGAATACGCAACTTATAAATCTTCAGTCCAACAGAAAGAAGCTAAGCAAGTAATCAGCGACAGTGCGATCACATCTGAAATTAAGTCTAGATACTTGGTTGAAAGAGGCATCAAGAGCTTTAATGTCAGTGTGGAAACAAAAGATGGCATTGTTGTGTTAAGTGGCTTCGTGGATAGTGTTTCTACTAAAGTTCATGCAGAACGTATTGCCGAAAAAGTGAAGGGTGTTAAATCGGTAAAAAGTGCTATCGTGGTAAGACCTTAATAGCGGGTGTTATAATGCTATAAAGCTGGCCAGACAGTCGCTGTCTAATTTGTTAGAGAGAGGAAAGTCCGGGCTGCAAAGAGCAGGATGACGGCTAACGGCCGTACGCCGTGAGGCGAGGAATAGGGCCACAGAGACGAGTATGCCGAAAGGCGGACGTGAAACGCGGTAACCTCCATCCGCAGCAAGACCAAATAGGCTGGTATTGGCGCTGCTCGCGTTACCAGCGGGTAGGTTGCTTGAGCTTATGAGTAATCATAAGCCTAGATGAATGACTGTCATATGTTGCAAAACATATACAAAACCCGGCTTATCGGCCAGCTTTTTCTCCTAATATAATTCAACCACATAATTGGTTAGTGTAATAATTTACATTCACTTAAATTTATAACTAATTGATTATTAATAACTTTATATTTATTACAAAAATACGCTAAGTCATTGTCTTATAAAGAAAAAACCTAAAAAAGTGCTTGCAAAGCCCTTTTTTTTTATCTATAGTTCGAATTGGTGGAGAAAAGTGGGTTTTTGTGGGGAATAAAAACTAATGCTAAGGGTGGTTTTTATTCCTCATTTTTTAAAAGAATTATAGGTGAAGTAATTAAATAATGTTTCGCGGTGCCACAAATTTAAGTATGGATGCAAAAGGCAGGCTCGCAGTTCCAGCCAAGCATCGTGATGCATTATTTACGCAGTCCACCGGTAACATCGTACTTACTGCGCATCCGCATCGTTGCTTATTGTTATATCCCCAGCCTGCATGGGAGCCAATTCAATCCAAAATGATGGGTTTATCAAGTTTTGATAAACAATCTTCGGCGTTACAAAGACTGCTGGTGGGTTATGCAGAGGATATTACGCTGGATAATGCTGGACGTTTCTTGGTTTCACCTGTGTTGCGCGAGTTCGCAGGGTTAGAAAAAGAGGTAATGTTGGTTGGTCAGGGCAGCCATTTTGAGTTATGGAATATGGAAGCATGGCACAAGCAGCTTTTAAATGTAGTTGGCAACAGCGATATCGAGATGCCAGCAGAATTAGACGGGTTTTCATTATGATGATGGGCGCGAAGGTTGCGCCCGCCTCAGTCTCAGAGTCGCCGTCTCTTGAGCAAACATCGCATACCACGGTTTTGTTGGATGAGGCTGTGGATGCGCTCAATATTCATGCGGACGGTACGTACATTGATTGCACGTTTGGCCGTGGCGGGCATAGTAAAAAAATATTAGAAAAGTTAGGTAGTAAAGGTCGTTTATTCGCAATTGATCGCGATTTGGCGGCTCTGACAGTGGGTCGATCAATTAAAGATATACGGTTTCAAATCGAACATCTGCATTTTTCAGAAGTGAATCAATTGGCAGTAAAACACAAATTACACAATGTAGACGGCATTTTGCTCGATTTGGGTATTTCATCGCCGCAGATCGATGAAGGTGCGCGTGGCTTTAGTTTTAGGTTTGATGCGCCTTTAGATATGCGTATGGATCAATCGTGTGGCAAAACTGCTGCAGAGCAGTTGACCACAATTTCGGAACAAAAATTAGGGGAGGTTATAAAAGATTATGGTGAAGAACGGTTTGCTAAGCAGGTTGCAAGGGCGATTATTAAGGAGCGCAATGACGGGCGCGCCATCACCACTACCGGACATCTTGCCAAGATCGTGGCAAGTGCAATCCCCAAGATCGAACCGGGGCAAAACACTGCAACGCGCACCTTTCAAGCTTTACGGATTTTCGTCAATCAGGAGCTTGAGGAGCTATCGCTAGTATTGCCGCAATGCATAAGCTTGTTGGCTACTGGCGGCAGATTGGTTGTTATCAGTTTTCATTCGCTAGAGGATCGTATCGTTAAGCGCTTTATTAAAAACGAAGAGGATCGTGACAGGTTGCCAAAAAATCTTCCTGTAAAAGCTAAAGACCTGCCCAAGCCACGGCTGATTTCTATAGGAAGGGCTATAAAACCAAGTATAGAAGAAATAAAACACAACCCGCGTGCTAGGAGCGCAGTGATGCGTGTTGCAATGAGAACAGCAACGCCATGACGCGACTTAATTTAATTTTGTTTTTTACGCTCATTACAGTGAGCCTGGGCGTAGTCACATCGCAACATAAGGCGCGCAAGTTGTATTTTGAATTAGAGCAACAAGAAGAACTTGCCAAAAAATATGAAACTGAATATGGACAATTGCAGTTGGAACAAAGTACTTGGGCAATGCACTCGCGAGTAGAAGATCTGGCTAGCAAAAGATTGCAGATGCAAGTGCCTGATGCAAAACGTATTCAAGTAATTTCGTTGGAAGAAATATCGAAATAACATGGCATACGCACATCCACAACATCACCTAGTGAAACTACCAGCATGGCGTCGTCGCGTACTGCTGATTTGTGTGTTGGCGGGTTTTGTCGCTCTACTTTTACGCGGCATTTATCTGCAAAGTTTACATAAAGAATTTTTGCAACAAAAAGGAGACGCTCGTTATAGCCGTACGCTTATATTACAGGCACATCGCGGCAAAATAAGTGACCGTAATGGTGAGTTGCTGGCAATTAGCAGCCCAGTAGAGTCTGTGTGGGCAAGTCCGCCGGATGTGCAAATCAATGCAAAACAAAAAGCGACCTTAGCAAAACTTTTAGGCATCAAAACCAAAGAATTCGACAAAAAAGTGGCCAATACAGAACGTGAGTTTGTGTACTTAAAACGTCGCATCTCACCTGCATTGGCAGCAAAAGTAATGGGTCTGGAGATTCAGGGAATTTTTCTTCAACGCGAATACAAGCGTTTTTATCCTGCGGGTGACGTGACTGCGCATATTGTGGGATTCACGGGTATTGATGATAACGGTCAAGAGGGTTTTGAGTTGATACAAAATGCCACACTTTCAGGAAAGCCAGGCGAGCGGCGCGTCATAAAAGATAGACAAGGACGCATTGTCGAGGATTTAGAGGCCGTCAAAGTACCACAAGATGGGCGCGACTTAGTGTTAAGCATAGACCGTAGAATCCAATATTTGGCATTCAGGGAGTTGTCCAAGGCACTAGAACAATTTAAAGCAAAAGCGGCTTCAGCAGTTGTGCTTGATGCGAAAACGGGGGAGGTGTTAGCCATGGTAAATTTGCCTACCTATAACCCCAACAATCCGGTAAACATTCAGGGTAAAACACGCAATCGCGCCATCACGGATATATTTGAGCCAGGGTCTACTATGAAACCAGTAGCTGCTGCTGCTGCGATGGAATTCGGTCCTTATAAGCCTTATACGAAGATTGATACAGGCGGCGGTTTTATGACCATAGGTCCTGCGACCATACATGATGCGCATCCGCATGGGGTGCTTACAGTTGCTCAAGTTATACAGATGTCATCAAATGTTGGGGCATCTAAGATGGCGCTAAGCCTTAAAAAAGAAGAGCTATGGAGTACATTTAATCAGCTTGGATTTGGCGCGCCTACACATGTTGGCTTTCCGGGAGAAGTATCAGGCAAACTTCGCGCCTATAAAACTTGGCGACCAATCGAGCAGGCAACCATGTCTTATGGTCATGGCATTAGCGTGACTTTATTGCAATTGGCGCGCGCATACACTGTGTTTGCTAATGAAGGCGAATTAAAGCCAGTATCATTGATGAAATTGAAAGAAGCACCAGTTGGACATCAAGTGTTTTCAGCCCAAGTAGCTAATGACGTTAAAGATATGCTGGAGTTAGTGGTGCAGCCTGGTGGAACGGCAATAAGAGCGCAAGTAGCTGGTTATCGCGTTGCAGGAAAGACAGGTACGGCTCATAAATTGGGGCCAAATGGCTATGAGGAAGACAAGTATGTAGGTTCGTTTGTGGGTATGGCACCAGCTTCCAACCCACGTTTGATTATGGCTGTGATGATAGATGAGCCAACAACTGGCGAATATTATGGCGGCACAATTGCAGCGCCTGTCTTTAGCGCAGTGATGGCAGATACCTTGCGTATGTTAGCTGTGCCACAAGATTCGGCAAATACCAACGTGGTGATTCCTACAGAAACCTCTCCGGAAGCTAATGAAGCTGCCAAGGAGGTGATATGACACGTTATGTAATCAATACCGCTGTTAAGAACATTACCTCGGATAGTCGTCAGGTGCAGGCAGGAGATTTATTTTTAGCTTATCCCGGTGATAAAGCCGATGGTCGAAATTATATCGAAGAGGCCATTAAAAAGGGTGCTGTTGCTGTACTTTGGGATCCTAAGGACTTTTCCTGGAAACCTAATTGGAAGATTGAAAATACACCAATAAAGAACTTGCGCCAGCAGGCAGGCAGAATTGCAAGTCAGTTTTATAAAAAGCCATCAGATAAGTTATGGACGATTGGCGTGACTGGAACCAATGGAAAAACCTCAATCAGTCAATGGCTTAGTCAATGCTTTAATTTTCTGGGGCGGAAAACGGCTGTAATAGGTACGCTGGGTAATGGTTTGCCTAATCAACTTGAGCCTACTCAAAACACTACGCCAGATGCAGTAATGCTACAAGGTTTCTTGGCAGACTACGTGAAACAAGAAGTAGAGGTTGTGGCGATGGAGGTCTCGTCACATGGCTTGGATCAGGGGCGCGTGAATGGCGTTCATTTCGATGTAGCGGTGCTTAGCAATTTAACGCGTGACCATTTAGATTATCACGGAAGTTTCGAGAAATATGCAGCTGCGAAACGACGCTTGTTTGTTTCAACCGATCTAAAATTGGCAGTGCTGAATGCTGACGATGATTTCGGCAGAAAAATTGCAAAAGAATTGAATGCACTTGGTGTGGCAACTATGACCTACGGCATTGAGGGGGGTGATGTAAGAGCCTCAAAAATCCACTTTGAGCATAGTAGTTTTAGCTTCTTCGTCACCACGCCTTATGGTCAGGGAGATGTAAGCGCAAGCTTACTTGGTCGGTTTAACGTATATAACGTGTTGGCGGTGCTAGCAACTCTATTGCTTTCACAGGTAAGTTTAGCTGATGCAATAGAAGCGATTTCACATATTCAGTCAGCCCATGGGCGCATGCAAAAGCTGGGGGGTGGTGATTTACCTTTAGTGGTTGTGGATTATGCACATACGCCTGATGCCTTAGAGAAAGTGCTGCAGGCTTTAAAAGAACAAACAACAGCAAAACTCATTTGTGTGTTTGGTTGCGGCGGTAATCGTGATACCGGCAAGCGTGAATTGATGGGTAAAGTGACCAGCGATATTGCGGATGCCGCCGTTGTTACTTCAGATAACCCTAGAAATGAAAATCCCGAAAAGATTATTCAAGATATTTTAAAAGGCATGCATGGAAATTACGCGGTTGAGGAAGATCGCGCTAAGGCAATAAGTATTGCCATTTCCACTGCAAAAGCTGGTGATACAGTGCTGATTGCAGGAAAGGGGCATGAGTATTATCAAGAGATTGCGGGCGAGAGACATTACTTTAGTGATTTTGACCAAGCGCAAAAGGCACTAAAACGCTATGAGGAGGCATTACTTTGATGATGCTTTCAGAAGTAGCAAAAGCCCTTGATGTGCCAATGCGCGGTCATGATGTAAAAATTTTGAGTGTCGGAACTGATAGTCGCAGCATCGCAAAAGGTCAGCTTTTTGTGGGAATTAAAGGTGAAAACTTTGATGGCAATACTTTTGCTATGGAGGCTATAAAGCAAGGAGCTGCTGCGGCACTGGTATCAAAGACCAATACTCAAGCTATTCCTGCAGTGGTAGTTGAAAATGCACGTTTAGCTTTGGGTGAGTTGGCGCATTATTGGCGCAACAAGTTTAATTTGCCACTGGTAGCTGTTACTGGAAGCAGTGGCAAAACTACTGTAAAAGAAATGATTACAGCAATCATCAATGCTGCTAGCGGTAAAGTGCTGGCAACAAGAGGTAACCTGAATAATGACATTGGTATGCCTCTTACTTTGCTAAATATGAATAAAGATCATACGCATGCGGTGATTGAAATGGGTATGAACCATGAAGGCGAAATTCGCTATCTGAGCAAACTGGCAGCACCAACCATAGCCATAGTTAATAATGCAGGCACTGCACACATAGGTGAATTGGGCTCGCGTGAAGCTATTGCGCGTGCCAAAGGTGAGATATTTGAATATTTAGGGGCAGATGGTATTGCCATTATCAACGCAGATGACGATTTTGCAAATTACTGGAAATCCCTTAATAAAGATAGAAAAGTTATTACATTTGGTTTGAAGAATGCAGCAAATGTCACTGCAGAGGTTGAAGTAAAGCAAGGTTGTTCTGCGATTAATCTAAAAACACCCAACGGACAAATTCAGTTCAGTCTTAATGTTTTGGGCGAACACAATATCCAAAATGCGTTAGCTGCCAGTGCAGTTGCGGTTGCGTTGGGTGTATCAAATGTTGATATTGCAAATGGACTAGCGAATTTTAAGCCGGTCAAAGGGCGTTTGAATTGGCTTGAAGGAGTGAATGGAGCGGTGGTAATTGATGATACTTACAACGCAAACCCGGATTCCATGAAAGCCGCTATAGATGTGCTAGCCACCCAAAAAAGTACGCAAATATTCGTAATGGGTGATATGGCGGAATTAGGTATAGACGCAGCAAAAATGCATGAAGAAATTGGCGCTTACGCAAAACAAAAAGGTATTGAGCATTTCTTTAGTTTTGGCGACTTAAGCAAGCTCGCCAGTAAAGAATTTGGTAAAAATGCACAACATTTCGACAAGCTGGAAGCCTTGCTGGAAGCACTTTATAAGAACATGAGTAAGGATGTTACGGTGTTGGTGAAAGGCTCACGTTTCATGAAGATGGAGCGTGTGGTGAATCAAATTATAAAAGAAAAATTAGTCATGGAGGTGCACTGATGTTACTTGAACTGGCGCGTTATTTGGCACACGATATTCGTGGTTTTAATGTGTTCAATTACATTACCCTGCGCGCTGTAATGGCCACGCTTACCGCCCTGACGATTTCATTTATGGTTGGTCCTCGCATGATTAAAAAATTGACCGAATACAAAGTTGGTCAAGCTGTGCGTGAGGATGGACCACAAACACACTTAATCAAGGCAGGTACACCTACCATGGGTGGCGCATTGATTTTGGTGGCAATCGCGGTAGCGACTTTGTTGTGGGGAGACTTGCACAACAAATATATTTGGGTGGTACTGATCACGACTTTGGGTTTTGGCGCGATCGGTTGGGTGGATGACTACCGTAAAGTAGTGCATCGCAATCCCAAAGGATTATCGGCAAAAGCCAAGTATTTTTGGCAGAGCTTAATTGGTTTTGGTGTCGCAATTTTTCTATACCAAACCGCCACGTCTCCTGTGGAAACAACCCTCATTTTCCCGTTTTTTAAACACCTAATCTTACCCTTGGGTATGGTTGGCTTTATTGTGCTGACCTATTTGGTGATTGTAGGTAGCAGTAATGCAGTGAATTTAACCGATGGCTTGGATGGTTTGGCAATCATGCCGACAGTGATGGTAGGTAGCGCGCTGGCAATATTTGCTTATGTGGCAGGGCATTTATATTTCTCAAAATATCTCGGTGTGCCGTATGTCGCAGGCGCGGGAGAGCTGATGGTGTTTTGTGCGGCGATGGCAGGTGCTGGTTTAGGGTTTTTATGGTTTAACGCCTACCCGGCAGAAGTGTTTATGGGTGACGTAGGTGCATTAGCACTGGGAGGAGCGTTGGGTGTGGT
>Ga0315912_10002739_pt1 | contig 18380 bp, 18 predicted proteins | sample VfabasoilMG_FD_204469 | JGI IMG/M metagenome (GOLD analysis project Ga0315912, IMG submission 204469) | Garden soil microbial communities collected in Santa Monica, California, United States - V. faba soil | ecosystem: Environmental > Terrestrial > Soil > Garden | place: USA: California...
ACCCAAACGCGCGGAAGCCGCACTGGAAGATATGGCCGATTTATTTCGCGTTTTGATGGCGGAAAATCGTGACTTGGTGCCGCTAGAAAAGGAAATCGCACTATGTCGTCAATATTTGAGTTTAGAAAGTCTGCGTTTAGAAGATCGCTTAAAAATTAACTGGCAAATTGATGAGATGCCACCAGAAGCACTTATACCACCTCTTATTTTGCAGCCCTTGCTCGAAAACGCTGTTTACCATGGCATAGAGCCTCTGCCGGAAGGTGGTGAAATTGTAGTTGCGATCACCGCCAAACATAAAGAATTACATATCAACATTAGCAACCCTTACGCACCGGAAAATGACCATCATAATGGCAACAAAATGGCGCTCAAAAATATTAATGAGCGCTTAAGACTACACTTTGATTTAGAGGCTTCACTTAAAAACGAAATTAAAGATAAGCTTTACAATGTACATATTAGATTGCCTTATGAAACCTAGTAAAATAAAAGTTAAGTAAATGCCATCGCTCAAAATCCTGATTGCTGATGATGAAGCGCCCGCCCGCAACCGATTGCGTGATTTGTTGGGCGAATTTGATTATATAAACATTGTAGCTGAAGCTAAAAATGGCAAAGAAGCTCTGGATTTAGCCATTGGGACGAATCCGGATGTGTTACTACTAGATATCCGCATGCCTTTGATGGATGGCCTTGAAACAGCTCAGCATGCGCAAAAATTAACGCCTAAACCGCAAGTTATTTTTACCACCGCTTATGATGCTTATGCAATCAAGGCATTTGATTTAAGCGCTATCGATTATTTGCTCAAACCCATTCGATTGGAGCGTCTACAAGCTGCCCTTGAAAAAGTACAAGCTCTGCAACCTAATCAACTAGAGGCGCTCAGACCACTACAAAAGACACGTAGTCACTTAAGTATTCATGAACGAGGTCGCGTAATTTTAGTACCAATTAGAGATATTGTTTATTTACGTGCAGAGCTCAAATATGTCACCGTGCGTACAATAGAACATGAATATTTACTGGAAGAATCGCTTACCCATTTGGAGAACGAATTTGGTGAGCAGTTTTTGCGACTACATCGCAATTGTTTAGTGTCTAAAGAATATATTGCAGGCTACGAAAAACATATAGATGAGAATAACGATTCGCAATGGCACGCCTTATTAAAAGGCGTGCCAGAAACTATAGCGATTAGCCGTCGTCAACAGCATTTAGTGCGACAAACTTAAAGGCTTTAAAATTCTAGGGATTTTTATTTTTATTAAAGTCTTCTATTACCTTCGCTGCCCATTCTTTTCCCCCTAACCCAAATGCAAGTGCGAGCGCAAAAAAGAATGCTCCAAACACAATTATAAATAACGAATGTATGAGCTTCATGCCAATGCCCAGCTGCTCTAATGCAATAAAAATCGCCAAAATCTGAATGCCATATTCGGCGGAAGTACTTACCACTAAGGCATGTTCAAATTTTATGCTATGCAACCATGCAAACACTAAACGATTAATAAACCGTGCTAACAAGGTACCAAAAACTATCACCAAAATAGCCACGATAATGTGTGGAAGATAGCTAGCGAGTTGTTGCAACAATTCGGCGACCGCATTTAGTTCTAATGCGTTTGCACCAGTAATTACAAACAATAAAATCACTAACCAATAAATCACTTCACTGATGATGCCACTTAAGGTGACATTAAAACTTCCACTATTCATAAAGGCTTCCAAGCCTGATTTTTGAGAAAATTTATCAAATTGCATTAGGTCTAATAAACGTTTAACACCTGATCTTACGAGTTTAGCTACGATCCAGCCAAAAAATAAAACAACTAAAACTGCAAGCAATTTAGGCACAAAATTCACCAATTGAAGCCAAAATTGATTAAGCGAATCGATAAAAATGTCTACTTGGTATTGCATAAGTCCTCCTAAAATAAAAGTTAAAACAATGAGTTAACGCAAAATTAATCAACCCCCTGATTAAATTTTAAATTCTAGCGAAACATTAGCTTAACCTAAAAAACACAAATTCTTGTAACGCTTTGTAATTTAGCGCCTATGCTAAAATTCATATCATGAATCCTTTCATTCCTAAAAAACTAGTTATTGCCTCTCGCGAAAGCGTTCTCGCTATGTGGCAAGCCAAGCATATTCAAGAAAAATTAAAGACGCTATACCCAACATGCGATGTGCAGATTTTAGGTATGACCACTACAGGTGATCAAATTCTAGATTCGCCTCTTGCGCGCATTGGTGGCAAAGGCTTATTTGTAAAAGAATTGGAAACAGCATTGGCGGATGGTAGTGCTGATTTAGCCGTGCATAGCATGAAAGACGTGCCAATGAACTTGCCGGATGGCTTCACATTAGCGGCTACTGGTGAACGTGAGGACGCACGTGATGCGTTTATTTCAAACGATTATCCATCTTTAAAAGATTTGCCACATGGCAGTATTGTTGGCACGTCAAGTTTACGTCGTCAGAGTCAGTTACAAGCACGTTTTCCTTATCTTAAAATTGAATCATTACGGGGTAATTTACAAACCCGTTTACGCAAACTGGATGAAGGACAATATAGCGCGATTATTTTGGCAGCAGCCGGTTTAATTCGTCTCGGCTTAGCCAGCCGCATTAGAGATACCATCGATCCTCAAGATAGTATCCCTGCTGTTGGACAAGGCGCTTTGGGAATTGAAATTAATGCCGAGCGACAGGATTTATTACAAATACTTGCGCCACTTAATCATGCAGATTCACAATTATGTGTAGAGGCCGAACGTGCTTTTAGCCGCGCTTTGGCAGGCAGCTGCACGGTGCCGCTGGGCGCTTACGCATTAAGAGAAGGTAACACCATCAATATCACTGGTTTTGTGGCGAGCGTAGATGGTAAACAAATGTTACGGGAAAACATTACTGGCTCAATCGCTGATGCAGAAGCTGTTGGTAGAGCTTTGGCAGAAAAATTGATTGCACGAGGCGCAGATAAAATCTTAGCTGAGTTAGATCATATAAATAAATGAATGCGCCTTTAACTGGCCTGAGCTTTGCCATTACCCGCCCTACCGAGCAAGCCAAAAAGCTTGCTGAATTGATCAAAAATGCGGGCGGCACGCCGATTATATTTCCCCTTATCGAGATCACCATGCTTGATGACTATGTCTTATTTGATAGAGTCATCAGCGAAATCACTCAGTACGACTGGGCTATTTTTATCAGTAGCAATGCTGTCCAAAATAGCATGCCTAGACTTATTCAAAAATTTGGATTGCCAGAAAAACTAAAATTCGCCGCTATTGGCCCGATTACTGCCGACGAGTTGAAAAATTTTGGGATAAAAAGCGTACTGACGCCACAAAATCGTTTTGATTCTGAAGCTTTACTTCAATTGCCTGAGATGCAAGACGTGGAGAACAAAAAAATCATCATCTTTCGCGGAGTGGGCGGTCGCGAATTATTAGCAGACACCCTCAAACAACGTGGTGCGATAGTAAATTTTGCAGAATGCTACAAACGTATCAATCCACAAAATGACTGCAAGATACTAGAGAAACAGTGGATTGACAAAAAGCTGCATGGGATAGTTGTCACTAGCTCAGAGGCTATGCGCCATTTGATTGATTTAGCCGGAAAAGAAAACTGGCTTAAAAAGATACCTATTTTTGTAAATCATGCACGTATTGCAGAGCAATCATTATCGTTAGATTTGCAAATATATATTGCCAAAACTGCGGGAGATGAAGCAATGCTGCAAATTCTAATCTCTACACTTTCGCCACAGGGTTTGCATAAGTAAACGCATCTGAGAAAAATTCATCTGCGCTCAAACCTTGTTCTACAAAGGCTTTATGCGCTACATCAACCATCACCGGTGCACCGCACACATAAGCCTGATAAGCGCTTAGATCTTCAATATCATCCAAAACCGCCTGATGCACATACCCCGTTCTGCCTTGCCAGTTATCTTTAGCCTTAGATTCAGATAAAACAGGAATATAGGTGATTTGAGTGTGTTCTTTCGCCCATTTCTGACAAATATCATCCATATATAAATCTTCTAGACTACGTGCGCCGCGGTATAGTTTGATGGGGCGGGGATTAGCTGAATGCAACATATGCTCAATGATGCCTTTGATAGGCGCAAAACCGGTGCCCCCCGCAACTAAGACAATCGGTTTTTCTGAATCTTCTCGCAGATAAAAAGTGCCGAATGGCGCCTCGATACGCAAAATTGCCTTTTCTGGCATCTCATTAAACACATATTCTGTAAATTGTCCGCCAGCAATCAGGCGCAAGTGCAACTCTAGCCCAAGCTCGTCGTGCGGCGCATTAGCGATAGAAAATGCACGGCGTTTGCCATCTTTGAGAATGAACTCTATATATTGCCCCGCCATAAATTGTAAACGCTCACTGCTGGGCAACTGTAAATACAATGACATCACATCATGTGCGAGTTTTTCTTTCTTCAAAACACGTGCGGGCAAAATACGTGGCTTAACACCATGAATATTAACTAATTCGTGACACTCAATGACTAGATCTTCGAGCGGCCTTGCACAACAAAATAACGAATTACCTGCCGCAAGTTCATCATCACTGATTGCACTTCTTTGATAATCATCATGTATCACTTTACCACTGATGATTTTGCCCTTGCAGGAACCACAGGCGCCATTCCGACAACCATAGGGTAAATTTATTCCCGCATCGATAGCAGCTTCTAGCACCGTTTGGCTGGGTTTTACTTCAAATTGATGTCCGCTTGATTGAACGGTAACTTTTGCCATTATTTTCTCTTGCCGGTTAGTCTGTGTCTTTGTTGATATTGATTACTTCTTCTTTAATTTCAATATATTCGCCTTCGATCACATCATCGTTCGCAGCTGGTCGCTTACTTGTACCCATTCCACCATTAGTTTGATAGTTACTTGAACCATCCGCGGTAACTTTGGACTGCTGGATTGGAATCAGTAGTAATATCACTGCAATCACATCAGTTATCACACCTGGGATTAGCAATAACACACCCGCAACCATATTTCGTGCACTTCCAAGCACAGTTTTAATCGGGTTTCCGCCTGTGCTAAGGCTTTGCATCATTTTAGCGGAAATTAACTGTTTTTCACCACGAATCAATCGAATGCCTAAATAACCAATCGCAACCAAGTACAATAGCAGCCACCAGCCATATTGCTCCCCTAATGCTATAAGTAAAATTAGCTCGGCGATGGGAAAAGCGAGTAAAATGAGACCTATTAAAAAACGCATGTTATCGAACTTCCTGAAAAAATTATTCTCAATCTACATCTAGATGGTGGTTTGTAACGTAAATTACAATGATGAAATACTTAATTATCTAAATTGTGCACATCCATGTTAAAACGTTTTTTATTCTTGAGCAGTTTCTTATTATTCATTTGGCACCCAGCCATTGCAGAAAATACAAGTAGCTCCGCCAAAAATATTTTTGCTGAAAACACGGATGATGATTTTTTACCGCCCGATGAGGCTTTCAAACTTAATATAGATGAAGTTTCTGGCACTGTCATTGAAGCAAAGTTCACAATCGTTCCAGGATATTATCTATATAAAGAGCGCATTAAATTCGCCATCAAGGACGCAAGCCAAGGCAATATTAGCAGCATTGATTTACCTATTGGCGAAATTAAAGATGACCCTAACTTTGGCAAACAAGAAGTATATCACCATGATTTCATCGCTAAAATTAAGACTGCGAATACCGTAAAAGAAATTGTTTTAGATGCAAGCTATCAAGGTTGTAGCGAAAAGGGCTTGTGCTATGCGCCACAACATAAAACCTTCAATTTAGTTCTAAATAATTCCGAAAAAGATACTGCCCTGCAAGCCAATATTGATGGGGCTTCTGAGGCATCATCAAACGACGATCAGGCTACTACATTGCTAAAAGGCGGCAAATTATGGTTGATTGCAATTGGGTTCTTTGGTTTTGGCCTATTGCTGGCGCTCACACCTTGCGTATTGCCAATGATACCGATTCTTTCTGGCATTATTGTGGGCGATAAAAAAGTACATCATCATGCCACTAGCCGTTTACATGCTTTTAATCTTTCATTAGCTTATGTACTTGGTGTGGCGCTTAGCTATACACTTGCAGGTATCGCCGCAGGTTTATCTGGTCAACTTTTAAGTAATGCGCTGCAAAACCCATGGGTATTAGGTGTTACGGCACTTATTTTTGTCATTCTTTCATTTTCAATGTTTGGTTTTTACGAACTGAGACTTCCTCACAAAATCGAGAATCGCATGGTTAATACGGCCAATCGACTCAAAGGAGGGCAGTTTTTAGGTGTCTTCATCATGGGAGTGATTTCTGCGTTGATTGTCAGCCCTTGTGTTGCTGCGCCGCTTGCTGGTGCACTTTTATACATTAGTCAAACACATGATGTAGTTTTAGGAGGCGTTGCATTATTTGCACTTTCTATCGGCATGGGTGTGCCTCTATTATTAATTGGGGCCTCAGCTGGCCACGTGTTACCGAAAGCAGGGGTTTGGATGACTGCTGTACGTAACTTTTTCGGCGTAATTATGTTGGCAGTTGCCATTTATATCGTCTCGCCAGTTATTCCGGCGAGCCTACAGTTAGTATTATGGGCAGCCCTTCTAATTATTCCCGCTATTTATTTACATGCTTTAGATAACTTGCCAATAAACAGCACCACAGGAAAATCACATCCGTGGATGCGTTTTTGGAAAGGTATTGGAATCATTCTGTTAGTGTTAGGAGTGGCTTTGTTGGTGGGCGCTGTTTCCGGCGCAAAATCACCTCTACAACCGCTTGCAGGTTTTCGATCAGCTTCTGCGATAGGCCCTGAAACCACTTTACCTTTCAAGCGCGTTAAAAACACGGCCGAGCTAGATGCACAAATTAATGCTGCAAAAGGCAAAATCGTGATGCTCGATTTTTATGCCGATTGGTGTACTTCGTGTAAAGAAATGGAACAGTTTACTTTTAGCGACTCAGCTGTACAGAAATCACTCAAAAATGCAATATTATTGCAAGCCGATGTGACAGATAATACAGGTGAAGATCTTGCACTATTAAAGCGCTTTAATTTATTTGGCCCACCTGGCATTATATTTTTCAATCGATCAGGCCAAGAAATTAAGTCGATAAAAGTTATCGGCTATGAAGAAGCCACCAAATTTTTAGCCATTGTCAATCAAGTCAACGCACTCACGACTAATGAATGCAATCCAACCATAGTCTGTTAAAAGTCTAATAAAATATGTTAAATAAATTACTTTCGCCCGTAGGCTCTATCATTCTTATTATTTGTATTGGTCTTGCTACGAGCTATTTCATCTCCCACCACCCAACCGTTCAAGAAAGTAATGATGGAGGAGAATCCACTCAGGCTTTTTTTGCGGCAACTTTCCTCGATGCAAATGCTAAACCACAAGCCTTAAAACAATGGCAAGGTAAGATCATTGTGTTGAATTTTTGGGCGACTTGGTGCCAGCCATGCAGGGAAGAAATGCCGGAGCTTTCAGAACTGAATACTCAATATAAAGACAAAAATGTTATTGTTTTAGGCCTTGCAATTGATGATGTAAAAATGATTCAAGATTTTATTAAGGAAACTAAAATCAGTTATCCCCTTTTAGCTGCTGAAGAAGGGGGCATGGATTTAGCTTCAAGCTTTGGTAATAATAAAAGTGTATTGCCTTATACAGTTATTATTAAGCCTGACGGAGGCATTGCAAAAACCTATTTCGGGCGCATTTCTAAGCAACAGCTAGAAGCAGCTTTGATTAAATTATTCTAAAATAATTTTAGCTTTTTTATTCAATCACTTAAGTCAAACCTTTTGTACAACTTCGCTTAATTTCTGCGAATCTGCTGGACAAAATTACGTAACTTCGGCAAACTCGCAGTTATGAGCAAGTATAAAAAAATAGAAATTATTAAGTAATGGCCACTAAATCCATTTTAGTATTACATGGCCCTAATCTTAATTTATTAGGGCAGCGTGAGCCCGAACACTATGGGCAACTCACGCTTGCGGACATTAACCAAAACTTAAGCGAACTTAGCAAAGCGTCTGATATCTCGTTAGAAACCTTTCAAAGCAATGCCGAAGCAGAGATTGTTACCAAAATACAATCATTAGCCAATAAAGCTGATTTTATTATTATTAATCCCGCCGCATTTACCCACACATCAATTGCAATCCGGGATGCATTATCTGCAGTAAAAATTCCTTTTATCGAAGTACATTTATCGAATGTTTATGCCCGCGAAAGTTTTAGACACCATTCCTATTTCAGTGATATTGCAGTGGGGGTGATAAGCGGCTTAGGTGCAGAAGGTTACAACGCTGCATTACGATACGCACTCCATCAGCTTAACAAATAATATATCAAAACAAATTAACTCATTCAGAGGTTATTATGGATTTACGCAAACTTAAAAAATTAATTGATTTGGTAGAGGAATCTGGCATTTCTGAGCTAGAGCTCACTGAAGGTGAAGAAAAGGTTCGTATTAGTCGCGCCCTCATGCAAAGCGCAGCGCCAGTAGCACACTATGTGGCAGCGCCTCAAGCACCACAGCAAGCCCCCGCTCAAGCCGCTCCGGCAGCAGAATCAGCAACTGCGCCTGCAATACAAGGTCATGTAATTAAGTCACCAATGGTCGGCACGTTTTATCGTTCGTCTTCACCTGATGCTAATCCTTTTGTAGAAGTAGGCACAACCGTCGCGATAGGCGATACTGTTTGCATTATTGAGGCCATGAAACTTCTCAACGAGATTGAATGTGATCATGCCGGGGTGATTAAGAAAATATTGGTTGAAAATGGTCAGCCCGTGGAATACGGTGAACCATTATTTGTGATTGGTTAGCACGGTATGTTTGAGAAAATACTGATCGCTAACCGCGGCGAAATAGCTTTGCGAGTGCAGCGTGCATGCCGCGAACTTGGTATTAAAACCGTTGCCGTACATTCTGAAGCCGATAAAGAGGCAAAATATGTTAAGTTAGCCGATGAATCTGTTTGTATTGGCCCCGCCCCTTCCAATCAAAGTTATTTGAGCATTCCTGCTGTAATTAGTGCAGCTGAGGTAACAGATGCACAAGCAATTCATCCCGGTTATGGTTTTTTGTCTGAAAACGCAGATTTTGCAGAACGGGTAGAACAAAGCGGTTTTGTATTTATTGGGCCGCGCGCCGAAACAATCCGCTTGATGGGTGATAAAGTTTCGGCTAAGGATGCGATGAAAAAAGCAGGCGTCCCATGTGTGCCTGGTTCAGATGGAGCCTTATCAGACGATTCTGCAGAAATTCTCAAAACTGCAAAAAAAATCGGCTATCCTGTTATTGTCAAAGCGGCAGGTGGTGGTGGTGGACGGGGAATGCGCGTAGTGCATACAGAAGCAGCACTAATCAATGCGGTTAGCATGACCAAGGCCGAAGCGCAAGCGGCTTTTGGTAACCCCATGGTTTATATGGAAAAATTTCTAGAAAACCCACGTCATATTGAGATTCAAGTTTTAGCCGACCAGCATGGAAATGCAGTTTTTTTGGGGGATCGTGATTGCTCGATGCAACGCCGCCACCAAAAAATAATAGAAGAAGCTCCCTCACCATTACTACCAGCTAAACTGCGCGACAAAATCGGTGAGCGTTGTGCAGAAGCTTGTCGCAAAATCAAATATCGTGGGGCTGGTACATTTGAGTTTTTGTATGAAAAAGGCGAGTTTTTCTTTATTGAAATGAATACACGCTTACAAGTTGAGCACACTGTAACTGAAATGATTACGGGGTTAGATCTTGTTCAGCAGCAGATTTTTGTTGCAGCAGGTGAGAAATTAAAATTTCGCCAAAAAGATATTGAATTAAGGGGACATGCAATTGAGTGTCGTATCAATGCGGAAGATCCATACAATTTTATACCCTCACCTGGTCGTATCACTACTTTTCATATGCCTGGCGGTCCTGGAGTACGTATAGATACCCATGCTTATGCAGGATATACCGTTCCATCTAATTATGATTCAATGATAGGCAAGTTGATTACATATGGCGCCACTCGTGATCAAGCCATCGCTCGCATGAGAATCGCATTATCTGAAATGATGGTGGATGGTATTAAAACCAACATCCCATTACATGCGGACTTGATGGCAGATACCGCTTTTCATCTAGGTGGGACTAGCATTCATTACCTTGAGCAAAAACTAGGTATCCAAAATAAGTAGTGGCTTGGCTATTACTTAAAATTCAAGCAAACGATCATAATGCAGACGCTATCAGCGATGCACTAATGTCATTGGGCGCTCTTTCCGCCAGTATCGAAGATGCATACGCTGAAACACTTGGCGAACAAGCGATTTTTGGTGAGCCTAGTGACCCACCGCCTGGTATCTGGCAGCAAAATATCGTCACTGCGATGCTGGATGAAGCTGCTGATGTGAATCAGATTCTACAACGTCTAAAAATCGCCACCAATATTAAACAGTTGAGCTACTCTACAGAAATTATTGCAGACCAAGACTGGGTGCGTGCCACCCAAGCACAATTTGATCCGATTGAAATTACCGATAATCTATGGATTGTGCCTACTTGGCATCAGGCGCCTCATCAAGACGCTATCAATATTATGCTCGACCCAGGCTTGGCTTTTGGTACTGGTAGTCATCCCACTACACATTTGTGTTTAGAATGGTTAACGCAACAATCGCTTGGCGATGTATTAGATTATGGGTGTGGCTCTGGCATTCTAGCAATTGCGGCAAAAAAATTAGGCGCTGCTCATACCATCGGAGTAGATATTGATCATCAGGCTATCATTGCTAGTCAATATAATGCAGAACAAAATAAAGTTGCAATCAATTTTTACGATGCAAATGAATTCTCAAATCAAGAATTTGATATTGTCGTTGCTAATATTTTGTCAAGCGCTTTAATGGTGCTTGCGCCAGCCCTTGCAAGCTATTGCAAAACTGGTGGTAAATTGGCATTATCGGGGATACTGGAAGCTCAAAGCGAAGCAATTATTATGCGTTATAGTGAATGGTTTAAAATGGATACGCCTAAACAAAAAGATGTATGGGTATTACTGACTGGCACTAAAAAATGAATTACATCACTTCTTGCCCTAAGTGCGAAACTCAATTTCTGCTCAATAAGGCACATATAAAAGCTCATCGCGGTAAAGTACAGTGCGGACATTGTGAACACGTTTTTAACGCCAAAAATCGCTTGACTGAAGTATCAGACGACATTAACAGCACAGAAGAATATCAAGCAAGTTTAGAGCATGCAAATCAAGAAAGCATGACTGAAAGTGCTCACAATGATACTTATCCTGAATCAATACCAGATGGGGAAACTGAATTAATAGATAAACCAATTTATATTGGTGAATTTAGTCCTACGATTACAGAACCAATTACTATTGAAGACCTGACCACTGACCCGAAATTTTCCAAGAAAAAAATAAAGCTTAATCTTTGGTTCTCACTAGCCAGCTTTTTTTTGCTTGTGCTTACAGCCTTGCAGGCTATTTATTTTATGCGTACTAAACTTGCCGCAGAATACCCTCAATTTAAGCCTTTGCTTGTAAAAACATGTGATCTTCTCAATTGTGAAATTGGGTTACCAAAAGATATCGACTTTCTCGCAATTGATGACTCTGATATGCAAGAAGATGAGGACTATCAAGGTGTAATCAATTTTTCAAGTTCGCTTATCAATAATGCTAATTATGCTCAAGCTTATCCCAATATTGAACTCACTCTTACCAATACCGAAGACCGGCCAGTTTTAAGAAAATTAATCAAACCTACTGAGTATTTAGTAGCAAATACAAAAATTCATAATGGTATGCATGCGCATGAAGAAGTACGGATTAAACTTGCGATTAATCCAAGTGATATCGCAGTTGCGGGTTATCGTGTCCTACTGGTTTACTAACATTAGTCTAATGATTTTCATTAGATGTTTTTAATCACATTACATACGCTTGCTATTGAATGCTCCTGTAATATACAAGTCATAGTATTACATATTAACCAATTAGGAGAATATTATGTGGACAACACCAGCTGCTACTGAAATGCGTTTCGGTTTCGAAGTTACAATGTATGTAATGAACAAATAAGCAATTGCTTATACAAAAAGGCGCCTAGTGCGCCTTTTTTATTTCTCGCTTTTATAGAAAACTAAATATGACTTTCCAAGTACCGCATAGAAACATCTACCGAGTACAGAAATCGGTCGTATTGCCAATCGCCTAAATCTGAATATAAATAAGCCCACGTTGAAATCAGATAATATTTAGCTTGGGTTTTATCGCATTGTATGGCTTCGCAATATTTCTTCATGGCACGTCGAAATGCTAATTTTCCTAAATTTAACGAAATTGCAGCACGGATCAAATCATAAAAAGCGTAGCCTTTCAATGTAGCCCCATTCCAATCAATAATAGAAAATATTGTGTCATCGTTTCTCAGCAAATTTCCGCACCATAAATCATTATGTGCGCTCACTAGTAATGGTTGCCAAGTTTTGTCTTTTATAGCATTTAAAGCAATTAAAGCTATATTTTTATAGATTAATGGTAATTCTGGGGCGTCTGCCAGTGCAAAGAGTAATTTGGTAAAATGCTCTTCTTTTTCTTTTTCCGTGGCTTTTTTTTGCGTTACTTTCGCGACTTCAATCACCCAATTGATTAGTTCTTTCTTAACTAGAAATTGATCAAATTGGCGCAATAACAATTTGCTATGTAGCGGTCTATAATAACGAGAGATAGAATAAGTCAGGCCATTACACTCACCCACTTCCAAAGGTATTAAAAGTTTCTTTGCAAGAGTCTCTCCAATATTATTAGCAAATTCATGGAGTTTTTCATATCCGCTTTTTACTGCATCAGGGACCTTGTTTGGTGAGACAATTACAAAAGCCTTTGCTAATTGAGTTTTGTCTGTAAACACCAAATAGTTCTGGGTGGCGTCATCTACCAACACTTCTGTTTTAAATGATTTAATAATAATTTGGTTTGTATCTACTGCTAATTGCTTAGCAAGTGCAGTAATAATTTTTGAATCTAAAGGCATATGTTGTTATTTTATTAATTAATGTTTTTCATATAGTCTGAATTGATCAGTTTGATCGATTCTGCGATTTTTTCCACTGCCTCTATACGTACAAAACTTTTGCGCCAAGCAATAGCAATACGTCGTGTTGGCGTAGGCTTAGTAAATGGAATCACCTTAATAAGTGGGCTATTGTAACGGTCTGCAGTGGCCGAGCATGGTAACACTGTTATTCCTAAATTAGAAGCTACCATATTACGAATGGTTTCTAGCGAGTTACCTTGCAAAATTTCACCTTTGCGCGAAAGCTCCGGACAAGCTTGTGTGACTTGGTTACTAAAACAATGCCCACTATTAAGCAATAACACTTTTTCTTCTGACAGCTCATCTGGCTCAATGTTCTTACGATTTACCCAACGATGATCAATTGGCACCACAACGGCAAAATCTTCATCGTATAGTGCTTTAGTTTGCACTCCTGGCACATCAAACGGCAAAGCGATAATTGCCGCATCAATTATGCCATTACGCAATTGCGCTTCTAAATTTGCAGTTAATGTTTCTTCGATTTCCAGCGGCATATTAGGTGCTGTCTTGCGTAAAATAGGAATAATTTCTGGCAATAAGTAAGGCCCAACCGAATGAATCATTCCAAGTTTAAACAAGCCATCCAACTGATTAGTACCAAGTTTGGCCATTTCCTTTAGATTTGATGCCTGTTCAAGCACTGTATTTGCTTGTTCGACAATTTTTGCACCGATTTCCGTCAAACTTACTTCGGTTCGGCTACGCTCAAAAATCATCACACCCAATTCTTCTTCAAGTTTTTTAATGCCCAAACTCAATGCGGGCTGGGTCACAAAACATTTATCCGCCGCACGCCTAAAGTTGCGCTCTTGTGCCACTGCCACTACAAATTTCAATTCGATTAATGTCATTTTTTGCTTATTAATATATTTTTCTTATCATACTTTGATAAAAAAAATTAATCAACAGTATCAATACATACAATTATACAAATTAATATAGCCTCTCTAGAATGCGTTCTATGTATTAAAGATTAGGAGAACTATATGTTAACCAAAATTTTAAAAAATACTTTTGAAAATATAAGTCCTGTAGCAATAGAACTGCTGGCAGTTTATGCAGTAGCACATTAACCAGATTAATTTAGGAGCGATAGTAATGAATAACACAGTATTAACAACTTCTGCAGGTGCGCCAGTTGCCGATGACAATAATAGCAATTCCGTCGGCGCGCGTGGACCATTAACTTTTGATAACCACTATTTATTTGAGAAACTTGCGCATTTTAATCGAGAACGCATTCCAGAACGTGTCGTGCATGCACGAGGCACAGCGGCTTATGGCACATTCACTTTGACTAAAAGCTTAAATGAATTCACTATTGCTGATTTTTTACAAACGGTCGGACAACAAACGGAGGTATTTTTACGTTTTTCAACTGTGGGTGGTGGTCAAGACTCTAGCGATTATGCACGTGATCCACGGGGTTTTGCAGTAAAGTTCTATACCAAAGAAGGCAACTGGGATATGGTGGGAAATAACACACCAGTGTTTTTTTTAAATGATCCAATTAAGTTTCCGGACTTTATTCACAGTCAAAAGAAAGATGCGCGCACTAATCTGCCTAATCCGGCAAATGCGTTTGAATTTTGGGCAAACCATCCACAATCGTTACATCAAATGACTATCTTGATGTCGGATCGTGGCATTCCAGCCTCATATCGCCATGTGCATGGCTTTAGTAGCCACACGTTAAGTTTTTATAACGCTAGTGGCGAGCGCTTCTGGGTGAAATGGCATTTTAAAACCAATCAGGGTATTAAAAACCTGACCAATGATGAAGCCGCCAAAATGCCTGCGAACGGCGCGCAGAAAGATTTGGTAGAGGCGATTGACCGTGGTGACTTCCCAAGCTGGGCGGTTAAAGTACAAATCATGAATGAAGCAGAAGCTAGAACATATGGCATTAATCCGTTTGATTTAACTAAAGTATGGCCTCATAAAGATTTTCCTTTGATTGAAATTGGCAAACTTGAATTAAACAAGAACGTGAATAATTATTTTGCGGAGACCGAGCAAGTAGCGTTTGCACCAAGTAATTTTGTACCCGGTATTGCTTCTTCACCAGACAAAATGTTGCAAGCACGACTTTTAGCGTATCAAGATGCGCATCGTTATAGAGTTGGTGCGAATGTAAACCAAATTCCAGTCAATGCAGCAAAGTGCCCAGTGAACCACTATCAGCGAGATGGCGCATTTGCTGGTATAGGTTGCCCGGTTGGACACAGTAGCGGTGAAGCGGCTTACAGTAATGCTACGCCTACGGTCAGTGCATCTAACTTCTATCCTAACGATAGAATAGGTGATGGTGCACCAGCCCCAGTGTCACGAGTAGCACCACCGCCAATACCAGTTTTAGAAAATGCATGGATAGGCTATCACGACCAAAGTGAGGAAGATTATTACTCCCAAGCAGGCGCCTTGTTCCGTATTATGAATGACGATCAAAAACAACAGTTGTTCAATAACATTGCAGGTGGTTTATCTACAGCTAATCCAAGCATTCAAGAACGCATGCTCGCACAATTTTCAAAAGCTGATGTGGCCTATGCAGATGGTGTAAAAAAAGCGCTAGCTACAATTAAATAAACTAGCTCTCTTGACTGAGCCCGTGTTTAGCGGGCTTTTTTTATTCATCATTTTGTGCAAATATCACGTTTTGGTTAGCGGCCAATATTTACATGTAATAATTCAGGAAAAAGTATGAAAATTTGGCAATGTTTAGTATGTGGTTTAATTTACGAAGAAGAAAAAGGTTGGCCAGAAGAAGGTATTGCGGCAGGCACGCGCTGGGAAGATGTACCTGCGGATTGGAAGTGTCCGGAATGCGGCGTCAGCAAAGCCGAATTTGAAATGGTTGAGTTTTAATTATTAAAAATAGATGCCCTGTGAGCCAATACCATGGCAGCTTTCAGAGCATTATGTAGAATGGTTATGTGGTAATTTGAGCAAGAATTTCGTTGGCAAGCTTTTCCATACGCTCAAGTCCAACATCTGCTTTTTTTAAAAAATCTTCATCATAAGCATCGGGGTCTGCCCAATGTTGCCCTTTTATCTGGCATCGCTTAGCTAGTTTAGTAATCCCTATATCTTGCAAAGCAAAACCTAACTCTGTCCACAGCACTGCTAGATGAGCCTCGGTGCTGTGGGTCCGATGACCAGTATCTTGCATTTGCCGAATATAAACCGCAGTTTCTCTAGAAGCGATAACAACCTCTCTAAGTGCGCGAATAGAACGCAGTTTCCTTTCGTTTCCCGCCCGATTTAAATTTGCAAGCCAGGTTCTTGCATGTTTAAGAATCTCTGCAATATTCGTTGCAGTTAAAATATCCATTCTTTTTAGACTGATGTTATTATTTTATTGGTGCTTTTGGTTGTTTTGGCTTTCCTTTTGATTCTTTTTTCTTGTCTTTACTTCCCATGATTTTCTCCTCGGTTTTTAATTATAGACTCTCTTTCATCATACTTTCACCAACGCCAGAAAACAACAGCTGTTAATCCACTTTTGATTCCAAACAGAAAGATTCTCATTTTTTAATTGTTGTAATTAAACAACAAATTTGAGTAGGGGAAATTTCATCGAAAATTTTCTCATTATATTCATAATGTTACTAATTTTACTTGGCCTATCTGAGCTGACGATTTATATATTAAATATTAATTTTTTCTATAAAAAACACTTGACATCCATTATTTCTTCATTGAGACTTGTACGCACAACTAGATAAATGGGTTGTATTATCATTCTCGTTTGGAGCGGAATTATTGAATGGTTGTCCATTATTCTCGTTGGTTGTGACTTCAGGTTCGTCAATATTATTACTAAGGGTTAAAGCCCTCCGGATTCACAGGTGTCACCTAGAAGTTCGAGAGAGGCTCCCAACAGAAGTCGAAGTAAATTCTGGGAGGAGTGTAATTTAAGTTCAATTAGAAGCACTAACGTGACTTCTGTTGTATTGGACTTTATTTGTGGCATCGCAGATAGTCTTGCGATCACGGCTTGCTTTACGCTAGACGTTTCGCAGACTCAACATAAACAGTTTCTTTGGAGTGTTTATGATTCAAGAAAAAGAAAAAAAAGCATTATCTGTATGTATTATAGGGGCTGGAGTAGGCGGGCTTGCAATGGCAAAGCAATTGCAGGATGCCCGCATAGATTTCCAGTGCTACGATGCACGAAGCAAAGTGGGCGGCATCTGGGCGTACACTGACGATCCTAACTTTACTGCAGCTTGGGCAAGGCTAAATCAGAATACACCGCGCGGACGGTATGAATTCTCTGATTTTCCCCTGCCGGCCTCATATCCGGATGATCCAACTCGTGAGCAAGTACAGCAGTACTTGCAGAGTTATGTCCAACACTTTAATTTTGGCAACAGAATCCAGCTCAACACACGGGTAATTTCTGCCGATAGATTGCCAGAAGGAGGCTGGATTGTCGAAACATCGGATAAAAATAGACGTCACTTCGATTACCTTGTAGTTGCAAACGGTCATCACAATAAGCCGAATTTCCCTGACTACACAAAGACCGGCTCATTTTCCGGAACCAGCCTTCACTCAGGTCAATATCGCCAACGTGAAGCATTTCAGGGTAAACGTGTACTAGTGGTTGGCATTGGTAATAGTGGTTCACAAATTGCTGTCGATGTTAGCCATGCCGCAGAAAAAACTTTCATTTCGACGCGACGTGGTGTCTATATCTTGCCGCACTACATATGCGGTTTGCGTTTCGATAAGCTATTCGGATTCGTAGAATGGTGGTGGATACACAAACTGCTGCGCTGGCCAATTCTGCACTGGATTTCAACGATAGGATACAAGATATTTATCGCCAAAAATGAACAATTTGGCTTACCTACGCCAGATCATAAAATGTTCGAAGCCTTGCCGACTTTGAGTGAAAGTTTTTTCAACCGAATCGGCGACGGTCGGCTCATGGTTAAACCTGAAGTATTGAGTCTCGAAGCCAATAAAGTGAATTTTAAGGATGGCACTAGCGAAGATATTGATGCCATCATTTATAGTACCGGCTTTAATTTGGAGTTCCCGTTCTTTAAAACGGCGGACTTGCAGTTCCAGGAAAATCGGGTGCCGTTGTTCAAGCGTATTTTTTCTACTCAATATCCCGACGTCGTTTTTATCGGCTTATTCCAGGCAGTGACTTTTGGGTTTTTACACATGATGGAACATCAGGCTCGGTTAGCCGC
>Ga0315912_10002740_pt1 | contig 18359 bp, 13 predicted proteins | sample VfabasoilMG_FD_204469 | JGI IMG/M metagenome (GOLD analysis project Ga0315912, IMG submission 204469) | Garden soil microbial communities collected in Santa Monica, California, United States - V. faba soil | ecosystem: Environmental > Terrestrial > Soil > Garden | place: USA: California...
TGCCGCCGTTGCGGGAGCGGCCGGCCGACATCTTGCCGCTGGCCGCGCATTTTCTGGAGGTTTACCAACGAAAGCTCGGGCGCGCGGGCGTGCGTTTGGCTCCCAGCGCGCAAGCGCGGCTCTTGCAGCACTCCTGGCCAGGCAACATTCGGGAGCTCGAGAACACGGTGCATCACGCGCTGGTGGTGTGCCAGGGCGACGAGCTCGGCTTGTCGGATCTCGAGCTTGGCGCGCCCGTGCTGTCGAGCCCTGAGCCCGCGTGGATCGCCAGAGACGCGGCGCCGGGCGACGAGTTCAGTGCGCTCGAGAGCGCGCTCGAGAAGCTGCTGGAGCTCGGCCTGCCGGACTTGCACGGTTCGGTCGAGCGCAGGCTGTTCAGCGTGGCCTATCGCGCGTCCGGCCAGAATCAGCTGGAGACCGCGCGGCTGCTGGGCGTGAGCCGCAACGTGGTGCGCGCTCGGTTGATCGAGCACGGCAAGCTCCAGGGGCCGCTGCGGCGCTCTCCCTCGCGCGCCTCGCGGACGCTGCGCATCGGCTATCAGAAGCTCGGGCTCATGGGTCTGCTGAAGCGCGCGGGCGCGCTCGAAGCGGCGCTTTCGGGACACGACCTCGGCGTCGAGTGGACCGAGTACGAGGGGGGCATTCAGCTGGTGGCGGCGCTCAAGGACCAGCTGCTCGACGTGGCGGGGATCGGGGATTGTCCTGCGGTGGTGGCCCAAGCCGAGCGCGTTCCGATCGTCTACGTGGCAGCCGAGCCGCCCGCTCCGCGCGGCGCCGCGCTGGTGGTTCCAGCTCATTCGACGCTGCGCAGCGTGGCCGAGCTGCGAGGTCGCCTGGTGGTGGTGAACCGCGCGGCGCAAGCGCACTACTTGCTGATGCGCGCCCTCGAGGAAGCAGGCTTGAGCCGCGACGCCGTCGACATTCGCTTCGAACCGCCGGCGCGAGCGTGGTCCGCTTTTCGAGCGGGGGAGGTGGACGCCTGGGCGATCTGGGATCCGTTTCTGTCGAGCGCGCGGCTCGAGCTCGGCGCCCGCGTGCTGCGCGACGCCACGGGGCTCACCACGAACTCCACCTACTACGTGGCCCGGCGCGGCTTCGCCGAGCAGCATCCCCACGCGCTGAATCAGGTGCTGGAGCAGCTGCGAAGCGCCGCGCGCTGGGCGCGCGATGAGCCCGAGCGAGCCGCCGAGCTGACGGCGCCGGGGCTCGGCCTTTCGAGCGCGGCCCTGCGAGCTTCCTGGCAGCGCGATCTCGACCCGGTCGCCGTGGGCGCGCGCCTGCTGGCGGCCCAGCAAGACGTGGCCGACGCGCTGCACCGCTTCGAGCTCATCTCCGAGCCCGTGTCGGTCGCCGATGCGGCCTGGCACTTCAAGCTCACTGGTTGATTGCTGCTCTGGCAGCAGCGGGCCCGCAGCGACTGCTGCAACAGCAGCAACTCTTCCGGATATCGCGAGAAATTGCCCATCGAAAAGCCTGGTCCGTCTCTTGCTCTGGCAGCGGTTGCACAATGCAAGAATCCATACTCGAAGCAGACATCGTGGTGGTGGGCGGCGGCAGCGCCGGCTCCACGGCTGCCATCCGCGCGCAGCAAGGCTTGCCGAAGGGCCGCGTGATCCTGCTGGAGAAGGCGCACATCAAGCGCAGCGGAGCCATCGCCATCGGCATGGATGGGCTGAACAACGCGATCATTCCCGGGCACGCCACGCCCGAGCAATACGTGAAGGAAATCACGATGGCCAACGACGGCATCGTGAACCAGCGCGCGATCTGGCAATACGCCGTCAACAGCTATTCGATGATCGAAGAGCTCGATCGCTGGGGCGTGAAGTTTCAGAAGACGGAGACCGGCGATTTCGACGTCAAGAAGGTGCATCACCGCGGCAGCTACGTGCTGCCGATGCCGGAAGGGTACGATCTCAAGAAGATCTTGACGCGCGTGCTGAAGCGCTCGGGCGTCAACATCGTCAACCGCGTGATGGCTACGCGCTTGCTGCTCGATGGCGAGCGCGTGGTGGGGGTGCTCGGCTTCGACACGCGCGACGGAAACTTCGTGGTGATCCGCGCCAAGGCCGTGATCTTGTGCTGCGGCGCTTCGGGCCGTCTCGGTTTGCCGGCGTCCGGCTACCTCTACGGCACCTACGAGAACCCGGCCAACGCGGGCGACGGCTATTCCCTCGCGTACCAGGCGGGCGCCGAGCTCACGGGCATCGAGTGCTTTCAAATCAACCCGCTGATCAAGGACTACAACGGACCGGCTTGCGCGTACGTCACGGGTCCGCTCGGCGGGCACACCGTGAACGCGCGTGGGCATCGTTTCATCGAGAGCGACTACTGGAGCGGCCACATGATGCTCGAGTTCTACCGCGAGCTCCACTCCGAGCGCGGCCCGGTGTTTCTCAAGCTCGACCACCTGGCGCCCGAGACCATCACCGAGATCGAGCGCGTGCTGCACCGCACCGAGCGGCCGAGCCGCGGCCGTTTCCATCAGGGGCGCGGCAACCAGTACGCCGACGACTGGGTCGAAATGCACATCTCCGAGATCGGCTTGTGCAGCGGTCATAGCGGCTCGGGCGTGTGGGTCAACGAGCGCGCCGAGACGAGCGTGCCCGGGCTCTACAGCGCGGGCGACATGGCTTGCGTGCCGCATAACTACCTGCTCGGCGCGCTCACCTACGGCAAGCTCGCGGCCGAGAGCGCCCTCGAGTTCGTTCGCGATGCTCCACCGAGTGAAGGCGAGCGCGAGCAGATCGACGCCGAGCGCCAGCGCGTGTTCGCGCCGCTCTCGCGGCCCGCTGGAATTCCGCATCACCAGTACGAGTACAAGCTGCGCCGCCTGGTCAACGACTACCTGCAGCCGCCCAAGAGCGAGAACCGGCTGCGCGCCGGGCTCGCCCACTTCACGCGAGCGAGCGAGGAGCTCGAGCAGCTCGGCGCCGAGAGCCCGCACGAGCTGATGCGCGTGATGGAGACGCACATGATCCGCGACTGCGCCGAGATGGCCGCGCGCGCTTCGCTGTTCCGTCGCGAGAGCCGCTGGGGCCTCTATCACTATCGCCAGGACATGCCCGAGATGGACAACGAGAACTGGTTTTGTCACGTGAACTTGAGGCGCGGGGCGAACGGCGAAATGGAGCTCTTCAAGCGCGCGGTCGCGCCCTACGTCGTGCCGCTCGATGAAAGCGAGCTGCGTGGCTATCACGGTTTGCGCATTGGGCGCCCAGCTGCCGCCGAAGCGCTCGGCGCGTGAAAGGACGAAAACGTGAGCGAGCTCCTCGATCGTGAGAGCCTCAAGGCCGAAGCCGCCAAGCGGGTCGGCAACGCGCAAGCCGTGCGGCGTTTCGACGTGCCCGTGGTGGTGGACGAACAGAAGTGCATCAAGGGTTGCCGAATTTGCATCGACTCGTGCCCCGTCGATTGCTTGGCGGTGAACCCGGCGACGGGCAAGTCGCACATGGCCTTCGACGAGTGCTGGTACTGCCTGGCCTGCGAGATCGACTGCCCGAAAGACGCCATCACCGTGAAAATTCCCTTCCTCTTGCGCTGAGCCATGGATCCTTCTCACCACGATAGAGTCATTCTGGGGCTCAGCCACGCCGACGCGAGCCAGCGTCAGATGGCGCTGATCGAGCTCAGCGAGCTCGTGAACGACGACTCGCTCGAGCCCTTGCTGCGCGCGCTCGTCGACGATGACGCCGTGGTGCGGCGTCTGGCCATCGGCTTGCTCGAAGAGCTCGGGGACGCGCGGGCCGTGCCCGGAATCATCGGCTGCCTGGCAGACGCCGATCGCGAGGTGCGCGAGGCCGCCCACACGGCGCTGCGCGAGTTTCGCGGCGAAGGGGTGGCCGTGCCCTTGATCGGGGCGATTTCGCACCCCGATCCAGAGGTGCGACGTGGCGTCATCGTGGGGCTGCGCGAATTGAAGGACGCGCGCGCGATCGAACCCCTGATCGGCGCGCTGCGCGACGAGTCGGCGGCCGTGCGTCGCGAGGCGGTGGTCACTCTGGGCTATTTGCGTCATCCGCGCGCGGTCGAACCGCTCAGCCTCTGCCTGAAGGATGGCGACGAGCAGGTGCGCCGCCTGGCCGTGGGTGCTCTTGGATTCTTCAACGGCCCTGCGCTGCTCGACGACTTCGTGGCGGCGCTGGGCGACGCTGCCTGGCGAGTGCGCGTGGAGGCGGCGATCGTGCTGGGACGCTCCACGCTATCGGGGGCGATCCCCGCGCTCTTGAGCCGCCTTTCGGACCCTTACTGGCAGGTTCAAAAGGAGGTCATCGCGGCGCTGGGACGGCTCTCGGCTCGCGCGGCCACCCCGGCTTTGCTCGAATTTCTGGCGAGCGAAAGCGCAGATCTGCGGCGTGCCGCGATCTACGCCCTGACGCAGCTCGGCGAGCGCGATGTGCTCCCGGCGCTGCGCGCATTGCAGAACGACACCGACGTCGAAGTGCGCAAGGCGCTCGCCCTCGCTCTTCAGGTACTCGTCGAGGAAAGGCCCAATTGACATGAATGCAAGCGTTGCTCGGCTGGTTTTGGTGGGGTTCACGCTGCTCGGCGTGGGTGCGTGTCGTTCACCGAAGAGCGAACCCCAGGCGCGCGTGGAGTCGTCCAAGGCCGAGACGAAGCCGGGCGAGACGTTGCGCGTGGCGATTGGTACCCAGGATACGACCATCAATTGCGCCACGGGCGGCCCGCTGGTGCGCGAGCTGCACTTACTGGAAAAGTACCTGCCAAAGACGGGCAAGTACGCGAACGTCACTTACCAGGTCGAGTGGGAGAACCAGCCGACAGGCGCCCAGCTCAACAGCAAGTACCTGGCGAACCAGCTCGACATCGTGCAAATGGCGGACTTTCCGTCGGTGCTCGGCGCCACCGCGTTGAAGGCGGCCGGCGACAAGGTTCAGTCGTTCTACATCGCCAACTTGTCGGGCGGCATCAACGGCGCGGGCAACGCCATCGTGGTGCCGGCCGACTCGAAAGTGCAAGCGCTGAGCGAGCTCAAGGGCAAGAAGATTTCGGTGCCCTTTGGCTCCACCGCGCACGCCATGCTGATCCGAGCGCTGCAAGATCTCGGCTGGGATCCGAACAAGGACGTCGAGGTCGTCACGCAGACGCCAGAGGTCGCTGGCAGCGCGCTGAAAGCGCATCAAATCGACGCGCACGCCGATTTCGTGCCGTTCGGAGAGCTGTTCCCCTTCAAGGGCTTCGCTCGCAAGGTCTATGACGGAAGCTCGACGGGCGTGACCACGACGCACGGCGTGCAGGTGCGCTCCGACTTCGCCAGCAAGTACCCTGAAGTGGTGGTCGCCTACCTCAAGGCGACACTCGAGGCGGATCGCTTGTTCCGCGAGAAGCCGGAGGAGCTGTCGGAGAAGCTGGCTGGCTGGACCGGCGTCGACGCCGAGGTGTACTACGCCTTTCATGGACCCCAGGGCATTCAGACGCGCGACTATTCGCTCAAGCCCGAGTACGTCACCGCCATCCGCAAGGCGCAGAGCGCGCTGAAGGTGCTGAAGAAGGTCGACAAAGAGATCGACGTCGACCAGTACGTGAACGACAAGTTCATTCGCGAAGCAGCGCGCGAGTTCGGCTACGACTACGACGCGCGGCTCAAAGACTATTCCCCGCTCGCGTTCACGGACGTCGCGCTCGACACGCACGCAGCAGTGAGCGACCCGACGCTCGCCGGCCAAGTGTGGGTCAAGGGTGAGCCCAAGGTGCGGCTCTACAGCAGCGTGGAAGCCACCTTCGCGGCCCTCGACGAGCTGAAGAACCAGGGTCGAACGGTGCGCGTCGCTTTCGTGCACGATCGCTCGAGCGGAAACAAGCTGTTCGCGGACAAGGTCTGGTACGTACAGAGCGGCGGCAGGCTCTCGGCGTTTCTACTCAAGGCGGCGGCCGAAACCTACGCGAAGAAGAACGCTGGCAGCGTGCTCGGCTACGACGCGGCGCGCGGAGCCGTGCTCAACCGATGAACGCCGCGCGCATTTCCTCCGTGCAAGCCACGCCGCTCCGTTCCGAGCTCGAAAGCGACGCGGCGAGAGCACTGGCGCCGCGTCCGCGCGCGAGCCGCGCGTGGATGAAGTCGGTCGCCATCGGCGCCGTCTCCATCGCCTCCTGGCTCGCGCTCTGGGAAGCAGCGTCGGTCTACGAGTGGTCGTTCTTCTTTCGCTTCGAAAACATCCCCGCGCCGACCGAGGTGATCCGGGCCACGGGTGAGCTCCTGGATTCGCCCAAATTCGCTTCGCACTTGCTGAGCAGCCTGCGCCGGGTCTTCCTGGGCTTTTCGATCGCGACGGCGCTGGCCGTGACGGCAGGGCTCGTGATCGGGCGTTTTCGACTGGCCGCACAGGCCTTGCTGCCACCGCTCGAAATCTTGCGGCCGATCCCGGCGGTGGCTTGGATCCCGATCGCCATCTTGCTGTTCGCGTCGTCGGAACGCAGCATGGTGTTCATCACCTTTATCGGCGCGTTCTTCCCGGTGCTGCTCAACACCATTCACGGAGTCGAGCGCATCGACCAGCGCCTGATCAACGCGTCACGCAGCCTCGGCGCGAATGAGTTCGACGTGTTTCGTGAGGTGGTGTTGCCGGCCGCGCTGCCTTCGATCGTGGCGGGCTTGAGCATCGGCATGGGCACTTCTTGGTTTTCATTGGTGACCGCCGAAATGATCTCGGGACAGTTCGGCATCGGCTACTACACATGGGAGGCCTACACGCTGCAGAAGTACCCGAGCATCGTGCTGGGCATGATTGGCATTGGCGTTCTGGGCATGGGCAGCAGCTTGCTCGTGAAGCGCGTGGCGCGGCTCTTCATGCCGTGGCTCCGCGCGGAGGGGGCCCGATGAGCTCCGGCGTCATCGCCATGCACAGCGTGAAGGTGCATTTCGGAGAGGGAGAGTCGGCGGTGCTGGCCCTCGACGGGATGGATCTCTCCATCCAGAGCGGGGAGTTCGTGAGCGTGCTCGGCCCCTCCGGCTGCGGCAAATCCACGATCATCGGGGCCGTGGCTGGCTTCACGCGGATCTCCGCGGGTGAGCTCAGCGTGGACGGGAGAGCGGTCACGGCACCGGGCCCCGAGCGGGGCGTGGTGTTTCAGCAGCACACGCTCTTCCCCTGGAAGACGGCGCTCGAGAACGTGGAGTTCGGGCTGAAGATGCGCGGCGTGGGGCAGCGTGAACGACGCGAACGGGCGCGTGAGATCCTGGAGACCGTGGGTCTTTCGGAGTTTTCACGACACTACCCCCACCAACTCTCGGGTGGCATGCAGCAGCGCGTGAATCTTGCGCGCGCTCTGGTCAATCGACCGCGCGTGCTCTTGATGGACGAGCCGTTCTGCTCGCTCGACGCTCAGACGCGCCTGCAAATGCAGGAGCTCGTGCTCGCGCTGTGGGAAGAGCTCCACATGACGGTCGTGTTCGTCACTCACGAGGTCGATGAGGCCGTTTATCTGAGCGATCGCGTGGCCGTGCTGTCGCGACGCCCCGCGCGCGTGAAGACCTGGATCGAAGTGGATCTGCCGCGGCCCCGCACGCACGCCTTGCTGACCACCCCCGAGTTTGCTCGCCTCAAGCGCGAGGCGCTCGACCTGTTGCTGGGTGAAGCACGGCAGCCGATACTCGAGCAGCGCTTGCCGCGATCGGCCTGAAATTCAGGCTTTCGCGGAGTCGTCGAGCCAGACGAAGACCTGCATGGTAGAAATTCCGCATGTTTTGGCGGAGTCTGTGCGGGATTTCCCTATGGCTGATGGGCTGCGGTGGCGCCACGGGAAGCGCTGAGGCAACCGGTGGCGCATCGAACGCGCAGGGCGGTGGCTCATCGTTCCAAGGTGGCTCGTCGTCACCGGGCGGTTCGTCGTCCCAGGGCGGTGGCTTGCTTCCCGTCGAAGCGTCGGGCGGCGCGTTCGGCTTCGACCCTTCGGGTGGTGGCTTTGCTTCGCAGGGCGGTAACATGCAAGTTGGCAGCGACGCCGATGGTGATGGCATCGACGATTCCGTCGACCCGGACATTGACGGCGACGGAGTCTCCAACGCGGATGAGCTCAGTGCTGGAACGAACGCGGTCGAAATCGACAGCGACGGCGACGGTTGCTTCGATTCGCTCGAGCCGCGCCGCGGCGAGTGTCACGCTGACAGCTACATTGCGGCCGCCTCCAATTGCAGATCTCCCATCGCGCAGGGGAGGTTGGTGCTGCACGTGTCGCCGACTTTCACTGCCCCACTCGACGACGTTTCCGTGCAGTTCGTCGTCCACTCGGAGTTCGCTTCCGGTCCATCCGCCGTCACAATAACGCCTCTCGACGTTTTTCCGAGCGACGCCGCGATCATCGAGGGAGGTCGGGTGCGCTCGCTGAAGCCCGGCGCCGCGCTGGGAGTGATCGTGCAAGTGACGCCCAGCGTGCCCAACCTGGTCGTGCACGTGGTCGTGCAGAGCTCGTCGCGTTCCGTGTTGGCGGAGGGCGTGCTGCTCGATCGCGCGTTTACGGGCGCTTGCCCGCCGGTGGGTTGAGCTGCGTCCACGAGGCAGAAATGCTGCCTGTCGGCGCAGGTGAGTGCCGGGGCCGAAGAGGACGAGTAGCATCCGTCCCTGGATGTCAAAGAAGCCCGATGCGGTGCTGGTCAAAGCGGCGACGTTGCTCGACGACGAGCTTTCTCACTTCGAAGGACTGCTTCAAGAACTGAAGGCGCCCGTCAATTCGGAGAAGGCGCTCCAGCGCGCTCGCCAGCGCCTCGAAGAGTGCTCGGCTTGCGAGGAGAAGCTCGCCGAGCACTTGCGAGCATTCGCGCTCGCCATGCAGGTGATGCAAGCGCGGCAACAAGAGTGCATGCAGCTCTTGAACGAGCGCGCCGAGGGCCTTCAAGCACGTCTTCTGGATCGCAACGCGCTGGTCCAGCGCATTAACCAGCTGGGTCAGAAGGCAGGCCAGGTGAGCGATCCGATCTCGGCGCTCGCAGAGCCCGCCTGGGAATCTCCAACCCCTGAACTGCTGAGCTCGGTTGCGGAAATGTCCGCGCGCCTCGAATCCGTCATCGCCGAGGCTGCGGCCGTCGCGACTTCTGCGAAGGAGTCCGACTGGGCGGACGTCGCGCGTGACGCAGACGCCCTGAAGCAGCAGCTCACGGCTGTCCGCGGCAAGCTGCTGCTCGGTCAGCGAAAGCTGGCGAGCCGTGCGCCGTCCTGAGCTATTCGCGAGACGATTCGAAGACCTGGTTCAGCGTGTTCGCAGTCAAGATCCTCTCGGTCCACCGCGTGAGCTCTGCTTCGGCGGCGTTGTCGATGCGTACGATGACCTCCGCTGGTAGCTCACCGAACTTGAGAACGAGCTGCTTTCGGAGAACGTTGCGCTCGCCCTCCGAACGGGCATAGCGGAGCTGCATCTCGTGGTTCCAGGCCCAGATCTCGCGCTCTTGTGCCAGCTCCTGTGCGGCCGGATCCGCTGACAGCTCCTCCAGGGCGCGCTTGGCTTCTTCGAACACAGGGTCGTTCATGGCCAATTGCTCCAGTTCTTCTCGGGTCCGTGCAGCCAGAAACTTACCCCATTTCCAGAGCAGCCGCCCGTCCCCCGGCGCAGGCGCCGCCGGCAGCTTCGGAAGCGATCTCTCGCGCTCGCTGTAGGAAGCCCGGCTCATTGCGGCTCTGCATCTCGACATTGATCAGCCGACCATCGCGGAGACGGATCCGTAGGTCTAGCACCCACGCCTTTGTCGAACGTTGCGAGCTTCGGCACCTCCGGGTTCAGGACTTCGATGTTTACGATGGGCTCATCGGGTTCGAGCACTGCCGTCAGGAGCGAGACGAGCAATCTGCGATTACGTCGATTCCCCAGAAGCAGCTTGAAGACGACGTCGAGCGTGGGGAGGAGTAAGGGTGGCACCTGCTAGCGTCGGTCGCGCGCTCGAGGCGGTTTCGTGGAAAGCGCGTTTCGAAGATGTGCGGACGTTCAGCGCGGTCGAGCGGACGGCGATGGCCGCCAATCCGCTGGCATTGACCGTCGCGCATTCCGCCATGATACTGGGCCCGAGTCAGCGATCCCCGACATCATTGAGGGCGGTCCACTGAGGGGACCGGTCAGGAGTATCCGTGAGTCTTGTCCCGAAGGATCTGACGCCGGCTTACAAGGAAACGATCGGACGGGGAGCGGGTGCGCGTCGCTGGCAGCTGCCCGCCTACGTCGATCATCTTCCGCCATGTAACCAGGCCTGTCCGGCTGGCGAAAATATCCAGGCGTGGCTTTCGCACGCGCAAGCTGGCGAGTACGAGCAGGCGTGGCGGAAGTACATGGAAGAGAACCCGCTGCCCGGCACGCACGGGCGCGCGTGTTATCACCCATGCGAGAGCGCGTGCAATCGGCAGTTCCTCGACTCGGCCGTGTCCATTCACTCGCTCGATCGCTTCCTCGGTGATCTTGCGAACGAGAAGGGCTGGGCGATCGCGCCCGGCGCAGCCACCGGCAAGCGGGTGCTCGTCGTCGGCGCCGGCCCGGCGGGCCTCTCGTGCGCGTATCAACTGCGCCGGCTGGGCCACGACGTCGAGATCCGCGACGCAAACCCCGAGCCGGGCGGGATGATGCACTATGGCATTCCGGCGTACCGCCTGCCCCGTGAAGGACTCGACAGGGAGATCGCACGCATCGAGGCGATGGGGGTCACGATCGTGCGAAATTCTCGCGTCACCGACGTGCTCGCCGAGAAAGCGGCGGGTCGCTTCGACGCGGTGTTTCTGGGGATCGGCGCGCAGATCGCCAATCACATCGACATTCCGGCGATGGACGGCGGTAAGATCATCAATGCCGTCACGCTCATGGAGCGCGTGGAGCAGGGCCGTGCGCCGTCGCTCGGGCGCGTCGTGGGAGTCGTCGGCGGTGGCAACACGGCGATGGACGCTGCGCGCATCGCCAAGCGGCTCGGCGCCGAGGAGGCCGTGCTGATCTTCCGCTTCGACAAGGCGCAGATGGAGGCCCACCCGTACGAGGCCATGGAAGCCTTCGCCGAGGGGGTGAAGATCAAATGGCTGTCGACGGTGAAGCAGTTCGGTGAAGACGAGATCGTCGTGGAGCAAATGGAGATGCTGCCCGACGGGTCCGGCTGTGTCGGCACGGGTGCCTTTCAGACGCTCAAGGCCGACTCGCTGGTGCTGGCGGTCGGACAACACGCCGACGTCGAGTTCCTGAAGAAGGTGCCCGAACTGCGGATTGGCCGCGGCAACGTCGTCGAGGTGGACGCGCACATGCGCGCAGCCGCCGGGATCTTCGCGGGTGGCGACATGATCGGCGGAGCGCGGACGATGACGTCGGCGGTGGGTCACGGCAAGAAAGCGGCGCGGAACATCGATGCGTTCCTGCGCGGCGCGGTGTACGAGAAGCCGGCGCCACACCCCTCTGTTCCCTACGAAAAGCTCAACCTCACCGTCTTTTTGGACGCGGAACGTCGGCAGCAGGCCGAGCTGCCCGTCGCGCAGCGCACGGGGTTCGAGGAGATCGTGTCGGGGCTGTCGGAGCGCGAAGCACGTTACGAGGCGTCGCGCTGCCTCTCGTGCGGCAACTGCTTCGAATGCGACAACTGCTACGCGGCCTGTCCAGAACAGGCCATCGTGAAGCTGGGGAAGGGCCGGTTCTACCGCGTGGAATTGGAGCTCTGCACCGGCTGCGCCGCCTGCTTCGAGCAGTGTCCGTGCCACGCCATCGAGATGACGCCGGAGCCCGGCGTCGCGGCACGCTCTGGGACGGAGACCGTCCCCTCTCGCTTCACGGTTCGCAGCTAGGAGGCCGCACATGTCCGCAAAGTCGGTCGTCATGGACGGCAACACCGCCGCCGCCCACATCGCCTATCGAGTCAACGACGTCTGCGCCATTTTTCCGATCACGCCCTCGTCGACGATGGCGGAGCTGACCGACACCTGGTCGGCGCAGGGCGTGAAGAATATCTGGGGGCAGATCCCGGTCATCCAGCAGATGCAGTCGGAGGGCGGAGCGGCCGGCGCTTTGCACGGCGCGCTCCAGAGCGGCGCGCTCACGACGACGTTCACGGCGTCGCAGGGCCTTTTGTTGATGCTGCCCAACATGTACAAGATCGCGGGAGAGTTGACGCCGTGCGTGTTCCACGTCGCGGCGCGCGCGATCGCGACGCAGGCGCTCTCGATCTTCGGCGACCACTCGGACGTGATGAGCGCGCGCATGGTCGGATTCGCCATGCTCGCCGCGACCTCGGTGCAAGAGGCGCACGACCTCGCGCTCGTTGCGCAGGTGGCCACGCTCGAATCACGCTTGCCGGTGATCTTCTTTTTCGACGGGTTTCGCACGTCGCACGAGGAGAGCAAGATTTCCCTCATCCCGGACGAGCAGATCCGAAGCGCAATCGACGACGAGCAGGTGCGCGCGCACCGCGCGCGGAGCTTGACGCCCGAGCGGCCCGTCATTCGCGGCACCGCCCACAATCCGGATACGTTCTTCCAGGCGCGCGAGTCGGCCAACCCGTTTTACGCGCGGATGCCGGACATCGTTCAGGGCGCGATGGATCGCGTCGGCGCGCTCACGGGGCGGCCTTACAAGCTATTCCGCTACAGCGGGCATGCCGAGGCGGACCGCGTGGTGGTGGTCATCGGCTCGGCCTTCGAGGTGCTGGACGAGACGGTGGCCTGGCTCAACTCGCATGACGAGCGAGTCGGCGTGCTGCACGTCGCGCTGTACCGGCCCTGGGACGCGGCCCGGTTTCTGGCGGTGCTGCCGTCCACGGTGAAGCGAATCGCAGTCCTCGATCGCACGAAGGAGGTGGGCGCAGTTGGCGAGCCGCTCTACCTCGACGTCGTCACGACGTTTGCCGAGGCGTTCGCGGCCGGGCGCGTGCCGGCGATGCCCATCATCGTAGGCGGTCGCTACGGGTTGTCCTCGAAGGACTTCGATCCGGCGATGGCCAAGGCTGTGTTCGACGAGCTGAAGCAATCGCGACCCAAGCATGGTTTCACCGTCGGCATCACCGACGACGTGACGCACACGAGCCTCACGGTGGACGCGAGTTTCGACCTCGAGGCGCAAGACGTCGTGCGGGCGTTGTTCTTCGGCCTCGGTGCGGACGGCACCGTGGGCGCGAACAAGAACTCGACGATCATCCTGGCCGCCGATCCGGACCGATACGCGCAGGGCTACTTCGTGTACGACTCGAAGAAGTCAGGCTCCTACACGATCTCGCACCTGCGCTTCGGTCCGCGGCCCATTCGCGCGCCTTACCTGCTCAAGTCGGCGAACTTCGTGGGCGTCCACAAGTTCGACTTTCTGTACAAGCTAGATGCCTTGAGCGCCGCGGCGCCCGGCGCGATCGTCCTGATCAACAGCCCATACCCTGCAGACACCGTGTGGGACGAGCTTCCCAATGAGGTGCAGCAGCAAATCATCGACAAGAAGCTATCGGTTCACGTGATCGACGCTTCCAGCGTGGCCTCGGGCCTGGGCCTGGGATCGCGTGTGAACACGATCCTGCAAACCTGCTTCTTCGCGCTCTCGGGCGTGATGCCACGCGACCAGGCGATCGAGGCGATCAAACGCGCGACCGAGCGCACCTACGCCCGGAAGGGCAAGGCGATCGTCCAGAAGAACTTTGCAGCGATCGACAGCGCCCTGGCCAACCTGCACACGGTGCCGGTGCCGGCGGCAGTCACGAGTCGGCGGGTCAGGCTGAGGTTGGTCCCGGACACGGCGCCAGCGTTCGTGCGCGACGTGACGGCGACGATCCTCTCGCTCCAGGGCGACACGCTGCCCGTGAGCGCGCTGCCCGTGGACGGCACCTACCCCACCGGTACGGCGCGCTACGAGAAGCGGAACATCGCGGATCAGGTACCGGTCTGGGAATCCGATCTCTGCATTCAATGCGGCCAGTGCGCCATCGTTTGCCCGCACAGCGTCATTCGATCGAAGTATTACGACGAGAGCCGCCTCGCGGGCGCGCCGCCGGCCTTCAAGGCGGTGCCGATCAACGCGCGGGGATACCCCGACTCGCGCTTCACGCTGCAGGTGTACGTCGAGGATTGTACCGGCTGCGGCGTGTGCGTGGAAAATTGTCCCGCGCACAGTCCGGACGACGCTTCCGTGAAGGCGATCAACATGAAGGATAGGCTCCAGCATCTGGACGCTGGCCGCGAAAGCATCGCCTTCTTCGAGACGCTGCCCTGGGCCGATCGCACGCGCGTCAACTTCGCCAACGTGCGCGGCGTGCAGTTCCTCGAGCCGCTGTTCGAGTTCTCCGGCGCGTGCGCGGGCTGCGGCGAGACGCCGTACCTCAAGCTGCTGTCTCAGCTCTTCGGCGACCGACTGCAGATCGCCAACGCCACCGGCTGCTCCTCGATCTACGGGGCCAACCTGCCCACGACGCCGTGGGCGGCCAACTCCGAGGGCCGTGGCCCAGCGTGGGCGAACTCGCTCTTCGAGGACAACGCCGAGTTCGGCCTCGGCTACCGCCTGGCGATCGATAGCCAGCTCGGGCAGGCGCGCGCGCTGGCCGAGAAGCTCGCGGCGCGCGTTGGCAGCGATCTGGTGGCCGCGATTCTAGGTGCGCCCCAGCTGAGCGAGTCGGATTTCCGCGTGCAGCGAGAGCGCATCGTCGCGCTGAAGACCGCGCTCGCGGGCGCGACGGATGCTGACGCGAAGAACCTCCTTTTGCTCGCGGATTTCCTGCTGCGCCGCTCCGTGTGGATCGTGGGCGGCGACGGTTGGGCCTACGACATCGACTACGGCGGGCTCGATCACGTTCTCGCCACGGGAAAGGACGTCAACGTTCTCGTGCTCGACACGGAGGTGTACTCGAACACCGGCGGCCAGGCGTCGAAGGCGACGCCGCTCGGCGCGTCGGCGAAGTTCGCTGCGACTGGCAAGACATCGCCGCGCAAGGATCTCGCGATGATGGCCATCGCTTACGGCAACGTGTACGTCGCCCAGATCGCGATGGGCGCGAACAACGAGCAGGCGCTCGTCGCGATGCGCGAGGCAGAGGCTTACCGGGGGACGTCGATCATCCTCGCCTATTCGCAGTGCATCGCGCACGGCACCGATCTACGCCACGGCATGAAGCAGGCAGCGCGCGCCGTAGCCAGCGGCTACTGGCCGCTGTTTCGCTTCGATCCGACGATGAGGGCTCGCGGCATGAACCCGTTCCGGCTGGACTCGCCGCGGCCACGAATTCGCCTGGAGGAGTACCGGTACAACGAAGTGCGCTTCAAGTCGTTGGTGCAGACGCACCCGGACTCCGCGCGGCGAATGCTGGAGCAAGCGCAGCGTGCCCTCGAGGAGCGCTACCGCCTGTACGAGGATCTTGCCTCGCGCGACGGTAGCCGGTTCCAGCCGCACTGGGAGGACAGCTCGTCATGAAGCTCGCGACGCGATACCTGGGACTCGAACTTGCCCATCCGATCGTGGCGTCCGCTTCGCCGCTCACCTCCACGCTCGACGGCATGCGTCGGCTCGAGGATGCCGGCGCGTCCGCCGTGGTGATGGCGTCGCTGTTCGAAGAACAGATCCGCGCGGAGGACACGGCTTATGCCTTGCTGACGGAGCACGGTTCGAACAGCCAGGCGGAGGCGAGCAGCTATTTCCCCGAGCTATCCGACTACAATGCCGGCGTGTCGGGCCACCTCGAAACCGTCCGCCGCGCCAGCGAAGCGCTCGACATTCCGGTGATCGCGAGCCTCAACGGCACGACCGCTGAAGGCTGGCTCGAGCACGCGCGCAACCTAGAGCAGGCGGGCGCCAGCGCGATCGAGCTCAACGTCTACTCGGTGCCGATCGACCCGGCGGTGAGCGGCGCCGAGGTGGAGCGCCGTACGCTGGAGATCGTCCGGCACGTCCGCGCGAGCGTTCAGATCCCGATCAGCGTCAAGTTGGCACCTTACTTCACCTCGCTGCCGCACCTCGCGGCCGACCTGGTACGGGCCGGCGCAGGCGGCCTGGTGCTATTCAACCGCTTCTACGCGCCGGACATCGACTTGAAGACGCTGCAGATGACCCGCTCGCTGCCGCTCTCGACGAAGGCCGAGCTGCCGTTGTCGCTGGTGTGGATCGGCTTGCTTTCTCGGCGCGTCGCGTGCTCGCTCGCGGCGAGTCGCGGCGTCGAGACGGAGGTCGAAGTGGTGAAGTACCTGCTGGCAGGGGCGGACGTCGTCATGACGACGTCGGCGCTGCTGCGGCGCGGTCCCGAGCACCTGGGAGTGATGCGAGATGGGCTCGTTCGCTGGCTCGCAGAGAACCGCTTCGAGTCGGTCGACGCGATCCGTGGACTGAAGGATGCCTCGCGCGTTGCGGACGCGGACGCTTTCCTACGGGCCAACTACGTGGCCGCGCTCACGGACTACGTGCCGGGCAAGCTGGTGCAATAGCTCAGAAGAAGCCGAGGGGCCCTTTTTCCCAGCCGATCTCGCGGGTTTCCCCTGGCGCCGGCAAAGGCATTCGTCTGAGGCGGCCGTCCTTCCAAACGAGGAGGCAGAGGCTAGGATCCTCGAGAGCGCGATCGAACGAGACGTGCACTTCCGTCGGTCGCCCTTCCTGCACGGCGCTCACTCGATAGCTCGCGCCGCACTGACGGAACTCCTCGCCTACGCGAATAGGTAGGTCTGCCGAGCGGTAGAGCGCCTCGAACGGTTCGAGCAGCAGCGAACCAGTCACTGGACGAACCACGAGCTCGCTCGCTCCGACCCTCGTCAGGCGGTGAGCACGCTTCGCGGCCGAGAGCAGCGACCAGCACGAGAGCCGTCCCGGAGACGTCGAAGCGATGATGGTCGCGGCATACACGGTGACCATCGGGTCCGAAGCGCCGATGACGAAGGCGCGCGGATGGTCGGGGCCGATCTCCGCGGTCGCGGCGATCGCCATGGCTTCGCGACCAATGCGGGCGTTGAAAGAAGCGTTGCCCACGTCGGAGAGCGGCGAAAGAACGAGGTGCAAGAGCACGAGCAAGCCAGCCGCTAGGCGTGGGAGGAAGCGAGCGCCGAGCCCGCGTCGAATCAGCACCGCGATCAGCGCGGCGAACCCGAGGTTTGGCAGTAGCAAGGTGCGGGCGCCCGGGAAGCCGCCCAGCGCCGGTACCAGCGCGAGGATCGCGCCGCACACGAGCCAGGGGAGAGCCTTGCGCTCCGCGGGATCCAGCTCTGCGCGACATGCACGCGCAAGCCACGCGGCGAAGATCGCGGCGCCAATCCCGACGAGTACGAGCGGAAGTCGGCTCGCGATGCTCGCGAACTCTGCGGGCACGCCGAAGATCGCGTTGCCGATCATCACCGGAAACAGGCTGAGGGCCTTGGTCGCGAATCGTCCCGGCGCGCTCACGGGGTCTACGTAGCCGTCGCTCTGCGCCGCCCCGCCTCCTGCGAGCGAGTAGAGCAGCAGATACAGGCAGCTGACCGCGAGGGTGGGAAGCAGCGCACGGACGCGCTCCCAGCGCGTCCCTTCGCGCGCCAGCGCGCAGTATGCGAGCGGAAAAGCGCTGCCAGCCAGCGCGGCTTCGCTCGCCGAGAGACCCAGCGAAAGGCCCAGCGCGAAGAGCCACGGGCCCCTTCTGCCGTCGCGTACCAGCGCTACGAGGCCCAACGTGACTGGAACCGCCGCCAGCAACATGTGCCGGCAGGAGATCCAAGCGTATGGAAAGAAGTGCGCCGCGCTGATGCCAAAGAGCAGCATCGCCAGGTGCGCGCTCGCTCGCGAAAGGACGCTGCGCAGGAGCGCCCCTGCTGCCGCTACGAGCACCAGATACCAGGCGATCGAATGCAAGTGATAGCCGAGCGATGCGTCGCGAAACACCGCGTGGTCCAGCGCGAAGAGCAGGCTCGTGAGCGGCCTTACGAGGTGGAGCTTGAGTCCCGGCGCGGTCCACCAAGGCAGCGCGCCGATCTCGACGCTCGCGCGGTTCTGCGCCGGATCGCCGGTGGCAAAGCGGTATAGATCCCAGAGCGGAGGTCCGCCGCCGGGCCACGTGCCCTCGAGCGCTGCGCGCAGTGCGTGATCGTCGTTGTAGAACTCAAGCTGGATCGAAGGGAGCGCGACGACGAGGGTCGCGGCGAGAATGAACCAAGGCGCGCGTTGTGACTCGAGCGCACACCGCACCCGATCGCGAAGATTCGTCATGGCGCTGTCGAACGGAGTGTTGGGGGCAAAACGCAGCGATTTCGCACGGCTTGCTCTCCAGGCGCTACGAAATTCATCTGCTGCCGTTTCTAACGGGGCAGACCTTCGCACTTCAGTGAGCTCAAGAGTGTGCGGATCGGGCCATCGAGCGGCGTGCGCTTACGGAAGACACCGCTCCAGGCACGCGTCAGGCCGCGCCGCGTGAGGCGAAGCGCCGCGAGCTCGCCGCGGGCGACACGTGGAGCCAACGTGAAGCTTGCCAGGATGCT
>Ga0315912_10002741_pt1 | contig 18350 bp, 21 predicted proteins | sample VfabasoilMG_FD_204469 | JGI IMG/M metagenome (GOLD analysis project Ga0315912, IMG submission 204469) | Garden soil microbial communities collected in Santa Monica, California, United States - V. faba soil | ecosystem: Environmental > Terrestrial > Soil > Garden | place: USA: California...
CAGTGATGGCGCTATGGCACAACCTGGAGAGCCCCTCATGACACCGCGACACCTCATTGCCCAGGCCCGCTTCGATTCGCCGCTGGGGCCCATCACGCTGGCGGCCAGCGCCCAGGGCCTGGCCGGACTGTGGTTCGACGCCCAGGCCTACCACCCCGGGAAGCTGGACGCGCCCCTCGACACGGAGCAGCCCTTCATCACCCAGGCGCACGAGGAACTCGAGCGCTACTGGCAGGGCTCGCGCCAGCCTTTCGCGGTGCGCCTGGACCCCCAGGGCACGCCCTTCCAGCAGGCGGTCTGGCGCACGCTGCTCGACATACCCGCCGGCCACACCAGCACCTATGCGAGCGTGGCGGCCCGCGCAGGGTCGCCGCGCGCGGTGCGTGCGGCGGGCGCGGCCATTGGCCGCAACCCGCTGTCGATCATCGTGCCCTGCCACCGAGTGCTGGGCCGCGACGGCTCGCTCACCGGCTATGCGGGCGGGCTGCAGCGCAAGCAGGCGCTGCTGCGCCTGGAAGGCGCGTTGTCGACCCCTGCCGCCGCATGAGGCCGCGCGACATCGCTGACCTGCTGCTGCTGGCTGCGTTGTGGGGCGCATCCTTCCTGTTCATGCGCTTGGCGGTGCCGCATTTCGGCGCCTTGCCGCTGGCCGCGCTGCGCGTCGCCGGTGCCGCGCTGCTGTTGCTGGCGCTGCTGGCCGCACGCTCGGGCCTGGCCGGCATGCGGGCGCATTGGCAACCGATCGCATGGATAGGCATCACCAATTCGGCCCTGCCCTTCCTCGGTTTCAGCATCGCGGCAATGAGCATCCCGGCCGGGCTGTCGTCGATCCTCAATGCCACCAGCCCGATGTTCGGGGCGCTGATCGCGATGGCCTGGCTGCGCGAGCCCAGCCATGTGTCGCGCCTGACGGGCCTGGGCATCGGCTTCGTGGGTGTCGTGCTGCTGGCCTCGGATGCAAAGGGGGCTGCCGTCACTGCCGGCGGCCCCGGCACGGGCCTGGCAATAGTCCTGTGCCTGGCCGCATCGCTGCTGTACGGCTTTTCGGCCTGCTTTGCGCGGCGTTACCTGGCCGGCGTGGAGCCTTTGGCGGTGGCCACCGGCAGCCAGCTGTCGGCCACGCTGGCACTGGCACTGCCGGCCGCATGGGCTTGGCCGGCCGCAGCGCCTTCAGGCTCGGCATGGCTGGCCGTGCTGGCACTCGCACTGTTCTGTACCGGCATTGCCTACGTGCTGTACTTCAGGCTCATCGCACGCATCGGCCCGGCGCGGGCGATCGCCGTGACCTTCCTGGTCCCGGCCTTCGCCATGCTGTGGGCCGGCGTCTTTCTCGGCGAGGCTGTGACGCCGGGCATGCTGGCGCTGTGCGCGCTGATCCTGCTGGGCACCAGCCTGGCAACCGGCTTGCTGCAGTTGCCGAGGCCGGCACGCCGGCCCGGTTGAGCCCTTCGATGCACAAAGGAAAACGGCAGTGGCCCGCTGGGAACACTGCCGTTCGGCGTTGCACCGGCCGTTAAGCCGGCCTCGAATCACTTCTTCGGGTTTTGCATCTGCGCTTCGGTGGTCGGGATCGTGCCGGCCTTGTTGGCGGCGGCCGTTTCCTTCTTCACCTCGGCGCGGGGAACATCCGACTTCGACGAGATCGCCGGCGTGGTGTTCGCGCTCGGGCCGGTGCCCGTGCCCGGGATCGCGCCAGCCTTGTTGGCGGCGGCGGTTTCCTTCTTCACATCAGACCGCGGCGTGTCCGACTTCGACGAAACCGGCGGCGTGACATTGGCGCTGGGGCCGGTGCCGGTGCCGGGGATCGCGCCGGCCTTGTTGGCTTCGGCGGTTTCCTTCTTCACGTCGGCGCGCGACGGTGACTGTGCAAGCACAGCCTGGGCAGCGAATAGAGCGGCCGCAGCCACGGCGAGCGAGCTAAGGGTTTTCTTCATGGTCAGGTTCTCCTGGGTTTGATCGGCATGCAAGTGCACAGATGCCTGGAGTGGATTGAACAGCATATCTGCTGCAGTTTCACACCTCAAGCGCGCTGAGGTTGTCACGGCGCAACATGATAACGCGCCGCAGCGGCAAGGGTTGACATCCGCTCGGGCCGCCACCGACACGGCTACTTTTCGTTTCGAATTTGCGACAGATGCGTTCCGCGCGCATTGGTTCCCCGAACCCGCGCACGCCGCCACAATGCACCCATTTGCAGGGGCACATCAGCATGTTCGGTGATCGGAGCACCGGCCCGGACCGCAAGGCAGCGCTGGATCAGTACCGCCGCCGCGCGTCGGTCTACGACCTGGAACTGCTGTTGTTCGAGCCGGTGCGGCGCCAGGCGCTGGCCTGGCTGGCGCCACGCCGTGGCGACACCGTGATCGACGTCGGCTGCGGCACCGGCCTGAGCTTCGAACCGCTGCAGCGCGCGGTGGGCGATGGCGGACGCGTTATCGGCATCGAGCAGAGCCCGGAGATGATCGACATGGCGCGCCAGCGCGTGCAGCGCCACGGCTGGCGCAATGTCACGCTGCTGAATGCACCTGCCGAGGACGCGGACATTCCCGCATTGGCCGATGCCTTGCTGCTGCACTTCACGCACGACGTGCTGCAGAACGAAGCCGCGCTGTCCAACGTGCTGCGCCACCTGAAACCCGGTGCCACCGTGGTGGCCTGTGGCCTGAAGTGGGCGCCGGTGTGGGCGCTGCCGGTGAACCTGTTCGTCTGGCCCGCGGCGCTTCGCTCGGTCAGCTCGCTCGCCGGCCTGCACAGGCCGTGGCAGCACTTGGCGCGCCGGCTGGGCGAGCCCGAACTGCGCTACACGCTTGGCGGCGGCGTCTATCTGGCGCGCATATATGCGCCGGACACCCTATAGCAGCAATTCGATCAGATAGGGTCCTTCGCTGGCTAGGCCGCGCCGCAACTCGCGTGCAAAGCCTTCCAGATCGGCAGCCTGGCCAGCCTCGACGCCATGGCCACGCGCCAGCGCGCACCAGTCCAGAACCGGGCGGTCCAGCGTCAGCATGTCGGTGGCACGCCGACCCGGCGCGCCAGCGCCGACGTTGGCGAACTCGCCGCGCAGGATTTGATAGGCGCGATTGGCAAAGACGACGATGGTCACGTCCAGCGACTCGCGGGCCATCGTCCACAGCGCCTGCAGCGTGTACATCGCACTGCCGTCGCCTTCCAGCGCGATGACCTTGCGCAGCGGGCAGGCCAGCGCCGCGCCCACGGCCACGGGAAGGCCGTAGCCGATCGATCCGCCCATGCTGGTGAGCCAGTCGTGCGGCTCGGCGCCATGGGTCGCGCCGCCCAGGCCGCGGCCCGAGGAGATGGCCTCGTCGACGACGATGGCCTGCGGCGGTATCAGCGCGCCCAGCACCTCGGCGACGCCGTCGAGCGTGACCGGCCCTCGCGGCAAGGCTGGCCGTTCCAGCCGTGCCAGCTGCGCCGGTGGCAGCGCTTGCGCATCCAGTTCGTCGGCCAGGCCTTGCAGCGCGGCGATGATGTCCTGCTCCACCGCGGCCAGCGTGCTGAAGGCGCAGCCCGGTGGTGCCAGCAGGCTGGGCTTGCCGGGGTAGGCAAAGAAACCGACCGGCGGCTTCGCGCCCACCAGCACGATGTGCGTGAAGCCCTTCAGCAGCGCCAGCGCACTGTCCACCACGTAGGGGATGCGCTGTGTCGCGACGCGCCCTGCGCCGCGCTCCAGGCGCGCGCTGTTGAATTCGCTGAGCAAGGCGCAGCCGGTGCGCGCGGCGATGCGCCCGGCCAGTTGCAGCGCACTCTCACGCACAGCCACGCCGCCGAGCAGCAGCGCAACACGCCCACCCTGGCGCAGCGCGGCAGCGGCGCTGGTGACGGCTTCGCTCGCCACCACGGCGCGGGCGGGTGCGGCCGGTGCCCGCACCGGCGCGTCGGCTTCGTTCCAGGCGGTGTCGGCCGGCAGGATCAGCGTGGCGATGCGCCCCGGCGGCATGCGTGCGGCCTGCACGGCCCGCGCGCCATCGCGGGCCACCTCGCGCGCAGAGATCGAGGTGTGCACCCAGTCGGACATCGGCCGCGCCACGCCGGCCACGTCGGCCGTCAGCGGCGCGTCGTGCGCCAGGTGGTGCGTGGCATGTTCGCCGACGATGTTGACGATGCCCGAGCGCGCCTTCTTCGCGTTGTGCAGGTTGGCCAGGCCATTGGCCAAGCCCGGGCCCAGGTGCAGCAGCGTCGCTGCCGGGCGTTCGGCCATGCGGTAGTAGCCGTCGGCGGCGCCGGTGACCACGCCCTCGAACAGCCCGAGCACGCAGCGCATGCCCTGCAGCTTGTCGAGCGCCGCCACGAAGTGCATCTCCGAGGTCCCGGGGTTGGTGAAACACACATCGACCCCACTGTCCACCAGCGTGCGCACCAGGCTTTCGGCACCGTTCATCGCGCGGGTTCCTTCGTGCATTGCGAGGCGCCGACTGTACTTGGCAGAATGGCCCGCATGTCGGCCGATGCCTTCCCGCTCCGCCTAGCCCGCGCGCCGGACGCGCCGGGCATCGCCCGCCTGTCGCGCGACCTGATCGAAAGCGGCCTGGGCTGGACCTACGACGCCGCCAAGGTGGCGCGGCTGATGGCCGACCCGGACGTATCGGCGCTGGTGGCCGTCGATGCGCAGGGCCTGGCGGGTTTTGCCATCATGCAGTTCGGTGACGAACGTGCGCACCTGGTGCTGCTGGCCGTGCATCCGCGTCGCCAGCGCCAGGGCGTGGCGCGGCGCCTGCTGAGCTGGCTGCTCGACAGCGCGCGCACCGCCGGCATCGCCGAACTGAGCCTGGAGCTGCGCGCGGGCAATGCCGGCGCGCGCGCCTTCTACCGTGCGCTGGGCTTCGACGACGCCGGACTGCTGCCGGGCTACTACCGCAATGGCGAAGCCGCGCTGCGCATGCGCCGTGTGCTGCGCCGCACCGCCGAAGCCGGCGCGCCCTGGCAGGCGCCGACGCTGCGCCGCCCCTGATCCGGTCTGATCCTTGCTTGCCTGGCCCCAGGCCATGCATGTCAGGAGAACGGATTGGCAAAGATTCCCCCCGGGGTGGGACCGCGCTTCCCGCAGGTGGTGCTGCTGTTCGGCGCCACCGGCGACCTGGCGCGGCGCAAGCTGCTGCCGGGCCTGTACCACCTGGCCACGGCCGGCTTCATCCCCGGCTGCCGCATCGTCGGCGTGTCGCTGGACGACATCGATGCCGAGGCCTTCCGCCGCATCGCGCGCAGCGCGCTGGACGAGTTCTTCGCGCGCAAGGTCAACGATGACCACTGGCAGGCCTTTGCCGGCAGCCTGGACTACGTGCCGTTGACCGCCGGCGCTGCGGCCTTGAAGGCCGCGGTCGACCAGGCCGAACGGTCGCTGGGCGTCGAATGCCGCCGCCTGCACTACTTGAGCGTGCCGCCCAGCGCAGCGCTGCCCGCGGTGCGTCTGCTGGGCGAGGCCGGCCTGGTCGAGCGCTCGCGCATCGTCATGGAAAAACCCTTCGGCACCGACCTGGCCAGCGCGGTCAAGCTGAACCACGAACTGCACGAGGTCTTCGCCGAGGAGCAGATCTTCCGCATCGACCACTTCCTGGGCAAGGAGCCGGCGCAGAACATCCTGGCCTTCCGCTTCGCCAACGGGCTGTTCGAGCCGATCTGGAACCGCAACTTCATCGACCACGTGCAGATCGACGTGCCCGAGACGCTGGGCCTGGGCCAGCGCTCGGGCTTCTACGAGCAGACCGGCGCCTACCGCGACATGGTGGTCACACACCTGTTCCAGATCCTCGCTTTCATGGCGATGGAGCCGCCCACCGCGCTGGAGCCGCAGCCCATCGGCGAGGAGAAGAACAAGGTCTTCCGCAGCATGCTGCCCATCGACCCGGCGCACGTGGTGCGCGGCCAGTACGTCGGCTACCGCGACGAGGAAGGCGTGGACGCGGAGTCCGAGACCGAGACCTTCATCGCGCTCAAGTGCTACATCGACAACTGGCGCTGGGCCGGCGTGCCCTTCTTCCTGCGCACCGGCAAGAAGCTGGCCGAGGGCCAGCGCATCATCTCCATCGCCTTCCGCGAGCCGCCGAAGAGCATGTTCCCGGCCGGCTCGGGCGTGGGCGCGCAGGGCCCGGACCACCTGACCTTCGACCTGGCCGACGCCTCGAAGATGAGCTTGTCCTTCTACGGCAAGCGCCCCGGCCCCGGCATGCGCCTGGACAAGCTGAGCCTGCAGTTCGCGATGCACGACACCGGCCTGATCGGCGACGTGCTCGAAGCCTACGAACGGCTGATCCTGGATGCGATGCGCGGCGACCGCACGCTGTTCACCACCGCCGAAGGCATCGAGCGGCTGTGGCAGATGTCCACGCACCTGCTGGAAGCGCCGCCGCCAGTGCGCCTGTATGCGCCGGGCTCGTGGGGGCCGAAGTCGATCCACCAGCTGATCGCGCCGCATGCCTGGCGGCTGCCCTTCGAGCGTGCCTGGCGCGCGCCCAACAAGCTCGGCGGCTGGGGCACCTAGACTGCCGCCATGCGCAGCATGGCCCAGGTCGAGGCGCTGCAACAGGCCGCCAATCGTTCCGAAACCGCCTGCGGCGACGGCCGCCTCGTCTGGCGCCGCTGGGGGCCGCCCGCGGGCCGCCCGGTGCTGCTGCTGCATGGCGGCTCGGGCAGCTGGACGCACTGGGTGCGCAACATCGAGCCGCTGGCGCAGGCCGGCCGGCAGGTGCTGGTGCCGGACATGCCGGGCTTCGGCGAGTCCGCTGTGCCGCCGGACGGCGGCGATGCCGACGTGCTGCCCGGCTGGCTGGAGCGGGGGCTGCAGTCGCTGGCCGGCGACGCGGCAGTGGACATGGTCGGCTTCTCCTTTGGCGGGCTGGTCGCCGGCCTGTGGGCACAGGCGGTGCCACAGCGCGTGGCCCGTCTGGTGCTGGTGGGCAGCCCGGGCCTCAGTGCCGAACTGCTGCCGCCGCTGGACCTGCGGCGCTGGGAGCACCTGACCCCCGGCCTGGCCCGCGCTGCGGCGCACCGCCACAACCTGCTGACGCTGATGCTGGCCGGCGAAGACTCGGCCAGCGCCATGGCCGTGGCCCTGCACGCCGCCAATGTCGAGCGCGACCGGCTGCGCCGACGCCGCCTGATGCTGACCGATGCGCTGCTGCCGGTGCTGGACGGCCTGCGCTGCCCCCTGCACGGCATCTGGGGCGCGCAGGACGTGCTGTACCGCCACCGTCTGCCGTTGATCGCTCAGGTGCTGGCGCGTGCGCCGGGCTTTCGCTCGCTGGAGCTGTTGCCGCAGGCCGGCCATTGGGTGCAGTTCGAAACGGCCGATCATTTCAACGCCGCCTTGGCGCGTGCCGTGGCGTCGTCCGCGCCCTGACGGCCACCCGGGCTGGGCGCGGCGCTGCGGCGGCGGTGTAGAGTGCGCGGTTTTTCGTCTGGGCACTGCCGTCGGTATGGAGCGAGAGTCATTGCAAGCAGGTCTGAACGGCTCGGCGCTCAGGGCATGGCTGGCGAGTCGTGCCTTGGTCGAGCCAGCGCCCGGCCCGCCGTCGTTGATCGACGGACTGGGGCAGTGGCTGGGCTGGACCGAAGCCATCGCCCTGTCCGCCAGCCTGAACGCGGCTGCCGACGCCGCCATGGGCGCGGCCACTCCGCCCACCTTGGAACGCGAGTTCGATCGGGTGCGCCAGGCCTTGCGCCGGTCCATCGAGAGCGACGATGCATCGCCGCAGCCCGCTCGGCTTAGGCCGCTGTCCGCGCCGGTGGTGGCCGACGCCGGTTTCGCGCCGCACCGCCAGCGCTATATCGCGCTGCAGCAGGCGATGGCGTCCGCCATCGCAGCGCTGCGTATACAAGCGCGGGCTGCCGTGGCGCGGCTGTCGCCGCGCCTGCGGCGTCTCGCCGCCGTCGACGCGGTGATGGAAAGCATGCTGGCCGAGCGCGAACAGCTGCTGCTGGCGCGCCTGCCCACGCTGCTGGAAGCCCACTTCGAGCGGCTGCGCCGCGCCGATGCGGACGGGGCCTGGATCCCAGGCTTTCGCGCCGACATGCGACAACTGGCGATGGCCGAACTGCAGCTGCGGCTGCAGCCGGTGCGCGGCCTGATCGACACGCTGAGTCTTCGATGAACAAGCTTCTCTATGGCGCCGCGTTCGGCGTCGGCCTGGCCGTCGTCGGCTGGATCGGCGCCGGCTACCTGCAGACCCAGCCGCTGGCGCTGGGCATGACGGCGCTGATCGCCGCCTTCTACCTGATGGGTGCGCTGGAGCTGCGGCGCTTGCACCAGGTGACAACGGCGCTGGACCAGGCGCTGCGCGATCGGGTCGAGCCGCCGGCGGCGCTGGGCGATTGGCTGCAAACGCTGCCCGCGTCCTTGCGCAACGCGGTGCGAGCGCGCATCGAAGGCGAGCGCAGCGCACTGCCCGGCCCGGCGCTGACGCCGTACCTGGTGGGGCTGCTGGTGCTACTGGGCATGCTCGGCACCTTCCTGGGCATGGTGGTCACGCTCAGCGGCACCAGTCTGGCGCTGGAGCGCGCCACCGACCTGCAGACCATGCGCGACTCGCTGGCCGCGCCGGTCAAGGGCCTGGGGCTGGCCTTCGGTACCTCGGTGGCCGGCGTGGCCACCTCGGCCATGCTGGGGCTGATGTCGGCACTGTGCCGGCGCCAGCGGCAGCAGACGGCGCAGCGGCTGGACACGCACATCGCCACCACGCTGCACGGCTTCACGCGCGCCCACCAGCGCCAGCAATCCTTGTTGCTGCAGCAGCAACAGGCGCAGCTGATGCCGCTGCTGGTGGGGCGGCTGCAAGAGGTCATGGCGCAGCTGCAGCTGCAGACGCAGCAGTCGAACGACGGCCTGCTCGCCAGCCAGGAGCGCTTTCAAGGCCGGGCCGAGGCGGCCTATCGCGACCTGGCGGCATCGGTCGATCAGTCGCTGCGCCAGAGCCTGGCCGACAGCGCGCGCATCGTCGCGACCACCATCCAGCCGGCGGTGGAAAGCACGATGAGCGGCATCACGCGCGAGACCGCAGTACTGCATGGCCGCATCGCCGGCACGGCGCAGCAGCAGTTCGACGCGCTGGCGCAGCACCTGGGTACGGCGCTCGACAACGTGCTGCAGCAGGCACAGCAGTCGCAGGCCGAATTCGACGCGCAGCGGCTGGCGGCGTGGAGCGAAGCGCTGGCGGCCATGGCCGCATCGCTGGAGCGCAGTGCCGGCCAGATCTCGGCGCAGGCCGAGGCGCATGCACGCAGCACCATCACCGAGATCTCGCGCCTGGTGCAGACCGCGTCCGACGCGCCGCGCGCCGCCGCCGAGGTGGTGGCGCAGCTGCGCGACAAGCTGTCCGACAGCATGGCGCGCGACAACGCCATGCTGGAAGAACGCAGCCGCATCATGGCCACGCTGAACACGCTGCTCGACACGGTGCAGCAGGCCGGCGCGCGCATGGAGACGGTGAGCGCGCAGGTCGCCGCCGGAGCCGTCGACGTCGCCAGCCTGGGCGAGGCCTTCGGTGCCGCAGTCGAAGGCTTCAGCCAGAGCAGCGACAAGCTGATGGCGCACCTGCAGCGCGTCGACGAGACACTGGGCAAGGCCATCGCGCGCAGCGACGAGCAGCTGGCCTACTACGTGACGCAGGCGCGCGAGGTCATCGACCTGAGCCTGGCGTCGCAAAAGCAGATCGTCGACGATCTGCAGCGCATCGCCGCCGAGCGCAGCGCCGTGCTCGGCGAGGCCTGAACATGGACGAGCTGGATACCGGCGCCGAAGCCGCCGCCCCGGTGTGGGCGGTCTTCGGTGACCTGATGGCCGGGTTGCTGGGTGCCTTCGTGCTGATCCTGGCTGCAGCGCTGGGCATGCAGCTGGACCTGAGCACGCAACTCGAAGCCGAGGTCCAGCGCCGCCAGGCCGAACAGCAACGCCGCGAGGCGCTGGAGCAGGCACTGGCCATTCCGCTGGCACAGGGTCGCGTGACGCTGAACGACGGGCGCATCGGCATCAGCAACAGCGTGCTGTTCGCCTTCAATTCCGACCAGCTGCAGCCCGAAGGCCGGCGGCTGCTGAAGAGCCTGGCCGCACCGCTGGGCGTGTACATGACGGCACGCGACGAGATCCTGATGGTCAGCGGCTTCACCGATGACCGGCCGATGCGCGAAAGCAGCCAGCAGTTCGCCGACAACTGGGAACTGTCGGCGCAGCGCGCGCTCACCGTGACACGCGCACTGATCGAGGACGGCGTGCCCGCGTCGGCGGTGTTCGCGGCGGCCTTCGGCGCCGAGCAGCCGGTAGCCTCGAATGCCGACGCGGCCGGCCGCGCGCTGAACCGGCGCGTGGAGATCACGCCGACGCCGCGGCTGGCCGCGAAGAAGCCGGCTGGACGCTCATGAGTCAGCTTCTGGACGCGGCGCGCCAGCGCCGCATCGAGGCACTGGTGCGACGCGCCGCAGCACATCAGGGCGAGGCACGCCGACTGCTGGAACACAAGCAGCAGCAGTTGCTGCAGGCCTGCCGCCGCAATGCCGAACCGGCGGCCCCGGCCGTCGCCACAGCCACGCCGCCACGCAGCGCGCTGGCGGAACTGCTCGCCCACATCGCCCGCCACAGCTCGACCACCGCCGGGCTGAAGACGGTGCACGAGCATCGCAGCACCTGGTCGCGCCTGGGCATCGATCAGCGTTTGCACCAGGCGCTGGCACAGGTGCCGGGCAACGCCGGTCCACTGAACACCCAGCGGCTGCTGCTGCAGGCGTTGACGCTGATGCGCGATGCCTCGCCGCCGTACCTGCAGCACTTCATGGCACACGCCGAGGCATTGCTGTGGCTGGAGGCCTCGAACCCCACGCGGATCGTGGCGCGCAAGGCGCCAGCGCGGGCTCGCAAGCCTGCAGGCAAGCGGCCGTAGACTGCCGCCATGCAGCTCAGCCCGGTCGAACTCAGGCACGCCAGCCGGCTCGTCAACCACGGCCCCACGGTGCTGGTCAGCACCGAACACCAAGGCCGCCGCAACCTGATGGCCGCGGCCTGGTCGATGCCGGTGGAATTCACGCCGCCGCGCATCGCGGTGGTGGTGGACAAGAAGACCTACACGCACGAGCTGCTGCGAGCCAGCGGCCGCTTTGCCATCGGATTGCCGGTGCCGGCGCTGGCCGAGCTGACGCATGCGGTAGGCAGCGAGAGCGGGCGCGATGTCGACAAGTTCGCGCGCCACGCCATCGCCTGGACCCCCGGCCCGGTGCTGGGCTTGCCGCTGGTGGCCGGCTGCAGCGCCTGGCTGGAGCTGCGCCACATTGCGGAGCCGCACACCGAGCAGGCCTACGACACCGTCTTCGGCGAGGTGGTGTCGGCGCAGGCCGATGCGCGCGTGTTCGCCGCGGGGCGCTGGTCCTTCCGCGACGACAACACCGAGCTGCACACGCTGCACCATCTGGGCGGTGGCGTGTTCGCCGTGCCCTCGCGCATCGTGCGCGCGGTATGAGGCCGGCTGCGGCGCAGCGGCCGCTGGCCATCGCCTTCGCCGGGCTGCTCTCGCTGGCCGTGGCCATGGGCATCGGCCGCTTCGCGTTCACACCGCTGCTGCCGATGATGCTGCACGACGGCAGCGTCGACCTGCGCTCGGGCAGCTGGCTGGCGACGGCCAACTACCTGGGCTACTGGCTGGGCGCGATGGCCTGCGCACTGCAGCCGTGGCTGTGGGTGCGCTGGCGCGTGGCGCGGCCGCCGGCGTACACGGCCGTCGTGCGCAGCGGCCTGGTCGCCACCGTGCTGCTGACGCTGGGCATGGCGCAGCAGGGGCCGGCAATCTGGCCACTGTGGCGCTTTCTGGCCGGCATGGCCAGCGCCGTGGTCTTCGTCTACGGTTCGGGCTGGTGCCTGGCACGGCTGACCGCACTGGGCGCGCCGGCGCTGGGCGGGCTGATGTTCGTCGGGCCGGGACTGGGCATCGCCGTCAGCGGACTGGCCGCCAGCGCCATGGTGGCCGGCGGCTGGAGCGCCGCCGCGGGCTGGCTGGCCTTTGCGCTGCTGGCCGCCGGCTTGAGCGCGCTGGCTTGGCCGCATCTGCGCGGCACGGTGTCCGTGGCGGCGCCGGCGCACGGCGCCGGCCGCAGCGAACGGCGCGGCGCGCTCGCGCTGTTCGTGCTGGCCTATGGCCTAGCCGGCTTCGGCTACATCGTCACCGCCACCTTCCTGCCGGTGATCGCGCGGCAGGCGCTGCCGCCCGGCACGGTCTGGCTCGATCTGTTCTGGCCGCTGTTCGGCCTGGGCGTGGCGCTGGGCGCGCTGCTGACGCTGCGCCTGCCCATGCACTGGGACCGCCGCCACCTGCTGATGGCCTGCTACGGGATGCAGGCGCTGGGCGTGCTGATGAGCGTGGCGCTGCCCAGCCTGTGGGGCTTTGCGCTGGGCAGCCTGCTGCTGGGCCTGCCCTTCACCGCCATCACGCTGTTTGCCATGCAGGAGGTGCGCCGCCTGCGGCCGCACGACGCCTCGGCCACCATCGGCTTGCTCACCGCCGCCTATGGCCTGGGCCAGATCGCCGGGCCGCCGCTGGTGGCGGGGCTGCTGCAGCACAGCGCCAGCCCGGGCCGCGGCTTTGCGCTGTCGCTGCTGATTGCCGCCGCCGCATTGCTGGCGGGCCTGTTGATCTTCGGCGCCCTGGCGCGCCGCCATCCACTGGATACCCGCGCACGAGCAGCCATCGCGCCCGAGTAGCGCTGCACCCACGGGGGCGGCACCTTCACAGGATGTCCTCCCCGTTTCACACGGCGCCGGCCGCTGCGCGGCAGTGGGTGCGGACCGTAAACTGTCAGCGCTGCCGTGGCGAGAGGCTGGTGCGTCAGGGCCGATGCTGGTGCCGTCATGGCCTCGCATGCAATGCGCTTCTTCGGGAACCCGGTGATATGACCTTGGCAATGAGTTGGGACGAATGGACGAAGCACGACGCGGTGGCGCTGGCCGAGCGCGTGCGCAAGGCCGAGCTGACGGCAGCCGAACTGGCGGCCCAGGCCGCGGCCGGGATCGCCCGGCTCAATGCGCAGTTGAGCGCCGTGGTCGAGGTCTTCGACGACGCGGTGGCCGACCCCTTCAAGGCCGGCGCGCATGCGGACGGCTTCTTCGCGGGTGTGCCCTTCCTCGTCAAGGACCTCGGCCCCACGCTGCAGGGGCGCTTGCAGGAGATGGGTTCGCTGTTCATGCGCGGCAACCGCGCCGCCGAGGACAGCTTTCTCACCGGCCAGATGCGCCGCGCGGGGCTGAACCTGATAGGCCGTACCACGACGCCGGAGTTCGGCGTGTGCTCGTCGGCGGAGAACCCCGCGGTCTACGTCACGCGCAATCCCTGGGACCTGGCCTACACCACGCTGGGCTCGTCGGCCGGCACCTCGGCCATGGTCGCTGCCGGCGTGCTGCCGCTGTCGCATGCCACCGACGGCGGCGGCTCGATCCGCATCCCTGCAGGCGCCAACGGCAACATCGGCCTGAAGCCTTCACGCGGCGTGTTTTCCATCGCGCCCAAGCTGTCGGACCTGAGCGGGCTGGTCTCCACCCAGGGCTGCCAGAGCCGCACGGTGCGCGACACGGCCGCCTTCATCGACCACTGCCGCGGCGGTGCGCCGGGCGAATTCATGCCCTACTGGATGCCGCCGCAGCCCTACGGCGAGCTGATCCGCCGCGACCCGGGACGGCTGCGCATCGCGCTGTCGCACGAATGGGGCGACTACCGCGCCACGCCGCATTTCGTGGCCGAACTGGAGCGCGTGGGCCGTTTCCTGGAAGGCCTGGGCCACCAGGTCGAATGGGCGCTGCCGGCCATCGACTACCGTGCCGCGTTTGCCGCGCAGACCACCTGCTACATCAGCAACTTCGCGCAGACCATCGCCAATCTGCTGGCACCCCGGGGCCTGCAGCGCCCGCCCGCGGAGCTGATCGAGCCGATCAACATCCGCATCTGGGAAGCCGGCTTGCGCACCAGCTACAGCGAGCGCGCGCAGATGCAGGCGGTGTTCAACACCACCTCGCGTGCCTTTGGCGAATTCTTCGAGTCGTGGGACATCATCCTGACACCGATCACGGCGCTGCCCACGCCGCGCATCGGCACCACCGAGTACCTGACGCTCAGCGACAACCCCTCCGTGCTGGACTGGTTCGACAACCTGTGGCGTAACTTCGCCTACACGCCGTTGACCAACCTGTGCGGCATCCCTGGCCTCTCACTGCCGTTGGGCGCGCAGGAATCCGGGCTGCCGCTGGGCCTGCACGCCCAGGCACGGCAGGCCAACGACGGGCTGCTGCTGCAGCTGGCCGCGCAGATCGAGCGCGCGCTGCAGGGCCGATGGAACGCAGGGCGCATTCCGGCCCATCATGTGACACACCCCTGAACTGCAATGGCAACGACCCAGCGCCGGTCAGCGGCAGCGAGCGCCTCCGAGTCTGCCGCTGCGCGCATCGACGCACGGATCAAGGAGCTGGACGATTGGCGGGGTGAGATGCTCGCCCGGCTTCGCGCCCTCGTCCAGAAAGCCGACCCTGAGGTGACCGAGGAATGGAAGTGGAACACCCCCGTCTGGTCGCACGATGGCATTCTCTGCACCGGCGAGACCTACAAGACGGCGGTGAAGATGACCTTCCCCAAGGGCGCCTCTTTGCCCGACCCCTTGCACCTATTCAACGCCAGTCTGGAAGGAAACGCCAGGCGCGCCATCGACTTCCACGAAGGCGCGATGATCGATGAAGCGGCGTTGAAGGCGCTTGTTCAAGCGGCTGTGGCGGCGAACCAGTCTTCGGCTCGCGCAAAGCTCGTCGCAGCAAGTCGGGCCTAGCATCCACCTCGTTGACACGGGAGAAGGACCAAGATGACCGAACGCACCGGAGGCTGCCTTTGTGGCAACGTCCGCTACCGCCTGGGCGCGGATCCGGTGGTGGCCAGGCTGTGCTGGTGTCGCGATTGCCAGCACCTGGCGTCCAACGGTACGGTGAACGCCATCTTCCCGTCCGCTGCGATCGAGATTTCCGGAAACCCGAGCGAGTACACCAGCACGGCCGACAGCGGCCATCAGGTGCGTCGCCGCTTCTGCCCACAATGCGGCAGCCATCTGTTCGCAGATTCCACGGGCCGCCCCCAGCTGACCGTCCTGCGCGTCGGCACGCTGGACGACCCCTCGACCATCAGGCCCAGCGCGAACATCTGGAGCGCCAGCGCACCGGCATGGGCCTGCCTGGACCCGGCCCTCGAGCGTATCGAAGGCCAGCCGGCAGCGCCTCGGCCATCGCAGGACAAGGCCTGACAAGACGACACGAGAAAGATCATGCGAATGAAGACGGTTCTGGCCCCACTGGTTCTGATCGTGCTGGGGCTGCTGTTCTTGTTGTCGAACCTCGGTTTGCTGCCGCCGCTCGGGCCTCTCTTCGCGCGCTGGTGTCCTGACCGCCGTGGGTGTCATGCTGCTGTTTCGGCGTATTGGCTAGCCACCTGTGCCTGCGTTTGTCGATAGTCGCGAGTTCCGATCGTCGTGCAACAGGTGGATTCGAATCCGCTCTTCCCGAGCCGGCGCGAACCACCGATCATCCACCCCTGGCCCCATAGAGAGTTGCACCATGTCCGATCGCACCGTCCGCCTGCACCGTGTCCTGCGCTGCCCGCCGCAGAAGGTCTACCGCGCCTTCACCGAGGCCGATGCCTTGGCCAAATGGCTGCCGCCCTACGGCTTCGTCTGCAAGGTCCAGCAGATGGACGCGCGCGTCGGCGGCAGCTTCCGCATGTCCTTCCACAACTTCTCCAGCGGCAATGGCCATTCCTTCGGCGGCGAATACCTGGAGCTGGTGCCGCACGAACGCATCCGCTACACCGACCGGTTCGACGACCCCAACCTGCCCGGCACGCTGGAAGTGAGCGTGACGCTGACGCCGGTGGTCTGCGGCACCGAGCTCAGCGTGCAGCAGAGCGGCATTCCGGAGGCAATTCCCCTGGAGATGTGCTACCTGGGCTGGCAGGAATCGCTGGCGCAGCTGGCCACGCTGGTGGAGCCGGACATTCCGGGCTGAGGCCATGGCCATCCAGCTCGACCACCTGATCGTGCCCTCGAAGGACCGGGTGGCCGGCGCCCGGCGGCTGGGCGAACTGCTCGGCGTGCCCTGGGCGGCGCAAGGACGGGTCGGCCCCTTCTCGCCGGTGTACGTGAACGACGGCCTGACGCTCGACTTCGACGAATGGACCGACCCGATCGCGAAGCAGCACTATTGCTTTCGCGTCGACGCGGCGGCCTTCGATGCCATCCTGGCGCGCATCCGGTCGGCCGGCCTGGCCTTTCGCAGCCTGCCGCACGGCCCGGACGACCACCAGCTGAACCCGGCCTTCGGCGGCCGTCTGCTCTACTGGAGCGAGCCCGACGGGCATGTCTGGGAGCTGCTCACCGTCAGCTACGAACGCCAGACCCCGCCGCCGCAGGCCCCATGTTCCGCCTGATCGGCCTGGACCATCTGGTGCTGCGTGTCGTCGACGTGCAGCGCATGCTGCACTTCTATGTGCAGGCGCTGGGCTGCAGCGTCGAGCGGCGGCAGGACGCTATCGGCCTGATCCAGCTGCGCGCCGGCCGCGCATTGATCGACCTGGTGCCGGTCGACGGCGAACTGGGCCGGGCCGGCGGCGCGGCGCCGGGCAAGCAGGGCCGCAACCTCGACCATTTCTGCCTGCGCATCGAGCCCTTCGATGCCGCGGCCATTGGCGCGCAGTTGCAGCGGCACGGCTACATCGCGGGACCCGTAGAACAGCGCTACGGCGCCGAAGGTGAAGGCCCGTCGATCTACCTGAGCGACCCCGAGGGCAACCGGGTCGAACTCAAGGGCCCCCCATGCAAGTCCATCGCCGCGCCGCCTGCGCGCTGATTGCCTGCGCAGGCTTCGTCGCAAGCGCCGCGCTGGCGGACACCCCGGCATGGGAGCAGTTGTCCGATGCGCCGGACCCGGGCCATGCCAGGGCCAGCGCTGTCGCGGCCCCCGAGCGCTATGCGGATGCGGCCCGGCACTGGCGCGGAGCCGAGGACATCAATGCCTGGATCGGCGCACACTTCGAATACGACCGGGCGCGTGCGCTGGAACTTTCGGAAGGCGCGCGCGCGGGCCGGCCGCAGGCCGCCGCGATCGTCGATCCCGAGGCCTTCTTCGCCGCGCCGCGCGGCGTGTGCGTGGACCTGAGCCACTTCGCCGTCAGCACGCTGCGGCAGATCGAGCCCGCCTCGCAGGCCGCGCACCTGATGATCGAATTCGAGCCGGTGCTGGTGCAGGGCCGGTGGCTGCGCCGGCATTGGATGGCCAGCTTCCGCCGCGATGGCGCCTATTGGTTTTTTGCCGACTCGAAGCGTCCCGGTCACCTGGCCGGCCCCTACGACACGTTGGAGCAGTTCCTCGCGGAGTACGCGCGCTACCGCGCGCGCCCGATCCTCAGCCACCGCCTGCTGCCCACCTACGAACGCCAGTTGCGTACCAAGGCCGCGCGCACGGCGCCTGCAAGTCCGGGCTGATGCCAACCCGATGGTCCCTCGCGCTCGCTAAGATCCCGGGCTGAGCTTTGCCGCTGCCGCGCTTGTCCACACCCTCCCACCCACCCCGACCTTCGCCGTGGTCCGCCTGGTGGCAGGCCTTCCTGCCCGCGCCGATCGCTGCCGACTGGCACGAAAGGCTGCGCGTGGTGCTGGGCGCCACGCTCGGCATCCTGGTCACGGCGTGGATGTGCCATATGGCCGGTGGCGCGGCGGCCGGGGCTTGGCCCTGGCTGGTCGCGCCGCTGGGCGCCAGTGCGGTGCTGGTGTTCGCGGTGCCGGCCAGCCCGCTGGCACAGCCCTGGGCGGTGGTGGGCGGCAACACCTTGTCGGCGCTGGTGGGCGTCGCCTGCGTGCGCTGGGTGGGCAGCCCGGAACTCGCCGTTTCGCTGGCAGTAGGGTTGGCCATCGCACTGATGTTTGCGCTGCGCTGTCTGCATCCGCCGGGCGGCGCCTCGGCATTGCTGGTGGCATTGAACGCCATCGGCGACCCGCGTTTTGCACTCTTCCCGGTGCTGCTCAATTCGCTGCTGCTGGTGGCCACGGGCATCGTCTACAACCACGCCACGCGGCGCAGCTATCCGCACCGACAACTGCCTGCGCCCGCACCCGCGGCCCGCGACGCTGAAGCCGAAGCCGTCGATGCCGACCTGGATACGGTGCTGGCACGCTACAACCAGGTGCTCGACATCAGCCGCGACGACCTGAAGGCGCTGCTGGCCGACACACAGCTCGCCGCCTACCAGCGCAAACTGGCCAATTTACGCTGCAGCGACATCATGTCGCACAAGCTCGTCACGGTGAGCCCGCGCACGCCACTGCAACAGGCCTGGGCGCTG
>Ga0315912_10002742_pt1 | contig 18349 bp, 14 predicted proteins | sample VfabasoilMG_FD_204469 | JGI IMG/M metagenome (GOLD analysis project Ga0315912, IMG submission 204469) | Garden soil microbial communities collected in Santa Monica, California, United States - V. faba soil | ecosystem: Environmental > Terrestrial > Soil > Garden | place: USA: California...
ATCGACGTCACGGCAACGTCGCTCATCTCCAGCCTCATCGTGCCGGTCTCGGCCTCGGAGATGTCCATCAGTGTCTCGAGCATCGCGATGATGCGCTCGGACTCCTCGAGGCACGTCACGAGCGCCTCCCGCTGCGCCTGTACATCGTCGGACTGCAACGCGCGCTCGGCGACACCGCGCAGGCGCGTCATCGGCGTGCGGAGATCATGCGCGACATTGTCGAGGGCGTGCTCCATGCCGCGAATGAGCGTCGTGATGCGATCGAGCATCTCGTTGAACAACGCACTCAGCTCGTCGATGGCATCACGCTCGGGACGCACGGGCACACGCGCGTTGATACGCCCCGTACGAATGATGTCGCGCACCGCCGTGATCAGCTGACGGATGGGTTGCAGCGTCGAGCGCGTCACAATCGCGCCACCGGCCAGCCCGACGGCCACGATCACGAGCGAGACGATGGCGAGGACAGTGCGGAACCGCGCGAGAAGCGCTTCACGATTCTCAGTGCTCTTGCCCACCTGGAGCAGCGTGCCGTCTGCGAGCTGCGCCGACGCCACTTCGAGGCGCGCGGTCCCCGACTGAGACAGCACCTGCTCCAGCCCGCTCAGGCCACGCAGCCGGCTGACGTCGAAATCATTGAACGCGTATGGCGCACTGAGGAACAACGTTTCCGACTGACCTCGCACCACGCGCACGAACAGGCGCTCCTGCCGGCCGGATCGTTGTTCGATATCGACAGCTTCTGCGAGTGGACCAAGCCCTCCTTCGGCGTATCGCTGCGAGTACTCGCGCAGGGTGGAGATCACGAGTTGCTGATCCCGCTCGACGAGCGACGCCTCGAGCAGGCGGTAGGTCAGCAGAACGATCGCCAGCGACGTGACGACGAAGACGACCGCGTACCACGAGGCCAGGCGCAGACCAAGCCGTCCACTGGGCTCCCTGTTTGCGGGTGTCTGCGTGGTCTCGGCCATCAGCTTGCCTTGAGGACGTAGCCGACGCCGCGAACGGTCTGCAGCAGCTTGGGCTCGAAGTCGCGGTCGATCTTCTCGCGCAGCCGCGAGACGAGCACATCCACGACGTTGGTGCCGGGGTCGAAGTTATAGCCCCACACGTGCGACAAGATCATGGTCTTTGTCAGCACGCGCCCTTGATTGCGCAGCAGGTAGTCCAGCAACTCGTACTCGCGAGGGCGTAAGTCGATCGGCTTTCCTGCCCGCTCGGCTCGACGGCTGAGGAGGTCGAGCGAGAGATCGCCCAGGGAGAGCCGCATCGGTTCGGTCTGTCCCGTGGAGCGCCTGATCAGAGCCTGGAGGCGCGCGAGCAATTCCGCGAAGGCGAATGGTTTGGTCAGGTAGTCGTCGCCGCCCGCCTGCAGCCCCTTGACCCGGTCGTCCACCGTTCGGCGCGCGCTCAAGATGAGGACCGGCGTGCGAACAGCGCGCGCACGGATGCGATCGATCAGCGCCAGGCCGTCGAGACGCGGCAGCATGACATCGACAATCGCCGCGTCGTAGCTCCCTTTGAGGGCGAGCGCGACTCCCTGCTCGCCATCCGTCGCAACGTCCACTGCGTAACCGGCTTCCGCCAATCCTTTGGAGACGAAGTCCGCGATCGTCGCATCGTCTTCCACCATCAACACCCGCACAATATGTCGAGTGTACGGCACACTCCCGATACGTGAGTACGTTCCTCGAACGCCCCCAATCTGTTCTCGCTCGACGCGCCCTCTTCCAGGTTCACCTGTGGCTCGGCGTGCTGACCGGCCTCTACATCTTCGTGGTATGCGCGAGTGGTGCGGCTCTAGTGTTCAGGATCGACATGCAGCGTGCGATGCATCCCGACCTGTTCACACCCCGCACGCCGGGTTCACTCGCGGACCCGGTTGCGGTGATGGAGAGCGTTCAGAAGGCGTATCCAGGATGGAGAGTGTCCGGCATCGAAGCGCCGACGACGACACGTCCAACCTACCTGGCATATGCGGCCCGTGGCGACCGCTTTGCCACGTTGTTGCTCGATCCGGTGAGCGCGGAGTTGCTGGGCGAATTGCCGGACCAGTCGTGGGTTCGCACGCTCCAGAGCCTGCATTTCGATCTGCTCGCCGGCAGAACAGGTCGCTTCGTCAATGGCGTGGGCGCACTGGTACTACTCGGGATGTGCGTGACAGGGCTCGTGATCTGGTGGCCGGGACGGAGCAACTGGACGCGCAGCGTGAGAGTGGACTTCGGAAGACAGTGGCGGCGAGTGAACTGGGAGCTGCACAGCGCGGTCGGCTTCTGGACCGTCGCCGTGATCGCGATGTGGGCCGCAACCGGCGCCTACTTCGTTTTCCCCGCGCCGATTCGACTGGCCATCAATCGCGTCTCCCCGCTGACAACCGTCGCCACACCGCAATCCAGGCCAGCGCAGACGATGACTTCACGCCCGTCATGGCGCGCGATCATTGACGAGGCTCAGCGTCGAGTACCGGGGCAACACGTCGCACGAATCGTTCTGCCGTTTTCGGAGACGTCACCCTTTCTCGTGATGTTCTCGCGCGTGCAGCCCACACCGGGCAATCCCGATCTGACGTCCGTCTATCTCGATCAGTACACAGGTGAGGCGATAACCCCATCGGCTGCGGCCAGACGTTCTGCCGGAGACATCGTGATGGCGTGGCTGACGCCGCTGCACATCGGCAACTTCGGCGGCAACGGGGTCCGGGTCATGTGGTTGGTGCTGGGAATGGCTCCGCCGGTGCTCTTCGTGACCGGCTTCATCATGTGGTGGACGCGGGTGGTGCGCGTGCGCTGGATTCGCACGGCACGGCCGGCAGCTGAAACTGCGCGGCCGTGACGCGATACCGTCTCGCTACTTCGTATCCGCAGGCACGTCTGGAATGACCTCATTCGGATACCAGTACTGCTTGTGGCAGTTCTCGCAGGCCTCTTCGATCTTCTCGCCGAGCTCGAACACCTTGTTGCTGTCCTTGGCGTCAACCGCTGCGAGCACCTCAATGGCCGCATCGTGAAGATGGGTCGCACGCTCCTGCCATGCAGCGCGATCCTTTGCGATCAGGACGTCCATCTCCTCGGGCTCGAGCTCGACACCCGGCGTCTCTGACTTCTCTCCCGGCCGCGCCACTCGCCTGCCAGGCATCTTGAGCAGGTTTGCCGCCTCTGCGAGCGCAATCGCACCGTGGCGGACCTTCAGCCACTCTTCGTCGGACTTGGGCACCGTCTCGTTGAGCCCCTTGTCATCCACGATGGTCGTCACTGACAGCCAGACGGCATCGGCTGACGGATCCACGATCGAGAGCATCAAATCTTTGATGGTCGCCGTGGGGAGATACCCCGGGTCCGCTGCTGCGGCCGGGGCTGGTGCCTGGGGCTGGCTCTGACATGCCCCGATCAGGGCCAGGCAGAACACGAGCATCGAAAGACCGATCGAAATCCGGAAGGTTCGCATCAGGGCACTCCTGCGCCACACGCCTCAGTTGAACTTGAACCGAATCGTGCTGTTCACGTTAATCGGCTGACCCGGAAACGCATTGTTGCTGAAGTGTCCGGGGAGGAAGTAGTCCGTCTTATTGAACAGGTTTTCCGCGTTCACGGTCCACTCCCAGCGGTCGGTACGATATCCGATTGCGCCCGAGAAGATGGTGTAGCCGTCCAGATGAACCGAGTTGCTGTCCGTGACGAACTGCTCGCCGACAAAGCGGGCGCCAAACGCTGCGTTGAAACCCCTCCGAAAGTCTTTGCGGACCCACAGGTTGACGAGGTTTTGCGGCACGAATCGCGGGCGCAGGCCACTCAACTCCTCGGCATCCTCGTAGCGCGGCGTCGAGAAGCCGTAGTTGAAGATCAAGTAGGTTCCCGCACCGAGATCGGTGTTGATATCCACGTCCAACCCCTTGGACGTTTGCTCACCAATCTGACGGACCGTCGTCACCGACTCCTGCAGCGTCACGTTGTTGCGCGTGATGTGATACACGGCGAGGCTCGTGTCCACGCGACCGTTCCATCCCTGCCAGCGATGACCCACTTCGTAGTTGCGCGCGGTGCTGGGATCGAGGTTAGACCCGTCTGGCGGCACGGTGTTGACGGGTGTGAACGAGCTCGACGTGGCGAAATAGAGCTGCTGATCGAAACGCGGCGCGTACACGATGCCGGCACGATACGAAAATGCCGTCTGGTCGCGATCGATTGGTGTAAACGGATTGCCGCCCACCCGGTCGACGTTGCGCGAGTAGTTGTCGACGCGCCCTGCGACGTTGACCTTCACCTTCGGCGCAATGTCGATTTGATCCTGAGCGTAGATGGAGTGAATGTTGTCGTTCACGTACGTCGTACGCTCGATCGTCTCGATGTCGAGCGGCGTCGTCAGTGTCTCCTCCATCGTCGTGATGTTCATGGGCGGGATCGTCAGCCACCAATAGCCGCACAGACAATCGGGATCGTCGCCAGCTGTCACCTCGGTGCGGTACTTGTCGCGCTGGTATTCGTAGCCGAACAGGAGGTTGTGACCACCGAGGCGACCGACCATCTCTGACTGGTTCTGAATGGGCCGGCGAATGTGATGGAAGTCGAGCGGCTCGCGGAACACCTCATTGGCCTCCGGGTCGCCGTAGACACCCTCGGTCACGAAGTACTTGTCGCTCGTCCGCTGAATCATCAGCGAGTTGCGGAACTCCCACTTCGGCGACAGGTTGCCTGTGAAAACCACCTGCGTCTGCGAGTCCTCGACGAGCACGCGATCCTGCGGCAGGCTGAATCGCAGCTCTGGCTCGAAGCTGGGGAGGCTCACGATGTTGAGCGGCACGCCGCCGTCGCCATCGAACCGGTCGCGATTGAACGTCTGATGCACGGTCAACCGCGCGGTATTGCTCATCAGCCAGGTCAGCGCGGGAGAAATGTTGAACCTGTCTGCCCCAGCGTCACGCCACCCGTCGCTGGTCTCGAGGCTCGAGTCCAGTCGATAGAGGAATTTGTCGCTGCCACCAACGGCACCGGTCGCTCCACCCGCGATCTGATGTGTGTTGAATCGTCCGCCGCGATAGCTGAAATCGTACGCGCGCACGGCCTGCGGCTTCTTTCTGACGATGTTGATCGTGCCGCCCACCGCGCCGCGACCGTAGAGCACAGAACTCGGTCCCTTGAGCACCTCGACGCTCTGGATGTTGTTCGTCTGCGTCGCATAGCGGTTGCCGCCCATGCGCATGCCGTCCAAGAGGACGACGTTGAAGGCGTCGCGATCGGGATCGCTGAACCCGCGAATGGTGTACTGCTCGTAAGCGCCGTACCAGCGAACGGCCTGGACGCCTGACGCGTTCTGCAGCGCTTCACCGACCGTATTGAAGCCTTGCTGGCGAATGAGCTCCTGCGGAATCGAGCTGACTTGCGCCGGAACTTCGTCGTTGGCCACCGGCAGCCGGGTCGCCGTTGCTTTGCCGCCGGAGGCGGTGACCGTCAGTGATGTGGAAACCCGGCCGACCGATAAAACGACGTCAACAGCGGGGGTATCGCTCGTCAGCGTGACGGTTCGGACGAGCGTCTCGAACCCTCGCATGGAAAACGTCAGCTCGAAGGCTCCAGCCATGAGTCCAGGAAAACGATAAGAACCGGCCTCGTCGGTGGTGGCCGTCGCCACCTGACTACCACCCGAAATAAGAACCACCGTCGCGCCGGGGATAACCCCCGCGTTGTCGCGAACGGTACCGGACAACGAAAGTTGCTGTGCGGCGCTCTCATTTGCGAACGCGCACAGGATGATGACCGACAAGCTGGCACGAAGCAGTGCCCCCATTCCCTGCACCTCCTTTGAAGACAAAGGACACGACTGTATAGGGAGGCACTGAAGCCCATACCTGAAGATTTGCTGAATTCTTGGGTGCCGATCACTTCAGGATCGAGTCAGAGACGACGAGGCCCGTGATAGTCTCCGGCGCCGGAGGCATCGATGAGAATGTCCGCGCTCGCGGTCATCGTGGCCACGGCATGGACTACGCTCGCGATGCCAGTGGCCGCCCAGTGGATCCGCTATCCAACGGCCGACGTCCCTCGCACGCGCGACGGCAAGCCTGACTTTTCTGCGCGTACACCTCGGGCCGCCGATGGCAAGCCCGATCTCTCCGGTGTCTGGCAGAACGTTGGCTACGGCCCGCCCGGTGGCGAAGGGTTGGGCGCCACTCCAAAAACCGTATTCTTCGATCTCACCTTCGGCATGAACGGGGCTCCGCCCTTTCAGCCGTGGGCTGCAACGCTCGCGGCGCAGCGAAGACACGATGAGGCCAAGGACAACCCCGACGCGCGATGCCTGCCGCTCGGGCCGCTGCAGATGCTGGCACACCCGCTGCCGAAGAAGATTCTCCAGTCCCACGGTCTCGTGGTGATCCTGCACGAGCGCAATATGGAGTTCCGCCAAATCTACACGGACGGACGACGCCTGCCCGAGGATCCACAGCCCTCCTGGTACGGCTACTCGTCCGGACGCTGGGAGGGAGACTCTCTGATCGTGGAGACGGTCGGTCTGCGCGACGGACTGTGGGCAGACTTCTACGGCAGTCCGCTAACGGATCAAGCGCGGATGACCGAGCGGTTTCGCCGGCCCAATTACGGCACGCTGGAGATCCAGGTCACCATCGACGACCCGAAGGCGTATACGAAGCCGTGGACCGTGAACGTGAATCAACGCATCGCGCTCGACACCGATCTGCTCGAGTACGCGTGTCTCGAGAACGAGAAGGACGTGCCGCGCCTCGTTGGCAAGTAGAAAGCCATGGAGCGAGTGCTCGAGCCCGAGGTCATGGACGATGAGCGGCAGTCGATCGCATATGCGAAGGCCGACTTCAGCACCTCGAACCAGCTCTTCGTCGATGGGTTGATAGAGGGATTTCCGCAGCGCCTGCGGACGGCGGTTGACATCGGGTGCGGGCCGGGGGACGTCATGGTCAGGCTCGCACGTCAGCGGCCCGATCTTCACATCACCGCAATCGACGCCTCAGCACCCATGATCACGCTGGCGCGTGACGCGGTGATGACGAACGGGCTCAGCGATCGCATCGAGCTCATTCAGGGATATGTGCCGGGTGTGGACTTAAAGGCGCACAGCTTCGATGCAGTGCTCTCGAAGGATCTTCTGCATCACGTTCCCGATCCTTCTGTGTTGTGGAGAGAGATCGCACGACTCGCCAGGCCTGGCGCGGTGGTCTACGTGATGGATCTGTTGCGCCCACTGACGCACGAGGAGGCCCGTCGAATCGTGGATCGTGTTGCGGCGCGCGAGGATCCGGTCCTGCGCGCCGACTTCTACAACTCGTTGTGCGCGGCGTTCACCCTCGACGAGCTCCGCGAACAGGTCGCCGCTGCCGGCCTGGATCTCGAGGTCAGGCAGACCAGCGATCGGCATGCGCTCATCAGCGGGGTCACTTCACCTTAGCTTTGGCCTTCCGGCGCTCGGCCCAGTACTTCCTCATGCGGTCGGACACCGCTTTGCGCTCCGCCTCGGTCATGGTCCGCACTCGCTTGCGAGCTTTCTTCAAGACTTCACGGACGGCCCGGCGCTTCTCCGGTATCGCGAGTTCTGGAAATGTTCGTTCGATGGCAATAATTTCCGCACGAAGTTGCTTGAGTACGGTCTCTGCGCCGCTGCGAGCCAGGTCGCGGAGGCGTTCTGCAGTCAGTCCAACTGATCCTCTTGGCACTTTCTTCTCCTTAGTGACTATGAGTGGTCTACGTATGAATCGCTTCCAATTGCTTTAAATGGTGAATATCGTGTCCGGCCATCTGCGCCATGATCCAACCGACGGTCAGCTCACCATATTCGGGGTGTGAGAACGAGCGATCGACTTGGTCCTTCGTCAGCCGTTTCCACATCGCAAGATTCAGGCCGCGCAGCGACAGGTAAGCCGCGAGTGCTGTTCGCGCGTCGGCGCCCTCGTCGATCGGCATCCAGTCGTCCTGGTTGAACGCTTGAGCTGTGTAACCCGGCTGAGCGAGGGCGAAACGTGCGCGGGTGGTAAGAGCCAGTTCGGTTTGCGCGAGGTGCACCAGGATCAGGCGAGCGCTCCATTTGCCAGGTGCATAACTCTTTTCAAAGGTATCGTCACTCCAGGAAGCCACTAAGTGGCGTATTCGTTCTGCGGTGTCTGCGAGGGCATCGAGCGGTTTACGATTTCCCAGATCCTCTGCATACGGATTGACCACTGGCATGATCGATCTGTGATCGAAAGTGGCATCCCGTCAAGAGCCACTTGTTCCGCTACCCCGCTAAGGAAGGATGGCGACCGCTCGAAGCGGCGCTCCACTACCCCCACCTATCTTCATTGGAAGAGCGATCACGTAGGCGCCGGTTACCGGTAAGCGATCGAGGGCTGTAAGGTTTTCGAACGCGGGTATGTCGTTCTCATACAGGGCGCGATGAGACTCGAACAGGGTCGAAGGGCCGTAATCAATGCTCGCGGTATCTATCCCGATGGCTCGAATCGGCCTATTTGTGACAATCCAGCGCGCAGCATCCGGATGAAGGCCCGGAAAGTGCAGACTGCGAGCACCTTCCTCCCCCCGCAGCGTGGTTCCCAGATACCGCTCCGCCCCGGGCCAACGCGTCGAAAACCCGGTTCTCAGCAGCACGATCGCATCTTTCGGGATAGCGCCGTGTTCTTGCTCGAATCGTTGAAAGTCGGCCACTGTGACTTGATAGTCGGCGTCACCTCCGCTCTGCTGGGTGACATCGACGACAACTGCCGGGCCTATGAGGCGATCGAGCGGGATCTTATCGACCGTTTGATGGCCTTCGGCAAAGTGGATCGGCGCATCGATGTGGGTGCCGCCATGCTCGGAGGTGAAAAAGCTATTGGCGGCGTAGTAATAGCCGGCGGGTGTGACACCGTCAGCGTCGCGCCGAAGCTGAAACCCTTCCGCGGTGGGCCAATAGATCGTCTGAGAGTCGTAAGTGTGTGAGAGGTCTACGATTTCGCCGGTTGGAAAGGTCACTGCCGGCCGCGAGTTGGAGCACGCGGCAGTTGCAAGAGTAAGAAGCAGCGGCACGAATCTCATGCCGCCACATTAGCAGGTTCCAGCTCACGCCACCTCAGCGTGGTGCTAGTTCGGGTTCTCGAACGTCACGTGCCGGATCCACACGCCGCTCACTCGCTCTTCGGCTGCAGCAAGTGGTGTTGCGAATTGCGGGAGCAGGCGAAGCTGCTGATCGCTTCGAGCCGGCGATGCGACGAGTCCACTCACGCTTCGGAGGACGCCAATCTCCTCCTCCGACAACTTTCTCGCAGGTGTCTTCCCAAAACTCGGCTGCGGCAGCGTCGCAAACATTTCCTCGAACTCGCGCGAGCGCTGAGGGCTCGCAACGATGAGGAAGTGCTCGAGCTTTCCAGCGCTGGTGATCTGCCACGAGACCGACTCTCCATTCCACATCCCTGGAAGCCGATGACGCTGCCCGGGAGGGAGGGGATTGGTCAGCGCGAGACCCGGAAGCGGGAAGAGCAAATACGACTCGCCACTCTCGTCTTCGTTGACGACGTAGACGTACGCAGGTGCAGAGACTTCAACCTGAAGTGAAAGCGCTTCGTCAGGAGCGACCCTTGTTCCTGGCCGCAATCGCTCCACCGATCCGCTCTGCTCCCGATAAAACGCCGCATCGATCTGATACTCGCCTGCCTTCAACGTTGACGCCGCCGACGCGACCGTTACCGTGGGTGCGAGCACAGTGGCACCGGCGCTCTCGGTGACCGTGGAATGGGCTCGCAATCGCGACACGGTGTACGACGCGACAGCCAGCACCAACACCGCGACAACCGCCAGTAACACTTTGAGAGTGGGAGAAGGCGATGGGTCGTGGTGAGTGCCTGGCTCCGGTAGCAGCTGAGCCAAAGCCGTTTCCAGTGCGCCCGCGCTTTGAAAGCGTTGTCCGGGATCGTCTGCCAGGGCGCGTTCAACCACACGAACGAATTGATCGGGCAAGTCCGGCCTTGCATCGCGAAGGGGTTTGCGCGCGCCACCCTGATCGTGAAGCTGGCGAATCACGGTCAGCGTCTCACCCTGGATGGGATGTGAACCGGTCACCAGGAAATAGAGCAGGACACCCAGGCTGTAGATTTCCGACGCGACCGTTCGGCTGTTTCCCGCGAAAATCTCGCGTGCGAGATACAAGGGCGTGCCCGCGAAGTCGGCGCCCGGTCCGGCCGGTTGTTGCTTCATGTAGCGGCCGGTCCCGAAGTCCATGAGGACAAGACGACCTTTGTCCTCGCGCATCACGTTTTGCGCCTTGATGTCCCCGTGAAGCATGCCCGAGCCATGGACGGCCGCTATGGCTCGACACAAATCGATCCCGATGAGCACTGCCTCGTTCGCGCCGAACGGCCCCTGCTTGCTGACGATGTCCTGGAGCGTCCGGCCGTGCACGTACTCCATGAACAGGCCAACTTCGTCGCCAATGCGTTCGACACCGAGCACGCGGACGACGTTGGGATGCGCGATCTTCGCGAGCCGTCGTGTTTCCTCGAATCCCTTGTCCCAATCGCTTGCCGCATGAGGCCCGCGAAGCCTGGTCACTTTCAGCGCCACTTCGATCTGCATCTGCGGATCGAAGGCGCGGTACACAACACCAAACGCGCCGAAACCGATGCGTTCGAGGATCTGAAAACGGCCCCACGATGCGGGGATTGCCTCGTTGACACGGGCAAAGCGCTCGAGCGTTCGGAGCTCCTCCACGACCGCGGCCTGATCGGGCGTCGCTATCTGATCCTGCAGCTCCTGCCAGTCCACTGGCGTGCCGTTTGAAATCTTGCCGGCGACTGAGAGCAACGGATCGTCAGCGTCTCCGCTCATGAGCCATCTCCTCTGCCAGTTTGACGAGCGCGCGGCTAACGGCCATGTGCACCGCCGCGACGCTAGGTTTGTCGAACATCAATGCAATCTCGGCGTGCGGCAATTCCATTTCGATCCGCGCGACGATCAACTCTTTTTCCTCAGCGCGAAGACGATTGAGTGCGGCTTCGTAGCGCTCGAGCGTCTCGTGGCCGATCGCCACGTCCAGTGGTGAATCCTCTTTCCCGGGAGTCTCGGCGTCGAGCGGGTCGGGTGCGCCGGTGCGCTGGAACTGTCTCGCAATGTCTCGAATGCGGTTCCAGAGCGCAGTCCTGACGTAACACTGGAAGGCGCCTTCGTGCCTCGGCTGGAACGAAGGAAGGCGTTCCACCACCTTGAGCAGGGTGTCTTGAACGAGGTCGTGAGTCTGGACTGCGCTGCGCGCGGCCGGTGGAATGCGTCCATGCGCCCAGCGCTGGAGGCGCGGGATGTACCGTGCGCACAGCGCCTCCAGGGCCTCCTGGTCGCCGGCGTTGGCGCGAAGCACGAGGTCGAGCGACGAGGCGGCGCTGAGGGATGGACCCGTGGGCTTTCCGGGTGGCGTCCCGTCGTCTGGCGCTTTCTTGTCCATCAAGGAAGCCAGCTCGAGCCCGAGACTGGCAGCGCCTATCATAGCCCTTCCCTCTTCGCCTTCACTCTGATGGATCAACGCGTTCGAGGGGACGACTTAACAGAGTTGTTGTGTCGGCACTCGAGCTAACGCCGCAGGCCGGCGACGCAGGTCGAGGTGTTACTCCGCCGGAGGTGGCAAGACACCCGCTTGCCTCCACGTTTCCGCTTCCATTGCGGCGATCGACTCCATGACTATCCGGTGTTTGTCAGCGGCCTCAAGTCGCCGGACGACGCCAGTCCACATTCGCGCATTTGCCAGCCCGAGCTTTTCATAGATCTTGGAGCCAACGTCGAGACTGACATGAGGCACAAAGAGGCCGATTCCGTGGAGCCGTTCGGACCCGGGGCCGGTCCCGTCGTGCCTCGCAATAAAGTCCGGTGCCTGCAGCGCATCGAGGAGCGCCGTCGCCGCTGCCCGAATCGACGAACTCTCGGTTAATTGCGTCAGGTGAAGACACAACTCATACAAGTCGACAACGGGCTCGGTCTCTTCCTCATTATTTGCCGCGCGTACGAAGGCTTCGTGGACATGCTGAAGCTCCTGGGCATCTTCGACGTGGGCCAGCAAGGCGTTACCTAACGCTTCCACCAACGTGATTGTCTTTCCGCTCCCCTCCATGTCCAACATGGACATGCTGACTGTTCGGCGGCGGTACCAGTCACAGTAGGCCGTCACCATCATCTGTGCGAACTGTTCTGGCGAGAGCGTGGGGGTTTTCGACAACTCGCCGAGCACGGCGCGCAAAGGCCATCCCTCAAAGGGCACGCCAACTTGCGACGACACCAGATACTTGACGACATCGCGAAGCTCGAAAACCGTTTCAACCTTTCCGATCCGGCAGGAGTTGCAGGCAAGGATGTCGAGCTTCACCCCACCTCGCTGCTCATTGAACTGCTCGAAAACGACCGCCAGATCCTGGAACGCCACGCGGTCGGCGCCAGGGCGGCCATAGCCAAAGCCGTATGCGTGACCCCACAGCATGAGCACATAGTGGTCCGCCGGGTGATCCTCTAACGCATCAAAGAGAAAAGAATGGAGTGCTTGGGTACGGCCTGCTCCCATTCCATTCCGGGGAGTAGCAAGCAGCTCTAATTCGCCATTGCGAAGCTCGTAGCGTTCCGGGGGCGCGTTGTGCCAGCGCACTTCAGCTACGACGTTGAACCCGGTGACTGCTCCGAGCCGCCGGATATCCCTGAGGTCGACTAACGCGTAGGGGGCCAGCGCGTCTTCATCCACGACCATGAAGAGCAGGATTGTCCAGTGCTTGTGTGTGGTCACGGGTGTGACATCAAACTCAAACGGCGTTGCCGCTCGAGTGGCCGAGCGGCAACGGCGAGATCAGGCTGGCTAGTCGCTCGCTCCGAAATCAAAAGCCTTGTCTCCGGCCTTCATCTGACTCTTCACGCGCAACCATGTCGGAAGCGTTGTAGGACTCCCGTTCGAACCACTGACGCCGAACCCTACTTGTTTGTCACCGGCCTTGATCTGGCTCTTCACTTTGAGCCAGGTGGGAGCCACAGTGGACTGTGACCGTTCGCGAGAGACCTCTGAGGGTGTCATCAGTTTGTGCATACCGATCACCTCGATGCTGAAGTCTGCGTGTGGGATTGGATTGTTGCGGTGCGGGCGAGTCTAGCAAAGAAGTGTGTTGTGTCAACAGACGCGACGACGGAGTTGCGCGCACAGTCTTGGTGAGATGACCGAGTAATGATTGATTGACAGCTGTGAACGCCGTTCCTAGACTTGCCGCTAGGCTGACGTGCCTTCGTTGGCATCAGCGCTTCGAGTCCTAAACAACTCGCGATACCCATCGCAGGAGGCAGCACATGAAAGTCAAAAGTGGTCTGCGCGCCGGCGGCGACGCAGAGTTCGACGGCGGCGGTTAACCACACAACTCGCGCTACACCTCGCAGGAGGCAGCATATGAAAGTTAAGAGTGGATTGCGCGCCGGCGGCGACGCCGAGTTCGCAGGCGGCGGTTAGCAGAAACAAATGTGAGCAGGCGGCGGCTCGTCCGCCGCCCCTCACCTCGCGGCGTGATTGCAATCAGCTGTGCGCGATCAGCAGCATCGTCTGTTGCCGCTGCATCACGGTATCGAGCGTGCGCTGAACTGTAATCGGATCGAGTTGTGCGAAGGTCTCGTCGAGGATAAGCAGGTCCGGCTGCTGAAGCAGTGCGCGTGCAAGAAAGAGCCGGCTGCGCTCACCGTGAGATAGCTGCCAGCCCGTCTCCCCGACCATCTGCAACAATCCACCAGGCATTCGATCGAGAAGATCTCCCAGGCCGAGATCGCGACAGAGTTGCTCGGCCCGCGCAAGATCGCCTTGACGCGGCGGCCAACTCACACCGAGCAACAAGTTGAACGCGAAGCTTCCGAGCAGAACATGGTTCTCGTGAAACTGCGGGACGAGGACGATCCGGCGCCGCCATTCCTCAAAACCAACGGTGTGACGATCCAGCCCTTGCAGCAGCATCAGTCCGCTGCTCGGCACGCGCAGCCCAGCGCAAATCGCCGCAAACGTCGACTTGCCGCCGCCCGACGCCCCGCGCATCACGATCCGATCGCGCGCCCTGACTGCAACGGTGCACCCCTGGAGCACCGCGTCCGATCGGCCCGCATGGGAGAAGCGAATGCCGTCTGCCTGCAGGACGGCACCGTCAGCTGCAGCAAGGCGACGAAAGGCCCCCGTCTCCGCACGTGCCGCCGCATGAAACACCTCCGCAACCTGACCCCACGCGAGCTCAGCCCCCACCAGACTCGCAACGCTGATCGTGAGCCGCTTGAAGCCCCGGAAAGCCAGCAGCACGCCGCCCGCCGTCATCGCGAGAATTGCAGGAGGTGTGACACCGACGAGCGCGGGTGACATTCCAAGAAGCGCCAGCAATAGCCAACCGCGTGGAAGCAAAGCCGTCGCTCGCACATGAGCACGATCCATCGCGCTCGACAACGTGACGTAGCGCTCGAGCGACTCGTCCTCTCCCCGATGCCAGTCTTCATCAGGCTGCTGGGCAAGCTGGGTCCGGTAGCCGAGCATGCGTTCGATGAGCTCGTGCGTCATCACGACACGAGCATCGGTCCATGACCGCCGCCGCGATCGATAGAGCATGGCCAGAGCGACCGTTACTCCGATCCAGAGCACCAGCAACCCAGGAAGCACCGTGCTGACCGCGACGAGCACCGCAGCGGCAAAAGCAAGTTGAACGACCGCGAGTAACGCGGAGAGGCCGCCGCCGAGGGCCAGCGTTTCCACGGCCTGAGCTTCAAACGTTCGGCCGAGGAGCCGGCCCACCCCTTCACGTCGTATGCGGTCGGCATCGAGACATAGCGCGCCCTGCAGCAACCGCTTCTTGAGTAGTGCACCCAGATCAATCGCGATGCGCCCCTGAAGCACGCGACTCTTGATGTGAACACATGCGGCAACTGCGATCGTGAGCGCCCATGCCGACAGCCATCCTGAGTCGAGGCGTCCAGCAAACACCAGATGAGCGAGGATCCACCACGACAGAATCCAGAGGGCATACTCTCCGACGTGGCTGAGCGCGAGGGATGCCACAGCGCCGGCGAGCCCAACCGACCTGCACTGCGCACGAAAACTCCCACCCGGTGGGATTCGCACGATCCAGCACCTCCGCAGCCGCTGACCACGCAAGCGCTCACGAACGATGGCGCGAATGAGCCGCTCGCGCCGCTTCGGCTTCGCCTGCGTCTCCTCGACGAGTTTCGTCGCGTCGGCGACCAGCGTTGCCGACTCGTGAGCAATGAGCGTATCGACCATCTCGGCGGTGCGAATCGAAGCGAGACCGCCGTCAGGGGTGATCACTCGCACCGTGCGTCTCCCTCGACGGGCAAGAAAGACGTATCGCTGTTCACCCCTCACATCGATCTTCACGATCGCCGGCGCCGCGCGCTGAACCATGCCCAGCGCATCGTCGAAACCGATCTCCACGCCCTCAGCCTCGAGACCCATGTCGTGCACAGCCACGAGCAGACTCTCTTCGTCAGGCAGATCGATACAGGGATGATTCTTCTGGGCGGCGAGGGGGGTTGCTGCAAATCCCGCGATTCGAGCCAGGCAAGTCACACCCTCTTGCAGCCGTGACGCGGGCCATGCGACGGCGGACAGGTCACTCATACCCTGACCCGTTCGTCCGCGCCTTCTTTCAGGCGGCCGTGATCGAGGACGATTTCTCGCCAGCTTGAATCTGTAAAACGGCGATGCATCTCGGACTCGGCATCGAGCAGGGCGCGAAACCGTGAATGGGGAATGGCGGCAAGAGTCTCGGGGTTGGCGTACTCGACAAGCCGACCACTCTCGATCACCAGAACGTGCTGAAAGCGCATGGCCTCGCTGATGTCGTGCGTCACACACAGCAGTGTGGCGGAGGCCCATCGCCGCCGCGTTCGTTCGAGCAGGCGGGCGCGTCGATCCCGTTCCAAGCCCCGAAACGGCTCGTCGAGCAGAACGAGCTTCGCCTGGGTGCGGCCGAGCGCACGAGCGTAACGGACGCGCTGACCTTCACCGCCCGACAGCAACGTTCCACCCTCGCCCACAGGCGTCTGAAGGCCTATCGGCAATCGCTCGACGAGCGATGCCAGCTCCGAGTCGCTGACTACAGTACCCGTCGACAGTGGCAACCCCGCAGGCACTCCGTATTCGACGTTCTCCAACAGCGAACGATTCCATAGCCACACGGAGGGATCGACCCACGCCGCCTGCCGGCGCAACGCCGCCAGTGTTTCCCCGTCGAGCGGCACATCATCCACGCGAACGTCGCCCGCGATCGGGCTGTGCCACCCGAGGATCGTGCCAAGCAATGTCGACTTGCCAGCACCGGAGGCGCCGACAATCGCGACGTGTGAGCCCGCCGCTATTTCGAAATCGATGCCATTGAGCACGGTATGACCGCCAACCTTGACGACAACCTTGCGGAAATCGATCTTCACGCTCGAGGAGCTGGCCAGTCCGCTTGCCCCGCGCGGTTCAGTACTGACCGGACGCGTCGCAGACTGTTCAACGGCGCTGATCGGCTCCAGCAATCGCAGCGTGAGGTTGCGGTGCATCGGATACTGCGAAACCACCTGCGCAATGTCCTGACCGAGGAGCGGCACATTCAACGCCCAGTACGCCAGCAGGAGGAGACCACTGCCTTCTTCAACGACACCAACGCGGCTGAACAGCAGCCAGGCGGCGACACCAACACCTGAAAGCAGTTGCATCGACTCGACAGTGATGATCGTACGAAGGAGGTGATAGCCCGCTCGTCCCCACTCGGTAAGAAGCGCCTCATGCTCGCGGCGCACGCTGGCTTCCGCGCCGTGCGCGCGTATCGCGACGGCGCCAACCAATGCGTCAAGGTAGAAGCGGCCAAGCGCTCCGGTGTGTGTGCGAAAACGCAGATCGCGCTCACTTGTGATCGGCTGCGCGATGAACGGCGGCACCAGCGCGATCGCGCTCGCCAACACTGCCAGCCATGCTGTACCTGGAAACACCAACGCAATCGCTGTCGTCGTCAGCAGCACTTCGAAGACGGCTCTCACCAGCTGGGCGCCAAGCTCGGGAAGCGCCCTCAGCGAATGCGTGTTGTGACTGCGCTCCGCCATGTCGGAGGAAGGACGACTGCTGAAATACCGATCGCCCAGCCGAGGCAAATTCTCGAGGAATGCGGCTCGCAGCCGCACCTCCAGGCGGCGCCCAAGGCCAGCAACGGCGCTGGCAATCGGTACTTCCAATGCGAGCACGACGCCTACCAGCATCAGCAGCGCCGCAACTGCACCGAATCGCTGTCCTTGCAGCGTGAAGTTGTGACCGATGTCGATCAGGTTCCCGAGCAGAACCGCTTCGACGACAACCCCGAGCGCCGCGACGAAGAGCGCAACGGCAAGCGCACTGGGTATGAGCGCACCGTCTGCGCGAAGCAACTGGAACAGGTGCTGATACGGCCGTGCGGGTCCTTCTTGCAGCGCAGCCGCGAGTGCAGGCGTGAGGCGCGCAGCGGTACGTGCGCTGTCTTCGCGAACGCCCCGAACGGACAGCAACACCGCGCCTCGTGTGATGACCTGTTCTTCGGGCTCAGACGACGAGGCGAGCTGCACGCTCCAGTACGCCGCGGGAATGATGCCGGCCTCCGCATCGACACGGCGCGTTCGCTCGAAGAGACGTTCGACGACGTTCTCTGCCTCACTCGGGCCTCTTACGGCACCGGACCGTACGAGGGCACCAGCCATTCGGACTGAGGCGTCAAGCGCTGCGAGCGATCGCCAGTGTGGGTCAGTGGCCGCCGAGTCTATGAGCCGTCGTCGTCCCCGGGCCTGTATGCCGTATGACTTGGCACGCAGCGCCAAACCGTCAAGAAACGTCTCGGAGCCGGCCCATTCGCGCCATCCTGCAGCCGGTACACGCGTTCGGTGCACGTAGAGCTCTGATTCGAACTCCGAGACGCGCCTCCACCGGCGTCCGACTGCCGGATCCATGACCTGAACGAGCGGGCCGTGGCGCCGCCACGCGACGACGAAGTGTGTGAACCCACTTGGCAGGACAACAACGGCAATAGCGGGCAGAGCCGTCACACGCGGAAGCAGGACGTGGTCCACCGGGACGATGACTTGCTCGGCGATGAGACCAAGCTCGTTCGCGACTTCCTCGAGTGTGTCGATCGAGGTGCCGTCGATGTCGGTCTGGCAGACCTCGCGCAAACGGCCGTAGCTCGCCTGAATTCCGAAACCACGGAGCAGACACGCGAGGGTCGCCGGCCCGCAATCCATGGCCGACGTTTGCACGATCTCCGGGATCAGCAAACGCGGACGAGACGTACGGGTTGTCATTCGACGGTACGTCTGGTGACCGACGGAACGGGACGATTGAGAAATGCCCCAACGCT
>Ga0315912_10002743_pt1 | contig 18349 bp, 15 predicted proteins | sample VfabasoilMG_FD_204469 | JGI IMG/M metagenome (GOLD analysis project Ga0315912, IMG submission 204469) | Garden soil microbial communities collected in Santa Monica, California, United States - V. faba soil | ecosystem: Environmental > Terrestrial > Soil > Garden | place: USA: California...
GTGATATCATTATTGCAGAGCCAAACGCATTGATTGGCTTTGCAGGTCCGCGAGTCATCGAACAAACAGTACGTGAAACCTTGCCCGATGGCTTTCAACGTGCGGAATTTTTATTGGAGCATGGTGAGATTGATATGATTGTTGATAGACGTGAAATGCGTCAAAAATTGGCAAGTCTACTCTCAAACCTAATGCATACATCCAAAACGGCTTAGTCTTTTTGGCTATTAAGACCCATTCCACAGGAACTCCAGCAGGACTTGATACTTGGTTGTCCTACATTGAGGCATTACATCCAAAATCCATCGCCATGGGTTTGGACAGAATCAAAAAAGTTGTTAATCATCTTGAATTAAAACCAGACTTCCCCATTATTACTATTGCCGGCACGAATGGCAAAGGTTCAACTTGCGCTATGCTAGAAGCGATTTACGGGCAATCTGGTTACCAAGTAGGTTGCTATACCTCGCCGCATATAAGGCGCTATAACGAGCGTGTGCGTATCAATCAGCAGCAAATCTCTGACGAGGACTTGTGTGCTGCTTTTGCTGCAGTTGAGCTGGCACGAGGAGATATTGCACTCACCTATTTCGAGATGGGCACACTCGCCGCGGTCTGGCATTTTGTGAAGTCACGTTTGGATATCGCGATATTGGAAGTGGGTATGGGTGGAAGGCTGGATGCTGTAAATGTGTTTGAGCCAAACTGTTCAATTGTTACTAGTATTGATTTGGATCACGTGGAGTATTTGGGTGATACACGGGAAAAAATTGGCTTTGAGAAAGCTGGAGTTTATCGTACCAATAAATTGGCCATATGTGGTGATGAAACCCCGCCACAAAGTCTGATTGATTATGCGGAAAAGATTGGAGCGAAACTGCAGTTAATTAATCGTGACTTCAAGGTAAAGAAAATTCCGCAGGGCTGGGAATATTCAGCTATCGACTTCAATTTATCGTTGCCCTCACTGGCGTTACATGGCGATTTTCAACTCAATAATGCAGCATGTGCAATTTATGCAATACGATATTTAGATGATATTTTACCTGTGCCAGAAGGCAATATTGGCGCGGCTCTCATGGCAGTAACTTTAATGGGTAGATTTCATCAGATTCAAGAAAACCCAACGATTATCGTAGATGTTGCACATAATCCCCAAGCGGCAAAATCGCTTGTACATAACTTACAAGCGTCGCCTTGCACAGGGCGCACTTTAGCAGTGTTTGCTATGTTGGCGGATAAAGATATTGATGGTGTTATTTTCGAATTAGCACCTTATATTTCAACCTGGTATTTGGCAGATATTCACAATGTACGGGGCGCTAAGGCAGAGGATTTACAGCTTAAGATAAACGAATTGAATAAATCGGCTGAAACAAGCGATTTTGATAATGTGGCATCTGCTTTGCAAGCTGCCTGTAAAGACGCTACCAAAAATGATAGAATAATCGTATTCGGCTCGTTTTACACCGTTGCGGATGCGATTGCGGGTTTAAATTTCTCTTAAGGTAAACATTTTAAGGCTTTGAAATGCAAAGAGACCAATCTGATCAGGAACTAAATTTTAAAAAACGGGCACGGCGTCGTCTAGTCGGCGCGATCGCACTGGTATTGTTGATGATAGTTTTGTTACCTATGGTGCTCAAAGAACGTACTGCTAGCAGCCCGCAAGAACAAATTACTATTACCTTGCCAGATGAGACCGCTCCATCTACTTCTACCACCTCTGATTTTGATTCTAATGTTGTACCGCATGAGCCAACTCAATCCGTGGAAACTGCTAAGCCGGAAACAACTCCTAATGAGCCAGCAGACCCAGAAGCAGCGGCTAAACCTACACCAACGCCGACTCAAGCCAAGCCGGAAGGCACACATAAGTTTTATGTCCAGATTGGTGTATTTTCAGATGCAAATAACGTTAAACGGCAACAAGCAAAATTAAACGATTTAGGCTACAAATCACAGACTGAAAAAATTAAAACAGACAAAGGCGAAAAGATTCGTCTAAAAACACAAACCTTTGCAGATCGTAATGAAGCGGCGATTGCCTTGGAAAACATAAAAGAAGCGGGTTTGACAGGTATGGTTGTGAGTCAGCAGTGAGGGCTGTGTTTATCGCAGCAGAAGATTAGTTGACCAGTTTTGATTATATCGTTTTAATTATTATCGGCATCTCTATTGTTGTCAGCATGATGCGTGGTGCCGTAAAAGAAGTGCTGGCGATTGCAGGCTGGGTGGCGGCATTTTATGTGGCGAAAACTTATGCATCTCAGCTAGTTCCTTTGTTGCCACAAGATATTCCAACGGAACCGCTGAAAGTATTAGCTGCTTTTGTCATTTTATTGTTAGGTGTGTTGCTTGTAGTAAGCCTGCTTTCAATTGCACTGTCCAGTCTTATAAAAAAAATCGGGTTGAACTGGCTGAATCGTTTTTTTGGCGCGTTATTTGGCCTGATACGCGGCTTGCTGATTGTTTGTGTGTTGGTATTTTTGGCAGGTTTAACTAATCTTCCAAAAGACACTAGATGGACGAATGCGATGTTTAGTTCGCCCCTGGAAGTGCTGGTTAAAAGCATGTTACCATTATTGCCCTCCAGTGTTGCGAAGCATGTAAAGTATGATTAATTAACCTGATTGTTTTAAGGACGACACTATTTATGTGTGGAATTTTAGGTATTGTAGGTAAAAACCCAGTTAATCAGTTGTTATATGACGGTTTGCTGGTACTACAACATCGCGGACAAGATGCTGCAGGCATAGTCACTTGTGATGGAAATACATTCTTCATGCATAAAAACAATGGGTTAGTTAAGGATGTGTTTCACACTCGTCATATGCGTAGTTTGGTCGGAAATGCCGGTATCGCGCATGTTCGATACCCTACAGCGGGCTCATCGAGTGCTGCTGAGGCTCAACCGTTCTATGTCAATTCTCCTTTCGGTATCGTGCTGGGACATAACGGTAATTTAACTAATTCCGAACAATTAAAATCAGAGATGTTCCGCCAGGATTTACGCCATATCAATACTACATCGGACTCTGAAGTATTATTGAATGTGCTTGCACACGAGATCGAAAAAACTTCAAAAAGTGCTGTACTTAACACTGATATGGCATTTGATGCAGTTACGGGAGTGCATCGCCGCTGCAAGGGCGCTTATGCAGTCGTTGCCATGATTGCCAATTTCGGTCTGCTGGCATTTCGTGACCCGCACGGTATTCGCCCACTAGTCATAGGTAAATTGGACACCGAAAAGGGATCAGAATATATCGTAGCCTCAGAAAGCGTAGCATTAGATGTATTAGGTTTTAAACTTATTCGTGATGTTGAGCCTGGTGAAGCTATTTTTATTGATATGGAAGGCAACTTGTTCAGCCGTCAATGCGCTGATCGGCCAAAACTTACCCCATGCATATTTGAGTATGTTTATCTTGCTCGGCCCGACTCGGTGATTGATGGCGTTTCTGTGTATCAAACACGCTTGAATATGGGCGCTAGTCTGGCTGAAAAAATAAAACGGGAATGGGGGCATCTTAAAATTGACGTGGTAATACCTATCCCCGATACTAGTCGCCCCAGTGCATTACAAGTGGGTATCGCATTAGGCCTGGATTATCGCGAAGGATTTATCAAAAACCGTTACATTGGCCGGACCTTTATTATGCCTGGTCAGGCTTTACGCAAAAAATCAGTGCGACAAAAGCTCAACCCGATCGGTATCGAGTTTAAAGGTAAAAATGTGTTGTTAGTAGATGATTCTATTGTGCGGGGTACTACCTCACAACAAATCGTACAAATGGCACGCGACGCCGGTGCTGAGAAAGTCTACTTTGCCTCAGCGGCACCGCCAGTTCGCTTCCCTAATGTGTATGGTATTGATATGCCTAGCCGGGATGAATTGTTGGCGACGGGACGCACCGACGAGCAAATCTGTGAAGAAATCGGGGCTGATGCGCTAATTTATCAAGATTTAGAAGCGTTGGTTGGTGATATAAAAACATCTAATCCAAAAATTAAACAGTTTGACTGTAGTTGCTTTGACGGAAAGTATGTAACAGGCGACGTAGATGCCGCCTATTTGAACCGCATTGAAGCAGCGCGTGGCGATATGAATAAAAACCAGAAGCCAAGTAACTCGAGTACGCAAATGGACTTGAATCTAGTCGGCACAGAGGAAGACGAGGCGGTTGAGCAAGTTTCTTAAGTAGAAGTGGCTTGACGTTGTAATAAGTTGAGCATACACTGTAATTGCGCTGATTTGAGTGGCCAATCTTAAACAAAGCCTTACTCAGCTTGCGAGCGCATAATAAATTCTGCTAAAGCGAGAGCCAAAAACCCGTTTTAGCTATACTGAGCTACTACGGGTTTTTTAATGCCCGTTAAGATAGGACTAAGAGGCAGTTATGACAAAAAAATATCATCCAGAAACAATAAGCGTCAGGGCTGGCAGCGAATCGACTGAGTTTGGTGAAAATTCAGAGGCCTTATTTTTGAATTCCAGTTTCAGGTTCAAGAATGCCGCTCAAGCTGCTGCGCGCTTTGGTGGTACTGAGCCTGGCAATATTTATTCACGCTTTACCAATCCCACTGTCACCATGTTTCAAAACAAGCTTGCAACTTTAGAAGGCGCAGAGCAGTGTGTAGCCACATCTAGTGGCATGTCTGCTATTTTAGCGTGCGTAATGGGCTTATGTAGTGCAGGTGATCATATCGTGGCTTCACGCAGTATTTTTGGTACTTCTGTACAGCTATTCAGCAATATTTTAAAACGCTGGGGTTTGGATGTTACCTTTGTGTCACTGACCAATCCTGAAGAATGGGAGGCCGCCATCACCACAAAGACCAGACTGTTTTTTGTCGAAACACCATCGAACCCATTAACAGAGGTATGTGATATTAAAGCTTTAGCTGATATTGCCCACAAGAGCGGTATTTACTTGGCTGTGGATAATTGCTTTTGTACTCCTGCCATTCAGAAACCACTTGAGCTGGGGGCGGATATTATCATTCACTCTGCGACAAAATACATCGACGGGCAGGGCAGATGCCTGGGTGGTGCGGTACTTGGTGCAAAGGCCTTAATGGAACCTGTATATGGCTTTCTTCGTACAGCAGGTGTGACCATGAGCGCATTCAATGCTTGGGTGTTTTTAAAAGGTCTTGAAACTTTGCATGTACGTATGGAAGCACATGCTGCCCGTGCATTTGCTTTGGCAACTTGGCTAGAATCACAATCCCAAGTTGCGCGCGTATATTACCCTGGTTTGAAATCGCATCCACAATACGCGCTCGCAATTAAGCAGCAATTAAGCGGTGGAGGCATCGTGAGTTTTGAGGTGAAGCCAAAAGCTGGTCAGACTGAACAGCAAGCTGCGTGGGCATTGATTGACGCGACCGAGCTGATTTCGATCACCGCAAACTTGGGCGATGCGAAAAGTACCATTACACATCCCGCAACGACGACACATAGTCGGGTGACAGCAGAAGCAAGGGCTGAAGCTGGCATCAAGGATAACTTGGTGAGGATTGCTGTAGGCTTGGAACATGTGGATGATTTGAAAGCTGACTTGAAGTTTTAACAATAAAAAACGGGACATATGTCCCGTTTTTTTATTCAAGCCTAACAATCGCAGGTTCTTGATTATAAATTTTTTGCGTTCTCGGCCAAGTACTTAGCTACACCTTCTGTTGATGCACCCATGCCTGGCTTGCCTTTTTTCCAGCCTGCAGGACACACTTCGCCGTTGGCTTCAAAAAATTGTAGCGCGTCTACCATGCGCAGCATTTCATCGATATCGCGCCCTAGCGGTAGATCGTTCACTACTTGGTGAACGACAACGCCTGCTTTGTTGATTAAGAAAGAGCCACGGTAAGCCACACCTTCGCTTGCTTCTACATCATATGCTTTGCAAATCTCATGTTTAATATCTGCCACTAAGGGGTAACCTACCTGACCAATGCCGCCATTATTGATTGGCGTGTTTTTCCAAGCCAAATGTGTAAAGTGTGAGTCGATAGAGACACCTATTACTTCTACACCACGGCTTTTGAATTCTGCTAAGCGATGATCAAATGCGATGAGTTCTGAAGGACACACAAAAGTGAAATCTAAAGGATAAAAGAAAATAACCGCTTCTTTATCTTTGATAAATTTTGCCAGGTTAAAATTTTCATCAATACTGTTATCGCCCATAACGGCTGCTGCGGTAAAGTCTGGTGCTGATTTTCCTACTAATACTGCCATTTAAATCTCCTGATTGAGGTTTTGAAAACTGCATTTTTAAAAGTGAGCTTTATACAATAAAAATCAAATTTTTTGATTTTATCGGGATATATTTCTAATTGACTAAAACAAGTTAGCTTTTAAACCGATAAGCTAATTAGAAGTTTACTAGCTATATCGCCTATATGAGGGCCATAAAGCCAGTTTCAACTCTTGATGACAGATTTAATTTAAATCTTCACGCAAGGATTCTAATTGATGTAAGGGTATATCCATGCGTATATCGTAATTAGGGTGATCGCAACCCAAGGTGACTTTTGCTCCGTATTTAATGGCGTTTTTAGCTGCTTCGTTAAACTGAAAACGGCAAAAATGCACTGCACTGGTCTTGGTTTCATTTTCGCGCGCTAAATCCTCATCCGCAATCGCATATACACGCTTAAAACCATCGATTTCGATATAGGTTCTGTCCTCAATGCCAATGAGTTTGGTAAGTGCTATTTTGCGTTCTTCCACATCAGTATATTCAATAAGCATCGTAGCTTTCCAATTATCCCCATCGGGGACTAATGGTGAGTATGCTTCAATTTCATCTTGAATGCCTTGCTCTTCAAATTGCTTTTCTACGCGCAAAATCTCTTGAATCTGGTAACGAATGGTCAATTCGCTTTCAAATTGTAAAGTCATATGTTCGCCAAGCGCTACAGAACGAAGACGGCGCAACGCCATAATGTCCGCTTTATTCTCTTTGCGGTATTTACTATACGCTTCAAGCGTCATGATATTTTCACGTGTAATGCTCATTTTCTTCCTTAAAACTCAAAAAATTGATGCTCTGAAAGCCAATATCCATGCGGTCTACAGGGCTTCTTTATTCTATCCCATAAGCAATACGTGTGAGGCTTAAAGGATGTGCTAGTGCAGCAGGTTTTTGTGTGTTGACCAAATTATTCTCCGTCATCATCTGTTCGATATGGTGGCCTGCTAACTGGCAGTCTGAGCTAATGTAATCTGGCGTGGCATTTGCCATCAATTTAGCCACAGGCTTACCGATTTTCTTTGCCATGGCATGATGTGCTTTTTTAACGCCATACGTACCTGCGTGTCCTGAACAGCGTTCGACCGTATTGATGCTGGTTTCGGGAATTAGTTTCAAAAATTCTTCCGTTTTTTTGCCGATATTTTGTACACGTCCATGACAAGGAATATGGTAACTAATTTTGCCGAGCGGCTTTTTGAAATCAGTTTTGAGTAAGCCATCTTTTTTGCGTGCAATTAAATACTCAAATGGGTCCCACATGGCATCTTGTACAAGTGTTACGTCTTCATCATTGGGAAACATCAAGGGAATCTCCTGTTTGAACATCAGGGTACAAGAAGGAATCGCGCTGAGAATGGCATAGCCGTCTTTCGCGTATTTTACTAGATGCGGGATATTGGTTTCTTTGCTTTTTGCTACGCTGTCTAAGTCACCCAGTTCTAATTTGGGCATTCCGCAACATTGTTCTTTATCTACCAACACATAAGATATCTCGTTGTGATTGAGAACCTTGAGTAAATCATGTCCAATGCCGGGCTCGTTGTAATTGATGTAACAGGTTGAATAAATAACCACCTTACCAGGGGTGCGTTCACCATCTTTTACGGCAAATTCATCACTATCAGGTACGCTACTACGAAATTTATGATCGGCGAAGCTGGGCATCCAAGCTTCTTTATCCACCCCAAGTGTTTTTTCCATCACGTTGCGCATGAGTTTGGTGCTGTTTACTGCGTTAACTGTTTGTACAATAATAGGAATTCCTGCAAATTGACCATGTATGTCTGTTGAAGCGAGGATTTTTTCTGAGGTTTTGACTTCCCCTTTTTTAAACTTAATGGCTTTAGCCCGTAACATCGTGTGCGGAAAATCCAGGTTCCACTCATGTGGGGGAGTGTAGGGACATTTGGTCATGTAACACAGATCACACATATAACACTGGTCGACTACTTTCATGAAATCTTTTTTATCGACACCATCGACTTCCATCGTCGAACTTTCATCCACCAAATCGAATAAGGTTGGAAAGCTGTTACATAGGCTCACACAGCGGCGGCAGCCATGGCAGATATCGAATATGCGCTCTAGCTCGTGATTCAGACTTTCTTCATTGTAAAAGTCGGGATTTTTCCAGTCTAGGGCATGGCGGGTAGGGGCTTCAAGATTACCTTCGCGGCTCATTTAAGTCCTTGTTGTATTATCGTAGGATGAGGTGAATATGTTTAAACATATTCACCTCATCCCCCTCGAAAGAAGGATGAATACTACAATCTATATTCGAACTTAATCTACTAGCTCCGAGAGCGCTTTTGCATAACGGTTCGCATGTGAGCGTTCTGCTTTTGCAAGTGTTTCAAACCAATCAGCGATCTCATCGAACCCTTCTTGTCGAGCGGTTTTGGCCATGCCTGGATACATGTCTGTATATTCATGTGTTTCACCGGCTACAGCTGATTCCAAGTTTTGGCGTGTAGGGCCAATAGGTAATCCAGTGGCAGGGTCGCCTGATTGCTCCAAAAATTCTAGATGACCATGAGCATGACCGGTTTCGCCTTCAGCCGTTGAACGAAATAATGCTGCAACGTCATTCTGACCTTCAATATCTGCTTTGTTAGCGAAATATAAATAGCGGCGATTTGCTTGGGATTCGCCCGCAAAAGCGTCTTTTAAGCTTTGCTCGGTTTTTGATCCTTTTAGTTGCATGTTGCTCTCCTTATAGTTGAATGAATGTTATGCGAATTATGGACCCGAATAGCAAATTAATTTTACGCTTAAGTTTATCTCCGTCTAGTTGAAATTTCTTATTAATATGATTTATAAAATTAATCATAAATGTAATTTTAATAATTAATTATGTGGTAATAATTGTATCCCGAAAATATCAAATATTTAATACTGACTATGGCATTAAAAATCCTCTAATAGCTCTGCTTTAATGCGCTAAATATGTTAAGATTTAACGATTAAAAACCTTATAAAAACGCACATCAAAACGCAGCAAATTCACAAAAAAATACACAGAAAAAACGGAATAAATAATGGATCAATTCGCCAAAGAAACCCTGCCGATTAGTCTTGAAGATGAGATGCGGCGATCTTATCTCGATTACGCGATGAGCGTGATTGTAGGTAGAGCATTGCCTGATGTCCGTGATGGGTTAAAGCCGGTACATCGCCGCGTTTTGTACGCAATGCATGAGCTTAGTAATGACTACAATAAACCGTACAAAAAATCAGCGCGTATTGTCGGGGACGTGATTGGTAAATATCACCCGCATGGTGATACTGCTGTCTATGACACCATTGTTCGGATGGCACAGGATTTTTCGTTACGTTATATGTTGGTAGACGGGCAGGGAAATTTTGGTTCAGTAGACGGCGACAATGCAGCAGCCATGCGTTATACCGAAATTCGTATGGCGAAAATTGCACATGAGTTATTGGCGGATATTGACAAAGAAACTGTAGATTTTGGACCTAACTACGACGGCAGCGAACATGAGCCACTGATTATGCCGGCGCGTATTCCAAACCTGTTGATAAACGGTAGTTCAGGCATAGCCGTAGGTATGGCAACGAATATTCCACCACATAATCTGAATGAGGTTCTGGATGCTTGTTTTGCGCTACTTAAAAATCCAGATACTAGTATTGATGAACTGATTGAATTGGTGCCTGCGCCTGATTTTCCAACAGCTGGCATTATTTATGGCACAGCAGGGGTGAAAGAAGGTTACCGCACAGGACGTGGGCGGGTAGTGATGCGTGGCCGTACTCACTTTGAGGACATGGACAAGTCTGGGGGTCGGCAGGCTTTGATTGTTGATGAGTTGCCTTATCAAGTTAACAAAAAAACTTTTGTTGAAAAAATTGCCGAGCTGGTGAACGAGAAAAAGATCGAAGGTATTTCTGATCTCCGTGATGAGTCAGACAAGTCTGGTATGCGCGTAGTAATTGAGCTTAAACGTGGTGAAGTGCCAGAAGTGATTTTGAATAACCTTTATAAACAAACGCAGTTGCAAGACACTTTTGGTATGAATATGGTGGCCTTGCTAGATGGTCAGCCTCGTTTACTTAATCTTAAACAAATGCTCGAAGCATTCTTGCGTCACCGTCGCGAAGTCATTACGCGCCGTACAGTATTCGAGCTCAGAAAAGCACGCGAACGTGGCCATGTGCTTGAGGGCTTGGCGGTTGCGCTTGCTAACGTGGATGAGATGATTGCAATCATTAAAGCCGCACCTACGCCACCGGAAGCTAAAGTAGACCTGATGGCAAAAACATGGCATTCGTCTGTAGTAGAGGAAATGCTGAAACGTGCTGCCATGGAGGCATCACGTCCTGAAGGTTTGGGAGAAGAGTTCGGGCTGACTGAAAAGGGTTATCGATTATCAGAAGTGCAGGCACAGGAAATCTTACAAATGCGTCTGCAGCGTTTGACTGGTCTTGAGCAAGACAAAATTGTTACGGAATACAAAGAAGTGATGGATGAAATTGCAGATTTGCTAGATATCTTGGCGAATGCATCGCGCGTGACGACGATGATTACTGACGAACTTACGGAAATCAAGAAACAGTTTGGTGATAAACGACGCAGTGAAATTATCGAAAATGCACAAGATCTATCATTAGAAGATTTAATTACACCGCAAGATGTTGTGGTAACGCTTTCACATACAGGTTATATCAAGTCGCAGCCTTTAGAAGAGTATCGTGCACAAAAACGTGGCGGACGCGGAAAACAAGCAGCCGCAACCAAAGAAGATGACTTTATCGACAAAATGTTCGTGGCAAATACGCATGACTATATTTTGTGCTTTAGCAGCCTTGGCCAAGTGTATTGGCTAAAAGTCTACGAAGTTCCGCAAGGGAGCCGCATTAGTCGTGGTAAACCAATAGTGAATCTGTTCCCACTGGAAGAGGGCGAAAAAATAAACGCTATTCTGTCGGTAAAAGAGTTTACGGAAAATCAATATATTTTCATGGCGACTGCACAAGGCACCGTTAAGAAAACATCGCTCTCGGAATTCGCAAACCCACGTAGATCGGGCATTATCGCGATTAAACTGGACGAAGGCGATTATCTGATTGGTGCAGAAATCACTTCCGGAGCTAATGACATCGTGTTGGTTTCCAATGGCGGTAAAGCAGTTTGGTTTACGGAAGATGATGTGCGGCCGATGGGACGCGCCACACGGGGTGTACGTGGCATGAAGTTGGCGCCTAAACAGCAAGTTTTGTCTTTATTAATTGCTGTGAACGATCAACAATCGGTATTGGTGGCGACTGAGAATGGTTACGGGAAACGTACGGTATTGGCTGAATTCAGGCACTCAGGGCGCGGCACACAAGGCGTTAAAGCTATTGCGATTAGTGAGAGAAACGGTATTGCAGTAGCTGCAAAACTGGTGAACGAAGATGATGAGATTATGTTGATTACGACAGGTGGGGTACTTATCCGCACGCGCGTAAAAGAAATTCGCGAACTTGGCCGTGCAACACAAGGGGTAACGCTGATCAACTTAGGCGATGGCGAGAAGCTTTCTGGATTAGAGAAAATCGTCGAAACCGACGATGATGTAGAATAACGATTTTTGTGATTTTTAATTGAGGGGTTTTAGATGACGCAGATTTACAATTTTTCCGCAGGCCCAGCTGTATTGCCTAAAGAAGTGTTGACTCAGGTGCAAACTGAATTGCTCGACTGGCACGGATCGGGCATGTCTGTGATGGAGATGTCACATCGTGGTAAAGAATTCATGAGCATCGCAGCGGAAGCGGAAGCGGATTTGCGTGAATTATTGGCGATCCCAAATAACTACAAAGTATTGTTTTTACAAGGCGGTGGTTCAGCACAGTTTGGCATGATTCCAATGAACTTGTTGCGTGGTAAAAAAACGGCCGACTATGTCAACACTGGCGAGTGGTCGAAAAAAGCCATTTCGGAAGCGAAAAAATATTGTGAAGTGAAAATAGCCGCGACCTCGGAAGATAAAAACTTTAGTTATGCGCCTACCTATACAACATGGAAACTTAATCCTGATGCGGCTTATGTGCACATTTGCACCAATGAGACCATCGGTGGCGTAGAAATTTTTGAAACACCAGACACGGGCAAAGTGCCATTGGTTGCAGATATGTCTTCACATATTCTTTCGCGTCCGATTGATGTTTCAAAGTATGCATTGATTTACGCAGGTGCCCAAAAGAATATTGGCCCTGCAGGCTTGGCGATCGTGATTGTGCGTGATGATTTGATAGGTGAAACCTTGTCAGGTACGCCAAATATGTATGACTACAAAATACATGCGGAAAATGAATCGATGTATAACACGCCGCCGACATTTGCGATTTATGTTGCTGGGCTAGTGTTTAAGATGCTGAAAGCCAAAGGCGGCTTGGCAGCAATGGAAAAAACTAACATCTTAAAAGCAAATATGCTTTACGATTATCTAGACAGCACGGATTTTTATCGCTGCCCAACAGCTAAAGAAAACCGTTCACGCATGAATATTCCTTTCACGTTGAAAGACGAGGCTTTGGACGAAGCTTTTCTCAAGGGTGCTAAAGATAAAGGTTTGTTGCAGCTTAAAGGCCATCGTTCAGTGGGTGGAATGCGTGCTTCTATCTACAACGCTATGCCTATAGAAGGTGTGAAAGTATTAGTGGAATATATGAAAGAATTTGAGAAAAATAATAGTTAGTCAAAATAATAGTTATTAAGGTTAAGGGGAGTAGTTTGAGTAAACGTCAAATATTAGTCTTAAATAAAATTGCAACAATTGGTACGAAACGTTTTCCAGCGGAAAACTATGAGGTGAATGCCGAGGTTGCCAAACCTGATGCTATTCTGGTGCGCTCAGCAAAAATGCACGACATGGAAATCCCTGCAAGTGTGCAAGCGATAGGTCGCGCAGGCGCCGGCACTAACAACATTCCTATTGCAGACATGAGCAAACGCGGCGTAGTGGTATTTAACACGCCAGGCGCGAACGCTAATGCGGTAAAAGAGTTAGTACTGGCGGGTATATTGATGGCGGCACGTAATATAGGACCCGCAATGAAGTTTGTGAGTGCCTTAGAAGGCGATGATGCGACGTTGTCAGTAACTGTAGAAGACGGTAAAAAGAACTTTGTTGGCATCGAGATTCCTAATAGAACGCTTGGCATTGTTGGATTAGGTGCTGTTGGCGGCATGGTGGCTGATACTGCCCTTAAACTGGGTATGAAAGTACTAGGGTACGATCCAGAAATCACCGTAGATGCTGCTTGGCGCTTATCTTCGGAAGTGAAGCGCGTGATGAGCGTGGATGAGCTGATTAAGCACAGTGACTTTATTACGTTGCATGTGCCGCTTATTGACGCCACGCGGCATTTGATTAACAAAGAACGTATTGAAATGATGAAACATGGCACGGTTTTGATTAACTTTGCACGCGAAGGTGTGATTGATGAGCAGGCCGTAATTGACGGTTTGGATAGTAAAAAGCTACGCGCTTATGTGTGCGACTTTCCTACGGCGCGCATGAAATCTCATCCGGGTGTGGTTGCTTTGCCTCATTTGGGCGCTTCGACGCAAGAAGCTGAGGATAATTGCGCGGTAATGGTGGTGGATCAAGTGCACGAATTTTTGGAGAACGGTAACATTAGCAATTCGGTTAATTTTCCTGCGGTGCATATGCCGCGAGAAGCCGCTCATCGTGTGGCTGTAGCAAGCGCGAACATCCCTAACATGGTAGGACAAATTTCTACTGCAATGGCTACTGCCGGTATTAATATTCACAACATGGTCAACAAATCACGTGGTGATATTGCCTATACCATGTTGGATTTAGATAGCCCGGCGCCAGAGACTGCATTAAATAAAATCAAGGCGATTGAAGGCGTGATGAACGTGCGTCTGTTGCCGCAAAAACAGGACTAAACGGAAGTGCTTAGCGAATAGCGAATGAGTGACGAGTTAAAAAAGTTTCGGAACGAAATCGATGCCATCGATGATGCATTGCTAAAGCTCGTCAATGAGCGGGCCAAGCTCGCGCGTCAAATCGGGAGCTTAAAAGAAGATGGTGTTATCTATCGCCCAGAGCGGGAGGCGCAGATACTAAGACGCTTGCAGGAGCAGAATAAGGGCCCGCTTGAAAATGAGGCAGTGAGTCATATTTTTCGCGCGGTGATGTCTAATTGCCGCGCATTAGAGAAAGAGCTTTCAATCGCGTTCTTGGGCCCACTCGGTACGTATTCTGAGGAGGCTGCGCTTAAACAGTTTGGTCAAGGTTGTCAGGCAGTGGTTTGTGACTCAATCGACGAAGTTTTTAGAGCTGTGGCATCTAGTAGGGTTGATTATGGCGTAGTGCCAGTCGAAAACTCTACCGAGGGCGCAGTAGGGCTGACTTTAGATTTATTGCTTAGCTCTAACTTAAAAGTTTGTGGTGAAGTTATGCTTCCAGTTCACCATTGTTTACTTTCAGGGCAGTCTGATATTAGTAAAATTTCTCAAATATTCTCACACAGTCAGTCGCTGTCACAATGTCATGAGTGGCTAAATAAAGCTTTGCCAAAAGCGCATCGAGAGCCTGTGGTTAGTAACGCACGTGCAGCACAAATGGCTGAAGAGCTTGTAGTAGCTGAAAATACTTTTGCTGCTGCGATTGCTAGCAAGCGTGCAGCTGAGGTTTATGGGTTAAATATACTTGCTGAAAATATTGAAGACAATCCTGACAATACTACTCGTTTTCTGGTGTTAAGTAGGCATGAGGTCATGCCTTCTGGCAACGATAAAACTTCATTGGTAGTTAGCGCTAAAAATAAACCTGGCGCCATGGTGGAGTTTTTAGAGCCACTTGCACGACACGGCGTAAGTATGACGAAACTCGAATCACGTCCATCAAAAACTGAGCTTTGGAATTACGTGTTTTTTGTTGATATCGAAGGGCACCAAAGTGACAAAAAGGTCGCTGCTGCTCTAAAAGACTTAAATGAACGAGCATCTTCCCTTAAAGTGCTTGGTTCTTATCCTGTTGCCATTATTTAATCCATAATTAAGTTTTAATCGTGATAAACCTCTCTAAACTGGCGCCTGATTACATTCGGGCGATTGCACCTTACCAAGGCGGTAAGCCGATATCAGAGCTAGCGCGTGAAATGGGGTTGAACGAGGCAGAAATCGTAAAGCTTGCCTCAAACGAAAATCCTCTTGGTATTAGCCCCAAAGCGCAAATGGCGATTGATGATGCGATTGCCGAGATTGCACGTTACCCAGATGGCAACAGCTTTGTTTTACGCGATGCAGTAAGCAAAAAGTTTAATGTGCGGCCGGAGCAGATTGTATTTGGCAATGGTTCGAACGATATCTTGGAACTAGCCGCAAGAGCCTTTTTAACTAAAGACACAGAGGCGATTTATTCACAGCATGCATTTGCTGTTTATCCGCTTGTGACCCAAGCAGTAGGCGCCAAAGGTTTGGTAGTGCCTGCTAAAAATTACGCACACGATTTAGAAGGCTTTACCCAAGCGATCAACGAGAAAACGCGTCTCATTTTTATCGCTAATCCGAATAATCCTACAGGAACACTTATAGAAAGAGAGGCTCTGAAAGCCTTTATATATAAGGTTCCCAGGCATGTTCTTGTTTTGCTCGATGAGGCCTATGACGAATATCTGAGTGCCGAACATAAATCAGAAGCGATTGATTGGCTGGCAGAATTTCCGAATTTGATTATCTCACGCACTTTTTCCAAAGCTTATGGTCTAGCAGGGTTACGTGTGGGTTTTGGTTTGATGCATAGAGATGTCGCAGATATGCTAAACCGAGTGCGGCAACCGTTTAATGTGAATTCAATCGCGCAAGCGGCGGCAATCGCTTCGCTCGCTGACGATGATTTTGTAGCGCGCAGCTATGCCGCAAATCAGGCTGGTATGAGACAGCTGACGCAAGGTTTTAATAAATTAGGGCTAAAATATATTCTCTCTCATGGTAATTTTGTGAGTTTTGCAGTGAAAGACGCAGCGAAAGTAAATCAGAAATTGCTGCAAAACGGTGTTATCGTGCGCCCGATCGCCAATTATGAGATGCCAGGACATTTACGCGTAAGTGTGGGACTATTTAGTGAAAACGCTAAATTTTTAGAAGTATTAGAAAAAATATTAAATGACTGAAGCAGAAAAATTGAAATACGAAAAGTTAGCGACAGATGACGTTCGTGTTCGCGAAATTAAGCCACTGATTACGCCGGTGGAGCTGCTTGCACGCCTAAAAGAAAGTGCAAATAGTACGCAGAATATTTTGGCGACACGGGTGGCTATTCATAAAATACTGCATCATATAGATGACCGTTTGCTGGTAATTATCGGGCCTTGCAGTATTCACGATACGAAAGCAGGCATGGAGTATGCAAGTGGTTTGAAAGAGATACGTGACCGCTTAAGCATGGATTTGCTGATTGTGATGCGCGTATATTTTGAAAAACCACGTACCACAGTGGGCTGGAAAGGTTTGATTAACGATCCGCATTTGGACGGCAGCTATGCTATCAACGAAGGTTTAGAAAAGGCCCGTAAATTTCTGCTGGATGTGAATGAGCTCGGCATGCCGGCAGGTATGGAGTTCCTAGATATGATTACACCACAGTACACTGCAGATTTGGTGAGCTGGGGCGCCATTGGAGCACGTACGACTGAGTCACAAGTACATCGTGAACTCGCCTCTGGACTATCCTGTCCGGTTGGCTTCAAAAATGGTACTGATGGCAGCGTAAGGGTTGCGATTGATGCAATTAAAACTGCAGAAAGCCCTCATCATTTCTTATCGGTTACTAAAGAAGGGCAGTCGGCGATTATTTCGACATCTGGTAATGAGGATTGTCATGTGATTTTACGCGGTGGCAAAGCGCCAAATTACGATGCGAAAAGTGTTGATTCAGCATGTGTAAGCATTGCATCTTCTGGTTTGGCGCCACGCTTGATGATTGATTGTAGTCATGCCAATAGCAGTAAACAATATCAACAACAATTGGAGGTGGCACGCGATATCGGTGCACAAGTGGCAACTGGCGACACGAGGATTATTGGGGTGATGGTGGAATCGCATTTAAACGCTGGTCGTCAGGACCACGTGCCGGGTTGTGATTTGGAATATGGCAAATCGATTACCGATGCTTGCTTGGGGTGGGAAGATAGTGTTAAATTGCTTGAATCCCTTGCGGAATCAGTGAGAATGCGCCGACAGAAGCACTTAAATGACGAGACATAGCATTCTGATGATGCTCGCATCATGAATTTACTTAGCAACTATTCGGTATCTTGGCAGTGTTGCACTTTTTAAAAAAAGAACAAAATTCGTTTCACGTTGTGATGCTATTAAGTAAGCGACATAACGCCGATTACTAAAATTTACTTTAAAAGGATATTGATCATGTGGACAACACCAGCAGCTACAGAAATGCGTTTTGGCTTTGAAGTAACCATGTACGTAATGAACAAATAATTCATTACATCACCAAGGCTGCCTTAAGGCAGCCTTTTTTACATCTAAGCATTGGCTTAATAAGAGTAGAATGCAGTTTTTAATTTTAAAGAATAATTTATGCAGATTCATGTATTAGGTTCCGCTGCAGGAGGTGGTTTCCCGCAATGGAACTGCAATTGTTTTAATTGTGATGGTTTGCGCAAAGGCACCATTAAGGCTACCAAACGTACGCAGTCGTCCATTTGTGTAAGTAGCGATGGCGTAAACTGGGTGTTATTTAATGCATCCCCGGACGTGTTGCAGCAAATCCAAGACTTTGCGCCTTTGCAGCCCGGTCGCGCAATACGTGATAGCGGTATTCAAGCCATTATTCTGATAGATGCACAGATTGATCATACAACCGGCTTATTTATGTTGCGTGAAGGCCAAGTGAAACGTGAAATTTACTGTACGGACATGGTGTACGAAGATCTTACTACTGGTAATCAAGTGTTGAATATTTTAGGGCATTACTGTGGCATCAATCATCATAATGTGCCTATCGATGGCAAAACCAGTTTTACTATTCCCAATGTCCCCAACTTGAAATTCACTGCAGTCGCTTTAAAGAGTGCTGCGCCAC
>Ga0315912_10002744_pt1 | contig 18325 bp, 15 predicted proteins | sample VfabasoilMG_FD_204469 | JGI IMG/M metagenome (GOLD analysis project Ga0315912, IMG submission 204469) | Garden soil microbial communities collected in Santa Monica, California, United States - V. faba soil | ecosystem: Environmental > Terrestrial > Soil > Garden | place: USA: California...
GCCGCCAGCACCGGTCGGGGCACACTAAAACGCTCGGCGCGCGTAGCCCGCGTGGCAAACCAGACATCGCCGCCGCCGAGGCCCGGGCGCTGGGAGCTGAAGTAGATCTCGAGCAGATCTTCGGTCAACGTGGGCTGATCGTCGTTGGCCTCCCCATTGATCACCCCGACCGAGCGCCCCGCATCATAAAAGAGCGGATCGGGCTCCGTACTGCCGAGCGTGATCAGCTCGTCCGGGCCGCAGCCGAGCAGCGCGAGCCCGGCAGCCCAGGCCAGGCGACGCGGCAGTCGCGTTCGGATCAGCGAAAACACAGGCCGGCACCCACGCCCAGCGACCACACCATGGAGGCGACGCGATGGAAGACCCCATCTTCACACTCGACGCCGACGCAGTCGCTGGGGCCAAAACGATAGCTGTCCCGCACCAACGGGTGGGAGACACCGAGTACCACGCGCAGCGCCAGGCTGTGCAGCAACGCGACGGCCTGTGCCTCGCCGCCGAGGCTCAGCCAGGGGCGGGTCTCCGCGTGCGCGCGGAACGTATCGTGACCGCTGACCCGAAGTTGTCCGAGTCCCACCGCGGCGCACGGGCGCAGGTGCAAATTCGGGCTGCCGAGACGCAGGGGGCACAGGTCCAGCCCGGCGGCGCTGAGCGCAAAGTCTGCCTGGCTGCCCAGCTGGGGAGAGTCGCCGAGCCGTTCGTGGCTGAAGCTCACGCCCAGCGCCGGCGCCCATACCGACGCTCGCTCCCAGCCCGCGCGCAGCCAGAGCCTGCCTCCGAGCATCGGCTCGGGAGCTGCGCCGCCGAGCAACTGTGCCTCGAGCCCCCCCGCCCAGCTGAAGTGTGCACCGCCCTCGGCCGGCGCACGTTCGGTCGCTACCGGGACGGCGCTCGGTACGCTGGCTGGAGGCGGCGCGGCAGGTTCGGCAGGAGCCGGCGGCGGAGCTGCGTCTGCTGCCGGTGCGGGGGCGACGTCCTCGGCGGCGGGTGGTACCGCCTCCGTGGCGGGCGGCTCGGGCGGTTCGGGGAGCTCGGCGACATCGCCCGGGCCCGCTGCGGGGGCCACCACCGCGGCGGCGGCCGGCGCGGGCCGGCGCGCCCGCGCGACGGGACGAGGCTTCGCGGCGGCGGCCTCGCGCCAGCGTTCGTCGATGCCGATGGCCACCACCAGCGCGAGCGCATCCAGCGCGTCGTCACAGTCGGGACTCGTGATCGAGCGCTTCACCGCGGGGCGCCCGGCGCCCGAAAAGGTGACCGTCGCATCGAACGCGTCGGCGCGCTGCTCGATGTCCACTCGCAAACGCAGCCCCTCCTTGCGCTCGACGAAGCGCACCCGATCGGTACGACGCGCGACCCGCTCGGCAAAGCCCCGGGACGGTCCGCAGACCCCGCCGTGCCACTCGATACGGGTCAGTACCGGATCCGGCGGCGCAGCGCGGGCGGGGCCCGCGAGCCAGAGCGCGCCGAACCCGAGCGGAACACACGCTGCCCGCCGGATCCGCCCGAGCGGCGCGCTCCATCGCCCGAAACCGGACCGAACTTGCACTCCCTTCAGTCCTAGCGGCTGCCCTGGAGCGCGGCAAGAGCTAGCCCGGCAAGCTGGCCTACAACGGGTCGCACTTCACCCCGGATCCCGCGAGGGGCCCGCAACTAGGCTCGGCAATTGCGCTTTTTTGGACACCGACCCATCGTCCAGAGCCTGGCTGCGAGCGCGGCCCGGGCCGCCCTGCGCGGGCCCCCGCCCACCGCCCGAGCACCAAATTCGTGATCGCTCGCGGTCGGGACTGCATGGACTCAGCACGAGCGCGCGCGGATCCGCTGCAGGGATGACGGCGTTCCTGCTCGGTTGCACGTATGCTTTCGCTCGAGTCCTGCATGTCGCGTCGCCTCCTCCTCACTCTCGTCTTGCCTGCCCTGGCGTGCGGCGCGGATGCGACCGGAGAATCGCGGACGCGGCCCGGGCTGGTGCTCGATCGAGAGGGGCCCGTGTTCTACGAGTCGGGGACCAGCGCAGCCACCCCGGCGCCCAGCGGCACGTTAGATGGTCTGGTGGAGCCCGAATCGAGTCAGACCATCAACATCCCTCAGGCGTGCGTGATCGCGAAGGCCGAGGCGGTGCTGGTGAAACAGGCCGTCGACATCATCGTGCTGCTCGACAACTCCGGCAGCATGGAGGACGAGTCCGCCGCGGTGGAAGCCAACATCAACGGCAACTTCGCCTCGGTGCTGGAGAACAGCGGCGTGGACTATCGGGTGATCCTGCTCTCGCGGCAGCGCCGCGGGCCACGGGAGGAGAGCGGGGAATCCAGCACCTCCATCTGTGTGCAGACGCCGCTGAGCGGCCTGTCGAGCTGCGACGACGCAGAGGCCCCGGTCTTCTCGGAACGCTTCTTTCAGTACAGCACCAAGCTCGAGAGCCACGACGCATTCGATATCGCTCTCGACACCTACGAGCCTCCGGTCGCCAACGAAGATCGCGAGGAGAAGTTCGACCAGGCGCCCCTGGGCTGGTCCGATTGGCTCCGGCCCGACGCCAAGAAGGTGTTCCTGGAGGTGACCGACGACGATGAACTCGTGGGCGACGACGATGAGGACAGCGAGGACAACGTGGATATCTCGGCGAGCGCGTTCATCGCTCAGCTCACGGCGCTCGCGCCGCAGCATTTCGGCACCGATCCCTCGCACCCGAATTTCGTGTTCCACAGCATCGTCGGCCTGGACGAAAAAGCCCAGCCCACGGCGGCATACCTGCCGGAGGAGCCGATCCAAGCGGGCCTGTGCGGGGAGGACGGTGATGTGAAGCGCTCGGGGGTGACCTACCAGGAGCTCAGCCGCCTCACCGGAGGCCTGCGTTTTCCGCTGTGCCAGTTCGACGCCTACGACGTGGTGTTCCAGCGCATCGCCGAGGACGTGGTGCTCACGCGCGGGATCGACTGCGACTTTCCCATCCCCGACGCCCCGCCGGGCCTGGAGCTCGATCTGAACAACGTCGCGATCTCGTATCTGGGCGGCGGGGGCAGCGCGGCGCAGTTTGGTCAAGCTCCCACGGTCGGCGATTGTCAAGCCGACGCCTTCTACGTCGACGGTAGTCGCTTGAACCTGTGCCCCGCTACCTGCGCCCGCGTGCAGAGCGACCCGCTGGCCGCCGTCACCGTGTTATTCACGTGCGAGAGCCAGCTCATCGTACCCCGTTGATCTGATACGGTCTTCGGCTGCCGAGCGCTCCCCCGACGGGGACTCGGCTGGCAGCCCCTTCCCGGAGAGATGGTAAGCGTGCGACGAGCCCCGGAGCTGGCCTCAGCCCCCTGCCCCCGAGTCCCCATTCAGCGCCCGGGACGCTGCTGCGGCGCGGCCCTGCTGGCGCTCTGGCTCGCTGCCGGCGCCGCCCAGGCGCAGGAAAGTGCGGAGCGGGCCGCGGCGATCACCTGCACGCCCGAGGTGCGCGAGCTGCAGACGCGGCGCCCATTGCCGCTCGAATGTCACGCCGACGCAGAGGTCGTGCGCATGACCCTGCGCTATCGGGAGCGCGGCACCGCAGACTGGGCAACGCTCGAGCTGGCCCGGCACGGCGACGGCTTCCGGGGGCAGGTCCCGTGTGAGGTCAGCATGAACGCGGGCGCCATCGATGTTTTCGTCGTGGCCACCGACGGCCAGGGCGATCCGGTCGATACGTTGGGCAGCAAGAACCACCCGCTCAGCTTCCGGGTGGACGCACGCTCCGCGCTCGCCCCCGCCTACCCCGGCGAAGAGCCGCCGGCCCGCTGCGCGGAGCGCGTGGAGTGCCCGCCGGATTTCCCCGGCTGCGAGGATGCCGACGCAGGTGAGCTCGCGGCGCGAGCCAAGGCCGCCCGGCAGCGCCCGCTGCTGACGCACTGGCTGGGGCTGCACGTGGCCGGCGACATCGGTTTCATGGGCGGTTCGAACGTATGCGCGAGTGCCAACCACGACTTTGACTGCTTCGACGCCGGCACCAGCACACCGTATCCGGCGCCGCTGCCTCCCGGCGTAGCGGCGGAGGTCGGTGAACTCGGCGACGTCTATCCCGGCACCGGCATCGCTACGGGCGCCGCGCTGGGCACCTGGCGGTTGCTCGTGAGCTTCGACCAGGCGCTGTCCGAACGGGTCTCGCTCGGTGCGCGGCTCGGTTATGCCTTCGGCGGTGGGCCTCCGACGCAGGAGGGCAAATCCTTCTTGCCGGTGCACGTCGAGGCGCGCGTGAGCTACTGGCTGCGTTCGCTCGCCGCCTCGGGGGTACGCCCGTACCTACACCTGGGAGGCGGCATCGCGCAGGTGGACGTCGAGAAGTCGAACGTCACCGTGCGCGACTGCTCGGAGGAGCCCACGCGCGAGGCCTTCCTGGACTGCATCAATGCGCTGGGGGCCTACGATCCCGCCAACAACCCCGAGCTCCCCCAGAAGACGCTCGACGTCTACCGCAAGCTGGGCAATGCCTTCGTCACGACGGGCGGCGGCGCGCTGATCGGACTCGGAGACAACACCGGGCTCCTGCTCCATCTGAACGCGATGTTGATGCTGCCCACGGTGGGGGTAGTGCTCGAGCCCTCGCTCGGCATCGTTTACGGGTTCTGAGCCACCTCCGCACGCCAGCCCGCCGACCGCGCGCCATCGCTCCCCGGGGCTCCCCGAACGCCCGCCTGGATGCCGGCTCGTACGATCGGTGGTACTTTGCGTGATCCATGGGCACTTCCCCTGCATTAGACGATCGCATGCCGAGCGCCGCGACGATGATGGTCCAGGACACCCCGGCGGAAGCACCATTGGCGGGGGCTGCAGCGAAAATCCGCCTCGAAAAGATGTTTCGCAGCCATCATGAGCTGATTTGGCGCACGTTGAGGCGCCTCGGCCTCTCCCCCGACCTCGCCGCCGACACGACCCAACAGGCGTACCTGATCGCGGCCGAGCGGCTGGGGGACATTCGGTTCGGCTCCGAGCGGGCGTTCCTTTTCAGCACGGCGATCGGATTGGCCCGCACGAACTTCCGGCGCAGCCAGCGTTGCCAGCTCGAGGGCGACATGGATCTGCACGTCGACCCGGGGCTGCGCGCCGAGCAGGTGACCAATCGCTGCAGCGCGCTCGAGCTGATGGATCGGGTGTTTGCCAAGACGGACGCCGATCTGGTCACCGTATTCGTGTTGTTCGAACTCGAGGGCCTGTCCGCCCCAGAGATTTCCGAGCTGGTGGACATCCCCGTCGGCACCGTGGCATCGCGGCTACGGCGCGCCCGCGCGACCTTTCGAGCCGCTGCGCGGCGCATGGAGCTCGCGTGCGCGGGAGAGCTCAAACCATGAAGGCAACGTTCGTGACCAGTGTGATCGTGATGCGTCTGATCGAGGAGGAGGAGCCATCGTGAGGGAGCCAAAGCCATTGCTCCGCGAGGGTGCGACGGACTTCGAGCGGCAGCTGCTGCGCGCGGTGGCTGGAGAGCGGCCGTCGCCTCGGCTGCAGGCGCGCATGCGGCGCGGGCTCGGGCTCTCCGGCGTGGTCTTCTGGGCAGGCAATGCCAAAGCCATGTTCGCGACGCTGGCCGGCAAAGCTGCCCTGGGCGTAACCATCGCCGGTCTGGCGAGCGTCGCCGGCGTGGCCACGTATCGACACATGAGCGCCGATCCGTCGCCTCGCGAGGTGCCAGCCGATGTGCTCGCAGCCGCTCCCGTAACGGCCGCTCCCGTGCCGGCCGTCGCGGCGGCGCCCGCGCCGGTACTCGCGCCGCTGGCTTCGCCGGAGCCGAAGCCGGTGGCCGCAGAGGCGAGCGCGGACAACGGGCAGTTGCGCGAAGAGATCTTGCTCCTGGATCGCGCGCGCAGCGCTCTGCGCCAGGGTTCAGCCCAGCGCGCACTGTCGCTGCTGGACGATTATCGCCAGCGCTTTCCGGAGGGCATTCTGAACCGCGAAGCGGAGCTACTGCGGCAACGCAGCGCGCGCGGCGCGTCCTCAGCCAGCCACGGGCCGGAACGCCGGCGCTAGACAGGGCCACGGGGCGCCCCAGCTGGCGCCGCGAGTTGCGCCGGTCGGGGCCGGAAGGTAGAGCCTACCCGTCGTGGAACCATCCATCGTGTGCCAGCCACGCTTTCGCATCCACCGAGCTCTCTGCTCCACCTGGCGGGGCTGGGCCGGGCTGGCGCTGGCCGCCGGCTGCGCCACGGTGAGCCAGGAAAACCCGCCCTCGCTCGGATCGGGTGGCTCCGATACGGAGAGCCCGCTCGCGCCCGAACTCGGCGGTAGCGGCGGCGCGCGTGCGCCCAGCGCTCCGGTGCCCGTCGTCAGCGTGCCGGTCCAGCCCGGCGTCACCCAGGGTCTGGGAGGCAGCGCGTCCGTTCCCGTGAGCGGCGCCGCAGGCAGCGGCGCGGCGGGCAGCAGCAACGGCGCCGCCCCCGACGCCGGCCCCGCCGTGCCGAGCGGCACGCCCCTGCTCAGCGAGGACTTCGAGGCCGAAGCTGCCGGCTGGTCCGCGAGCGAGGACAGCGCGTGGGAGCTGCGGGCCGATCCGGACGACGCCATGAACAGCGTCTATGTGCAGACCGAGACCGACAGCAGCAGCGCCCATCTCGTGACGGCCGGGGATCGAGCCTGGCGGGACGTGCGCGTCGAGGCGGACGTGGAGATCCTCGAGTTCAATGGCAGCAGCAGCTCCTACCTGGCAGGGATCTGCGTGCGCGTGTTGGATGCCGACAACTTCTACATGATCGGGGTCCGCAGCAACGACGGCAAGCTCGGCCTGCGGCGCTTCACCGACGGCGGCTCGAACCTGGTGCAATCGGAGTTCGAGGGCGGTACGACCGGAGTGAAGTATCGACTGCGCGTCGATGTCGTAGGATCCACGATCAGCGCGTACCTCGACGGAGCCCCGATGTTTACCGCGTCCGACACGACACATGCCAGCGGGGGCATCGGGCTGTGCACCGTGCGGGCGTCCGCAGCCTTCGACAACGTGCAGGTCAGCGCACTCTAGGGAGCAGAGCCATGCCGCCGGCAGGCGTCTGCGCCCGGCGTCAGTACAACACGACCACGAGCGAACGAGCGCCGTGCGCGCCCACGACCAGCGCCTGCTCGATATCGGCCGTCTTCGAGGGCCCGCACAGAAAACAGCCGTAGCCCTTCTGCCCCACGCGCGCGCCCAGCCGCGCGTAGGCCTCGTGCATGTGGTCGACGAGCGCCGATCGCTCGAGCAAGAGCACCAGATGCTGCGTGAGGAAGAGGCCCGCCCGTACGGGCGCGGCGCGCTCGTCGAGCCAGACCGCACCATTTTCGGCCACGCCGAACTCGGCCTGGCAGAGCAGCACGTCGACGTCGCGAAAGCCGCCGGGCTCGCCGGGGGGCGCCAGGTTCCCGGGCACGGCGGCCACCAGCGAGCAAAAGCGCGCCGCTTGCTGCACCACGGGGAGCGCCTCCACGGCGCGCCGAACGTCGCCCGCCGCAGCGACAGCGACGCTGCCCGCCGCGCGAGCCAGCGCCGCTCCAAACTGCGCCTCCCGATCCGGGTACGTGATCCAGTCGCCAGCGAGCTCCGGCAACGGCACGGGCTCGAGCGTCTGGGCTCGCAGCCGGGCAAGCAGCTCCTTGCGGTAGCTCACTGGCGCCTCGCGCCCGGATCGCTTGGAGCGCGCGCTCGCTCGGCACGGCGGCGCGCGTATTGCGCATGGAAGCTGTGCTCCGGGAGCGGCGGCAGCTCGCGCGTGGCCGTCCAGCGCCCGAGGGAGCCCCACCGGGTCAGCCCCGGCAGACGGCGGCCCAGCCAGCGAAAGACAGCGCCGAGCCGCGCCGTGCGCCCCGGGCTCTTCAGCAGCCAGCCGAGCAGCTGCGCCAGCGCCCGCTCCCCCCAGCGCCGCGAGAGCGCGAGCCCGGGGCCCTCCAGGTGCCGTTCTCGAAGCTCCAGCAGCTGCTCGTGCAGATTGATCTTCACCGGGCAGACCGCCGTGCACGAGCCGCACAGCGTGCAGGCATGCGGTAGGCTCTGGTGCGCGTCGGGGTCGCGAAGCGGCGCCAGGATCGAGCCGATCGGGCCGGGCACGTGGGTCCCATAACTGTGGCCGCCGCTGCGCCGAAAGACCGGGCAGGTGTTCATGCAGGCACCACAACGAATGCAGCGCAGCGACGCACGATGCCGCGCCTCGCCCCGCAGCGCGCTCCGGCCATTGTCCACGATCACGATGTGCAACTCGCCGCCCGGGCGCGGGCCGTGAACGTGCGCGGTGTACGCCGTGATGGCCTGGCCCGTGGCGGAGCGTGCGAGCAGCCTCGAGAAGACGCCCAGGTCGGCGGCGCGCGGGAGCAGCTTCTCGAGGCCCATGCAGGCGATGTGCAGATCGGGCAGCGCCATGCCCAGGTCGGCGTTCCCTTCGTTGGTGCACACCACGATGCCGCCCGTTTCGGCGATCGCAAAGTTGACTCCGGTGATCCCGGCCTGCGCCGCCAGGAACTTGGCGCGCAGATGGGAACGCGCAAATTCCGTCAGGCTCTGCGCATCCTCGAGCGGTGGCGCGCCGAGCGTGCGAGTGAACGTCTCTGCGACATCGGCCGTGCGCAGGTGAATGGCCGGCAGCACGATATGGCTCGGCGGCTCGCGGCGCAGCTGCACGATCAGCTCCCCCAGATCGGTATCGACCACCTCCAGGCCCTGCTGCTCGAGGAACGGATTGAGCCCGCACTCCTCGGTCAACATGCTCTTGCTCTTGACCACGCGCGTCACGCCCCGCGCCCGCAACAACTCGAAGACGATGCGATTGTGCTCGGCAGCGTCGCGCGCGAAGTGGACGTGGGCGCCGTGGCGCCGAGCGTTCTCTTCGAAGCGCTCGAGGTACTCGGGGAGCTGCGCCAGGGTGTGCGCCTTGATGCGGGCCGCGAGCTCGCGCAGCGCCTCCCACTCGGGCAACTCTGCCGCGCGCTGGTCGCGCCGCGCGCGGATCTGCCAGAGCGCGGCGTCATGAAAACGGGCGCGCTCGCCATCGGCCAGGAAGCTGCGCGCGCGCGCCGGATGGCTCAGCTGCACGAGGGTCACTCCGGCTCCGTGCGCGGCAGCTGCGGCGGCGAGCGGCCGACCAATACCTGGGAGATGTGCATCACCGTCAACGGGCGCCGCTGCCGCCGCATCAGCCCGGAGAGATGCATCAGGCAAGACATGTCCGTGGAGGTCACCACCTGGGCGCCGGCGTGCTCGAAGTCCAGGATGCGATCGTTGCCCATGCGCACGGAGACGTCCGGCTCCACGACGGAGAAGCTGCCGCCAAAGCCGCAACATTCGTCGCGGCGCGCCGGCTCCACCAAGCTCAGCTCGGGGACGCCGCGCAGCAGCTGACGCGCCGGATTTTCGGGCCCTGCCATGCCCGGGCCGAGCTCGCTCGGTCGCCCCAGCCCGAGCTCGCGCAGCGCATGGCAACTCTCGTGCAGGGCCACCCGGTGCGGAAACGCGGCTGCGCTCGGCGGCGCGCCCAGCACGGTCACCAGGAACTGACACAGCTCGACGACGCGCGCCGCCGCACCCGGGGCGTCTCCTCCCAGGCCATGGACCTCGCGCCACAGCGCAGCGGCGCAACTACCGGACGGGCAGATCACGTGGTCATACCCGGCAAACACCGCCCCGAAGCGCCGTGCCAGGGGTCGCGCGGCGCGCAACGCCCCTCGATTGGTCAGCAGCTGACCGCAACAGGTCTGACCCGCCGGCACCTCGACCTGGATGCCGTAGGCCTCCAGCAGCTCCAGGCAGGCAAACCCCACGTCGGGATACAGCTGATCGACGTAGCAGGGGATGAATAGAGCAACGCGCATCGGCCAGGCCCGAGCTCAGCATAGTTCCAGACGAGACACGCCGCCAAGCGCGCCGAGTGCAAGCGGCCTGCGCAAAAGGCTGGCCGCCGCGCTGTAGTCGGCAAATACTCGCCTCGGGTGTCCCTGATCGCGCTCTTGATCGTGGTACTGGGCGGCGCCTTGGCGTTCGGCGCCCTCGGTTGGCTCACCCGAGGCGCGCCGCCCCGCCGCCTGCTCTGGCTCGGTGCCGTGCTGGCCGTGGCCCTGTTCGGGGCCTGGCGCGCGCGCACGCCCCGCGCGGCAGCCGCAGTCCACTCGGGGGCGGTGCGGCTCGACCCGGCAACCCGGGGCTATGTGACATCGTCCGCGTGCCGCAGCTGCCATCCGAGCGAATACCAGAGCTGGCACGACAGCTATCACCGCAGCATGACCGAAAGCGCTCGGCCCGAGAGCGTGCGCGCGCCCTGGAACGAGCCGCAACTCGAGGCCGAGGGTCAACCGTATCGGCTCTTTCGCCGCGACGAGCAGTTCTGGGTGGAGATGCCCGACCCCGATCACCTGGCACGGCAGGGCCAGCGCGGCGCGCCGCTCTTGGGTGCCGTGCCCCGGGTGGAACGGCAAGTGTTGATGACCACCGGCTCGCACCACTACCAGGGCTACTGGGTACCCGGGGCGCGCGGCAACGAACTCTGGCAGCTGCCCTTCGTGTATCATCTCGAGAGCCAGCGCTTTCTGCCGCGCCGCGCGGTGTTTCTCGAGCCGCCCGACGACCCTGCGTTCTGGGCTCGCTGGAACTCCAACTGCATCCAGTGCCACAGCGTGGCGGGCCAACCCCAGCACGCCCGGGACACCGATCGCTTCGCCAGCCGAGCCGCCGAGCTCGGCATCGCTTGTGAGGCGTGCCACGGACCGGGTGCCGCACACGTCGAGCGACAGCGCAGCCCACTCACGCGCTATCAGACGCGCCGCGCGGACGCGGGCGATCCCAGCATCGTCAACCCGTCGCGACTGGACGCGCAGCGCTCCTCGGAAGTGTGCGGTCAATGCCACGCCTACTTCGTGCCCACCGATGCGGAGCGCTGGTGGGAGAGTGGCTTTGTGGATGCATACCGGCCCGGGCAGCCACTCGAGGCATCGCACTACCTGATCGACTACGAGCGCGACCGGGCGCGCGCCGAGGAGCTGGTGGGTGCCGATCTGGACAGCGTATTTTACACGGACGGTAGCGTTCGCGTCGGTGGCCGGGAGTACAACGGCCTGGTCGCCTCGGCATGCTTCGAGCGCGGGACGGGCGAGCGAAAGCTGGGCTGCCTCTCCTGCCATCAGCTGCACGGGGGCACGCGCGACGCGCAACTCCCTCCGAGCGGCTCGTCCGACGCCGCCTGCGCCGGCTGCCACGGCGACCTCGCCAGCACGCTCCGCGAGCACAGCCATCATGCCGAGGCATCGAGCGGCAGCTCCTGCGTCAATTGCCACATGCCGTACACCTCGTACGCGCTGCTCGGCAGCGTGCGCTCGCATCGCATCACGCGGCCGTCCGTCGATTTCGAAGCGGAGGGCCTGCCGCCCAACGCCTGCAACTCCTGTCATCAGGATCGCAGTCTGCGCTGGACGGCGGAGTGGCTCGAGCGCTGGTACGGCGGCCCCACGCCGTCCCGCCCCTCCGCTGCCGGCGCCGGTGCTGCCGCCGAGGCCCCCGCCCAGCGCTGGTCGGCGACGGCCGTGGGTGTCCTCAGCGGCGATGCGGGGACGCGCGTCGTGCTCGCCGACCAGATGGGCTGGGAGCCGGCACGCCAGGCCTCCGGGCAGGGCTGGCAAGCCTGGCTCTTGATCGAAGCGCTCGACGATCCCTACGCTGCCGTGCGCTTCGTGGCAGTGCGTTCCTTGCGCCGCTTGCCCGGTTTCGCGGGCTTCGACTTCGACTTCATCGCCGAACGGGGCGTGCGGCTCGAACGCCAGCGCGAGGCCCGTCAGCTCGCCGAGCGAGAGCTGGCTCGGAGCCGCCCGGGGCCCCATGTGCCGGACTTGCCGCTCGACGCGTCGGGCCGCATCGACCCCGCTTTCTTGGCCGAGCAGCTGCGCTCGCGCGACCCTCGCCCCATCCGAATCGCCGAATGAATGAGCCACGCGACGCGCTCGCTCAGCGCCACTCGAGCTTTGGCTGGTACGCGCTCTTCGTCTTTGCCAGCGTGGGCGCGCTGCTCGAGGCCCTGCATGCGTTCAAGGCCGGCTTCTACCTCGACGTCGACCACGAGACCCGGCGCCTGATGTGGCGTCTCGGGCACGCCCACGGTACCTTGCTCGCGCTGATCAACCTCGGGTTTGCCGCGACCCTGCCTCGCACCTCCCCCGGCGCGCGTCCACGCCTGCTGTGGGCGTCCGCTTGCCTGCTCGCCGCCAGCTGCCTCTTGCCCGCCGGCTTTCTGCTCGGCGGAGCCTTTGCCTCGGCGGGAGATCCAGGCCTGCCGGTGCTGCTCGTCCCGCTCGGCGTGCCTCCCTTGCTAGCCGCCCTGTGGTGGACCGCCCGTGCCGTCGACTGAGCCTGCAGCGAGCACACGCAGGGCCCTTTTATCGATCTTGCGCGCATTGGTGCGCGGCAGAGCCTCGACGAAGGTGACCGCCACCGGCCGCCGGTACTTGACCAGGTTCGCGCGGCAATACTCGAAAAAGTCGGCCTCGCTCAGCTGCTGCCCGCGGCGCAACACCACAAACGCCACCAGCGCTTCCCCGAGGCGGGCATCGGGGCGGCCCACGGTGGCGGCCTCGACGATCGCCGGATGACCAAACAGGACTTCGTCCACCTGACGCGGATAGACGTTGTAGCCCCCGACGATGATCATGTCCTTCTTGCGATCGACGAGGAACAGGTAGGCGTCCTCGTCGAGATAACCAATGTCGCCGGTGTACAACCAGCCGTCTCGCATCACCTCCCGCGTCGCCTCCGGACGGCCACGATAGCCCAGCATGAGCTGTGGCCCCCGCACCCGCACCTCCCCCGCTTCCCCCGTGCCGAGCACGTTGCGACCGGTTTCGAGATCCACGATCTGCACCTCGGTGTCCGGCACGGCGGGGCCCACACTGAGCAGCTTGCGCGTGCCCGTCGGTCGGTTCAAACAGAGCGGCGCCGCCTCCGACATGCCCCAGCCCTCGAGCAGCGCACAGCCCGTCCCGCTCTGCCACGCCCGATGCAGCTCCTCCGGGCAGGGCGAGCCTCCGGAGAGGCAGTACTTCAGGCTGGCGAAGTTGGTGCTCGAAAATGCCGGGCTCTGGCTGAGCCCCATGTAGATCGGTGCCGGCCCGCCCCCGAACACGGTCACCCGTTCTCGTTCGAGGGCGCTCAATATCTCTTCGGGCTGGTAGCGGGGCACGATCACGAGCGCGCCGCGCGCGTACAGGGGCACGAGCGTCGCATACGCGAGCCCCCAGATGTGGAAGATGGGCGCCACGCTGAGGAAGCGCTCTCGGCCCGACAGCACCGGCCACACGCTGCAGTGCAGCAGCACGCAGACCATCAGCGCGGCGTGGGAATGCTCGACCGCCTTCGGCTCGCCCGTGGTGCCGCCGGTGAAGATCAAGAGCGCCGGCTCACCCGCCTCGGGCAACGGCCCTGTAGAGAGCGCGGCAGCCCCGGGCTGCAGCCAGGTGTCGAGCGCGAGCGCCCCCGCCGCTGCGCCCTCCCTGCCCGCAGACGCATCGAAATGCCAGAGTTGCTCGATGCCGAGCGCCGCGCACAGCGGGCGCAGCTTGCCCAGGGCGTCGGGCCCGCAGATCACCAGGCAGGGCTCCGCTTCGGCGAGCACGACGCGCAGCTCCGGCGCGGTGAAGAACGGATTGATGGGCGCGACCTGGGCACGCGCGGCCCAGACCGCCAGCACGGCCACGACGGCCTCGCTCGAATTCGGCAGGGCGACGGCAACGCGCCGGCCCGCAACGCCGAACGAGCGCAGTGCGGCAGCGAGCCCCGTCACCGCCTGCCCGAGCTCGGCGAAGCTGAGGCGCTGGGCCCCACACACCAGCGCCGGCGCATCCGGCTGCTCGCGCACGGCGGCCTCGAAGGCGTGCAGCACGCTCGGGAACCGCTCGAGCGCCGGGTCGATGCACTCCGCGCGGTCGCGCGACATCTACGCCCCCTCGTCCCCGCTCGTGCTGCGGCTCGTCTCCGCCGCAAATGATTCCAGCCCGGGCCGGTAGCGCTTCTCGTCGAGAAAGCCCTTCATGGCCTGCTCTCGATGCGCGCCGCCGCCCAGATGCATGGCCTCGGCGATCTTGGCGTACAGATAGTCGGCGGACGTATCCCAGTCCATCGAACGGCAGCGTTTCATCGCGATCTTGGCACCGCGCAGCACGGTCTGGTTCTTGCTCAAGAGCACGCGCGCGAGCGCTCGCGTCCGTTGCCGGAGCTCGGCACGCGGCACGGCCAGGTTGACCAGGCCCTTCTGCGCGGCCAACTTCCCATCGAACGGCTCCCCCGTCATCACGAGGTACAAGGCATCGCGATAGCCGAGCGCCTCGCTCGCGGCCTTGGTCACGTTGCCCGCGGGCAGGATGCCCCAGTTGATCTCGGAGAGCCCGAACACGGCGTCTTCCGCTGCAATCGCCAAATCACAGGCGACCAGCGGCGTGAATCCCCCACCGAAGCACCAACCGTTGACCATGGCGATGGTCGGCTTCGGGTAATCCCGCAAGCGGCGCCATTGCCACTCCTCGTTCATGCGCCGCAGGTTGAGGAGCAAGGTATCGGGCGCGCCATCGGTCTGACGAAAGTATTCTTCCAGGTCCATGCCCGCGGTGAAAGATTCCCCCGCGCCGGTAAGCACGAACACGCCGCACCGCTCGTCGACCGCCAGCGCGTCTACCGTGCGCTTCATCTCGGCAATCAAGGTGGGATTCATGGCGTTGCGCTTGGCTGGGCGATTGAGCGTCACCCACGCAATTCCATCCTCGAAATCGACCAGCACCGTCTCGCCCCAGGGCTCTCGCTCCGATGTCATGGGTGGCGCCTCCTTGGCCGCTCTGCTCCCACTCGCTGACACCCCTATCATTGCCCGATCCGAAAGGCCACGAGGCGGCGAGCGACGGGTCGTGGAGATGCGCTCTAGGCGCAGGTCGTGGACCGGGTTAAAGTCCGCGTCCTCATTTCCAGAACCTTCAGGGAGGCGCACACCATGGCGACGTCAGCATCAGGTCCGGTCCTCGAACAGTCCCCCTGGTCGGGGCGTATCTTCAACGGCGAATGGGTGGCGGCGCGCGGGGGCAGCGTCGACGTCACCGAGCCCGCCACGGGGCGTGTGCTGACGCGCGTGGGGCTGGCCAACGCCGCCGACGTGAGCCACGCTGCGCGGCTTGCCCAGAGCGCACAGCCCGCCTGGGCGGCAACGCCGGTCCGCGAACGTGCGGAGCTGCTGCATCGCGTGGCCGACTATCTGCAGCGCAACATGGAAGAGTTCGCGGGCTACATCGCGCGCGAGACGGGCGGCACGTTCTTGAAGGGCCAGCACGAGTTGCGCGAGGCCCAGGCACAACTCCGGGCGGCAGCGGCGCTTGCCCTGCAGCCCGACGGCGTGACCCTGCCGAGCACACCCGGGCGCCTGAACATCGCGCGGCGCGTACCCCTGGGCGTGATCGGCGTGATTTCGCCGTTCAACTTTCCCTTGATCCTGTCGATGCGCGCCGTGGCCCCCGCCCTCGCCGTCGGCAACGGCGTCGTGCTCAAGCCGGACGTGCAGACGCCGGTGACCGGCGGCGTGTTGCTCGCGCTGGCGTTTGCCGAAGCGGGGTTGCCCCAGGGCGTACTGTCGGTATTGCCGGGTGACGTGGAGGCGGGAGAAGCGATGTGCAGCGATGCCAACATCCAGATGATCTCCTTCACGGGCTCGACCGCGACGGGGCGCCGTGTCGGCGAGCTCGCCGGCAAGCACCTGAAGAAGGTCGCGCTCGAGCTCGGCGGCAAAAACTCACTGATCGTACTGGAGGATGCAGACCTGGATCTCGCCGCCAGGAACGTCGCCTGGGGCGCCTACCTGCATCAGGGCCAGATCTGCATGGCCACCGGTCGCGTGCTCGTGCACGAGAGCATCGCCGATGCGCTCACCGAGCGCCTGGTGGCCAAGGCCAACTATCTGCCGGTCGGCGATCCCGCGACCGGCCACGTGGCACTCGGGCCGCTGATCAACGAGCGCCAGCGTGACCGCGTGCACGCCATCGTCAGCCAGGCCGTCAGTGAAGGGGCCCAGCTGCGTGCCGGCGGGACCTACGAGGGGCTGTTCTACAAGCCCACGGTGCTGCGGGGCGTGCGCCCCAGCATGCGCGCCTTCCGTGAAGAGGTGTTTGGCCCGGTCGCCAACATCACTACCTTCGCCAGCGACGAGGAAGCGGTCGCCCTCGCCAACGACACCGAGTACGGCCTGTCGGCGGGAGTGCTCTCGAGCTCGATCGGCCGCGCCATGGCCATCGCGGGGCGGCTCAAAGTGGGTCTGGTGCACGTCAACGACCAGACCATCGTCGACGAGGTGATCAACCCCTTCGGTGGCGCAGGCGCCTCCGGCAATCACACCAGCATGGGCGGCCCGGCAGACGCGGGCGCGTACACGCAATGGCGCTGGATGACGGTCAAGGACAGCGCGCCGCCCTATCCGTTCTGAGCTCTATCGTTCTGAAACGACCTGCTGCGCCGATCGGCGCCGGCTGGCGACGCATCCCACTCCGGGTTAAGCTTTGTTAATGACAAGGTGTGGCGGCTGGCTGGGGGGTGCGGCGCTGGCCGCGGGGGGCTGCCTGGGGTTGGGTTGCGGCGCCGACGAGCCGGAGCCGGTCGAGGTAGCGGTGGCGGTCCCGTTTTCCGGCTCGGGCTTGATGCTGGAGGCACGCCAGGCGTGGGATCTCGTGCTCGATGACGTTCAGCGCGGAGGCGGCATCCGCGGCCGAACACTGGCTGTCCACGAACGCGACACCCCGCTCGATGCGGCCGACGATCTAGCCCCGATCGCGCGTGGCTTCGTGGACCTGACCAGCGAGGGGTACCGCTACATCATCTCGTTGATCTCGGGCGCAGCCGTCGACCCCATGCTGCGCGCAGCCACCTCGCGCGGTGTGCTCGCCATGAGCATCACCTCGGAAGAGCCGGCGGCTACGCTGGCCGATTACCCTGCGCTCTTGCTCCGCGGCATCCTGCCCACCGATCGGCTGATCGCCAAACAGGCTGCCGCGCTGCAAGCCAGGGGCAAGGCGCACATGGCGCTCGTCGGGCCGTTGCGCGCCGGCATTGCCGATGAACGTCAGGTGGCCATGCGGGAGGCGTACGCCACGTGTGAAGGCTGCCAGGTCAGCGAGGTGACGTATTCAGCCGACGCGGACCTCTACCGATACGACTGGCGCGGCCTCGGCCAGAACGTCCAGGCCTCGAACCCCGACGTGGTGTTCCTGGCCATGACCGACCCCTCCGCGCTCTCGGACACGGTGCTGGCCATCGAGGCCGCCGGCTTTCGCGGGGAGTACTACTTCGCGTACGGCGGCTACCTCTCGTCGATCCTGCCGGCGTTTGCGAGCTCCGGGGTGGCCCGTCGCTTTTTCTCCTACGATCTCGCGCTGCCACCCGGCGAGCGGCTGGACCGGTTCCTGGCGCTGTATGAAGAGCGCTACGGCGAGGCATTCGTGCCCGAGCCGCGGCTCGTGGCCTTTGCCGACTACCTGGCGCTGCTCGCTCTGGCCATGACACGCGTCGGCTCCGACGACCCCGAGTTGGTCGCCAGCACCATGAAGGAGTTCGCCAGCCCACCGGGTGACGCCTACGGTCCCCTCGATTTTGCTGCCGCCAGCGCGGCCGTGCGCGCGGGCGCCGACATCGACTTCGAAGGGCTATCCGGTCCCCTCGACTTCGACGCCCGAGGCGAGGTCAATGATGGCTTTGCGCTCGAGTACGGCGTGAACCAAGACGGTGAAATCGCTCCCCTGCCCTGAAGTTCTTGGCCACCGGCCGGGGCTCGGCGGCATACTCCAGGCATGGACCGGACAGGCTTCTTCGAGGCGCTCTGGCACGACTTCGCGCAGATCGCTCCGCAGGCGGCGGCGATCCGCCAGCAGCTCGAACTACGCGGCGAAGCGGTGCAAAACGATCACGTCGCCTTTCGCACCTTCAACCTCGCGCCGCTCGGCCTGGCGGAGCTCGAGCCTCACGTCATCGGCCTCGGCTACCAGCTGCTCGATGAGTATCACTTCGAGGACAAACACCTGCGCGCGCGCGCTTACGTCTGCGCAGGCTGGCCGCGCATCTTTCTGAGCGAGCTGTTGTGTGAGGATCTGAGCGGCTGGGCGCGTGCGTTCGTGCAGCGACTGGTCGAGCAGGCGCCGGCCGGGCTCGTCGGCGGGCCCGAGGCCTTCTGGGCAGGTCGGCCCTGGGCGGCGCCCTCGTTCGCCGACTACGAACGGCTCAGCAACGAAAGCGAATACGCCGGTTGGCTCGCGGCGATCGGCCTGCGCCCCAACCACTTCACCGTGTCGATCAACCACCTCACCACGCTGCGCAGCGTGGCCGACGTGCTCGACTTCGTCGAAGCGGCGGGGTACC
>Ga0315912_10002745_pt1 | contig 18323 bp, 17 predicted proteins | sample VfabasoilMG_FD_204469 | JGI IMG/M metagenome (GOLD analysis project Ga0315912, IMG submission 204469) | Garden soil microbial communities collected in Santa Monica, California, United States - V. faba soil | ecosystem: Environmental > Terrestrial > Soil > Garden | place: USA: California...
GACTTCACCAAAGACGAACACATGCTGCGGCCGCCACGCATCGTCGTCGTTGATCCCGAGGCGGATCGATGAGTCGGTGAGCTGCTCGGCGAGAAGCCGGTTGTTGGCGACGTCGATGTCGTAGAGATTGGCAATCCCGCGTTCCTGATCGGTCTGCTGAGAGTCGGGGAACGTGCGATTGAGACGCTCGACACCGGTCGTATTCACGGACAAGTGGATGGAGCTGTCGGTGTCAGAGTCCGAGGACTCACGGGTCAGCATCGCCAGCCACAAACGAGTGAGTTGCATTACGAACCTCCTTGCGCGTCGCTCGCAGCCACGGGAATGGATAGTCATTCCACGTGACGTGTCGGCAACAAGGGCCTAGTGACCCGGGGCAGCGGTCCGTTACACAACCGGCGTGCTTATTCTCTGTAGACTCTGGCTCCAGCGAGGGAGGCAATCACAATCTCTCCCAGCCCCCACGCGAGCCCGAGGATGGTGAGGTTCAGCGGCATCACCCCCATCGCCGCCTGACTGCCGCCGCTCCAGAAAAGCGTCATGAACCAGGCGAGGACGCCGATGATGACGGCCGTTTTCGGTCCAGGACCGAGCCGAGGCCGTACTGCGGCGTAGGTCCACACGATCGCGATGCCGAGCAGGAAGCACATGGCAACGAAGTAGGCGATCGCACCACCGCCCACGGGCGGAAGATTTCGCGCCTGCAGTGCCTCCTCCATCTGCGCACCGAGGAGCGGGATGTTAAGGATCGTCTCGCCGATGTTCACGATCAGCCCGGCCAGCAATCCGCCGGCAATCACACGGCCCATTCGGATTCCGTTCACGCTCTCCTCCTCAACGCTTGTCAGGCAGCGTTTGTGCGATCGCGAGACTCGCCCAGCTCGTGCCCGCGGTCGATATCCATTGATGTCGTCCGTAAGGGAATCCGCTTTCGAAGTACCGCTGCACTGGGAATGAGTGCGTTCTCACCAGCCACGTCCCATCCTGATACTGGGAACCGAGCAGGAACGCGACGCCCTTCTTGTAGGTCTCGTCGGTCGCCGCGATGCCGGCAATGTGCAGCGAATAGAGCGACAGGCCTGTCGCGTACGCATCCGGAGGTGTGCGACCGAACTGCGACCAGCCGCCGCTCGCCTCCTGTTGATCGCGCACAGCCTTGACAGCATCGGCAATCTGGGCGCGAGAGGCGCCGGTCCATACCAGCCCCATCAGGCGCATGGCGCGTTCTTCCGCCGATTTCGGCTGCGACGCCAGCAGCCAGCCGCGCGCACGGCCCAGGCTCTCTTCGATTTCGCTCTTGCGACCGGGAAGTGGGTATGCCTTCAACCCGCCCGCGGCGATTGCCGTGTGGGTGACGAGGCTGTACTCCGACGGTGGGCGATTGAGCCCGTTGCCAAGCCACCGCCCATCGGGCATCTGACGCGCCAGCAACCAGTGCGTCATCACACCGGTGGTATTGTCGAGCGGGTGGCCTTCGGCGAGCAGCGCCATCGCTACGTAACCAGAGGTGATCGCTTCGCCGCCGACGGCCGGATCGCCGGTCATCATTCGCGGGACAGCACTCGTGAAGAAGCTGACGATGTCGTCGAGGTTCTTCCTGGCCCGGGCTTCGTCGATCTCGATGCCCTTCCGGCGGGCGGTGGCAGCCGTGAGCGCGGGCAGCGCGTTGTGATGGCAGGAAATGCACGTGGCCTGATCGCGGAACTTCGGGGCCACCTCGGTCAGCCTCGACAGACTTCGACTGAGCGACGTACGCGCGTCGCTGATTCCGCCAGGCGCCGGCGGCGCGATCTCGTCGCGGCGCGGGCCTCGGCCTCGCATCGCGCCGTACTGTTCGAGCACCTCGATCTTCGCGCGGTCACCTTTGTAGATCGCCCAATCGAGAGGCCGCTCTCCTTCTGTCATCTCGGCGTTGGGATTGGCGCCTTTCTCGAGCAGCAGCTTCAACGTCTCGGCGCCTTCGGCCTCAGACGTCACCGCGTTCATCAGCGGCGTGCGCGCATACTGAGCAGCAAGGCTCGTATTGACGTCGGCACCAAGCTCTATCCACTTTGCCAGGACGCTCGGCGGTTGCCACAGCGTCGCCATGTGGAGCGCATCCTGATTGGGCGCCGGCGCCTTCGACATCATGTAGTCGGTGGTCGGTAGATCGTTGCGGGTAAAGCCTTGTCGCCTCGCACCAGCGGACAGCGCGGTTGGATCGAGGCCGCGGTCCACGAGAAAGCGCACGACATCGACGTCGGCCGAACGAACCGCAAGCGCAAGCGCGGTCGCACCGGCGCGGTCTTGCGCGCGAACGTCTGCCCCACGGTCAAGCAGCAACCGCAGCGCGTCCACGGTGCGTGGATAGCTCGATGCAATCAGAAGTGCGGTGCGGTCTGTTTCTGCCCGAGCGTTCACATTCGCGCCGTGCTCGAGAAGCACACGCATCTTCTCGATGTTCGGGACAGCCCACATCAACGCAGTCGTGCCGCCCACTCCGGCTCTATTCGGATCGGCGCCGCGGTCGAGCAGAAGCTTTAGCAGACTGGTATCGCCGAAGAGGGTGGCCGCCATCACTGCGGGCGTACCGTCGGCATCGACGATGTTGGCGCTGGCGCCGGCCTTCAGGAGTCGATCGGTTTGCGCAACGGAGCCGCGCCTGATGGCGGCAAAGATCGCATCGCGCGAGGTGTCGGTTTGTGCCGACACCACGGCACTGAGCAGCACGAGGACCAGGATCCGTAATGACGTCATCCACCGACCTCACTGCCCGACGCGGCGGGCGCGCTCAGTTAGCGATTGGCGGGAAAGATCGCGATGCGATCGCCACGAAACGATCCAACCCAGATCTGCTGGCCGACCTCGACTGCGACCGTGCCGGCACCGAACGTGGGCATCGCAGGCTCACGAATGACGTCGCGCACGGCAAGCGTCTGCGGATTGATCTTCACGATGTTGGACGTGGGAGCAGCGGGCGTGCCGCCTTGTCCGGCAGCGAGCAGACTGCCGTCAGCCGCCCACCGGATGTTGTCCACGCGGAACCCGAGCGGAACCTCCTCACGCTTCGGTGGCGTTTGCCCGAGTGACAGCCGGAAGAACGACTGAGTGCCCCACGCGGCGACGTAGAACCACTTGCCATCCGGCGAGATCTCGAGGCCGTTCGCGCCTGCCGCTTCACTGCCAGGAACCCTCTTCCAGCCGCTCGCGTTGTGCCATTCCCACAACTCGCCGTTCTTCTCGCCGGCCATCATCTTGTCGCGACCGGCGGTGTCAATGCCGCGCGCAAGGAAGTTGGTAGCGTAGAAACCGTCAGGCAACCAACGTACGGAGTTGAGGCCGACCGGATTCGGTGCGACCGCGCATCCGATCCAGGTGAGCGTGGGCGTCGCAGAACGGGCGTCAACCTCGAACACTTCCACGGACTCGCGGGCACCATGCGTCACGACGAAGAGCTTATGCACCGAGTTGTTGCCGGCTTGAAGTGACAGGCCGTGCGTCAGGAACTTCGCCTTCGCCGCCGCGTCGGGCGGGCCCGGGCACGACGAGTACGCCTTCGAGTCGAACCGATCGCGAGGTGCTGTTGTCGGGTAAGCGAGCGTCGATGTCCGATCGCTGGCACGAATGACATAGATCCCGCCGCTGCCACCGAAGCTCGACGCGATCACCCATTGCGCACCGGGTAACACAACCAGATCCTCGGGGCCGTTCTGACCGCAGACGAACTGCACGTCGCGCTCCGGCCGGCAATCTACCGGCGCCTGCGCCGACAGATCGAACGAGCACACGATCGCAACAACGAGCCCCGCAAGGATCTGGTTTCTCATCGTCCTGTTCTCTTACTTCGCTGGCGCTGACTCGTTGCGATAACGACCCACATAGGCCGACTTCGCCGTCGTCTTGCCTGCCATCGCCTTGATCAGATCATCGCGGCTCGCGTTCGCCGGAAGATCGAGATTGGCGTTGAGCGCGTAGAGCTCAAACACGTAGTGGTGATAGCGCGGGCCGTTGGGCGCACCGGGGCCCATGTAGACGGGCTGCCCTGTGAGGTTGTTGCCCTGAACACTGCCCTCCGGCAACTTGCCTTCCGGAATGCCGCCCGCTGCTGCCGGGATGTTCCAGGCGATCCAATGGAGCACGTCGCCCGTGCCACCCTGCAGCGCGACATCGATGTCGTGGAAGATGATCGCGTAGCTGACGGTGCCCTCCGGCGCGCCAGTGAACTTGAAGCCCGGCTGCACGCCGCCGCGGCCCGCGTACTTCTGCGGCACGATGCCGCCATCGGGGAACGCCTCGGTCTGCATCAAGAGTGGTGGCAGATTGAAACCGCGGCCGCCGCCCCGTCCGCCGCCCCCAGCGGGGGCACCGCCACCACGCTCGCCCTGCTGAGCGGACATCTGCACACCAAGCGCGGTCGCGAGCGTCACGACCAGAAACGACATCAACCATCGGCTTCGCATCTATCGATACTCCTGGGTAAGAAAGTAGGCTCCGCAATCTTATGCCTACGCGGTCAAATCCGCGTCATCTATTGCTTGCGACGGCTCATGTCACCACACGGCCGGGCCGAAATACTTAACGCGAGGATTTGTGAGCGAAGACGCCGCACAGACGAACGACTTCCGCCGATTGCTGCTGACTGCACGCGACGGCGCACGGGGCGGACCGCTGGGCGATCGCGACTCGGTCGTGGCGCTGCTCACCGAGATGCTTCCTCGCCTCACGTTCGAGGCGCCCGGTGCCGCCACGTTGACACGCGGTCAAGCGAAGCTCGCGGCCCAATTGGTCGGCGAACCCGTGACGGCTATCGAGCTTTCCCTGACGCCGGCACACACCGACGTCTTCCGCTTGTCACTCGAACGCATCGCGACAAGAACTGGCTGGAGAGTCACGGACGTCGATCGCGGCGAGGTCCTGTTCCCCGTGCCTCAAACGCAGACGTCCTCGTCGAACCTGAAACATCACATGCGAGGATGGCGGCTGCTCGCGGGCACAGCGGTCCCCGTGATCGCCCTCGCGTCGTGGATCTTCACCTCGCGCCCCGCGTCAGAGCTCACGGCCGGCCCGCAGAAGAGCCCCATGATTGAGGCTGCGGCCCAAGCGCAGGCGCGTGAGGTGGTTGACTTCATCGCTCGGCGTGGCGCGCTCGCACCAGAGTTTCGCGATCTGAAAATCGTGCACGAGCTGCTGATGATCGGCGCCGCCGAGCAGCACTTCCAGGTGAGCATTGGCGATGGCCGCTATGTTGACCCTGCGATGCTGGCCGATCGCAACAAGGTGTCGGTCCAGATGGAGGGCATCGCGCTGCCTGCCGAGTTCGCGCAGCCGTCTCGCGGTGGCTATCGATTCAGATTTACTGGCGAAGACGAGGGACCGACGTTCTCGATCGCGTTTCAACCCGCGTACTCGTCGTTCGTGTATCTCGCCGTGCCGGAGACTGGAGAGTCTCGACCGTACTCGTTCGCGCTCATGAGTCAAACGGGGCGCGTCCATTGGGCGAAGGGGCGGTCGCCAACGGCAAGCGATCCTGCGGTCACCGACCTCGAGCCTCGCAATACAACCGAAACGCTGGCCAAGGGCGATGCAAATTCTGGCGTGATGGGATGGGTCCGCTCGCTCGTGACAAAGGAGCTGCCGAAGAGCGCGCCGCCATCCAGTGCGGAGCAGGCAGCGGTGGACGATCTTCGCAAGTTTGCTGCGGCCCAGAACACGTGCCGCGCGACGTTGGGTGGTTACGGCTCGCCGGGCGTCCTGAGCGAACCGTCAACGCTGCCCGGCACGCCGGGCATTCGCGCGTTTCTCGATCGCTCGTTCCTCGAGCACGTCCGCGGTGGGTATCAATTCAGCTTCGTGCCGGGCGAGCCGGGTGTGCAGAGCCCCGCGAGCCCGATGGGCGAAGCGCTCTATCGCGACTTCGTGTACGTCGCGATTCCTGTAGGTGATGCGGCTGGACGTCGAAGCTTCACGGTGTTCTCCGACGGCGCGATTCGGTTCCGCACAGACAGCACGGCGCCGAACAAAGCGGACCCTGTGTTGGATTGAAGTCTTCGGTCACACTGCATCCGACAACGAGGTGAAGTTGAAGTCGCGCACGCGGAGCGCCGGCATGAGTCGTCCGGCCGCGGTTGGCTCCGGCCGGCCAATATCCTCGAGACGGTTCAGCATCAGCAACGGGCTCTCGTTCCAGCGGAAGTTCTTCAGCGGTCTCGTAACTTTCCCGTTCTCGATCAAAAAGGCGCCGTCACGGGTCAGGCCGGTCTGCAGCACGGTGCGCGGGTCCAGCGACCTGATGTAGAAGAAGTGCGTCACGAGCACGCCGCGGGCACAGCTGGCAATTAACTCGTCGGTGCTCTTGGTTCCACCCACAAGCGCGAGCCCGCCGAAGAACGGTGAGCCCGTCGGCTCCTTGCCCTGCTTCTGCGCCCAGAAGCGGGTGTAAGCCAGGTTCTTCAAGACTCCCTTCTCGATCCAGACCATTCGCCGGAGTGGCAGCCCTTCCTGGTCGAATGGCTGCCCAAGCAATCCGGCATCGGCAGGATCCGAGTAGAGCGTCACCCGTTCATCGGCAACCTTCTCGCCAATACGTGTGCCTCCTCCCTGCTTCGAGAAAGCGCTTCGCCCCTCGTCGGCGCTGCGTGCAGCGAGGGCGCCGGCCAGCAGTGGAATCAGATCGTTGACCGCCTGGGGCTCGAGCACTGCGGTGTAGAGACCGGGCGCAATCTCTTGCGGGCTCCGGCTCGCAACGGCTTTCTGCGCGGCCACACGGCCAATCGTTTCCGGATTGACGGCGCTCCAGTCTCGTGCGCCACCGTGCGCCCAGCCGCTGCCGGTGCCATCCGGTGTACGCGCAGTCACCGAGAAGTCGGCGTCCGTCGCGCGGTGGTAGGCGAACAACCCATTGCTCGTCGCTACGGCGATCGCGCGCGTGTTCGCCTCGAGATACCCTGCCGAAAAAATCGTCCCTGCTGGCTTCCCCGCTGCCGTCGCAGCCCCGATGGCGCGTCCGATCGCTTCGGCACGCGCCTCAGCATCGAGATCGGCAGTGCTTTCGACGAACGCATCGACTGTGGTGTACGTCTGTGGCCCGAGCTCCGGCATGAGCTCTGGATCTTCCGGCGCGAGCCGTGCGAGGCGCGACGCCAGATCGACCGTCCGTCGCAGTGACGCATCGTCGAGCACATTCGTCGATGACGATGCGCGGCGCCTGCCGAAGGTGACTGTCACCGTCACGGATGTGTCGTGCGTGGTACCAGACGTGCTGATGCTCCCGTCCGCGAATCGTGTGTTTCCGGTGCGCTCGCTGACGATGGTCACGCGCGTCTGATCGGCACTGCTGAACGACAACACCCGCGATGTGAGCGCGCGCGCCTCGTCTCGGGACAGAAATGCTGATGCACTCGGAGCTGGCGTCGTCTGCATCATGCGCTCCGGTTCGTGTTGAGGATGTTGACGTTCCGGAAGCGGGCGGGCACACAGCCGTGACTCACGGAGTTGATTTGTGACGGTTCACCCTTGCCGTCATTGAACGCGCCGCCCATCCAGTAAGAGCTCTTGCCTCCGATCATGTCCATCGACTTCCAGAACGAGAGCGTGTTTGCCTGGTAGGCCACGTCCTTCAGCATCCCAACGATCTTGCCGTTACGGATTTCATAGAAGGCCTGACCCGAAAACTGGAAGTTGTACCGCTGGTGATCGATCGACCACGAGCCGCTATGCCGAATGAGAATGCCGCGTCCCGTATCTGCGACGATGTCCTCGACGCGGATGTCGCGTTCACCGGGTAGAAGTGAGACGTTCGGCATGCGCTGGAACTGAACGGCGTTCCACGACTCGGCATACGAGCAGCCGTGCGACCTGCTCACGCCGGTGAGCTTCTGAATTCGTGCGGCCTGCTCGCGTGTCGTCTGGTAATCCTTGAAGACACCACGTTCGACGAGCAGCCACTGGTCCGCGGGCACGCCCTCGTCATCCCACGCGACGCGGGACAGCGAGCCTTCCTGCGTGCGATCGGCCTGGATGTTCATGAAGTCGGGACCGTAGCGAAGCTGCCCCAGCATCTTCTCAGGCGGCGCTACAAAGCTCGTCCCTGCATAGTTGGCTTCTTCACCGATCGCGCGATCGAGCTCCGTGGCATGACCGATGGACTCGTGGATCGTGAGCCAGAGATTGGTCGGCTCGAGAATCAGGTCGTACGAGCCCGCCTCCACCGACTTCGCTCGTAGCTTCTCGGCGGCAAGCGACGCCCAGCGCTCTGCGTTCCCCGGCATGTCGAGCGACTCCACGTACTCCCATCCGAGGCCGCGCGGCGCGAGCTCCTCGTCGTAACTTTGGAAATCCCCTCCCGAAGTGGCGGTACAGCTGAACTCAGGGCCGACGCGGATCATCGTCTGCGTCACGTTCGTCCCCTCCGACGTCAGGAGCGTCTTCACTTCCCTCAACAGTTCCAGCCGGGAGCTGACGAATCGCACATCCTTGACCTTCAGTGCCGCTTCGTTCGTCGCAAGCAGGAGGGCGATCTTGTCTTCGATGGCTACCTCGAGGGGGTCCTGACGCACTGGCGTGATCCACGTGCCGACGGCAGGCATCACCGGCGCCAACTCGACGCGATGCTTCTGCACCGCTCGTGCGGCCTTTGACAGGGCAACCGCTTCGAGCGCCGCTTGGCGCGCGCCTGCGCGGCTCATCACACTCGTCGCGGAGAACCCCCAACAGCCATTGACCAGTGTTCGGATACCGATGCCGTAGGACTCGCTGTCGTTGACACCACTCACCTGCCGCTCTCTTGTCACGATCGTCTGGCGGCGGTAGCGCCCGACCCTGGCGTCCGCGTACGACGCGCCGGCAGAGCGCGCCGCATCGAGCGCCTCCTTCGCGAGCTCCAGCGCCAACGGATCCGGGCCTGGGGCGGCGATCGTCTGCGCCAGCACCACATCGCCAACAGGGCGTGCCGCGATCGCTGCCGCCGTCGCGGCCGTCGTCTTGATGAAGTCGCGTCGAGTGGGGCTCAATTCTTCAACTCCGATGTCGTGCCGGCCGGAAGGGGGAACTCGTCTACGACCATCATCATGGCCACGAGTTGATACGCGCCGAGCGTGCCCACCAGGTCAACGACACCGCGATCGCCCCCAAGCACTTTCCGCGCCGCCTGCAGCGTCGCATCACTCACGCGCTTCTTCGTCAGCAACTCGTTGCAGAAGTCGTACACGGCAGCCACGTCCGGTGTCATCTCTGCCGGGCGGCGTCCATCACGCACGCCAACGATCACCGCTTCCGGCAGACCCACGCGTTCCGCCGCTCGCCGATGCACGTACCACGCGTAGTGCGCAGTCCACGCTCGAGCGCCCATGATGATCGCAAGCTCAGAGAGCTTTGGCGGAACCACTGAATACCCTTCGCGACCGGCGAAGCGCGAATACGCGATTGTCTTCTGCGCCAGATCGGCGAACACCGGGCTCGCGATCATCACGCCAAGCGAGCCGCTGATGTCAGGCCTTGGTCCGCTGAGCACGCTTCTGACGAACGCCTGCTGATCGGCCGTCATCGCCTCGTACGATGCCGGACGCGGGATGCGCCCGCCGCGCAGCTCGGCTACGGCCTTGCGCATCTGCTCGACAGTCGGGCTCTGAGCCGATGGGGTTTGCGCCAACACAGCCACCAGACCCATCGTCACGCCCGCACCCACGAGTCCAGCCGTCATCAACTCGAGTCGCATCACGCCCTCCTGGTTTCAGCAGCGAATCATACCGCCGGCATTGAAACGCGTTATGATTTTCGCGTTTTCCTGGAGGGCCTCATGAAGCGATTCGTTGTATTGGGCGTTCTATTCCTCGTCGGAACGCTCTCGATGTCCGCAGCAGCGCTGCAGGCGCCAGCTGGCGGCGGTCAGCCCGCACCGCGTGTGGTCACGGTCGAGAAACTCCGCGACAACCTCTACATGATGGGTGGCCAGGGCGGTGGAGGGAACAGCGCCGTCTTCATCACCTCGACCGGTGTGGTCGTCGTCGACACGAAGAACCCCGGGTGGGGCCAGCCGCTCCTCGAAAAGATCAAGAGCGTCACCGACAAGCCGGTGACGATGATCATCAACACGCACACGCACGGCGACCACGTGAGCGGCAACGTCGAGTTCCCCGCGACCGTCGAAGTCGTGACGCAAGAGAACACGGCCAAGAACATGCAGGCCATGCGCGTGCCGACGGGCATCACGCCTGCTCCCGGAACGCCCGCAAATATTTTCAAGGACAACAATGGACGCGGCCTGCCGAAGCGGACGTTCAAGGACAACCTGACGCTCGGTAAAGGTGATGAGCGCATCGAGCTGCATTATTACGGGCGCGGACACACCAACGGCGACGCGTTCGTGGTGTTCCCGGCGTTGCGCGTGATGCACGCGGGCGACATCTTCTCCGGCAAGAACGTCCCGCTCCTCGACGCGAACAACGGCGGCAGCGGAGTCGAGATCGGCAAGACGCTGGCGAAGGCTGCCGATGGCGCGAAGGGCGTCGAGCAGATCATCACCGGGCACAGCACGGTGATGACCGTGGCTGACCTGAGGGAATACGCCGCGTTCAACAACGAGTTCGCTGCGGACGTGCAGGCTGCCAAGAAGGCCGGCAAGACTCCGGACGAAGTGGCGAGCACGTGGAAGATTCCGGCCAAGTACAAGGGCTACGGGGAACCACAGGCCGCACGGTTGAGAGCCAACGTGCAGGTCGTGTGGGACGAGACCAAGTAGGACTTAGCCCCGCGACATGCGCGGACCACTGACCTTAGTCATCGTGATGATCCTGGGAGGAGTCGTCGCCCAGGGTCATCATTCCATTTCCGCGATGTACGACCGCGCTCGCCCCGTCACGCTCGATGGCGTCCTCGTCGAGTTCGCGATGGTCCAGCCTCACCCCTTTGTTGTCGTTGACGTCAAGGACGGGCGCGAGACCGCACGCTGGCGCGGCGAGTTGGACAATCGCTGGGAGTTAGAGGCGATCGGTATGAACGCGCAGACGCTGAAGCCGGGCGAGCGTGTGATTCTCAACGGCAGCAGCGGGCGGAACCAGGCAAAGACTCTCTATGTCTGGAAACTCGAACGACCCGCCGATGGTTTCTGGTACGAGCAGGTCGGGATGAGCCCGAAGGTCGGATTCAAGTAACCCTTCTCAGTTCTCCGTCGGTCGCTCGATGTGATCGATGACGAGCGTGTCGAGTTCAGCCTTCGACGATTTCAGATCCAACCCAAGCTGTTCCCGAAGTGCGATGAACACCGTTGGCATTGCATCAGGTGCCGGTGCGATGTCGGGGCCGCGCCTGGATCCGAAGCCATCAAAGGTCATCGCGATTCGATAGCTGCCGCGAAGACCGGTCTTATCCACAACTAGACGAGCTGTCGACAGACGAAGGGCTTGCGCCAAAGTGTCGATGGTCGCCTCGCCTTCCATCAGATCGCCCGGTTGAAGTGGTGAGGTCGGCCGCCCCGCTTGTCGATCGCGCAACGCGAGAGCGACCGTGCGAAGAGTGCACGGAGGAGGCGGCACGCTGAAGTCGGGCATCTGAGGCCTTGGCGGAGGCGTGCCCGCAGCGGTCGCCGCTTCAGCAGCGGCGCGGTCTGCAGCGACTTTCGCAGCACAGTCCGCGTCGATCGGCGTGAGCCCTGATCCCAACTTGCCGTCAGACCGTGCCACGACAAGGTCGTACACTGGCTGCTCGCGCTTCTCGAAGTGCGCCGCAAGCTTGACGCGATCGACGAGCATCGCTCTGAGCATCGCGACCCGATCTTCGGCCGTCGCGTTCGTGAGCGTGGACGTGGCGCTCACATCGTAGAACTCGCGCCTCGCCCAGTCGGGCAATCCCACCATATCAGCCGACACCCCGGCCGAATATGCCCGGGCGATAAGAGCACTAATCGGGATGCGGGTCTGCGTGAACCCACCATCCGGCCGCTGGATGACTGTGGGGCTCTCCGGACGGCCGGCGGGTGACGCCTGATTCAATTTGATCGAGACGACATCGTACCTGGGGCCTGGCGCCGGCGATGGCGACGGCGTCTGGGGTGAAACAGTAGACGCTCCGGCGACGAGTAGCAGAGCGAATGCAGCCGGTCCGATGCGCATTGCTGTACCCCTTTTACCAACACCACCGGAGTCGCAAGACCCGCCTTGCCTTCTCAGGAGCGTCTGAAGACGCGCCTCTACTTCAACAGCGTGTCGACGGTGCTTTGAGCAACCGGGTGGTAGCCGTCGCGCGCCTTCGCGTAAATCTTCACCGCAAGCTTCTTCCCGTCAGGCGTCGCCGCGAGATCGCGATAGAGCGGAACGATTAGCTTCCTGCGACCGATGGCAACCATGTATCGCTCCATCGCCGGATACGCTGCCGAGTAGTGATTCGAGATCGCCAATCGGAACCAGACGTGCGCGATCTCGGGGTTCGGTGAGTCCGTGAGCTTCAGCTGCCGATCGAGCGCGAGCAGTTTCTCGGCGCTCAGCTTTCTCGGCAACGAGTCGATGAAGTGGACCCACTCCTGAGTTGACCAGGCCGACGATGTCTTTCCGAGCGCGTCGATCGAGCCGCCACCGAGCCACGCGTCACGCGCCTGCTCCACTTTCTCGAGCGCATCCGACCTCGGCATCACGGCGAACGATGGAATCGACTCTGTGTGCAGCCATTCCTGCACCTGTGCCTCGCTGACCACACCTGGATGGGCCGACAGCAGGTTCTTCTTCAGGAACGCGAGGAACTGTTCCGTGCTGACGCTTTGGAACGCGTGCTCGTCGAACCACTTTCGCAGGAATTGATCGAACGTCTCGCGGCCGAACTTCGCCTCGAGGAACGACAGAAACAGCGCGCCCTGTTCGTACGGCACCACCGAATACGCATCGTCAGGATCGCGCCCTTTCAGATCTGGCTGCAACGTGCGATCCCCGGGGGCCGCAACATCGGCCCGCGCTTGAGCGAGATCGCGAAGCCCGATGATGCGCTCCATGTCCGCGAGTCTCTTGCTGTACACCACCTCGACGATGCGTCGTTCGAGATAGGTGGTGAAGCCTTCGTTCAACCAGAAGTCGCTCCACGTGGCGTTGGTGACCAGGTTGCCCGACCATGAGTGAGCGAGTTCGTGCGCGACGAGCGCTGTGAGCGACTTGTCGCCAACGATCACCGTGGGCGTGGCGAACGTGACGCGAGGGTTCTCCATGCCACCGAATGGAAACGAAGGCGGAAGCACGAGCAGATCGTAGCGACCCCAGCGGTACGGACCGTAGAGCGCCTCGGTGGTCTTGATCATCTGCTCTGTGTCTTCGAACTCTTTGGCAGCAGCGTCCACCATCGCCGGCTCCGCCCACACCCCGGTGCGATCGCTCATCGCTTTGAACGTCAGATCCCCTGCCGCGACCGCAATGAGGTACGAGGGAATCGGCTGCGGCATCCGGAAGCGGAACACTCCGCTGCCCTTTTCGCCCTCGACCGCTTCAGCAGCCATCACGGCAACCAGTTCCTTCGGCACCCGAATCGTGGCCTCGTACGTCATGCGCACGGCCGGCGTGTCCTGAAGGGGGATGAACGATCTGGCCTGAATGGCCTGTGCCTGACTGAAGAGGAATGGCTGCTTCTTCCCCATCGTCTGAGCGGGCGTCAACCACTGCAGTCCCTTTGCCGTTGGCGGCGCCGCATAGGTAATCCGCACGCGATCTGCATTCGCTGGAACCGTGACATGGAGGGCGCTGCCGAAAGCCGGCGTCGAGGCGTCGAGTCGAAACGCTGTGTCACTCCACGATCCAGCACCGGACGCTGTCTCCGCTTTTTGAATCTGCAGGTCGCGCGTGTCGAGCACGATCTCGGTCGCGCGCGGATCGCGGCGTTCGAGTTGCAGTTCGGCAGAACCGCGCAAGGTTTTCGATTCGAAGTCTGCCGTGAGATCGAGCAGCAGATGTTTCGTCACGAAGGCGTCGATGTTCGCGTAGGTAGCCATATCTCGCGGCAGCGGTGTGGAGACAGAAGCCAGTGGTGCCGCAGCGGGCGGACTGCAGCCCATCGTCAGGAGCACGGCCATCGCCGCTCCGGCACAGGAGAAATACGGAAGTGATTTCACCGCCATGATCGTTGATCGAATTATAGGTTTCTGCGGTGCTTGACACCGGCGCGTACGAGGCGTATTGATAACTGTAGCCCCGTCATTTCAGACGTGGAGGTTTCATATGGAGAGACCACCGGGCTGAGTACGCGCATCGAGAGAGCGAGTTCCGTCAGACGCGGAGAGATGCTCGATGCGCAACAAGGCAGAACGTTTAACAGTCTGTAATCCTGGCTTTCGTCAGGATGCGTGGCGGCAGTCACGCACGCAAACGCCCGACTGTGGGTTGCTCCCAAGTCGGGCGTTCATGCGTACGCTGATCTCGAATCAGTTCGCGGGTGCCCCGAAGCTCTTCCCGGTCTTCTCTGTGCACCCGCCCGCCGGAAGCGCGGTTCCACAGTGGATGATGACGCCACCAATCGCCCCGAACGGACGGCCATCTCTCAGCGGATGGAGCGTAACCGTGACGATGGTGCCCTGCGGAAAGCTGTCAACCGTGACGCCCTGCCGCGCCATGGCAGCAGCCGATCCGGTTTCGACGCCCCACACAACCGGCTTCCCCTCGTTCATCACCGGCTTCCCGTCCGCACCGATCAACTCGAAGATGATCTGCGCGTGATTGCTGCCCGGAATGAATCGCGTGAGCTTACCAGTCATCGTCTTCGAGGCGGTCATGTCGTACATCGCGAACGAATGATGCGCGGAGACCGCGGTTGAAAGCAGCCCCGTGATTACGAAAGCAAGTGCGTGGCCTATAAAAGAATGCTGTGCGTTTCCACTCATTAAGACGTGCTCCTCGTCAGTTCTCAGGCTTCTTCATGCCCTTCTCGAAATGCAGTTCCCAGTTCTCCGCCCATGGCCGGCCGAAGTAGTCGATGTAGCCGGTATCCACTGGCGTCAACTGAGTTGGGCGGCCGTCCGGGCCGTTGATGATCGTGCTCTGCACGCGGCATTCGACGTAGGTGAACCGCTGCTCCGGATCGTTGATCGGAATCGTCCGCTCCCATGGCGTCACGGTGCGAAGTGGACGCGTGAATGCCTCGGGATCGTAGAACGTCGTCTCGACGGTGATCGTCTTACCGTCGGCGGCCGGACGGAACACCTCGATCGTTTCCATCTTGTTGCTGAACTCGAACATCGAGTGCGACAGCGTCCAGCCCTGCACGTTGGCGGTCCATGCGACGAGTGTGTTTCCGTTCCAGAACCCAACGGTTTCGCCGTACCACTGCGGGACCTTCTGAACGTGTTTGCGCCCGATGAGAACTTTGCGCAGGAAGTTATCTGCGATGCCGCTCACGAACTGCACTTGAGACGGCGTCGTGAGCACTTCGATCGTGCCGCCGAGCGAGGCTTGCGCCCACCAGCGCATAAAGCCCTCGGGATAGCAGAAGGCCGCCATCCACTGGGGTGAGTTGGACACACCCTCGTGGTAGTTCATCTGCACCATGCGCTTCTGATACTCGGGCGTGAGCAGCGAGACCATCGTGGCCGTCTGCAGATTGACCCCCCAGATCCACTGATCTTCATTTCCGCGGCGCTGGTAGTACCCATCCCAATCGGGGAGCGTCTGGCGGGTGTGATTGGTGGGGCCACCGGCCTTCTTTGCCTCGGCCATCAGCGCCTCGTAGTGCTCGGCCGCGGTCTTGTAGCTGTAGGGGCTGACGATCTTCTCGACCGGGTAATCGCGATTGCAATCGCCCCAGTGAGCGACGCGATTCTCGCGCGTCCACATGTCGGTGAGCTGGCGCGGTGTGTTGCAGCGCGCGTAACGCTTGTCGGTCCAGTTCGCGCTATCGAGATAGAAGTTCTTCGTCGTGAAGAGATCGACTGGAAGTGGTGTGACGCCGGCTGGCGGCGTTGTCGATGTCGGTGGCCCGCCTCCTCGTCCGCGTCCTCCGCGCCCCTGCGCATTCGCCTCGTTCCCGAGCGATGTCCAGGCGGCCACCGAGGCAACGAGTGCCACCGCCATAACAGCCCTGCGTGCGATACCCATGTATGAGTGCTCCTCGTGTGCGCGCAGGCCTTTGCCGTGCCCGCGCGACCGGGGAATACGCTACCACGCTTGTGGAATGTCAGATGGGTGGCTGAGTAGCTGGGTAGTTGGGTTGCTAGGTTGCTTGGTCGCTAGGTTGCTTGGTCGCTAGGTTGCTGGGGGACGGCATCGTGATTGCTCAACGATGCGCATGTCACTACCGCATCACTCCCTGATCGCCTGGCAGCGTGCTGACGATTTGTTCATCGACCTGCATCTGCTCTCTCGAAGCTTTCCTTCAATCGAACGCTTCGAGCTGGCATCGCAACTTCGACGTGCGGCATTTTCGGTTCCGGCCAATATCGCTGAAGGCTATGGAAGACACACAAATGCCGAGAAACTGAAGTTCTTGCAGATTGCCTGCGGCTCGCTCGCGGAAGTTGGCTATTGCCTCCACGCCGCCAAACGCCTTGGCTACATCGAAGAGTCTGAGTACGGGAAGTTCGAACTCCGCGTACGCAAGACTTCCGCACCGCTACGAGGCCTCATGAAATCAATGGGTCGCGAGCACCCATGAACCGAGCGCCCTAGTGACCGAGCTACCCCCTAGCTACCCAACTACCCAGCCACCCAGCTACTTACCAGCGGGGGCAGCTTCCGTCAACAGCCCGTAGAACTGCATGAACACGTTGTCGCGTGCGGCGTGCTCCACGTGGCAGCTGTGGCAACTGGTCTTCGGCTCCGGTGCGGCGGCCGCCCGATATCCGCCGCCCATCGGTCCACCGAACTGGTAGTAGGCCCAGCCCTCAGGCACGCGCCCTTTGTCTTTGACCGCCATCTCGATCACATGGACGTCGGTCGCAAACTGTCCTTGCCGCGCCGGCAACGCATTCGTTCCGATGCCCTGCAGGATGAGCGCGAGCATAGTTCCCTCGCGGAACTGACCAGTCTCCACGAAGTGGCGATATGCCGTCGGCTCCATCAGCGTGGTGTTGAACATCTGATGGCCACCAGCGCCGCCCTCGCTGTAGCTCAAGCCGAGCGACTGCCCCACCAGGATCCACTGCCGATAGTCGCTTGGCAGCCGCAGGTTGCGCTGGGCGTCGTACTGCGGCATCACCGGCGAACGCGCGTCTGTGACCTGCTCCGCCACGACCGCGCCACGGGCGCCGACGATTGCGACCCAGGCAACCACAGCAAACGTCAACGCGACCCGAGCGATCGAACGATTCGACTTCAGCACGGCGACCTCCAGTGAGGCAATGATGACCGGACTAAAACGCGTCGCAAACAGGTTTGCAGCGAGCGACGTGAGCCACCATTCGCAGCCGTGGCCACACGCTTCGCCGCACGGATCTAGCGCAAACGAGGCGCCAGCAAGGGCTCAACGTGCGACCGGCGCGAGCGGCTCACACCGACCTGCGTACCTTCCGACAAGACAAGTCGAAGCCCATTGCGATCGATGCACTCGCGCACGTGCGTCAGATTGACGATCGCCATGCGGTGCGTTCGCACGAATGTCTCTGGTGCGAGACGACCCTCGAGTGACGTCAGCGAAGCACGCACAAGATGCTTCCCTCTCGTCGAGTGCACCGTCACGCAGTAGTCCTGCGCCTCGATCCAGACGATTTCGTCCGTCCGAAGCACGATTGTGCGGTCACCCTGTTTGATCGAGAGGCGCTGCAGATACCGCGACGAGTCGGGGACTGGTGCCTCACTCGGCTCTGCATGCTGAAGCTCGGCTGCCACACCTGCCATCTGATGCGCCAGCTCGCCAAGACGACGCTCACGCACCCGGCGCTTCGCCCGTCCGAGCGCCTCTATGAATCGCTCGTCCGAATAGGGTTTGAGCACGTAGTCCGTAGCAGCCAGATCGAACGCATCAACCGCGTATCGACTGAATGCGGTGATGAATACCACCACCGGACCGCCGCTCTGAACGTTCTCCGCCAGCTGCATGCCATCGAGCCCGGGCATCTCCACGTCGAGGAACACGATGTCGGGGCGACTGTCTTCGATCATCTGCCGGGCCTGCAGACCATCACCGCACTCGACGACAGATGCCACCTCAGGGTCGCGACGCACCAGCGACACTGCCACTTCGCGCGCCAGCGGCTCATCGTCCACGACGAGCACCTGGAACTTGGTCATTGGTGCAGAGGCAGGTCGTTCATGTCGCGCACCGGCAGCGTGATGTGCGCGATTGTCCCGCCGTCGTCTGCCGGTTTCAGGTCGAGGTGCGCTGCCCCGTTGTACAGACGCTGCAGTCGAAGGCGCGCGTTGCCCAGCCCTGTGCCCTCATGCCGGGCGATG
>Ga0315912_10002746_pt1 | contig 18323 bp, 2 predicted proteins | sample VfabasoilMG_FD_204469 | JGI IMG/M metagenome (GOLD analysis project Ga0315912, IMG submission 204469) | Garden soil microbial communities collected in Santa Monica, California, United States - V. faba soil | ecosystem: Environmental > Terrestrial > Soil > Garden | place: USA: California...
GGTGGCGGAGTCGCAGGGTTGATCGGGCTCATGGACCTCGGGGTTGACTTCGGCGCGCAAGGTGTAGGGCGTGGAAGCATCAAATGTGGTGGTGGTAGCTCCACTTACGCGTAACGTGTAGGTACCCGTGAGCGCCCCAATGTTATACGCCAACACTTCGGTAGAGCCGGTGTTTTTGATGAGGCCAGCATTGGCCGCTTGACCCGTGCCGCAATCATAGAGTGCCAGGTCATAATCTAACGTGGGGTGGGTCAGGGTGACGATGAGCGTGCTAAACGGCGCAGTGAGATTGAGGCGGTAGAAATTTTCTTCGCCACTGGTGCGCAGATAACCCGCATAGACCGGACCGGGGTTGATGAGAGCGGCTTGAGCGCAGGTGGTGATGGGCAGGGTGGTGGAGTTGGCTTGGCGCGGCGTGCCGTTGATTAAGTTGCTGGCGCGGTCTAAGCCGTTGATATGGACGCCATCGTTATTGCGCCAGTTGCCATCGCTGTCTGGTTGGTCTATGTAAATGCGTTCCATGCTGGCGAAGTTCACGCTATCGGTTCCAGCCGGCCACAGACCGCCATCGGCATTGGCGGTGTCTATCACTAGACCGTTGGCATCTTTCAGCGCTAGTTTTCCACCGGTGCCGCTCAGGGTCAGTTCGGTGTACAACCGATCAGCCGTCACATTGCGGATGGTGTTGTTGTCGTTGCGTTCCAGCAAGAAATAACTGCCGGGGTTGATCGTCCCTAAGAGCGCCAAGGGGGCGGGGGTAGGTAAACTGCCATCATCGAGCACGAGCGTCCAACCGGAGAGGTTGATGGGCGTTAAACCAGAGTTGTAAAATTCGATCCATTGATCATCGGGGTTGGCTTTGGTCCCGCCCCAGGCGACCTCATTGATCACGACCGCTGGCAGGCTGGTTGCCGTGGCTGAACTGGTGGCGGTATTCGTCGGCGTGGAGGTGGGGGTGGCGCTGGCAGTATTGGTAGGGGTGGCCGTCGCCGTTGTGCTGGCGGTGTTGGTTGGCGTCGAACTTGGGCTGGGCGTATTTGTCGCTGTTGCCGTTGACGTAAGTGTGAACGTGGGGGTGGGTTGCGCCGTTTGGGTTTGCGCCGCCGCCTCGGTGGCGGTGGCATTGGTCGCTTGGGCCGTGGCCGTAGCGTTGTTCGCGGGCGTCTCGGTCAGCGTGGGAGTCGCGCTAGCCGTAGGCGTTAGCGTGGGCGTCGCGGTATCGGTGGCGGTGGCCGTCCCTGTGGGGGAGGCTGACGCAATGTCAGTCGGAGTCGCCGTAGACGTGGGCGTGAATGTGAACGTGGGGGTGGGCTGCGCTGTTTGGGTTTGCGCCGCCGCTTCGGTGGCGGTGGCATTGGTCGCTTGGGCCGTGGCCGTAGCGTTGTTCGCGGGCGTCGCGGTCAGGGTGGGAGTCGCGCTAGTCGTAGGCGTTAACGTGGGCGTCGCGGTGTCCGTCGCCGTTGCGCTGGCGGTATCGGTCGCTGTTGCAGTGTCAGTTGCAGTTGGCGTGGTGGTCGGCGTCGGTGTCGCGGTATCGGTCGGCGTGGGCGTGGAAGTCTGCGAAGCGGTGGCCGTTGCGGTGGCCGTATCGGTTGACGTGGGCGTGGCGGTTGGTGAAGCGGTAGATGAACAGACGGGGTTAGGGACGGTACACCATGGCCCAAAAAGAATGTTGGCGCTGATCAACAGCCCTGTGCCTCCCGGATTACTAAAATGGGTTGGGCCAGTTGCGTTACCCCACCAGTTGTCGGTGGCTGTCACCCAAACGCTAGCCGTGAGGCCAGCGGTACTCGTGAGCAAGTTAGTGCCTGTGACGATCACCGCGCCACCATTGACCCGCAGGGCCGCATCGGCGCTGTGGATGGTCAGTTGGCGAATGGTGACGGCCCCACTATTGATAACGATGCCATCCGCTAGAGTGGTGGTGGGGAGAATGCTCACGGTTGAGGCCGAGTTACCACTCAACGTCAGATCCTTCTCAATCGTAATCGTTTCTGTATAGGTCCCAGCGTTGATCGCCACCACGCCGCCGGGCCGCACTAAGAGCACACCAGCTTGAATGAAGGCCCCATTGTTCACTGTAACATTGGGCGCGCTGACGTTGGTCGAACCAACCGCCCCGGCACCATTGTTGAGGATGAAACGAGTGGTGGTGACTGGACTCGTGGAGGTCAAGACCAAGGGCTTGTCAAGGATGACGGTTTCGGTGTAAAGGCCGGAGGTGATACTGACGATTGTCCCCGGAGACAGATTAGCGACCCCACAGGTACCCGCACCGCTTAGGGTTGGATCGAGCACACCACAGCGCAGCGTCTTAACTGGAAACCCGAGGCGACCAGTATTAACGTCACTTGCTCCGGCCCCACCTACATAAATCACCCGTTGGGCAAGTGAAAACGATGCGCTGAAATCTAAATTGCCACCACCCGACCCTTGAAAATCACGAGCGGCAAGGTAGTAGGTGGTACCAGTGATGACCTGGAAGGTTATCTCAGATCGACTCGTGGCGTTCGCATCATCATTACAAGCGACGCTGGTTAATTGACTCACCGTCGGGGAAGCGACGGTGCTGGTGTACATTTCTAGCACCGTATCGTAGTTTGATCCTAAAGTCTCAACCGTGAGGAAACCATTGGCGTTCGCCGTGTATTGATACCACGCGGTATGCGCGCTCGCGTTGAAATTCCCACAGGTCCCAAATTCACCCGCCTCGGTGGAGAAACTGTCGGTGGTGATCGGGTCATTGAAGGGGTCGGTAATTTCTTTCGCCGCGGCCAGATCGTCATTCGTAACGGTTGGCGTAAATGTGGCGGTCGGGGTGTCCGTATTCGTCGCCGTTGCAGTAGGGGTTTCGGTGGCTGTCGCGGTGGCGGTTGGGGTGACTGTTTCCGTAGCCGTTGCGGTGGCGGTTGCGGTAGGTGTATCGGTTGGCGTTGGCGTGGCGGTCTCGGTCGCTGTTGCAGTGTCAGTGGGTGTGGGTGTGTCCGTATCTATTGGCGTTGGTGTGGCGGTGTCAGTCGCCGTCGCGGTGTCGGTTGAAGTTGGGGTCGGGGTAGGTGTCGCCGTTGGCACATCATCATTCACGATGGTGATTACCGCAACGTTGGGTGTGCCAAGCGCAACGCCTATTGGGTTGCTCAAGGTCACTGTCAAAGACTCATTTGGCTCAGTTAATGAGTCATCGGTGATGGATAAATTGAGCGTCTGGGTGATCTGACCGGGCACAAAGGTGAGTGTGGCTGAGATGGGCGTGTAATCTTGCGCGCCACTGGCCGTGCCGTTAGTTGTGGAAATGCCAACGGTGACGGTGTAGCCGTAGGCCATATCGAGCGAGATGGTGATGGGGAGGCTCCCCGCGCTTTCAGTGACAGTGTAGGCGTCACTGCTCAATGCCACATACGGGTAACTCACCGTAAACGTGTAATCCGAGTTCGCCGTGATAGTGATGCCCTCTGCATCAACCGCATTGGCGACGGTGAGCGTGTAGGTATCACGCGGGACGAGCGACGTGATGTCGTAGGAGGCGCGGTAGTGAGTGGAGGAGAGCCATTGCGGGTTGGTGAAGGCGGAGTCTCCATAGGGAACAGTAGCATGTTCCACGATGGCAAAGGTTTCACCACTATTCGATCCGCCAATGACATAGATTTCGTTGTTGTTGGCTAGCACTACGTCGAAACTAGATCGCGCGGTGGGCATGCTGGCGCGAGTCGTCCAGGTATTTGTGGTTGGGTCATATTCCTCAATGGTGGTGAGGTGAGTGCCGACGCTATCATGTCCACCGATGGCATAGACTTTGCCATTGCCAGCCGCTACAGCTTCCAAGCCGTTCCGTGCGGTGGGCATGCTGGCGCGGGTCGTCCAAGTATCCGTGGTTGGGTCATATTCTTCAACAGTGGTAAGGTGACTGCCGCCATCATGTCCGCCGATGACATAGATTTTGCCATTGCTAGCCGCCGCCACGCCCATCTCACTTCGCGCGGTGGGCATGCTGGCGCGGGTCGCCCAAGTGTTAGTAGCCGGGTTATATTCTTCGACGGTGGCAAGTTGGCTACCATTTGTCCCGCCAATCGCATAAATCTTGCCATTGCTGGCCGCAACTGCCCCCAGCCAATACCGTGCGGTGGGCATGCTGGCGCGGGTCGTCCAAGTATCCGTGGCCGGGTTGTACTCCTCAACTGTGTCAACCCAACTACCAGCGCCACCAATAAATCCGCCAAGGGCATAGAGCTTGCCATTGGTGGCCGCGACGACAGCTAGGGCAGATCGCGTCGTGGGCATACTCGCCCGGATAGTCCAGAGGTTGGTAGCGGGGTCATACTCCTCAACGGTAGCGACATGGTCAGTCCCTCCTCCAGCGATTGTTCCGCCGATGGCGTAAATTTTGCCATTGCTGGCCATGGCCGTTCCTACTCCCCACCGCGCCGTTGGCATATCCGCTCGGCTGGCCCAAGTAAGCTCTGCTGGTGAGATGAACGACAACTCCGGCAACACCGCTGTATCCATCGCCCCGCTAAAGTACACATCAAACGTGGCGGTTTGTTGTAAACCCAAGGTGGTGGATGGCGAGATGGTCACGCTTTGCACGACGGTGGGGTCGTCATCCACAATCGTTACATTGGCGGATGAAGGCGCGCCTAACGTGACGCTGACCGGGTTGCTGAGGGTGACGGTGAAGGCTTCGCTTGGCTCATCCAGCGCATCATTGGTGATGGGGACGGTGAAGGTGAGGGTGGTGAGGCCGGGGGTGAAGGTCAAGGGAGTCGTGGTGGTCAGGTAGTCTTGTAGTCGCGTAGCCGAGTTGTCGGCGGTGGTGGCGTTGATGGAGATGGTGTAAGTCAAAGGGTAGTTGAGCGTAGCGGTGATCGTGGCACTGCCCGCATTTTCGGCGATAGTGTAAGCATCGGAGTCAAAAGAAACGGCCGGGGCGGCACACTTGCCCGCCGCGCCCGCATCATAAATGGCTTGAATTTCAGAGGCGGAGAGGGCGCGGTTGTAAATAGCGACTTCATCTATCAAACCGTTGAACGGAAGCGCAAAATCTGTTGAAGAAATCACTTCCGCACCAATACCCACATCCGCAATACTCTCTGTAACCGTAATGGGCGGGTCTGTGATCTCCGCGACCTGTACTCCGTCTACATAAATTCGGCGTGTCCCATTAGATTGGTCATAAACAGCGGCAACATGGTTCCAAGCATTAAGCGTGATGACGTCGGCTGGCGTGTCAAACGCGTGAAAACCAGCATTGCTCTGGTTAGCATCATCTGAAATTGCAAACCTGAGTTTTTTTCCGGTCCAAGTGTCAAATACATAAGCCCGCTGGGCAGGCCATTCGCCGGTATCAGCCCATTTCGCTACAATGTTTGTTTCTCCGTCAACTGCTGGGAATATCCAGGCATCAATAGAGAAACTTCCAGTTGGGTTTAGGCTTGAAGAGTTTGCGATTCTGACAAAATCATCCGTCCCATCAAAACTGAATGTTTGTCCAACCATCCCCGATGCAAAGGTCGCACCGTTTTGTAGAGTTCCCTCGTTACTATCCACAATGTCATTCGCATCCCCTTCCCCTGCCCACCAACTGACCATGCCCGCCGGGTACGGCGCACAGGCGGCGATGTCGTTATCTGTAATGCTGGCCGTCGTCGCGCTGGGCGTGCCGAGCGTGGCGTTCACAGGCGCGGAGAGCGTGAGGGAGAGGGCTTCGGTTGGCTCATCAAGGGTGTCGTTAGTTATCGGCACAGTGAAGGTTTGGGTGATGACGCCCGCCGTAAATGTCAACGTGCCAGTGGTGGTCACATAGTCGCTTAGTCGAGTAGCCGAGTAGTCACTGGTCGCATAATTGACGGTGATGGTCTTGGCCGAAACGGCGCTGATGGTCACAGTGATGGTGGCGCTCCCCGCGCTTTCGGTAACGGTGTAGGGCGCGCTACTAAAACGCACCGTCGGCGCGACGTCATTATCGAGGATGGTCAACGTGGCGGTATAAGGCGTGCCGGGTTGCGCGTTGGTGAAGGAGTAGAGGGTTAGGTTAACCGTCTCGTTATTTTCATCGAGCGTATCGCCAATGATCGGCACGGTGAAGGTTTGGATGGTGACGCCGGGCGTAAAGGTGATGATGCCCGTCGTAGCGGTGTAGTCACTGCCTGCTAAGGCCGTGCCGTTGGTGGTGGAATAACTGACGCTAGCCGTGAGCGCCGAGGCCGCGCTGAGGGTGACGGTGATGGTGGCCGAGCCGCTCTCGGCGCGGGAGAAGGCGGAAGAGGAGAAGTGGGCGGAGGGGAGGTCAGCGCCGTTGACGGAGGAAAGAGTCCAGAGATCGTTTTTGTACGCGCTATTAGACCCAAACGCCATCAATAGTCGGTTGGAAAGAGGGTTGTATCCTGCGGTTGACCAGCCGCGCCCAATAGGTGCCTCACCTGACGGATCGATTCGTACCCACGCCGGATTGGTGTCTATGTTGGTTAATAACCAGACATCATTCAAATAAGAGGCACTGTCATCAGCATAACCACCAAAGACTAGCAAGCGTTGTGTAACAGCATCAAACAACATCGTCTGCCCTTGGCGGGCCGCAGGCAGTGTGCCGTGTGGTGTGACTTCTGTCCAAGTGGACGTTCCACCTAAACCATTGGCGTGGCTCAACACCCAAACATCGTTGTAGCTAACACCAGATGTGGCGCGGCCTCCAAAAATAAATAGGCGATTGTTAGCGGCATCATACGCGCCGCTCATTGGCCCGGAACGCGCTGGTGGGGGGGAGCCAGTGGGCGTGAGTTCGGTCCAAGAGGCGCTACCATCACCATTGGCCCCAGTCAAAATCCAAACATCATTGCGGTCAGTGCCTAGCGAGGCTGTATTACCACCGAACACGATTAATCGGTTGCTGGCCGCATCGTAGATGGTGGCATGTTCTTGACGAGCTATCGGCGCATCCGGCAACTGCACCCACATCGGCGAGCCAGTCACATCGCTAAGCACCCACGTATCTGCTAACGCAGGCGAACAACCGCCAGAACAGCCCCCATGCACCATCAACCGATCACTGGCTGGATCATACACCCCACCGCCTGCCCAACGACCACCGGGTGGGCCACCGGTTGGAGAAAGCTGTGTCCAAACCGGGGAACCATTGACGCCGCTGGCTTGAGTCAACATCCAAACATCCGTTGGGCGTGGCGGGTTGTCGGCATCTTGGCCACCAAATATCACGAAGCGGTCATTGGTGGCATCGTAGCCGCCGAGAGGCGTGTTACGTCCGGTGGGGAGAGTCCCCGTCGGCGCTTGCTCAATCCACACCGGCATCCCCGTCTCCCCTGTCCGCACATCCGCTTCTTCCCAGCCATTATTCGCGTTGGTCAGCCAGCGACTATATTGCTGGAAGGGCGTGGTGGCCGGGTGGTAGCGCACGCGCGCGCGCCAGTGGTAGAGCGTGTCGGTGATCAGGCCGCTGACCAGTTGGTTGAGGGCCGCGCCGCTTGCCCCAGTATCTATCCAACCGCTACTGCGATACAAGCCCGTGCCATCAAACGCCGTGCCGAGCGGCTTGGCTTCCACCTCCAACTGCACCATGCCACGCCCAAACGGCGTGGTGCCAGTGAGCGCGACGCGGAAGGCATTGGTCTCCGCTTGGCCGAGGTGAGCGAGCGGCGAGTTATCGAAGTTGAGTTGGCGCGGGGTAAGGGGAAGGCCGAGGCCGCCGGAGCCGTAGTAGAGGTAGGCGTGGCCTTCGTCAGTCTGGCCGTTGTCGTAGCCTGACGCGCTGACGATGAAGTCGGCGTAGCCATCGCCGTTCACATCGCCGGCCTTTCCGCCCCGGATGCCATATTCGCTATAGGCTTGGTTGCTCTCCCCAGTCCAGGCGGCGGAGGTACTTAACCCGGTTGACGATCCGAAATAGAGATATGCCGCACCTTCGTCAGCCTGGCCGTTGTCGTAACCTAACGCGCCGACGAGCACATCGGCATAGCCATCGCCGTTCACGTCACCCGCTAGGGTGCTCAGGAATAGATAGGCGTCAGCTTGGTTGCTTTCGACGCTCCAATCTGGGGTGGCGCTCAGGCCGGAGGCCGAGCCGTACCAAGTGAACGCCGCGCCTTCGTTGGACTGGCCGTTCGAATAGAGCCGTGCGCCAGCAGTGACATCCGCATAGCCGTCACCGTTCACATCGCCCGCGGCGTGCGCCATCAGGAATGCCGCATTGCTCGCCGTCCAGTCGGCTGTCAAGCTCAAGCCGCTGGCCGAGCCATGATACACGGACAGGCCAGCGGCGTCGTACAAACCAACGATCACATCGGCGTAACCATCACCATTCACATCACCGGCTGTGTCAGCGGACATGCCAAACCCAACGTTGGCCTGATTGCTCTCGGCGGTCCAGTTGGCGGCGACGCTCAGCCCGGTGGCCGAGCCGTAATACACATAAACGCGGCCTTCATTGGACTGGCCGTTACCATAGTACGGCGCGCCCACCAGCACATCCGAGTAACCATCGCCGTTGACATCCCCCGCCCCGGCCACGCTCATGCCGAATAGCTGATCATCTTGCGAGGCGGTCCAGTTCGCTGTAGCGCTCAGGCCGGAGGCCGAGCCGTAAAACACATACGCCCAGCTGGTGTGCGTTGGCAGGTCCGAACGCCCCGGCGCGCCGACGATCACATCGCCGTACCCATCACCGTTCACATCGCCGGCCGCGGCGACCGCGTAGCCAAACCATGCTTCGGTCTGATCCCCTTCGTAGGTGTGATCGGGGGTGGTGCTTAGGCCGGAGGCTGAGCCGTAATATACAAAGGCCGCGCCTTCGTCGGTCTGACCGTTGTCGTATAGATATGCGCCAGCAATCACATCCGCGTAGCCATCGCCATTCACATCGCCAGTTGTGTTGGCCATGAGGAGTTGGGCATTCACCTGATCGCTCTCCGCCGTCCACGCTGGCACATCGCTCAAGGTGCTGGGGCCGCCGAAGTAGAGGTAGGCCTTGCCTTTAAAACTAGAGTAGCCATACGCGCCAACAAGGGCATCCGAATACCCGTCGCCGTTCACATCTCCGGCTGTTGCCACAGGGAAGCCAAAATAATCACCCGCCGCCTCACCCGTCATCGTGAATGTGGGTGTCGCATTCAAACCGCTGGTGCTCCCCAAATAAACATACGCCCGCCCCTGATTCCCATTACTCAAGTAGCCTTCTGCTCCGACGATAATATCGGCGTAATGATCACCATTGACATCTCCGGCGTTGGCGACAGAGGCCCCAAAGTAATCATTATCGGTCTCGCCCGTCAAAGTGAGCGTGGGGGTAGCGCTTAGGCCGCCTGCATTGCCCAGATAGATATACGCCCGCCCTTGATTAGTCAGATAACCATACGCCCCAACAATGACATCGGCGTAACCGTCGCCGTTGACATCGCCAGCTGTCGCCAAACGCCCAAAATAGTTGTTAGAGGTCTCGCCAGTTAGGGTAAGCGCTGGGGTGTCGCTCAGGCTAGACGCGCTTCCCAAATAGATATAAGCCCGCCCAGTATTGCCGGAATAAGCGAGTGCGCCAACGCCGATATCGGCATAACCGTCACCGTTCACATCGCCCAAGGTTGCTATAGCGCCAAAAATATCACCGACTGTTTCGCCCGTTAGGGTGAGGGCTGGAGTCGCGCTCAAACCGCTTGCCCCTCCCACATACACATACACCCGGCCCTGATTGCTATTGTAACCATTCGCCGCGACGATAATGTCAGAGTAGCCATCGCCATTCATATCCCCGGCGGTGGCTACATTTGAACCTAATTGGTCATTAGTTGCACCAGTCAGGGTGAGTGCGGGGGTCGCGTTTAGGCCGCTGGCACTCCCGTAATGCACATACGCCCGCCCTTGATTGGAACCCCCACCATCATAGCCCGGCGCACCGATGACAACATCGGCATAGCCATCGTCGTTCACATCGCCCGCCGTCGCAACACTGTGACCAAATTCGTTGCTGGTCGTCTCGCCGGTTAAGGTCAGGGCTGGGGTAGCGCTTAAACCACTGGCGCTTCCGTGATACACATACACCTGACCTTGCCGAGTGTTGCTTGGATAACCAAGCGCCCCAACAATAACGTCAGTGTAGCCATCGCCATTCACATCTCCGGCGGTCGCTGCGGAGTAGGCGAACCAGTCATTGGTGTTCTCGCCCGTCGCTGTCCACGCCAGCGCCAGGTTCGCGCTAATGGCCAACGTGGTAGCGCTCGGTGTGCCCAGCATGGCGTTGATTGGCGCACTCAGCGTCAGCGACAGGTACTCCAACACTTCGCCGAGGGCGTCATTGTTAATCGTCACGTTAAACGTCTGGGTGATCACGCCCGCCGTAAATGTCAACGTGCCAGTCTTGGTCACATAATCCTGCCCGGCGAGGGCGGAGAGGTTGGCGGTGGCGTAGTTTACGGTGATGGTCTTGGCCGAAGCCGCGCTCAAAGTCACGGTGATCGTGGTGCTCCCCGCGCTTTCGGTGACAGTGTAGGGCGCGCTACTAAAACGCACAGTGGGCGCGGCGTCGTTATCGAGGATGGTAAAGGTGGCGGTATAGGGCGTGCCGGGTTGCGCGTTGGTGAAGGAGTGGAGGGTTAGGGCAACGGTCTCGTTATTTTCATCGAGCGTATCGCCAATGATGGGGACGGTGAAGGTTTGGGTGATGACGCCGGGCGTAAACGTGATGACGCCCGTGGCGGTGGTGTAATCACTGCCTGCTAAGGCTGTGCCATTGGTGGTGGAATAACCTAGGCTGGCCGTGAGCGCCGAGGCCGCGCTAAGGGTGACGGTGATGGTGGCCGAGCCGCTTTCGGTGCGGGAGAAGGAGGAAGCGGAGAAGCGGGCTGTTGGGCCGCCGTTGCTGGGGGTGAAGACTTCTAAGGTGTTGAGATTATCCGTTGCGTTCCACCCTCCAGCCACATAAAGTTTGTCGTTTATTACACCGACGACTGTTGCCCAACGTGGGGCAGACATTTCGGGCCAAGTAACCCAAGTGTCAGTATTGGGATCGTATTCAAATATCGTCGGCCATCCCGTAGATGAATTTGTAAAGCCACCAACTACATAGAACTTGCCGTTGATGACTCCCCCACTTACATCAGCGCGCGGCGCAGGCATCGGCGCTCGCGTTACCCAATTATCCGCTACAGGGTCATAAACTTCCAAAACATCCGTCGCGCCACTAGCCGTTACGCCACCTGCCGCGTATAAATTTCCATTAATTACACCGACAGCAAAATCGTAACGAGGCGTCGGCATGGCAGTCTTTGTAATCCAGGTGTTTGTCCCCGGATTGTAAATTTCTAAAGCGCCTGTGATAGGAGGTTGAACCGAACCTCCAACCACATACAATTTTCCGTCAATAGTTACGCTACTGGCACTGTCTCGAGCGGTGGGCATAGGCGCTACATATGACCAACTGTTTGTTGCCGGGTCATAGACTTCCACTGTAGCAATTGGGACACAGCAATTAGAGCCACCCGCAAAATAGAATTTGCCACCGACTGCTTCTCCCGCTCCGGCACTATGCAGGGTCTGGAGCGGTGCTTTAGAAGCCCACGAATCAGAGATAGGGTTATAAACGTACAACGCCGTCGAAGAATTACAAGCTCCGCCTGACCCACCACACCCGCCCGCAAAATAAAGCTCATTTGTAATCACTCCTCCTGCCGCGCTACGCAGTAGATCGGGTAGTGGAGCCAATGTTGCCCAAGAAGCATCACTAATCATCCCCGTCCGCACATCCGCTTCTTCCCAGCCATTATTCGCGTTGGTCAGCCAGCGGCTATACTGTTGGAAGGGCGTAGTGGCCGGATGGTAGCGCACGCGCGCGCGCCAGTGGTAGAGCGTATCGGTGATCAGGCCGCTGACCAATTGGTTGAGCGCCGCGCCGCTGGCCCCGGTGTCTATCCAACCGCTACTGCGATACAAGCCCGTGCCATCAAACGCTGTGCCGAGCGGCTTGGCTTCCACTTCCAATTGCACCATGCCGCGCCCAAAGGGTGTAGTGCCAGTGAGCGCCACGCGGAAGGCGTTGGTGTCCGATTGGCCGAGGTGGGCGAGGGGGGCGTTGGCGGTGGTGAGTTGGCGCGGGGTGAGGGAGAGGGCGGGGCCGCCGGAGCCGTAGTAGAGGTAGGCTTTGCCGAAGTGGCCAAAATTAGGGTAAAAGGGCGCACTCAGAATAATGTCGGCATAAGCATCACCATTAACGTCACCCGTTGACACCACATCGCCTAACCCGTCGGATGAGTTTTCGCCAAACAAAGTAAGTGCCGGTATGCCGCTTAAACCACTCGCACCTCCTAAATAGATCGAGACCCGTCCTTGAGCGCTGTTATAAGTGTAGGCTCCCACGATGACATCCATGTAGCCATCACCGTTTACATCGCCTGTGCTAATGCTTCGCCCAAACGCGTCTGAGTTTGTTGCGTAGGTTAAGGTTAATACAGGCGCAGCCATCAATCCACTGGAACTCCCCATATAAACGTAAACATTGCCATAGCCGCTGTCGTTTGGATGAACGGGTGCGCCAATAATGACATCGGCATAACCATCCCCGTTGACATCCCCACTGCTACTGGTGACACCAAAAGTTTCGACTCTAAAACCGGTTAAGGTGATGCTTGGCGTTGCGCTTGGGAGGTCAGCACTTCCCATATACACATAAACTCGCCCAATATTTCCGCCGTAAGCGGCGGCACCGATTAAAAAGTCATTATAGCCGTCTCGGTTTAAATCTCCGGCCTTATTGTGAATAACAGCGCCAAAGCCATCGCTGATGTTTTCACCCGTTAAAGTCAACACTGGCGTGGCGCTTAATGCGCCCGCCCCGCCTAAATACAGATACGCCCGCCCACGATTACTATCGTAACCATGTGAGCCGAGTAAAATATCGGCATAACCATCTCCGTTGACATCGCCTATTTTTCCTTGTTCGTATCCAAGACGGTCGTTGATGCCTTGGCCAGTGATGGTCAAGATCGGTGTGATCTTTAGTGGATCAAAATCACCACGATAAATATATACCCGACCCGTTGCGCCACCATATTCGGTGGCCGAAACCGCAAAATCTTCAACCCCATCGCCCGTAACATCGCCTAGGCGCGTTGCGCCATCGCCAAAATGATCGCCATTGTTTTCACCAGTTAAAGTCAATGCTGGTGTAGAACTTAAACCATTTGCGCCCCCCAAATAAATGCGAAGGCGACCTTTATCACCATTCGTCACATCATAAGCAGACATGCGCACATCTTCATAGCCATCGCCATTGACATCGCCAATTGCACTGCTGCCCGAACGATCGCCAGCCGCGTCGCCTATTGCCGCCCAACCCGGCACATCGCTCACGGCGGAGGGGCCACCGGAGTAGAGGTAGGCTTTGCCGCGCGCAGTGTTATTGGGATAAGCGTTGGCGCTCACAATTAAATCAGCGTAACCATCGCCATTGACATCACCTGCCGTTGAAGCAGAATTGGCAAACCCATCACCAGTGTTTTCGCCAGTTAAGGTAAATGCTGGGGTTGCCGTTAAACCATTCTGATTGCCTAAATATACGTAAGCACGACCCGTAGAACTGGAATAACCAACAGCGCCGATAATGGCGTCGGCGTAACCATCGCCATTGGTGTCGCCTACTGTAGCGATATACAACCCCAATAAGTCGCCTGCATTTTCCCCTGTGATCGTAATAGTGGGTGTGGCGCTCAGTCCACTGGCGCTACCCATGTACAAATAAGCTCGACCAGTGTTCGAGAGATACCACGGCGCTCCAACAAACAGATCGGAGTAGCCATCACCGTTAACGTCACCAGCTGTTGAAACTGCATCACCGAAAACAGTATTGGTGGTTTCGCCAGTTAGAGTAAGTGCTGGGGTTGCGCTCAGGTTGCTAGCACTGCCATGATAAATATAAACTCGCCCAGTATTACTAGAATAGCCAGCCGCGCCAACTGCAAAATCAGCCAAGCCGTCACCATTCACATCACCCGCATGACTGGCCCAAAAACCAAGCCAATCTCCTGCATTTTCGCCAGTAAGCGTCAACACTGGAGTTGGATTTATTCCGCTTGAGTTTCCCAAATAGACAAAAGCCTGCCCATTGCCACTCGGATACTGATAAGCCCCAATCAAAATGTCACTATAGTTGTCGCCGTTAACGTCACCTAAAGAAGCCACCGGAAGCCCAAACTGGTCGCCCGCGTTATTTCCAGTTAATGTCAAAGCCGCAGTAACATTTAAGCCAGTGACGCCACCAAGATATAAATAGGTGCGCCCTTGAGCTGATGAATAACCATTGGCCCCAACCAGCACATCCGCGTACCCATCGCCGTTAACATCACCAGCAGTAGCGACCGAATTTCCAAAACTGTCTCCAGCATTTTCTCCTGTTAAGGTAAGAGCAGGTGTGACGCTTAAACCCGTTGCACTACCTAAATATAGGTAGGCTCGTCCTTGAAAGCCGCCATTCGGGTAATTATCGGCCCCGACAATGACATCACTATAACCGTCCCCATTCACATCTCCGGCATTCGCAATAGATTGACCAAAAGCATCATTGACGTTTTCACCCTCCACCGTCCAATCCGCCACGCCATCGGCGAGGGAAAACGCGGGAGACTTGTCGGGTTTTAAGAAACCTGACAGGTCTGGAGCTTCCGCGCGCGCGGTGGGTGTAGGGACCGTCGCGGCGAAGAACAACACGGCCAGCGCGGGGAGCGTAGTGAGGGCGAGCGTGAGCGAACGGTGGGAGTGAGACATGGAACCTCCTAAGGGATAAACGATGAACGCAGAGCGATGAGCGAAAAATCCTATATCATCTATCTGTCGTCCGAGCGGGTGGATCGTTTTCGTTATACACACGTTCTCGAAAATGGACAGATCACGCATTTTACGATCCAATACGAAGCGCTGATTGAACAAACATAGCAGGCAATTGTGCGCTATGATACGGCGCATGGTGAGCCGCATAAAGATTTGCTCCACCCACGCCAGCCAGAAACCAAACAGCACTTTCCTGGCTATACCCGTTCTGAAGTCTTAACGCTTGGCGAACGCGATCTAAAAGCCAATTGGCAGAGCTATCGCCAAGCCTACGTGCAGGAGTTAAAAAATGAAATATAGCTTAGAGATCATCGTCGAAAAAAATATTACCCTCGCGTTTGAGTTTGCGCGCTATGTCGAGGAGCACCCTGAAACGTTGGAACACATTCCAGCCGAGGCCGAAGTGGTATTACTGCCCAAAGATGATCCTCAACTTTATCGCCACAATCTGGTCGCCGCGCGCCAAGCCCGCCGCAAAACCCACGCGCCAGCGGTGTTTATTGAAGTGGATGGGCTGGCGCCCGCCCACTCGCGCTTGGTTAATCCACGCATCAAAGCCCACCCCTCAATACGGGCTTTACCAACAGCGAGGTAATGGAGGAGGGGGGTCAATAGCGCGCCGCACTGATTGTCGCCATTTTATTACACCTACTATAGCGGAAACCCCGACACATTGCTTGATCATTCCCTGATCGTTTCCCGCCCCAACCTGATCGTTTTCACCCCAATCCTGATCAATTCGCCCGCAACCTGATCGTTCCCCCACACCGTCAGGCCGCCAATTTTTCCAACTCGTGTTGCGCGCCTAGCGCTTCAAAGAGCTGGCGCGCTTCGGTGGCTAGGGCCTCGGCTTCGGTGGGCTGGCCGTGGGCGTGGTGCCAACGCGCCAGCGCGGCCAGTGACCGCCCCAAGTGCAAGGGCAGGTTCAGTGCGCGCAAGCTTTGGGCACTCCGCTCCAAGTGAGCGCGCGCGTCAGTGATCTGCTCCAAATGTAAGGCCACTTCGCCCAGCACGCGTTCGGCGGTCGCTTCATCTAGTTGCAGACCCTGCGCCTGCGCTCGGCGGAGCGCCTCTTGCCCCGCCGTTTGCGCCGCGCTCCAGTCGCCTTGCGCGGCATAAATCTGAGCCAACACTCTAAACCCTTCGGCCAAATAATCGTCGGTCTGCGCCTCGTGTGCCAGATCGCGCGCTATTTCGGCGTACCAACGCGCAGTTACCAGCTCGCCTTGTTCCAACCGCACCCGCGCTAAATTAAATGTGGTGATCACGATGAGGCGCGGATTGTTTAACCGCACCAAACTCTCGCGCGCCGCCGCATAATTTTTTTCCGCCGCCGCCAAATCGCCCAACGCCAAATAAAATTCACCGAGGTTGTTTTGCGCGCTGGCGACCTGACTGGGGTCGCCCAATTTGAGCCAATAGGCCAGCGCGGTTTCCGCCTGTTGGATGGCTTCGGGCAAGCGCCCAATAAAATAGAGCGCGCCCGCTAAATTTTCTTGAGTGCGCACGCTTTGAAAGTCATCCCGTAGTTCGCGCCATAAGCGCAAACTGTCCTGGTAAGTGTCTATCGCCACTTGGGGCTGGCCCGAAACTTCTTGCAGTACGCCCAATAGATTCAGCCCTTCGGCTAGTTCGCGCTGATGGGCGGTGGCGTGGAGGGTGGCGACCACTGGGGCGAGGTGCGCTTCGGCCTGCGCCAGTTCACCTTGCCAATAAAACAAAGCCGCGGTTTGGATGTCGAGCCGGGCGGCTAAGGCAGGGTCGGCGTGGGTCAGCGCTTTAGCACTCGCCAGCAGAGCCAGCGCCTCGGCATAATGTCCATGCAAGCCCAACACCCGAGCTTGCCGTCGGCGCACCTCGGCCTCTGGCCGCGTGAGGGTGAATGGCCCTAGCGCCGCTTGGCTAAAGGCCTCGGCCGCCGCCACATAATCGCCGGTGTGTTCCAACGCGTTCCCCAGCGCAAACCGCACTTGCGCGAGTGGTTCAGGGTCGGTGGCTGGCAAACCTTCCCCTAGGCGCAGGGCATCGCGGAAGAAGGCGGCGGCCGAGGCATAGGCGCTCCGCGCGGCGGCTTGCAGGCCAGCTTGGAGCGCGTAGGTCAAGGCGCGGGCCATATCGCCCCCGGCCTCCCAATGCCGTGCGAGCGCTTCATAGTAATCGGCCAAGCGTGGCGCGCGGCGCGTTTCGAGCGCTTCGGCCAAACGGCGGTGGGCGCGGCTCAGGCGCACGCCGCGTAGCTCGGTGGCGGCCACATCTTGCGCCAACCCGTGCGCAAAGGCAAAGCGGTCGGCGGGCAAATCGCGCGCCAAGTCGGCAGTTAGCCATTCCTCGCTGGCGTCAATCAATTGGTCTTCGCTCAAGTCGTTCACCAACGCGGCGGCGAGCACGTCAAAATCAAATTCTCGGCCCAACAAGGCGGCCATGCTCAAGGCGCGGCGCGCGGGCTCGCTCAAGCGGTTCAGGCGTTCTTGCACCACTTCGGTCACCGCCATCGGCAAGGTCAGGCCAGTCAGGTCCCATTCCCACCCGTCATCGCCGCGTTTTAGTTTCTCGGTCTCCAGCAAGGCGCGAAGCAGTTCACTCACAAAGAGCGCATTGCCGCGCGTCTTGCCAAATAAGAACTCGGCGAGCGCGGGCAAGGGCGCGCCCAGCCACGCAGTGAGCAGTTCGGTCACGCCCGCCACGTCAAACAGCGGCAAGTCTATGCGGTTCAATAATTTGGCGTGGGTTAAGTCGTGCAAGCACCCCTCCAGCGGCGGGTTGGCCTTTTCGGGGTCAATGCTCAAACTGCCACACACCCACACCCGCGCGCCGCTTTCGACCACGCGGCGCGTGAGGTAGGCCAGCCAGCCGAGCGTGCCTTCATCCGCCCAATGTAAATCTTCGACCATCAGCATCACCCAGCTGGGCTGGGCTTCGGCTAACATCAGCCGCGCCACACAATCGTATAACCGCGCCTGCTCCAACTTGGCGGGCAGGGTGGGTAAGGGCGGTAGGTCGGTGGGGAGGCTGGCGTGCAGTTCGGGCAATAGCCGCGCCAAAATTTGAATATCGGTCGGAGGCAAGGTGGCCCATTCGGTGGGCGGGCGCAATTGTCGCACGATGGCGACCACTGGCTCGAGTGCCACGCCACTTTGGCGGTGGCACAACGTGTGTAAGACACGCCCACCGCGCAACCGGGCGAGCTTCAGCAGTTCTTCGGCGTAACGCGTTTTCCCCGCGCCTCCCTCGCTGGCAATCGCTAAAAACATTGGCTTGCCCACTAGGGTCGCCTCCAACAGTTGCCCGGCGCGTGCGAGCTCGGCGGCTCGGCCCACCCAGGGCGATTGCCATAAATACCGTGGTCGTTCATCGTGCGTTGGGGTGAAGACGAATTCGGCTGTCACCGGCGCCTCAGTGAGGGTCTCTAAGGCTTGGGCCACGGCCTCGGCGGAGGCATAGCGTTGGGCAGGCTCTTTCTCCAGCAACTTCAAAACCAATTGTTCTAAGGCCGGGGGCAAGACCGG